>Ga0210402_10000458_pt1 | contig 45719 bp, 36 predicted proteins | sample IncBWC7MmetaG_FD_161055 | JGI IMG/M metagenome (GOLD analysis project Ga0210402, IMG submission 161055) | Forest soil microbial communities from Barre Woods Harvard Forest LTER site, Petersham, Massachusetts, United States - Inc-BW-C-7-M | ecosystem: Environmental > Terrestrial > Soil >... | reverse complement strand
ACATCTTTTGTCTGTGCCAGCTTACAGAGCTCCCTTTCATTGGGCAGAAGAATGTCTACGTATCGAAGCAACAACTGAATGTCGCCGCTCCAGCGGTCCTCCGGATCGTCGTTGGTGTCCAGCGAAGTGGTGAGCCCCGCTTCCTTTGCCTTGCGAAAGATATCAATTAGATGTGGGCGGATCCCTTTTTGCAGAAAATAAGAAGACAAGTGAAGATGCTTCGCATTGAATACAAAGCTTTGGTCCAATTCCCGGTCAGTCATTTCATACATCGCGCCGGGATAGGTGAGGATGTAGCGATCCTTGCGCTGCGGCAGGATGACGCTGAGTCCCGTCGTTTTCCCTCGCAACTTCTTAATATGAGAAACATCCACGCCGCTCGCGGAAAGGCGTTGCACACAGATATCACCGAACGGATCGTCCCCGATGCACGAACTGAAGCCCACCCGGTTCCCGAGATATGAGAGGTTGTGAGCGAAGATCGCCGACGAACTGCCCAGGGTGATGCTCAGGTCCGTGGCCAGGTGTTCGCGTTCCAGGACCAGGGTCTGCGGCAGTCCGTACAAAATGAGATCGAGATTTAATTCACCGATGACGCTGACGTCAAAAAGGGCCAAGAGATCGTCTCCTCAAATAGCTAGTCCAGAACCACAACGCGGGTAAGGTTTTTGGGTTGATCCGGGTTCAGTCCCTTACCCACGCCTGTAAAGAAGCCCATCAGCTGGCTGGGTACGATATGTGGTGCCAGCGAAGCCAACTCATCGCCAGGCAAATTCAATTCCAGAACAAGATCGGACGCTTTGCGGATGTTTTCATTTGCCTTGTTGCAAACGGTGATCGTCACTCCGCCCAAATCCTTCATTTCTTCCAGAACTTCCACCTCGGGTTGTTGACCCGTCTGGCTCACGAAAAACGTCAGCGCAGTTTTCGGAGTCACGATCGCTTTTGGGCCGTGGCGGAATTCAAGGGTGTGAAAAGACTGACTGTAGGAGCAGGACATCTCCATTACCTTAAGGGCCGCTTCGCGCGCAATACCGTGGAAGGGACCCTGGCCAAGAAAAACGTAATCTTCAAAAGAATTCCGATCGACAAAGCCCTCCATCTGTTCCGCCAAGGAGCGAATCCGCGTGGCGAATTGGGCGGCCATAACTTCCAGGGAGTTGCAGAAATCTGCGTTTCCGGCGCGTGTTGCCGCCATCCATTGCAAACTAATTAGCATGGACGTAAAGGATCGGGTCATAACTGTGCTTTTCTCATCCGCTGCTTTTAACACCAAGGTGGAATTGCACTCGGCTTCAAGCTCACTCTTCTCCGCGCAGGTGATCCCAATGGTGGGCATCTGCATTTCTTTCCGAAGCACATGGGCGGCACGAACAGCCTCCGAGGTGCGTCCGGAACGCGAGATCACTACAGCGTGTAAATTGGCGGCCTCCGAACGTGTCAGGGCGGGGTACAGCAATATCTCAGATCCCGGAACGGCGCATGCCGGCTCACCGGTCAGCAAAGTCCAGGAAGTTGCCGCGGCATCCGCCAGATAGAAACTGGTGCCGCATCCGACAAACAACCAGGACGTCTTTCGGTTGTTGCTTCGCAGCATTCTTTCTCCGGACGTGCTTTGCTTTAGTTCCTGCAGAACGGATTGCCAGACGTCGCCCTGGGACAGAATCTCATTATAGGTTTCTGATCGGGCGTAGCCGGTTGGCTTGATCGCCATAGATGCTCTTTTCAAAAGCTGAATTTTGACGCTAAACCAGTGTCACTTCGATGTCCGCTTCGCGGAGCGCCCTAAGGTCATGCTTCGAGATGTTCTTGTCTGTGATCGCTTCGTGTACAGAAGAAGCGGGCATAATCAGCGACAAACTCCGCCGGCCAAATTTACTGGAATCACAGACGATGACCGTGCGCCGGGCGGCTTCCGCCATCGCTCGATTTACGCGCGCTTCCAGAAGGTTCGGGGTGGTCAAGCCGTAGCGAACGTCAAACCCATCCACTCCCAGGAACAGCAGATCAGCGCTCAGCTTTCGGAGCGAATCCTCGGCCAGCGGGCCTACCAGAGAATACGAATTCTGGCGCAAGACACCTCCCGTGAGGATGACCTCGACGGGAAAGTCGGCCAACTCCGCTGCGATGTTTGTGGCGTTGGTAATGATTGTAAGATTTTTAATATTCCGGCAGGCTCGCGCAATCGCCGTAGTGGTGGTTCCGGAGTCCAGAATGATCACCTGCCCAGGACGTATCTTGCGCGCAGCGGCGGCGGCAATCCGAATCTTCTCCTGGCGGTGCTGGCGTTCTTTTTCCTGGAGCGGGCTATCTTTTAGTGCGCCGGTCTCTTTGGGCAGCGCCCCGCCGTGGGTTCTCTCCAGTTGGCCTTCATGGTGGAGAGATTCCAGATCCTTGCGAATCGTAATCTGCGACGTGCGGAAGTGTTTGGAAAGATCCCGCACCAGGACGCGGCCATTCGTGCGCAACAGTTCCAGGATTTTGCGGCGCCGTTCCTCGCTCAGCATGTGACGGTGACTCCAGCCTTTCCTGATGAATTACGTCAAAGTCTCCACAAGAATCTGGTCTTTTAGACTGGCGATGTCTTCCGCACGGGCGCGGCCAGGCCCTGGGGCTAGGCAGTTGGCGGATCCACATGCGACAGCAAGGCGCAGCGCTTCAACCGGCGGCAGTCGCTGCTGTGCGGCAAATGCGAATCCCGCCAGCGTTGAGTCGCCGCTGCCGACACAGGACCGAGCGGACAACTTGGGAGCATTGGCAACCAGAGTGTCTCCGGTCCCAGAACGCCAAATCAATCCGGCCGATCCCAAAGTAATCGCGCCGGCGCGTGCTCCTACTTTCAGCATAGCGCCGAGAATTTCCTTTGCAGAGGACGGACCGCTGATCGCTTGCCCGCTCCAGGACTCCGCTTCTCCTCGATTGGGCTTTACAAAGTCCGGCTTGCCCGCCAAGGCGAACTTGAATGGTTCGCCGCTGGTATCCACGAACACCCGGCTGTCAAACTCATGGGCCAATTCGATCAGCGTCTTGTAAAGATTGGGTGGCACTCCTTCCGGAAGGCTCCCGGAAAAAATCACCGTCGGCTGCTTGCTGGCCTCTTTCAAGAGTTTAGTAAAGGCTTCCTCGAACCGCCGAAGTTCCTCGGGGGCTATGAGTTGGCCCGGCTCCAGGATTTCTGTCACGCCGCCCTCGGCTTCGACAATCTCCAGATTCGTTCGCGTGCAGCCACTAGTCGGTATTTCGTGGACTCGAATGGCTAGCCCACGCAGCCCTTCGACCAGTTGTTTGCCCGTCGCTCCACCCGCAAAACCCAACCACAGAGGATCCGCTCCCAAAGTTCTCAACACCATGGCAACATGGGCCGCTTTGCCTCCCGGAGCGGGGCTTGCCTCACTTGCGCGGTTCACGCTTCCAACCTGCAATCGCTCAAGGCGCAGTCGTTTATCCACCGCGGGATTGAGGCTGACGCAGAGAAACATCAACCGCCCCTGCTCGGGGCAGCAAGACCGCTTGCTCCAAACCACGGCGTTGCGCTACCCAGGCACTTATTCACATTTTCGATGTGACGTACACCGTCGCGTCCTAACCAGTCTTGCAGAGCGTGAGGTCCCTGCTTCACAAAGATCTCCACGCCGTCTTTCCACGTGGCCCTTCCGCAAAGCACTCCCGAGAATTTGGCGCCAGCTTCGGCAGCGAGTTGCAATCCAAACTGAAAGGTGGTGTTACTCACTCCCTCGGATAGATAAATGAACGGAATCGAAGCGCACGCTGCGGCGAGCAAGAAATGTTGCTTCGCTTGCTCTCGCATATGAAGAATTTCTCCGGCGGGGGACGGCGACCCCTCGACAAAGGAGAGATTGACGGGCATGCCGACTTTCAATACATCCGCAAGGTATTGCGGCTTTGAAAATTCCTTCATGCCGGCGGCGACAACTTCATGCTTGATCCGCGCAAACTCGATACTTTTTTCGTCCATGTTCTCCCCGTAACTCACAAGTTCCAGGAAGAAAGGCACACCCGAGGCGGCACACTCCGCCCCAACTTTTTCCACGAATGCATGTTTAATGCCGTTGGTCTCGGCAGGCGAGTGGCTTGAATAGTACAAAAGTAATTTGACCGCATTTGCGCCTGACTCGATCAGGCGCTTGACTGACCACCCATCGAGCAGGCGCGGCATCCGCCCAGGCACATTCTTGTCATATCCAGTTTGCTCATAGGCGAGCAGAAGCCCGGCGTTTGTGGCTCGCTTGGCAGCAGCGGGCAAACCATATTCCGGATCTAAAAGGATCGCACTCGCATGGGGCGTGAGAATCGAACTCACCGCTTCTTTGAACTGCGATAGATTTTCCGGCGGCACGTCCGCTGCCGCGACGCCCATCGCCCGTGAAAACAAACTGCGAAGGGCGCTGCGTTGGTCAATCGCCAGCGCGGCGATGATTCCGCGTGAATCGGCGACCGCCCCCAGCCCCTTCTGCTTTCCAGCGCTGAGTGAAGATGGCATTCAACTCCTCTGTCAGTTCCCAATCACCCTGGCGATCGCACCACGGCCGTCAATTGGGCCGAGTATGTTGACTGCCCCGCTAGTCGTGTTTCCAGCCTCGGGATGAAAAAGAAGATTCCCAAGAGTGCTGCTTGTGAAATTCGAGAGCTTTGAGGTGCCAAGCGCATCCACCACCTCCGCGACGCCCCGATCAAATCTGAAGGCTTTTTTGTGGCGCATTACGCTACTTTCGATTCATTTCTTTTACTTTCATTTCCTTCCGTTGTCAATCTCCCTTTTCCCTGCCGCCTCCTCTCCTTCTTTGGCTGTAACCTGAGTGCTATCAATCGGGCTCAGAATTCGGCTCCCCCACCACCACAATTTCTTCCAAATTCATCTGTATGTACGAGCGTGCGTTCCATCGCTCAAGCGTGACAGATCTGGTGTCTGATCTTGGCCTGCGGATGCATGTTACCGCGGCAATTGTGGCGCGACTTCTTTTACGGTTGTCCCGCTGCGTTTGAGAGTCATCATTTGTGTTGCGAGATTCGTAATGCGATGCGCTGCATCCTCTGCGCTAACGCCACGCGGGTGAATATTGGAGATGAGGTTTCGGTCCGCGTCCGTTTGGCCAGAGCGTGGAGCATAGGCCATGTAGGCAGAAAGGCTTTCCGCAGTGGCGAGGCCCGGGCGCTCGCCGATCAAAAGTACGATCACGCGGGGCAAGAGAAGATCGCCGATGGCGTTCATGATGCCGACCCGGGAGTAACGCACAACGAACGACTCCCCCACGGACCAACCACGATCTCGAAACTCTTGCTGGAGCAGCGGGAACAGGAAGGGCACCTGCGCGGAGACCGCGGCGCTGGAAAGGCCGTCTCCGATCACGATCTGGATGTCGGGCGCTTTGGGGCAGCGCTGAACGATCAAGCTCTTTGCCGTATCGCTGAGAGCGCGGCCAAGGTCCGGGCGCAGCAAAAACTGGGATTTCGATTGCGCCCTGCTTGAAACCTGGGAGAGGCCCCACTGCGCGACGAACTCAGGCGGGAAATCTTTTTGCAGGTCAAACTCCGTCCAGACCGCGTCTACTGCGCTCGCGTGCGCGCCGCGTAGCTCAAGTGACATTTGCGTGGAATAGGCGAGGCCCCGCTCCACAAAAATACGCGCGGGGGTGCGTGCCCGGATTTTCCGGACAATCTCAGGCCACGCGGCAGGAGAGGCAAGGTTGTGGTCGTCGTCCATCGTTCAAATCAGGCCGGAGAGTTGGGTAATGACAACACACCTTCGAGCCCGCTCAAGAGTTTTTGTCTTTTGCCTGCATCAAGTGCAACCGGCGCGCCATTGCGGTAGATCCCGTTCTCCTGGAGCCAGGCGAGGAATTCCGGCGCGGGGCGCAGTCCGAAGATTTTGCGGACTGCCAGAGCGTCGTGAAAACTAGTGGATTGGTAGTTGAGCATCACGTCGTCTGCGCCAGGCACGCCCATAAAGTAATTGCATCCGGCGGCTGCAAGGAGAAGCATCAGGTTGTCGGCCGAGTTTTGATCGGCGACGGCGTGGTTGGTATAGCAAACGTCGCAGCCCATCGGAAGTCCCAGCAATTTCCCCATGAAGTGATCTTCCAAACCGGCACGAATGATCTGGCGCTCATCGTAGAGATATTCCGGACCGATGAAGCCAACGACGGTATTAACCAGGAACGGATCGAAAGCGCGAGCGACGCCATAGGCGCGGGCTTCCAGCGTCAATTGGTCGACGCCGTGATGCGCTTCCGCAGAGAGCGCGCTTCCCTGCCCCGTTTCAAAATACATCAGGTTGTCGCCGACCCAGGCAACATTGCGCTTCCGATGATGCTCCAGAACGCGCTCGCGGCCCTCCCGCAACATCGCGAGATTGATGCCGAAGCTAGTGTTCGCCGCCTGCGTGCCGGCAACGGACTGAAACAACAGATCGACCGGCGCACCTCGATCCAAACACGCCAACTGCGTGGTGATGTGCGCGAGACAACATGCTTGCGCTGGAATAGCGAACGCTGTGATTAGGAGATCGATTGCTTTCAGGATGGCCCCTACCGCCTCGACGGAATCGGTAGCGGGATTCACTCCGATGACTGCGTCTCCGCAGCCATACATCAAGCCGTCAAACGCCGCGAGCAAAATGCCGCCGAGATCGTCGGATGGATGGTTGGGCTGCAATCGAATGGCGAGGACGCCGCGCTCGCCGATGGTGTTTCGGCACCGCGTGACGTTTCGAATCTTTGCCGCTGCGAGCACCAGATCCTTGTTGCTCATCAATTTCGCGACGGCGGCGGCCATTTCTGGGGTGATCCCCCATTTGAGAAACTTCAAATCAGCTTCGGTGGTTTGGTTGTCGAGGATGAATTCTCGAAAATCGCCGACGGTCATGCTGCGAAGCGGTCCAAAGGCGGTGAGATCGTGAGAATCGAGAATGAGATGCGAAACTTCGTCGATCTCGGGCGGAATCAACGGTTTGTTCAGCAAGTCAATCAGCGGAAGATCGGCCAGAGCGCTTTTCGCAGCGACACGCTCACGTTCAGAGGCGGCGGCGATTCCTGCGAGTTGATCGCCGGATTTCTCTTCATTGGCCTTTGCGAGGAGCTCGCACAGGTCGGAGAAGTGATGCTGTACGCTCATAACCGGTGCAGCCAGTATGTCCGCCCGTGGGCCTGAAGGAAAGAAGAACTAGTTCGGCGGATGACTACGCTCAGTTCTTGTCGAGGGTTGCAGCGAGCGTGATGTCGCTACCGTTGAGCACATCCACACGGCGGGACCGGTCGGCGAGTTCGCGCAATCGGCGCCACGGGTAGATCTAGCGGTGGGCAAGCGGCTCTCGGAAAACGGAGACTTCGTTGGTGTCCGGCAGCGCTAGCCAGATGGTGCGGTCGGGATAGTAACGAAGAAGCTGGTCGTTGACCTCACCAGGCAGATCGCGCGCCCAGATAACTTTGGAGGCGTCGATGTCGGCAGCATTGAAGACCCACTCTTCATGGACGCTGTGATCCGGGCCGTAGCGAACGAGGACCACGTGCTTTCCCGGCTTGGATTCGAGATCATGCAACAGATCGGCGCGATCGGAGAGACCCCAGCCGCCCCAGCCTTGCGGATCGCCGAGCTGCTGCCCAACCAACAGGGACACATCGACTACAAGAGCGAGGAGTATCGCCCGGGAAAGAGCGGCGCCGATGGGTCGCCCAAAAATGCGAATGGTGCGCAAGTGCCGAATCGATTGGACAAGAGCCGCGAAGAGTATCGCAGCTGCCGGTGCAACGTAGTGAGGGCCCGGCCAAACTACAAGGCAATAGCCGAGCAGGACGGCCAAGAGAGTAAAAAGAAGCAGGCGGAATCGTGCGTCGCGGTGGAGGAAGAAAACGCCGGGGACGAGCAGCCAGCACGCCGGCCAGAGGAAGGCGAGCGAGCAGTGCTCCCACTTATCCTGGACAACAGATTTGAATGTGGCCCAGGTGCGATCGTAGGCGAGCCGCTCGTATCGATTGTAGAAATTCTCCATCTCGGCGTTGTCGTAATGAATGGCGGGTTTCGGCGTTTGCCAGACAAACATCGCGGCGCGATCGTGGAGCCGTGCGTCATAGGCATAGGGTGGCAGGGCCGCATGGCCGGTGACGCGCCAGTTGTAACGAGCCATCAGGCCACCTGTAAAAAGTAAGATGACGCTAGCTGGAAACACCACAAGGCGCAGGGCAGCGCGTCGCGTCTCCGCTTGCTTGCATTCGCGCCAAAGCCAGAAGAGTAGGGCGGCCGCGACGGGAAGACAGAAAAAAACACTCTCGTAGGGCCGGCTGTTGAAGAGAATCGCGACGCCTATGCCGAGCAGAATTCCCATCGCGAGCGACGGCCGACGCCTCATGCGCCCGAACGCGCCGAGGACGAGCGCTCCCCCAACCGCCGCCACGGCGCCGCCCCAATAACTGTTCATCCAGTAAGACGCGACGCAAAGCCTGAGCGCGGCGAGGACTCCCGCGAGAAAGGCCCATCTTGCCGGCATCCACGCCTGCAACATCGAGACGAATGCCGCCGCCATCGCGGAGGCGCTGAGCAACACCCCAATCCACGGATTGCCGAGCAGTTGGCCGAATGCCAGCATGAGACCCTGCGCGGGAGGATATTTTGAGGCGTAGGTCGGAAACCAGAGGACGTGAAATGTTTCGAAACTTCTCCAGAGAGGATGGGGAGGATTCGCGACGCGGCCGTGGGCAAACGTGTCGCCCATCAACAGGTAGCTGAACTCGTCGTGAATGCCGGGATTTGGAACCGGAAGCCGGCCAAGCAGCGCAACTCGCAACGCAATTACGAAAAGAAACAAAACGACAACGGTGAGAAATTTATGTGCTGCGAACCGAGAGAAGATGCGCTCGATACGTCCAAAGAAGCGCTCCGAACGGCGAGGAAAGAAAATCGCGGGCAGCGCAAAAGCGAGCGTGAGCAGAATCGTAATGGATGGCTCGGTGAGCCAAGTGGGAGCGGAGGAATCCATCAGTGGTTCGGAAAATCACCGGGAAAAAGCCAAGGGGTGATTCTGGATTCCATTGTAGAGGATAGCGCCCGAAAGTCGGCCGACTAATTGCGTTTGGTTGATCTGCGCGGCTTCCGCAATTTCTCGCTATTTCGGCAGGCGGTCCCCCAGGCCGGCTTGCAGGAGAAGGTCCATGTCGAATTCCGGCGGAGGAGCGCCCTGCTCGAGGGCCTCGCGCTCGTGAGCCAGCAGAAGGGCCGCAAGGACCACGGTGGGAGGCGTCTGCGTCTTCTGGGAGATGCCGGCGGCGATACGCGCGGTGAGTTGCGCGTGGCGGTGAAACTCCTCGATATACTCCAGGGAAACAAATTCATTCGCGGTGAAGGAGCGAAAGACTTCCAGGGTAAGCACCAACTCATGAAGGACGGTGATACCCAGGCAACTGACGGCGGTTCTGACGTTGGTGACATCGCGCGCCAGTCCAAAGAAGGAGGAGTTGACGACTTGCAGAAGTTTCGCGCTTAGGGCGATGTCCTGCTCAACAATCTGGCTGACGCGGTCGACGGGTTCGTTGGGCTGGGCAAGCGCAAGCTTCAGTTCGGAAAACACCCGCGGCAGCGACGGGAGTTCGCGCAAGGGGCCAACCAGGCTGCTGAGCATTTTGCTGCCGAGGGCCTCGCCGAAGCTGGTGGCCCGGGCGATGCCGGCGCGGAGCGAAGCCTGCAGTTCGGTGTGGCCGGAGAGAATAATCCGCAGGGTGCTTGGCTGTTTCTCGCGGACGATTTCAAGCAGCGTGGCGCCGTCCATGCCGGGCATGCGCATGTCGGTAACAATCACATCGAATGGCGGCCCTTCGAGGAGCGTGAGCGCGGGTTCGCCTCCCGCAGCGAACGCCATGCCCCATTCCCTGCGCATCGGCCGCAACATCCGCTTTAACCCGTCCAGGATGCTGACTTCGTCGTCAACAAAAAGAATCCTTTTCATTTACGAATGCCTCCTTGCGCATGCCGGCCGCCGAAAGCGGAAGCCGCCGGTGACAGTGGTGGCGAAGCTTCATGGCCAAGTATGTTTGGCGACGTGTGGAAATCGTGAAGCGCGGGTGAGGCGATTGGCGGAGGAACGGTTCCAGGCTGGAACAGTTTGCATCGTTCTTGAACAGTTCATCTTGATAACTAAGTCATCAAAATATTCCGCCGCCGCGCGAAACCATTCGCGCAGCCAAACGGTGGTGCGAACCCGGAATGAAGCGCGAGCTCGCGTTGTGTTAAGTATGCTCATTTTCTATGGGATACCTAGTGTTGAGGCGCGGGAAATGTGAATTGGAACGGGAGTTGGCGGAACGAGCGATTGGCATCAACGTTGAATTCCCCACGCTTCTTTTCTCCACCCTTCCTAGTGGCTCCCCTCATGCATGCCAACAACCATAGAAGAGGGGATCGAAGCCAATGAGCACACCCAACATCCGGCCCACCCAGGTTGCCAATCAGCGCCGCAGCCAGAGGATTCTGTTGTCTGTCCCATTGCGCGTTTCGGGCAAACGGACGGACGGTACACCCTTCGTCGAGCACACGACGACGCAGATCGTGAATGCGCATGGCGCGCTGCTGCAATTGAAGGAGCCGGTGCGGGATGGCCAGATGTTAAGCATTCGGAATGTAACCACCGGGGAAGAGATGCCTTGCAAGGTGGTGGAACTGAGTCCGGGCGCGAAGGGAGCTGCGGAGATTGGGGTGGAGTTCGCGGAGCCTAACTCACATTTTTGGCGAGTCTCTTTCCCCCCGGAGGATTGGAGCACGCGGAGCCCGGAGGCGAAGCACTTTTCGTCGAGCCCAGGCTCCGCGTCGCGGCCCGCAAAAGACCCCGTGGTCAAAAAATAGCACGTGCAAAGCGTGAGTTCTCAAACCGCCTCCCCGCTGTGCCAGCTCGGCCAGTTCAGCTCATCTTTCCACTGGGCGAATTGCTCCAATCTTTGGTATTTTCAAGCGGAGGCAACCATGAGGAAAAAACCAATGTGGATGGCTATTGGAGTGATCCTGGCGGCGGCAGCCCTGCTCGCCGTGATCAGCGCAAATCTGCGGGGCGGAGACAAATCGCCGGCCGTGGGGACGCCCGCGCCGGACTTCACGCTGAATTCGCAGGAGGGAAAGCCCGTCAGCCTGCATGATTTCAAGGGCAAATGGGTGGTGCTCTATTTCTATCCGAAGGATATGACTACCGGCTGCACGATCGAAGCCCACAATTTTCAGCGGGACCTGGCCAAGTACGACGCGAAGAACGCCGTGATCCTCGGGGTGAGCATGCAGGACGAGAAATCGCACCAGGAGTTTTGCGCGAAGGAAAGCCTGACCTTCAAGCTGCTGGCGGACACGAATAAGGAAGTGTCTGAGAAGTATGACTCGGTGATGAATCTTGGAGTCGCGAAGCTTTCGGCGCGGCACACTTATCTTATCGATCCGAACGGCGTTGTCCGGAAGGTGTGGACCAGCGTGGATGTGAAAACGCACAGCGACGGCGTGCTGGCGTCGCTGGATGAACTGCAGAAGCCGGTCAGCTGAGTATGGCAACAAACTGACGGTGGTTTCGGGCTCCGGGATGCGCTAAAGTTTCGGAGCCTTTTCCTTTGGAGGATGCGGACATGAAACGTAACGTTTTTCTTCCCATGCTGGCGCTTGGAATTCTGGCATTCGGTCTGGCCATGCGGGCGGGGACCCCGAAAACGGAGACGGTGACCTACAAGAGCGGCGATGACACGGTGAGCGGATATCTGGCGCTGCCGGACGGCGCGGGCAAGCACCCGGCGATCATCGTGATTCACGAGTGGTGGGGATTGAACGATTGGGTCAAGGAGCAGGCGCAGAAATATGCTGCGCAGGGATATGTGGCGCTAGCTGTGGATCTGTATCGGGGAAAAGTTGCCACGAACCAGGATGAAGCGCACATCCTGATGCGCGGATTGCCGGATGACCGCGGGATGCGCGATCTGGAGGCGGCGTACGCGTATCTGTCTTCGCGCCCGGATGTGAATGCCGGCAAGATTGGTTCGATCGGATGGTGCATGGGCGGAAGCTGGTCCATCAAATTGGCCGTGGACCAGCCGAAGCTGGCTGCGTGCGTGGTGAATTATGGCTGGCTGCCTTCGGAGCCGGGGCTGGTGGCCAAGATCAAAGCGCCGGTGCAGGGAAATTTCGGCGCGGACGACCAGGGAATTCCGCCGAAAGACGTGAAGGCATTTGAAGCCGCAATGAAAGCCAACGGAAAAATCGCGGACATCAAGATTTATGACGGCGCAGGCCACGCCTTCCAGAATCCCAACAATAAGGAAGGTTATCGTCCGGAAGCCACCGCGGATGCCAGCCAGCGCATCTCAGCATTCTTTCAGAAATATCTGCGTTGAGGGATTAAAAGTTACATTTCAATTTTTTGCATGGAATCAGAATGTGGATCGGTTACGGTTCATCGTCTCCCTCACCAGCCTCGCTCATGTCGTGATCGAGGGGCTTCTTCGCATCGATTGCCGGGAGGCCAACCTTCTCGAGTTCGCCGCTGAGTTTCGGAACTGAGTTCCGCTTCAGGTCATCCCAACGCTTGAGTAGCGAATCCAGTTCTTTGTTCAGCTCAGCATAAGCTTTGCTCGCCTGTGTCGTTGGTATGGCGTCCGCGGAATCGGCGATGCTCAGCAACTGGCCAAAGTGCTGGTTGAGGCTGGAGAAATTCTCAGGCTGCTTGCCGCTCGGCGGAGTTCCAAAAAAAGTGCTGGTCGTCGCGCCCGCCAGCGCAGCGCATTGCTTGTCGAGTTCCTCGAGTGAATCGGCCAACTTCCCTTTCGACTTCGCCGCGGACTCTTTCAATTGTGCCCGCACAGATTGCACCTGGCTCAAGGCGTCAAAACTCTGATTCATTCCAGAGACGGCGCCAGATTGAAGCGCGGCCTGGGCTTGCAAATCTTGAGGAGGCGTCTTGACGCGAGGATCCATCTTCAAGGTCATAGGTTGAGTAAACTGCTTGCCATCCACCGTCAGCCGGACGGTGTAGTTTCCCGGCAGCGCCCAAGCTCCGAGAGGAAGCAGCGGCGTATCGTGCGGGAGCGCGGAAATTGGAAATTCCTTGTTGAGCGATTTCGGCGGCTCCCCACGAAGGTCCCAGACGAAGCGATGCATGCCCTGCGCAGCGGAAAGTATCCTCGCGGGCCGCACCCAGTACATCGGAATCGGATGTTCTGCCGCGATTTTGTCCATGGGGAGCGACGGGTCCGTGCTCGAGTAGCGGCGCACGGTTGCGCCCGTGGAGTCCAGAATTTCGAGGGTGACTGGGCCGCTCGCGGCGCTGGCAAAGTAGTAGTCGATGATGGCGCCGTCCGGCGGATTTTTCCCTGCGGGAATCTCCGGCGGCAACGGCGTATCGGGATTGCGGTCCCAACGCCAGCGCAAGGCTTCCTGCAGCTGGAACAAGAACGCCGGCGATTTTGCAATTTGGCCGTTCAACTGGCGGAGGGGCGTGATGTCGTCGAGGATCCAGAACGAGCGGCCGTGCGTCGCGACAATCAGGTCGTCGCCGTGAATGGCCAAATCGCGCATGGAAGTATGCGGCAGGTTCAACTGCAGCGGTTGCCAGGCGTCGCCATCATTAAAGGAAACGTAGACAGAGGTCTCGGAACCCGCGAAGAGCAAGCCCTTGCGTTCGGAATCCTCGCGTACGGCATTGATCGGAGCATTTTCGGGGAGCCCAGCGACAATTTCCTGCCAGCTGGCGCCGAAGTCACGAGTGCGGTAGATGTGCGGCTTCAAATCGTCCAGGCGAAAGCGATTGACAGCGGCGTAGGCTGTTCCCGCGTCGAAGTGCGAAGCCTCCAGAATGGAAACCTTGCTCCAGGAAGTAAGCTGCGACGGAGTGACATCTTTCCAGCTCTTTCCGCCATCGCGGGTGATTTGAATCAGGCCATCGTCCGTGCCGACCCATAGCGTGCCAGCTTCTTTGAACGACGGAGCCAGGGCATAAATCGTGCCGCGATGCTTCCCTTTTTCCGGGTCGCCTGCGGAAAAAGCGCCGAGGTTAGCCGGAATTTCCGGCGTTTCCCGCGTGAGATCCGGGCTGATGACCTGCCACGAGCGGCCGCCGTCGGTCGTCTTGAACAAAACATTTGCGGCGAAATAAAGGGTGCCCGGATCGAGTGGAGAGAAAACAATCGGCAGCGAGCGGTTGTAACGATACTGGCCGGTGCGGATCGGTTCGGGAGCCACGTTCGCATATTCGTTGAGCGCCTGATTCGTGCGCGTAATGCGGCCACCGTAAAGAATATTCGGATCGCGGGGGTCCACCGCGATGTAGCCGTACTCTTCGACGCCGGGCAAACTCCACTCGCGGAAAGTTAATTCGCCAACGTCGCTGCGGCTCATGACCGCGGCGCTGCCGCTTTCCTGTTGCGCGCCGTAAACCCAATACGGAAACCGGTTGTCGGTGGTCACGTGATAGAACTGCGCCGAAGGCTGGTTGTACCAACTGCTCCACGTCTGCCCGCCGTTGACGCTGACGACCGCACCCTGATCGCTTGAAAGCGCAATCGTCTGCGCGTTATTCGGATTAATCCAGATGCGCTGGTAATCATCACCGCCCGGTGCGCCCTTGAAGCCAACAAACGTTTTTCCACCATCGGTGGACTTCCACGTCGTCGTGTTGGCAACGTAAATCAAATCGGCGTTATCCGGCGAGACGGCAATGCCCATCGCGCCCGGACCGCGGCCGCCGATGCGGTGATCGTCGTTCGCGTGCTGCCAGCTTTCGCCGCCATCATCGGAACGGTAAATACCGGGTTCTTTTTTCGCCTCAGCGGTCAGATACATGCGCTTCGGATTGCTGGGAGCGATGGCAATCCCGATGCGGCCGAGCAGATCGTCCGCGCCGGGAAGGCCTTTGGTGATTTGCCGCCAAGTGGTGCCACCATCGGTGGATTTGTAAAGGCCGCTGCCGGGAATCACAAACGATTCGCCGCTGCGAATTTCCCACGGAGCGACGCGCGCCGCCCAAAGAGCCGCGAAGAGAACCTGCGAGTTGCCGGGATCCATCACCAGGTCGGCGCCGCCGGTATTCTCGTCTTTGTAGAGAACTTTCTCGAAGTTTTTCCCGCCATCGAGCGAACGGAATATGCCGCGCTCGGTATTGGGACCGTAGGGATGCCCCTGCACGGAAACGAACACGCGGTCTGGATTGCGCGGATCCACAACGATGGCCGTGATCTGTTGCGCGTCACGCAGGCCGAGATGCGCCCATGTCTTGCCGGCGTCGATTGACTTGTAGAAGCCATCACCGACGGCGAGGTCCGGCCGCTGCAAGCCTTCGCCGCTTCCGACATAAAGAATGTTGGGATCAGAAGGTGCAACCGCCAGCGCGCCGACGGAGCCGGAGGTTTCGTCATCGAAAAGCGGGAACCAGGTATTGCCAAAATCGGTGGTCTTCCACACGCCACCGTTCACCGCGGCCATGTAAAAGACGTTGGGCTGCTGCGGAACGCCGCTGATGGCCACGGTGCGTCCGCCGCGGAAGGGACCGATGCAGCGCCAGCGCATTTCAGAATAAAGCTTCGGATCGTACTGTTGCGCGCGAACGGAAAGAACCGGAAACGCAACGATCAGCAGGCAGAGCACACCGACGACTTTTAGCGAAACTCGCATCCATTTCCTCCAGGAACGTAAGGAGGATAGCGCGAGCCCCGGCCACTGGCAAAGCGCAATCCAAAATTGTTTGCAGGAGTCGCGGCCGGAAGGAAAATTCAGCCGGCGCCAACTCGCTCGCAGTGAGAGAACGTCCCAACTAGTCGTCGGCCAACGGTTTGACGACGCACTTGATGTCCACCACGGGCGTTCCGTCGATTGCCTCAATCGGGCCGATGGACAGGATATTTTGCTCCATCGCCAGCACCTTCGCCCGGTGAAGGCCCAACGGATTCGGGCGATTCGGCGAGCGGGTAGAAAAAACTCCTCTTTTCGGGCGAGTGAGATCGCCTCTCGGATGAACCTTTAAGATCTCGCGGCTGGCGAGATGAAGCCAGGTGATTACGACGATGTCGTCCCCGACTTTTATCCCGTCCATTCCGTCCCAAAAGCGTGCATCGAGTTCGAGACGCGCATTGGGCGCGCCCTCCGTATAGAATCGCGGAGCTTCCTCTTTCCTTTTGAGTTCAGATCGAATCCATCCAATCGGTTCAAGCAGGTACGTATCCATGGGGTTGTACCTCAGTCCAAAAGCTGAATTAGAGCAGAGCTAAACCATCAGTCAAGGCCAGGAATTCAGCGGCGGGCAAGTCCGGGAGTTTACCGCAATCAATCCGCGGGCTGCTTTTCCTTGCTCGGGGCCGGATGCGCGGGCGTGCCATCGGCTTTCACGTAATGCGCGTACCAGGCCAGGTAGCGCTCATGCAGGTCCTTAATATGGGATGGCGTCTTGAACTCGTGGTACTCGTCCGGGTAGACAACCAGCAGCGTATCTCGGCCCAACTCCTTTAGCGATAGGTACATCTGCTCCCCGCCCAGGATCGGAACATTGCAATCGATGTTGCCTCCCACGAAGAGCGTTGGCGTCAGGATATCCTTCACCCTGTAAAAAGGCGCGATGCGATCCCAAAGCGCTTTGTTTTCCCAGGGGTAGCCCTGTTCGATAACATATTCGCGCTGATATTGGTCATGCCCCCACATGCTGGTGAAGTTGGCTGCGCCAGCGCCGGAAATGGCTGCTTTGAACCGGTTGGTCTGGCCGATAATGAAGTCGGTGGATATTCCGCCGTACGACCATCCGCCGACACCCAGCTTGTCCGGGTCTGCAAGCCCTTGCGCCAGGGCGAAATCAACGAACGCCATATCGTCCTGAAAATCCTTGTCGCCCCAATCGGCGTAAATGGCCTTGCAGAAATCCTGCCCATAGCCGGAAGAGCCGCGCGGGTTGGGCAGCAAGACAGCGTAACCATTGGCCGCAAATAGCTGCGCGATGTCAAAGAATTCATCCTCGTATTCTTCGACCGGACCGCCGTGCGGCCGCAGGATGGTCGGAACCTTCCTGCCGGGCACGTAATCCACTGGCTTATAAAGGTAGCCGTGCACGACGGTTCCGTCTTTGGATTTGAACGAGACGTATTCGCCCTTGACCACCTTATGCTGCGCGAGCCACTCGTCGTTCAGGTGCGTCAGCCGGGTAAGCTTCGCCCCGGGAACGGTAAACACCTCGTATGGGCGATCCGTCGTCGAGATGGTCGCCGCGAGCGTGCCGTCTTTGGAAAATGAATAACCGTCGATGTTCAGCCGCCCGCCGATGGCCCGGGTAACCTTCTCGTCGGCGAGGTTGACCTGAGCCAGCGTCTGAGTGCCGTCATCGTCGGCCAGGAAATAGATGGACTTCCCATCCGGAGCAAAGCGGGGCTCCGTGGCCGTGCGGTCAAAAGCCTTCGTAAGAATTTTCGGTTCACCGCCGCCAGCGGGAGAAACCGCGACGTGCTTCGTGGCGTAGTAGAAGAGCTTCAGGTCAATCGAAGACGAGTAGGTAAGCCACTTCCCATCCGGCGACCAGGAGGGGTGATCCTTTTGCCCGGGAAAATTGCTGACCTGCACCGGATGGGCGCCTTGGTCGGTGTTGTCTGCGGCCACCACCCAGATGTCGGAGTTGTAGGTGGTGTCGGGATCGGGCTTGGTGCGGTTGCTGGCGAAGGCGAGAGACTTGCCGTCCGGCGACCAGGCCGGTTGCGAATCATCGTAATCCCCGGAGGTCACCTGCCGCTGGGCCTTTGCCGCCAGACTGAAGATATATAGATGCGTGCGCCGGCGGTCAATGTAGCCGACGTTGTCGTTCTTGAACTGCAGCCGGTCGATCACCCAGGGAGGCTGCGCTTTGGACTTTTTTCCGGCGCCGTCATCGGCGCCCTTGGATTTTCTAGCCGTCGCCTCAACCTCTTCCGGCGTGGGATCGCGAAGAATCAAAACCAGTTGTTTGCTGTTGGGCGCCCATTCGAACTCGTCCACATCCTGAATCGTGTCCGTCAGGCGCTGCGCCTCGCCGCCCAGACGATTGAGCACGTATACCTGAGCCTTCTCGTCGTTGCCCTCGGCATCCTTGCGGGTGGAGAGAAACGCCAGATACTTTCCATCCGGCGACCAGCGCGGGTGAGATGACGCAACGCCTTCCGCCGTCAGTGGGATGGCGTCGCCCCCGGCCGTGGGCACCATCCAGATCCGCGACTCCGGCTTGTCTTCCTTCAATGAACTTGAAGTCACGGTGAAGGCAATCACCTGCCCGTCGGGGCTGATCTGCGCTTCGTGGGCCTCTTTGACGCCAAAGAGGTCGTCCACGGTGATCGGGTGCGGCCCGGCGGATTGCTGCGCTGGAGTAATGGAACCTACAAGAAGAAGTATTCCGAACAATGGTGCCAGGAGAAGCTTCATGCGGATGACTCCCGTAGAAATTGGAATGAAAAAAGCCTCGCGGAGTGTATCACAGCCGGTTAAGAGCGAGTGGTGCCTCCACCGAACGCAAAGATCCGGGTGCACGGGGTCGCGGGCAGAACGAATCGTCTAGTACCGAAGTACAGTTGGCTCGCTGAAAACATTTTCATCGCGCCTCATTTTTTTCTTGCATGCGTGAACAGAGACTGTATTCTTCGAAAGGTGAGCTTGCTTCGAGAAATCGGAAAGCGGGAGTCACTTTAGGAGGACGAGAGAAAAAAATTGAGCACTTTATCCCTGCCCGCCCAAATTCCTTCCCAAGCACTTCCCATCTCTAAAAAGAGAGCCGCAAAGTTGACGCTCTGGCCGCTTGTTGCCGCCACGTTCTTCATGGTGTCCGGCGGAACGTACGGCACCGAGGCGATTATTTCCGGCGCGGGGTACGGCCGCGGAATTCTGGTTCTGCTGTTTCTTCCGGTTCTGTGGTGCCTGCCGACGGCCTTCATGATCGGCGAGCTTTCCAGCGCGCTGCCGCACGAAGGCGGCTACTACGCGTGGGTTCGCCGCGGCCTGGGCAATTTCTGGGGCTTCCAGGAAGCCTGGCTTTCTCTGGCCGCCAGCATTTTTGATATGGCGATCTACCCCACCTTGTTCGTTTTTTATCTGAAGCAGATGTCGCCCTGGTTCGACGAGGGGAATCGCGGGATCCTCGCGGGCTTGTTTGTGGTGGTCGCCTGCGCGGCGCTGAATCTGGCGGGCATCCGCGTAGTGGGCATCACCTCGCTCTGGCTGTTCTTTTTGTTATCGCTGCCGTTCGGGCTGATCGTGGTGCTGACGCCGATGAAGCTCGGCGCGTTCGCGGGCGAGGCTCATGCGGCTTCGACAGGCGCCAGTGTCGGCCTGCTAGGCGCGATTCTTGTGGCCATGTGGAATTACATGGGCTGGGACAACGCCTCGACCATCGCGCAGGAGGTCGAGCGGCCGCAACGCACCTATCCGAAGGCGATGATCGCCGCAGTCATCCTTGTATCGCTCACCTATGTTTTGCCGTTTCTGGCGGTCTACTTCACCGGGACGCCGGCGTCGGCCTTCGCCGAGGACGGCTCATGGGCCGCGATCGCCGGTCGACTGGGCGGCAAACTCATGGGCTTCGAGTGGCTGCGCTTCATGGTGACCATCGGGGGAATGATGAGCGCATTCGGCATGTTCAACGCGCTGGTGATGAGCTATTCCCGCCTACCGCTGGCCATGGCCAAGGACGGCATGATGCCCAAGGTGTTCGGCAAAGTGACCCGGAAGAACGAGACGCCATGGGTAGCCATCGTGGTGTTGGCGAGCTGCTGGGCGTTGTGCCTTGGGCTCGGCTTCAAGCGCCTGGTAACGCTGGACATTATGTTGTACGGCGCGGCGCTGATGCTGGAGTTCGTGACCCTGGTGGTACTGCGAGTCCGCGAGCCGCAGCTCCAGCGGGAATTTCGCGTGCCAGGTGGCATGGCGGGGGCCGTTACCTGCGGAATCTTTCCGCTCGGCTTGCTGCTCTTGTCGCTTGTCGAAAGCGATCGCGAAACCATCCTGGGCATGAACGGCTTGATCTTCGGCATGTTTATCGTCGTAGCAGGGTTCGCGATGTACTACGCCACGCGCAAAATCCAAGCCCGCTTTGCATCGGAGGGGGCTCCGCAGGAAGCAGCGGCAGAGTAAAGACACCGCTCGGTAGAAAGCCCGGCTTGCGCGAGAGCCTGGCTTATTTTGGAGTGCGGCGGCTCTGCCGCCGCTTTTGAGGTGTCAGCCGCGAGAGATATGATCGTTTGGGCAACAAGGCCGACGCCGTAAAAGCGGGAGCAAAGCTCCCGCACTCCAAAAGGGTCCATCTTCGGCCCCGCATCCAGTTCTTCCGACCAACGATGGCGTTCAGATTTGGTATCCTGCTGGGCGTGAGATCCTCTCCCACTTCGTGGCGACTTCTTGCTGGCACCATTCTCATCGTTGCTGCATTGTGCTGTGTCGCAATCGCGTGGGCGAGTCCACAGCAAACAGGTGGAACAAACTACCCAGCCGCAAGAGGGGTGCAGGCGGCCGCAAACGCGACTTCTCAGCAATCACCCGGCAATTTAGCCACCCAGGCGCCGCGCACGGGTCTGAATATCGTAGTGCTGGATCCCGCCCACGGCGGCACGGATCAGGGCGCGCGCGGCACGGAAGGCATCAGCGAAAGCGATGAGGTCTTACAGTTCTCCGCGGCCACGAAGAGGGCACTCGAAGCGCAAGGCTTCCAGGTAATCCTGACCCGCGAAGGGAACGACAATCCCTCCTTCGACGACCGCTCGGCGCGCGCCAACGCCCAGCGCGGCGCGGTTTTTATCACCATGCACATCGCCTCGACCGGGCTGACCGGCACTGCGCGCGTCTACGTGGAACCCGAGGCGCCGGCCACGAACAACATCACCGGTTTGATCCCGTGGGACCGCGCGCAGACACCATTTTTGAGTTTGAGCCGCAAGCTAGGCGACCTGGTGCAGCAGGAATTGTCGAAACGCTTTAAAGGTTCGCCCGACACGCTGCAGACCGCGCCTGTCCGGCAACTGCGCACCACAGCAGCGCCCGCAATTGCCGTGGAGATTTCCAGCGTATCGGTGAAGGAGCGCGCGGAACTCGACCGCATGGTTCCCGGCGTGGCGGACGCCATCGCGCGCGGCCTCGTCGAGTTTCGGCCCACGTACGTGGTCCCGAGCATCCAGGTTCCCGGCGGGAGCGTGCAGCCATGAACCCGAAGTGGACCGTGTGGCTCGGCGGCGTGCTGCTCGCGGCGGTGATTGCAGCGGCGTTGTACTTCCCCGCCCTGCGGCGCCAGGTGAATAAGGCAAAGGACTTGACGGAAAAAACCGCCGAACAGGCCCGGCGCGAATTATTGCCCGTGGCTCCGGTGAGCACCGGTGACCCCATGGTGAAGGTAAAGATGTTCTGGGGCTCGCGTGGGCAGGAAGGCGAGTTGCTTCCGGTGATCGTGGAACTACCGTTGGCACGCGATCCGGTTCTGCGCGCCAAGCAGGTCCTGAACACGCTGCTGGCCGGGCCGGTGGATGCCGAATCGCGCACGCTTCCACCGGACGCCGCGCTTCTGGCGTTTTACATTTTGTCCGACGGGACGGCGATTGCCGATTTTTCAGACGAAATTCGAACCTCGATTCCTTCAGGAATTCAAAGCGAGCAACTGGCCGTGGAGTCGATCGTGCGCACGCTCGAAGCCAATGTGCCGCAGGTGCTCCGCCTGAAAGTTTTGATTCACGGCCAGGAAGCGGATACGCTGGCGGGCCACGTGGATTTGACGCAGTTGTTCCGCGTGAATGCCAAGGATGCGGCGGGCACGCAATTGGATAATCCGTCGCCGCCGGGCTCCTCGCTGCCCGCTCCGATCCGCAAAGCGGTGGATACGGTGCGCCGGGCAACGAAACGATAGCAAGACGATGGAAAGTTTTCGCGACATGGAAAAGAGGCTTGCAATGCGCAGCGACGGGCGGCACGCCGACCAGTTACGCAGCTTGAAGATCACGCCGGATTTTATTTCCCAGGCGGAAGGCAGCGTGCTGATCGAACTGGGCAAGACGCGGGTGATCAGCACCGCGACCGTCGCCGACGGCGTTCCAGGATTCTTGAAAGGCAGCGGCAAGGGCTGGGTGACCAGCGAATACGGAATGCTGCCGCGCGCAACCGAAGAACGAACGCCGCGCGAAGCGGCGCGAGGCAAGCAGAGCGGCCGGACGCTGGAGATTCAGCGGTTGATCGGGCGTTCGCTGCGCGCCGTGACGGACCAGGAAGCGCTTGGCGAACGCACCGTGTGGATCGATTGCGACGTCATCGAAGCGGATGGCGGCACGCGCACCGCTTCCATCACCGGGGCGTTTGTGGCGCTGGCGCTGGCCATGGAACGCATGGTCGGCGCGGGAATGCTGAAGAATTCGCCGCTGATCGATTCCGTGGCCGCGACGAGCGTTGGAATTGTGGATGATATTTCACTGCTGGACCTGTGTTATGAAGAAGACGCACGCGCCGAAGTGGACATGAATGTGGTCATGACCGGCAGCGGAGATTTCGTGGAGATTCAGGCGACCGCCGAGGGACGTCCCTTTGCCGGCGCGGAGATGCAGGACCTGCTGGCGCTGGCCGCGGCCGGAATTCGCCGCTTGAATGAAGAGCAACGCACGGTGCTGCCCGCAAATTTCCTGGGCCGCAAACGATAAAGATATTTTGATGGAACACACATCGCATCGAGATCACTGCGATTCATGATGGATACAAAGGAAGCGCGGAAGCTCTATCTGGCTTCGGGGAACGCAGGAAAATTGAAAGAGTTTCGGGTGCTCGCGGAAGCGTGTGGCAAGAATTGGCAGTTGGAACTTTTGCCGGACTATGCGAAATTCCCGGAGTTTGAGGAATCAGCGCCGACCTTTGCGGAAAATGCCGCGGGGAAAGCGTTCCACTATTCTCGCTGCAGCGATGGCATCGTGTTCGCCGATGATTCGGGATTGGTGGTGCCGGCGCTGGGTGGAGCGCCGGGTGTGTTTTCGGCGAGGTACGCGGGGCCGGGGGCCAGCAACGAAGCGAAAATTGCGAAACTTCTTTTTGAGATGAGAGGACTCGAGGGCGGGGAGCGAAGCGCGTATTTCGTTTGCGTGATTGCAGCAATTCAGGATGGTCGCGCCCTGGCGGTCGTCTCGGAAAAGGTGGACGGGGAAATATTGGATGCCCCGCGCGGGTCGGACGGTTTCGGCTACGACCCGGTGTTTTTCTTTCCACTATTGGGTAAAACCTTTGCGGAATTGCGGGCCGAAGAGAAGAGCCAGCACAGCCATCGCGGGAAGGCGTTCCGGCGGCTGCTGGAAGTGCTGGATTAAAAGAGAAAAAGAAAGATTTCAACGCAGAGGGCGTAGAGGAATCGCAGAGTTCACAGAGAAGAGGCTGAGATGGCAGTGAAGAAAAAAGCGAAGACCGGGAAGAAGAAAGTTGCGAGAAAAATTCAAGGCAAGAAACCTGCCGCCAAGAAGGCGGCGGGAACCGATCCGAAGCGCGTGGCCGCGATACTTGCCGGGCTCGATGCGGCGTACCCGGATGCGACCTGCGAATTGAATTACTCGAATGCGTTTCAGTTGCTGATCGCAACGATTCTCTCGGCGCAGTGCACCGACGTGCGCGTCAACCAGGTCACCCAGGAGCTTTTCAAGAAATATACAAAGCCCGAGGATTTCGCGTATGCATCTCCCGCCGAACTCGAGAAGGAAATCCGCCCGACGGGCTTTTTCCGCAACAAGACAAAATCCATCATGGGCGCCAGCAAGGGAGTGATCGAGAAATTCGGCGGCGAAGTCCCGCGCACCATGGAAGAGATCCTGACACTGCCAGGCGTCGCGAGAAAGACGGGCAACGTTGTGCTTGGAACCGCCTACGGCATCACCAGCGGCGTGGTAGTGGACACCCACGTGATCCGGCTGTCGCGTCGGCTCGACCTGACGCGTAACGATGACCCCAAAAGGATCGAGCAAGATCTGATGAGAGTCATCCCCGAAAACAAGTGGATCAAGTTCTCTCACCAACTCATCTGGCACGGCCGCCGCGTCTGCGCCGCCCGCAAGCCAAAGTGCGCCGAATGCAATCTCGAATCTCTCTGCTACTCAAAAGACAAGACGGTGTAGCGGGATTCAAACTGACAAAGTAGCGTATATCGCCCGATTCACCAACGCCGCGATTGGCCGGCGGATGAGCCCACTCAATTCAATGAAGTCCTTGGCTGAAACTAACTAAGGCTTGCTGGTTGAAGGCGGCGGTTGCGCCGGCGGATTCGGCTGCTGGTTCGGTGCGCTGTTTAAGATGGCGTTGAAATCAGGATGCGTACCCGGCGTCTGCCCGCTGCCTCCCGTAACTTTTGGATGCCCCGGCGGCATCGCGCCCGGCGCCGTACCTGCCGGCGGCGCTTCTCCGGGACCCGGATGCTGCATTCCGCCGCCCATGCCCGTGCTTTTCAGCACCACCCACTCTTCGCCGTGCTTTTCTAGCGTGTAGCCAATCTGCATTCCGCTCGCGTTCGGATCTCCACCCTTCACGCGAACTTCCACCTGGGCCTGCGCCTGATTGCCGTTCACCGTCGCTTGCGTAACCTTGACTTCCATATTGTTCAGGTTGAGCATGTTCAACGCGGCAAGATGTTTGATCACTCCCGCGCGGATTGCTTCTTTCTCGTCAGTCTTCGATTTACAAGCGACCGCAAACAACGCCGTGGCGCCAAGCAGTACGACAAGAAATCCCCGTTTCATTCCCATTTCCTTTCGCTGGTGCATAGCCGGAATCCGGACTGGACTAAACTCATCGTAGCCTATGGCCGGGCAGAACGCGAATGACGCACGAATTCAGCGAGAGTAAAAGTAACTCCGCAAATCTCTCCTAAAACAGGGGCTGTAACAGCGTTTGTCAGCACTTCGGGGAACTTCCGAAAGTACGCTAGAATAGAACTCTCGGTCGGGGCGTAGCGCAGCCTGGTAGCGCGCCTGCCTTGGGCGCACGACACTCGACTCCAACAACTCCATCCATCACTTCTAACTACTAACGTTTCCAACAAATCGGGGAATCTGCTTTTCGCTCAAAGGTAACTCGAATGGATTGAAAACGTTCGATTCGTGCACAGTTCGTGCACAGTCCTAAAACGCGGTGGCTCGGTTTAGCGCCCTCGCGAACGATCTCTCCATCCTTTCGTTGACTCGCGCGTCTAACCCATCTAGAGTCGATTTAGGGCAATGAGGAAAAGACTACTTATTTTCGTGGCGATGGTCGCCCTGTTAGGGCTGCAATTTGCGGACTGCCTGTCCGGAATGACCCAAGACCAGCAGAGTATGCAGTGCTGCGGTTCCATGCCTTGCGACCCGTCTAATCAGAGTCACGATTGCTGCAAGGGAATGGTTTCGGCGCAGTCGCCGAATGTGCTGCCCGTTGCGCACGTGACGCTCCATGCGCCGGTGATGGCTGTCACCGACATTCTCGCGTCACCCAAGGCAACACCGTACACAGAAGCATCTCGCTTAGATTTCGAGGCTCCGCAGCATTCGCCTCCTGAGTTATACACCCTTCACGCTTCCCTCCTGATCTGATCCGCTGTGAAACGGTGCGGCAATGCACCGGCTTGTCTCTTTTTGTGTCTCCACTGTCCCTCTGACCCGCCGACGTATTCCGGTTGAGACCCTGTTGGGTCACTCGCCGATGGTCCGCGGCTTCGTTACACACGCACAGGAGATAGAGATGTTTTCGATAGCGAGAAAGAATCCCGCTGCGCGATTCTCGTGCGCAGCTCTTATCCGAAGTCTTTGTGTGATTTTGCTTTTCGCTGTTTTGGTGGGAAATGTTTTCGCGCAGGAGTCCATATCGTCGCACCCGGGAACGGTCACTCCACTTTCCGATTTACTCGAGGAAGCGGAGAAGAACAATCCCCAGATTGAAGCGGCGCGGCAAGGCTGGCAGGCCGCGAAACAGGTGCCATCGCAGGTTTCCACGCTGCCCGACCCGCAATTCAATTTGCAGCATGTCAGCGTCGGCAGTCCTCGCCCCTTCGCCGGCTATACGAATAGCGATTTCGCCTACCTTGGCCTCGGGATCTCGCAAGACATTCCGTACCCGGGCAAGTTGCGCTTGAAGGGTGAGATTGCGAAACGAGACGCGGATGTTTCGCAGCAACAAGTCGAATCCGTGCGCCGCGCCGTCCTCGCTGAGTTCAAGGGCACGTATTTCCGGCTCGCGTATCTCTCCAAAACACTCACGATCCTCGAACAGGACGGCGAGCTGCTCAAGCAAGTGGAACAGGCCGCCGACGCCCGCTACCGTTCCGGCATGGGAACGCAGCAGGACATCCTCCAAGCGCAACTGCAAAAAACGAAACTGCTTCGCGAAATCGCCATGCATCATCTCCAGGTCGGAAAGCTCGAAGCCCAGCTCAAGCAGCTCCTCAATCGCTCACAGGGATCACCGGACATCGAGCCAGCCGATCTCAACGACACACCTCTCGCACAGACCTACGACGATCTTTTGGCTGCCGCCCAGGGCCGAAATCCCGAGCTTGCCGGGGCGCAGAAGATGATCGAAAGGCGGTCGTTGCAAGTGGACCTAGCCCGCAAAGACTTTTATCCCGACTTCAACGTGCAGTACATGTGGCAACGCACCGACCCCACGCAGTTCCGCGCCTATTACATGCTGAGCCTCGGTGTCCGCGTGCCCATTTACCGCGGACGCAAACAGCGCCCCGAACTGGCCCAGGCCGAAGCGGAGCACCTTCGTGCTCGAAGCGAACTCCAGGCGCAATCGCAGCAAGTCGCTTCCGAACTGCGCTCGCAATATGTGATCGCGCAGCAGACCTCCGAACTGCTCAAGATTCACCGTGAAGGTCTATCTCCGCAGGCGCGGTCTGAATTTCAAGCAGGTCTCGCGGCCTACCAATCGAACAAACAGGAGTTTCAGGCGCTGCTAACGGCGTTTCTCGATGTGCTGCATCTTGACGAGGACTACTGGCAGAACGTCGCTGAATACGAGACTGCCATCGCGCGGCTCGAACAACTCACCGGGCTGTCATTGCGCGAGGAAGGGGCGAAGAGATGAAAACCTATCGCAGAGGGTTCTTGCTGGCACTGATTGGAGACATATTGCTCACGGTCGTCCTCATTGGGTTGTGGCTCCACTATCGCGGAGCGAAGCCAATGGCAGATGCGGAAACCAAGCCGTCGAATTATGCCGCGCAGGACTCTATGGCGACACCGCCCGTATCGACAGAAGTGCCCTTGGTTCCGGTGCAAATCTCGCCGCAGCGGTTGCAGAGCATCGGAGTGAAGACTGGCGAGGTGGAACGAAAATTGGTCGCAGACGAGATTCGCACCACCGGTAGTGTCGCTGTGGACGAAAGGCGACTGGCCTATGTCCAAGTGCGGTTTTCTGGCTATATCCAAAAAGTATTTGCCGATGCCACGTACCAATACGTCCGAAAAGGACAGCCGCTATTCACAGTTTACAGCCCGGACCTAGTTGCCACGGAACGCGAGTATTTAGTGGCCAAGCAGAATCAGAAGCAAGTGGCGCAGAGTACGGTGCAGGGTGTCACCGCTAGCGCCGCATCATTGCTCGATGCGGCTGCGGAACGCCTCAAGCAGTGGGGTGTTCCGCAAAAAGAAATCGCCCGCCTGGAATCCACCGGCCAAGTGCAGCAGGAACTAGAAGTCGATTCGCCGGTCTCCGGCTACATCACCGAACGTAATGCTCTTCCTAGCGTTGCCGTTCAACCGGAAATGCGCCTCTACACCATCGCGGATCTTTCGACCGTTTGGGTTCAGGCGCAGCTCTTCCAGAACGATCTCGAACGTATAAAGATTGGCGCTCCTGCAACGCTCACCGTGAATACCTACGCGGGCCGGACGTTCGCTGGCCGTGTGGACTTCATCTATCCGCAGGTGGATGTGGATACGCGAACGGCCAGGGTCCGCGTTCTCTTCTCCAACGCCGGACTGCTGCTCAAACCAGGAATGTTCGTCAACGTGAGTCTGAAGGTGCCGATGGGCAGCCAACTTGTTATCCCGGCAACCGGCGTCCTGCAGTCCGGCACTCGCGAGATTGCTTTTGTGGAGCGTAGCAACGGTTATATCGAGCCGCGCGAGGTGCAGTTGGGCTCTCGCGTGGGTGACGATTTTATCGTGCTGAAGGGGCTGAAAGCGGGCGAGCAAATTGTCACCTCTGCAAACTTCCTGATCGACTCCGAAAGCCAGCTTCAGGCCGCGCTCGGTTCGTTCGTTCCACCTCCGCCTGGTGCAGGCACAACATCCGCTTCAAACGCTCCACAGGGAACTGTCGAATTGAGTTCCGACCCGATCCCGCCTCACAGAGGCAGCAACGTATTCCGCGTGAAACTCACAGACGCAAATGGATCGCCGATTCCTGGAGCGGAAGTCAGCGTCACGTTTCTCATGCCGGCGATGCGCGCTATGGGCATGGCAGCGATGCGTACACCCGTCACTCTCAGCGACAAAGGCAACGGCCTCTATGAAGGTTCGGGACAGCTTGAGAGCGGCGGAACCTGGCAAGTCACAATCTTCGCAAAAAAGAATGGCCAACTCATCGCGACCAAGCAACTCAGCGTGAACGCCACGGGAGGGATGTGACGTGATCTCCCGATGGATTGATTGGTGCGCGCAAAATCGGTTCCTCGTTTTCTTTGGAACACTCCTGCTGGTGCTCTCAGGAATTTGGGCCCTGCGTCGCATTCCCCTCGACGCGTTGCCAGACATTTCCGACGTGGAAGTGATTATCCACACCCCTTGGGCGGGTCAACCTCCTAGCATCATCGAAGACCAGGTTACTTATCCCATCGTCACTACGCTTCTCGCCGCACCGCATGTAAAGGCCGTGCGGGCACAAACCATGTTTGGGGACTCCTATGTCTTCGTGGTGTTTGAAGACACTACAGACTTGTACTGGGCGCGGTCGCGTGTCTTGGAGTACATGCAACAGATCACGGGACGTTTACCAGCAGGCGTCCATCCTGTCATCGGACCGGACGCGACTGGCGCAGGATGGGTCTATGAATACGCGCTTGTGGACCACAGCCATCAACGCAGTTTGGCTGACTTGCGCAGCCTTCAAGATTGGTCTCTGCGCTACCAGCTCGAAACTGTTCCCGGGGTGGCCGAGGTAGCCACCATCGGCGGATTCGTGCGTCAGTACCAAGTCAACGTGGACCCTGACAAACTTCGCGCTTACGGAATCCCACTCTCGACGGTCATTGAAAGAGTTCGAGCCAGTACGAACGAAGTTGGTGGACGCCTACTTGAAATGGGCGGGGCTGAATACATGATTCGCGGACTCGGCTATCTACGTTCGCTAAGCGATTTAGAAACAGTGCCTGTGGCAACCAAGAATGGCACTCCCGTGCTCGTCCGAGATTTGGGAACAGTCACGTTTGGCCCAGACATTCGGGAAGGCGTCGCGGAATGGCAAGGTGAAGGCGAAACCGTTGGCGGGATTGTGGTGATGCGCGACGGGATGAATGCCCTGTCCGTCATCAATGGCATTAAGCAGAAGCTCTTGGAAATCAAACCTTCCCTGCCACCGGGAGTGGAAGTGGTCGCAGGATACGACCGCTCAGGATTGATCCATGCATCCATCGAAACGCTGCAACGCGACTTGCTCGAGGAGGCCATCATCGTCAGCATCGTGATTGTCATCTTCCTATTCCACTTCCGTTCGGCGCTGATTCCCATTCTGACGCTCCCTATCGCCGTGGTCGCATCCTTCATCCCGATGTACTACCTGCATGTCACTTCGAACATCATGTCGCTCGGCGGCTTGGCCCTTGCGATTGGCGTCCTCGTGGACGCCGCCATCGTCATGGTTGAAAACGGATATCGGCAGCTTTCCGAGCGGCAATCCTCCGAATCCGCGCCTCTTCCCGAGCCACAGAGACGGAAAATCCTGCTGGATTCAGCTAGACAAGTTGGCCCAGCCATCTTCTTCTCGCTGGTGATCATCGTGGTTTCCTTTCTGCCCGTCTTTTTATTGGAGGCGCAGGAAGGACGCATGTTTCGTCCGTTGGCGTGGACGAAGACGCTGGCTGTTGGCTTTTCCTCCGTCTTGGCCATCACGCTTGTGCCCGTACTCATGATCCTATTCATTCGCGGGCGGCTGATACCTGAATCGCGGAATCCAATTTCAAGAATCACCCAAGCTGTTTATTTGCCCGTTCTTCGCCTCTGCTTGCGGTTTCGCAAAACTACCTTGCTGCTCAATCTGCTTTTTCTGATTGTCACACTTCCTCTCGCTCTTCATATCGGCAGTCAATTCATGCCGCCCCTCTTTGAAGGTTCGGCTCTCTACATGCCGACTGCCTTGCCCGGAATCTCCATTGGGCAGGCGTCCCAATTGTTACAAGAGCAGGACAGAATCATTCGCACATTCCCGGAAGTCGAAACTGTCTTCGGTTCCATCGGGCGATCGGACAGCGCGACCGATAACGCTCCACTCGATATGTATGACACGACGGTCATGCTCAAGCCGCGCACTCAGTGGCGGCCGGGGATGACCTACGAAAAGCTCATTCAAGAAATGGACTCGAAACTCCAATTTCCTGGACTGTCCAACACCTGGACCATGCCAGTCGAAAACCGCCTCGATATGGAATTAACGGGCATCAAGACGCCTCTCGGCTTGAAAATTCAGGGACCGAATCTTGAGGTAATCCAACAAGTTGGCGCGCAAGTGCAGCAGATCCTCTCGGCGATTCCTGAGATGCGTTCCATCTTTGCTGAACGCGTTTCGCAAGGTTTTTATCTCAACATCGAAGTGAATCGAGCGGAGGCGGCTCGCTACGGTCTGACTATCGCCGATGTGCAGCAGGCCATCACTTCGGGAATCGGCGGCGAAATGGTCGCCGAGAACGTCGAGGGCCGCGAACGGTATCCAGTGAATGTCAGGTATAACCGCGACTTTAGGGACAACGTCGAGGAATTGCGCCGGGTCCTGATTGGCACGCCCTCTGGCGCGCAGATTCCAGTTTCAGATGTCGCGAAAATCTCGTTCTCTCGGGGACCCTCCATGATCCGCGATGAGGATGGCGCACTGACCGGGTACGTTTACATCGACCTGAATACGAAAGACTATGGCGGCTTCGTCACGCGCGCGAGCGATTTGCTCAAGCAAAAACTCAACTTACCACCTGGCTTCACTTACAAATGGTCAGGCGAATACGAGTTTGAGTTGCGAGCCAAACAGCGCCTGCAACTCATTCTGCCGATCGTATTTTTTGTCATCTTCCTACTGCTCTACATGGTGTTTCACTCCGTCACCGAAGCCGCTGTCCTCATTTTCCCGACGATCTATGCGCTGACTGGCGGCCTCATTCTTCAGCGGCTACTTGGTTACAACTTCAGCGTAGCGGTGTGGGTAGGCTACATCGCTCTGTTCGGCATTGCTGTTGAAACAGGTGTTGTGATGGTTGTGTACCTCCACGAAGCCTTGGATCACCGGTTGAACGCCGGCGTTCCGCTGCGTCACGAGGACATCGAGGCAGCGGTAATCGAAGGGGCTGTCCACCGCCTGAGGCCAAAATTAATGACCGTCTGCGTTGTTCTCGCTAGCCTGATCCCCATCCTGTGGGAAACAGGTGTCGGCTCCGACGTAATGAAACCAATTGCCGCCCCCATCGTGGGCGGTATGATCACCTCAACGATTCACGTCCTGATTCTTGTGCCGGTCTTTTTTGCGCTGATGAAGGAGCGTGCGCTTCGTAGCGGAAATCTGCGTTCCTCCGGCGACCGCGATGACAGAGTAGAATGAGCGACTGCATCTCATGACCACAGCAACATCATCTTCATTGCCGGACGTCACTCGCCGGGTTCTCCAACTCCAAGTTTTGACTATCGTCTGGATGAGCGTGGAAGCGGTGATTTCTCTGAGCGCAGCTTGGAGATCGCACAGTCCAGCACTGTTCGCTTTCGGTGGAGACAGTTTGATCGAGCTGCTTTCCGCTGCCGTTGTTTTCTGGCGCTTTCGGTTCACGCTAAATGAGACACGCGCGGCCCGCCTTGCTGGCGTATTGCTAGTGATCCTCGCCGCATTCGTGGTGTTAACCTCCGCCCTAAATCTGTTCGGGTATCGCGAGGCACAGCGAAGTCTCCTCGGAATTACAATCTTGGCTGCCGCAGCCGTAGCTATGCCTTGGCTCGCTAGGGAGAAACGGAAACTCGCAGCGGTTACCTCGAGTGCTGCGTTGAAGGCAGATGCGGTCGAATCAGCCCTCTGTGGATACATGGCCTGGATTGCACTCGCAGGCTTAGTGGCGAATGCGATCTGGGGCAAGTCCTGGGCCGACGCGGTCGCTGCTTTGGCTCTAACCCCACTCATCTTGCGTGAAGCTTGGGAGGCCATTCACGCATCGCGACTGGGATGCAACTGCTCATAATGTTCGGATTTCAAACTCCGTTTGCGTAATCCTAGACCGGCTGCTCACGAGGCAGGCGATCCACATAGGGCAGTGGGCTTTCGATCCACGACCCTGTGCGTGCGCAGTTGGAATCTAGGCATACTTCACAAAAAAAGTCTGGTCCGAAGGTTCGGACTCTCACCAGATCCCACTGCTGCTACTCGGGCGCTACGGAGCCAAAAGACTACTTTCGCCATATATTCGCCCTATGGTATCGTGTTTAATCATGAGAGATTGTCCCGGACGGCTAGCATGGTCTTATCGAGCGCGGCGCAGCTGCTTCAGGATCGGTGAATGTCACCTCTACAGGACAATCCGAAAATCTATCACATCACGCACGTCGAGAACGTTGAGAGGATCGTTCGGGATGGCGCGCTTTGGTCGGATGCCGAGCGGATTCGTCGGGGGCTAGCGTGCGAAATCGTTGGCATGAGCGAGATCAAGCGAAGGCGACTCGAGGAGATCAGAGTCGACTGCCACGCTGGAACGATGGTTGGTGGATACGTTCCTTGGTATTACTGTCCTCGATCAGTCATGCTGTACATCCTGCACATGGGAAACAGCCCCGGCCTAACCTATCATGGCGGTCAGCGACCTATCGTACACCTCCAAGCCAACCTCAACGCGGTTCTCGATTGGGCCGAGAGCAATCACGTGCGTTGGGCATTCAGCCGCGGCAACGCAGGAGCGTTCTACACCACCTTTTCGAAGGACCGTGGAGAACTCGGGAACCTAGATTGGACGTCAATCGCGCAAACAGATTGGAGAAACCCTGACGTAAAAGAAGCAAAACAGGCCGAATTGTTAATTGAGACTTCCTTTCCATGGAATTTGGTCCAGGCCATTGGAGTTATCGATGCTGGGATGGCTGAGCAGGTAACCAGATCGATTGCCGGCGCAGAGCACAAGCCAATCGTAAGCATCGAACGTTCGTGGTACTACTGAGGCGTGAGCATCATGATTGAATTGAAGCGAGGAGACATTCTGGACGCGAAGGCTGATGCGCTCGTGAACACCGTCAATTGCGTCGGCGTGATGGGGCGAGGCATCGCTTTGCAGTTTCGAAAAGCCTTCCCTCGTAACTTCAAGTTCTATGAAGTGGCATGTGAGCGCGAAGAGGTGCGGCCTGGGAAAATGCTCGTGTTCGAGACGGGTCTTCTGACAGAGCCTCGTTTCATCATCAACTTCCCTACGAAGCGCCACTGGAAAGGAAAGAGTCGCATCGAGGACATCGATTCTGGATTGCGTGCACTCGTGCAGGAGGTAAAGAAGCGAGGTATTCGGTCAGTAGCGGTTCCTCCCCTCGGCTGCGGGCTCGGTGGACTGAATTGGAAAACAGTTCGACCCAGAATTGTCCGTGCCTTCGAGGATCTCCCGGAAGTGCGAGTCTTGCTCTACGAGCCTGCGGGAGCCCCGAAGGCCGAAGAGATGACGAAGGAACACCTTCCACCCAAGATGACGCTGGGAAGAGCAGTGCTGATCGAGCTGATGGTTCGATATCTTCTTGCCGTGCTCGATCCTTTTGTGTCCCTACTGGAGATCCACAAGCTGATGTACTTCATGCAGGAAGCCGGGCAACCCCTTCGGCTAAAATATGAGAAAGCCCTATATGGGCCCTATGCTAAGAATCTGCGCCACGTTCTGAATGTTATCGAAGGACACTTCATCACCGGTTATGGCGATGCGGAAGACAAGCCGGAATTGCCAATCGAGCTTTTGCCGAATGCCGCGAAGATTGCTACTGAAACGATGACTTCGCATCCCGACACACACGCTCGCTTTGAACGAGTAGCGCGACTCATTCACGGATTTGAAACACCATACGGGATGGAGCTGCTCGCTACCGTGCACTGGGTGTCCACTCGCGAAGGCGCACTCTCTGCGGACGAAGCGGTTGAAAAGACTTACCTATGGAATGAGCGGAAGCGCGTTTTCGACCCCAATCAGATCCGTCGGGCCTGGCAAGTACTGAAAGAACAGGGATGGCTGGTAGCCGTCCAATCATGACAATATACGCACGTCGACATGAAATCCCTTTTCCACTTTCCTGAGATCTCTTACGAACCCCTTCGCGTTCCTCAGTTGGCCTCCCCTGTCGTCAATGACTATCACAAGAGCGTCAAACTCTCTCTGCCTGTAGTCAACGATATCTAACTTCAAAGCTCTTCCCAAGGCCGCTTCACTCAGGCTAGACCGCATCTTCTTGACCTCGATAGCGATCCTTTCCCTTCTCAGAAAGAGATCGACTCTATTCGACGATCCGGCGAATTTTGGACCAGGGTCCTCTGCGCTGACATCATCGAAGTGAATTGCTAACAGCGATCGCAGCAGATCCTGGATATCGTATTCGTCTTTAACGAGCAGGGTTTTGCGAGAGCTATAACGATGTTTTAGTGCCCGTTCGACGACCTGCAACCGGTCAACAATGCCTAGGACAAGATCCAAAGGCTCTTCTACGTCCTTCGCTAGCTGGAACTGAGCTTTCTCGACAGCGTTGAGAATGTTCGATAGACGATAGGACCATACTGAGTATGGCTCCATCGCATTGATGGAGTATTTCGTTGCCGTGAGTTTCTTCTTCGCTCGTTCATAGAGCGCGAGGATTCGTCTTCGCGTGTCACGTCTGCCTATGGCCTCCATCAATACAAGGGCACCTTCAAAGGCGCGTTCCAACAATCCTTCGACGCGCTCCTCGTCCTCGGGCTCAGACCCTTCTTCCCAGTTGACACAAATTCGGTCGGCCTCCACCAGGTCGCGGCGTATTTCCGTCAAAAGCTTAAGCGGCTTCTTCGCGTAGCGTGCCATTTGTTTAGTCTTCACCTATACCAAAAGATGGCTTGGCACCTCGCCCTCAAATCGCCTTTGCAGCGTTCTCTCGTGGTAGTTCTTCATCCACTCGTACTTTGACAGCACCGCTGGCGCTCGAGAATACTTTTTCAGTCCTTTCCGAATTAGGTCCCGGTGGTGTGACACAAAAATTGAGTACTCCTGCTCGGGAACATTGAGCTCCATTTCACACGCTCGCAAATAATCCAGATACGTCACCTCCCCTTCGTCTTGAATTAGGGCGTCCCATTCATTCTGGAGGCCTTCGGTTGTGACAGCCGTCCGAATAGAAGCCACAACTTCAGGATCCACTATGATTCTCGGTGGCTGCCCCTTCCTGCTTTCGAGGAGATACGCACGCACAACTGCGGGTCCGTACACAATGCCCCAACTCTGCACTAGCTTCCCGACCGTGACCGCGCCACGAACCACGATCCCACGCGGAATAAGGGCTATCTGCGCATATAGGATGCTCCTTAGCTCAGATAGAAGTCTCCGGGCGCAATCCTGACCTTCTGGAACACTTCGAATAACGGTGTCGGAGAACTTCGTGAACTGAGTCCCTTCCGATTTGAGAAGCTTGTCAGGCTTGGTTGATTCGGCCAGCACGCGCAACGTTTGCGAGAGCTCGCCAGCCGTTTTGCTCTCGACCAGGTCTTGAAACCCCAGAATGTCGAGGTAGGAGACAATAGATCTCACGTATTCCACGGGCTTCGGTGCCAGATGGTTGTAAAGCAATTCCCAAGTTGCCATCACATCCCTCCTAGTATCGGAAACCTGTCTCACGCTTAGAGAAGTTCCAGATCCGCCAGGAATGCCTTGCCCTGCCTAATTGTCGCGTGCCGACGTGTTCGCTCCTCCGGCACGGTGGATAACTCGGAGCCGCTCTCAGGTGCGCCCGATTCTTCACCGTCGCGCTCACCGGCTATATCGAGATCCATCTCGCGGATGATTTCTTCTTGGCTACCACGAGTCCTTTTATCGGCGTCCAGCGTGGCTAATAATTCCACCGACGCTCCGAATCGCATCCTGCAGCCTGTGACCCTGCCTCCATTGTCCACGCGGAGGCCCACGGGGAAGCTAAGCTCATAAACCAACCCTTCCCAGCGCTCGCCTTGCGCTTCAAAATGCATGGTTCGAGACTCCCCCAAGATCTGCTCGTCTTCGACGGCCGTCTCGGACGGAAACCAGCGGTGCGCGGTTCTCCCCGCGCCTGCCGCAATAAGCCCCTGGATGATCGCAACCTTCTTGAATGCGTCAATGATGGGTGGATGAGTTTCTGAAACAATGTTGTAGTAACCATGCTCTTCGCTCGGTGGCGGATCTGCCACCTTCAAGGTGCTGGGCCAACTGGAGCCCGGGCCGGCAATCGCTACCCCCGTAAGCAATCGTTGCGCCACCAACCCTTCGTTTTGAAACTGAATGTTTTGCTTTTGTTGTCGCCCACGTTCGAATTGCTTGTCTACGTGAGATAGACCTGCCTGGTTGCCTTTACATTCAACCAGATGAATCTTGTTTTGCACATCGACCGCAAAAAAGTCAGGACACTTAAACGGGCCTCTCTTTTTTCGCTTGACGAACTGTGCTATGCCTCCAGCGCGTAGGGCTTGCATGGCGAACGCGCCATGAGCGACATGCTTGTACCGCATTCTCGCAGCAAGCCATTGGAGGCTCAGGCCCACGCCCCAATCATCGCTCAGCACTGTCTTGTGGTGACTTTCCAAGTCATCGATCGCAGCGTGCAGCTGCAACCTTCGAGTGGTGTGGTCTGCCGCACCTACGTACCTCAAGACGGCCCACTGCGAGGCCAGCCACCAACGCGGGATTTGAATTGGTATCGACACCACGCCAATCCACAACATAGCGCGTAGAAAATCGATGCGCGTTACGGTCTGGCTCGCCGCAAAGGGACAGGGCCTTCTGTACTTCGGCGGAGGGGTCGACCAGCTCGCCAAATCAATCTCTAGCTGCAACGTTTTCTTCATACAACGGTCTTCTCATGTCGAACAGCAAGGAACGAGGCTATAGCCCGGCTGCGTCACAATACTCCATCGGCCGAATGCATTCAAAAATCAAGCCATGCCCCCTAAGAAGAGTTTCGAGATTCTTCCACACACCTTCGCGAAGGCTCCCAAGTAATGGCTCAGCAAAGATGGTAGACTCATCAAGAATATATGCTGCGGACTTCACTATCCTCAAATCCTCAGAAGCAATTGCAGCCTGGCGACTACATAAAAGTCGAATTTGAGGATGCCATAGGCTGCCAATCTGAATGGATGTGGGTTCTCGTCGATTTCGAAGATCGTGAGGGTGGTCTTGTCTTCGGATACCTGGACAGCGAGCCTGCTTTGTATCATGGCCCCTACTTGACGCTCGGATCGCGCGTTGCTGTCGACCATTGCAAGATCCGAGATTTAAGAATTTCGATTTCTCCTCCAGCTGGCGATCGCACCTTGGCCACGGCAGCACTCCCTTCCCATGTCGACCCGGAAGACCACTAAACACCCCACCGCGGTCTCGGCCTTCACCGGAGCGGGCGGACTTGACCTTGGGCTCGTCCGCGCTGGCTTCCAAATCATCGGTCGCATCGAGAATGACGCGACTGCCCGTCAAACGATAACTCGTAATTGCCCCAAGACACGGTTGCTTGAGCCCGCCGACATTACTGACCTTGTAAAGGCTTTTAAGCTGACTGATCTTGCCCGCTGGCGCAGGCGGCTCGACTTGCTCGCAGGGGGTCCACCGTGTCAACCATTCTCGAAGGCCGCTCAGTGGACTAAGAACGGAATGCTAGGGATGAAGGACCCGCGCTCAGAGGCTTTGCGCGGGTTCATGACGCTTGCGGAACACTTGCTTCCCCGCGTTGTTCTCATCGAGAACGTCCCTGGCTTTATCCGAGGCCGGCGTTCTGCCGTTGCCTTCGTCCAAGACCGATTTGACGCAATCAACCGCATTCACAAAACAAAATACAAATTACATCATCGGCTCTTAGATGCCGTTGACTATGGTGTGCCGCAGCGGCGGCAGCGTGCGATCCTGATTGCGCGTCGCGATGGCAAAGGCTTTTCTTGGCCTACCCCCACGCATAGCCTTACTCCCGTCACGGCCCATGACGCGCTACGTAACATCCGAGCGACGACGGTCCCTGCTCCGGGCGGTAAGTGGGCCAATTTACTTCCCTCCATTCCTGAAGGGCAAAACTATCTCTGGCACACTTCGAAAGGTGGCGGCAAAAATCTCTTTGGATATCGCACACGATATTGGTCGTTTCTCCTCAAGCTGTCTAAGAGGGAGCCCGCGTGGACACTGTCTGCTTTTCCGGGTCCGGCAACCGGCCCCTTTCACTGGAACAATCGCCCTTTAACCATCAAGGAAATGTTGCGCCTGCAAAGCTTCCCAGCTTCATGGCGTATTGCCGGCGACTTTCGATCACAGGTTCGCCAGGTTGGCAACGCGACTCCGCCCTTGCTGGCCGAGATTGTCGGTAGGGCGATGGGAGAGCAAGTTTTCGGGATTTGCCATCATGGTCCCTGCACGCTGAGGATCAGCAGGACGAGAATGCTCCCGCCTCCCGAAGTTGTCTGTGAGATTCCAGAAAGCTATGCGCTGCTCGAGGGCGAGCATCCCGCGCACCCGGGCACCGGCCTAGGGCCAAGTCCCCGACGCAAACGCAAGCTTCTGATCCGCAAAAAACTACGCGGTGCACTCCGAACGCTCAGGCCACACCGGCGCGCCGCAGCTTAAGCAAATCTCATCTGCGTCCGTTCCGCATTCGGCGAATTCTCGATACGATTCGCTCCGCCACTCCATCGGGATCACGTCTGATGGATGATTCCCATACTCGAATAGCGTTCCAGTTGAATCTCCGGAGAACTCGATTGACTCTGCGATCCCGGCGAATGTTTCCGCCAATCTTCGCTAGCCAGTAAGAGCTATTCGCTCCGTCGCGCAGCTTCTTACGTCGCTTCGCCCAGGACCTTCCGTGCCAAAAGTCGCCGTCGCAAAAGATGGCAATTCGCTCGCGCGGCAGCACGATGTCCGGTGTGCCTGCCAAGCTACGGTCGTGCAGCCTGTACCGAATACCCCGCTTCCAAAGCGCACGTCGAAGCAGAAGCTCCGGCTTGGTATTGCGCGCACTGTTCCCGCGGCCCATGCGCGATGCAGCCTCGTTCGCGGGTTGAAAGCCTTTGAAGGAAATAGATCCTATCTTCACGCGACGATTGTATCCGATAGGATGCACGAAGCGCCCCGACGACTGAGAACCGAATTCGGAGGAAGCCACGACTTTCCTAGTTCTTCCAGAGGCTGATTGCAGTGGGCGTCCCTTAAGTACGCGCATGCTGGGCAGCCATCTTGGCAGCCTTGCGCGCACCCCATCATCCGGTCGCGAGCAGCATCGATAAGCGAAACAAGGCCCGGACCTCGATTAACGAGCTGTACGACACCTCCTCTCCCGATGGGCATTCTCTCGAAAATCACAACGGTGCCATCGGCGGGGAACAGTCGAGATCCCAGAGCTTCGTTGCCAATCAGCTGAATCGCACTGTTGAGCAACGCGTGTTCCAGAGCATGAAGAGAGCGGTAGACGATCAAATCTTGTCCGCCCGCAAGCAACAAATCTCGGATTTCCCGCCCTCTGATTGCAGCGGCCTCCGCAGCAAACGCATCGATCAGGGATACCCCGGACAGGGACCCGACAATCGATGCCATCCTGTCCATGATCCTCGCTCTATCAAACTCAAGAACGAGCGCCGCTCCTTGGGTCGAGACACTGAACGCCAGGAACCGCGCGAATCCCTCTGGATCACGAAAGAAGCGTGCTAGGCGATCTCCAGGGTTTACCGGAGTCTGGGGATGACTAGCGATGCCTCCCGCCTTGTAGCCGTATGTAGTCGTCACCGCACGAACCCGATCCACCAGAAAGGCATCCCTCAGACATGCATCCGTAAGCCTTTGCGATTCCTCTCCGGAGATCGTCCCCCATGTAATCGCTGACGCTAGGAAAAACGAATCCGCCCAGTTATCGCGCGATCTTTCCGCTTCTGCACGGAGGGTGCTTATCTGCACTTCCTCGTTGCCAACAAACATCTGTTGCTGCACGAGCGGCTGCAGCGCATTCGACGCCGCGGCGGGAATTGGTTGCATCAATATGTAGCTTGAGGCCACCCCAGGCGCAGACGGCACTGCACATGCGCCGCACGGATCCTGAATGTTTTCCACGAAATTGCTACACCTGTTACACCTCCATTGCCAGCGGCTCACCGTATTGGTTCCGTGCTTTTCGAGATGAATGTGCCCTGCGGTGCACTCCGGGCAAGACGGAGGAATGCCGATATTTTCATTGATTCGCCGACGCTTGCGTCTACCCCCGGTGCCAAATCGCTCTCCCGGAGGCATCAATTCACGTCTCTCCGCGCAACGCCCGCAGATAAAGACGATAGGCTCGATAACCAAGCGCCCCTCACCACAACACGAACATCTGAGGCTAGAGGGAGGATGATGCGGGTCGAGCAGCAGGAAGTGTCCGCAATTGTTGCATTGGGCCGACCTCGGAAAGATTCGTGTCCGCACCAACGCGTCGCCCGTGACTTCGATGATGCTAATGTCGCTCGGCCGAAGGCGCGTGCGAGCTCGATTATGAGTTGCATTGCCTGCTGCTGCGGCAGCGCCGGTCATCGTTGCCGACGCATCGTCGAAGAAATCCGGAAGCACTTCGTCGGCTTGCTCAGCATTCCCAGCTTGGGACTGAGCCGCTTGTCGTGCCGCGAATGACAGCTGTTGTAGGTCCTCATGTGCCTCTCGGCTCAAGAGCTCAAGGTCCATGCGCCGAGCCAGCTCATTGCGCACGCGCATGCTCAGCGCATCCCGCCTTTCGCCTTCGGGATTCGATATGTCCCGAACCTGCGTCATTGCCGTGCCCGTGTACCGCACAGCGTCCGGGAACGTCGTGAAGATCACTTGCAGAGGACTAATTACCTGCGACCTGGTCGCCATTGGCGGCACCCTCCTCGTCTTCGCCATCCTCTTCTACCCGATTGCGCAGGAGCTCCAATAACGGCTGGTCAACGCAAGTGACTCGCACCGTGCTTCCACTTCGACCGCGCAAGCTGAAAATGAGCCATGGCACATCAGAGTTCCGCATCACCTCCGACAAAAACCGATTCTGCCGTGCAAGCTCATCCTGGAGCTGTTGATATCGCGTGTCCACCATGGCTCGCACGTCACCGCTGATATCGGGATCGTCGCACAAGATTCTTGTAATCGCTCCCTGAACTCGTCCGTCCAATTTGCTCAGCACCGAGCGGATCCCCCGTAGGTTTGTCCATTGCGGGGCGGTCGGATTCATGCAAAGCGCTGTAATGAGCGACTTGGCCACATTTCCAAAGATCTCGCCGGCACAAAATATGTTTGTGCTTCGCACCGGAAGGACATCGTAGTAGCCGGCCACGTCTGAAAGAATGGCGTGAAAATGCCGATAGAGATAGGCATCTCGTGGATAAAACGGCTGCAAGATCACTTGCACGTGGCCCGGTGACTGCCCCCTGCCGGTTCGACCAGCCGTTTGAACGTATTCGGTGAAGCTTCGAGGCACCCCCAACATCACCATATGATTCATTCCATGGATGTCGATTCCGAGGCTTATGACAAGATTAGCCAGGAGGATCTCGATCTCTCCACGAAGAGCTTGATGCAAGATCTGGCTGATTTGATTTTTGGGAGCCTCTCCGCTCAGAAAATCCACCCGAAGATCTCGGCCAAACGCGTTCCGGTACATGTCGCTCAGGGCGCGTCTCATGTCGGCCCCTTCTTGCTTCTTGAACAGATACCCCAAGATAAAATTCCAATCCGTTGGCCGGTCCGTATGTTGGCCCAACGCGGCTATTAAATCCTCGCCTCCGCCACGCAAGTGGAGGAATGCATTCAAGGAAGCACGGATAAATGCGTCTCGCGACGACACCTTCGTCGGAAGAGTAACCAGGACCCGATGCCTTACGGTTTCGCTTTGGATCCGAAAATATTCATGCATTTCGGCTTCGGCTGGTATCAGCCTAACTTCCCCCGCATCGGATCGTCTTCGCGTAAGCGCTTGCAGCAGGGCCTCCTCGTTCGCGATCGTAGCAGTAGCGGTCTCATAGCGGATTTCTACTTCGCGCTGTCTCGCCAGCGTCGCTTGCATGACCGCCAGATCAGCCAGGAATATCGAGAGATACGTCGCAGTCTCTCCGTAGAGACTGTGCACCTCGTCAAAGCCCATATACCGAATCGGCTTGCTCACTGCCGGGCCGCGGAAAGTCCCAGCGCAATTCCCGGCATTCCGATAGAAGGATTGACATTGCTCCCAAGCGGGCTTTAGCCGAATTGCTGCCTCAGGGCAAACTCGGCCACAAACATCGCACCGTCTCACCGGCGCCCCGAACAACCCTATGCCGTACTGCTCATAGCTCGCCGCAGTGGCTTCGAAGAAAAGCTTGTCCGGAGTTGCGATTACGATGTCCGGAAGATAAGCATTGACCTCTCGGGGATGGTACATATAGTCCACGCGATGCCCACATCGCTCACATCCCGCGACCAGTCGAGTGCCTGACTGTGTAGCGATTAGCTCCGATTCGCCGCAGGCTGGACATTGACCATATTGATGCATCGCCTCGCCTGGCTCCGGCTCCAAAAGCAATCGGTACAGCGGATCACTGGTTCCCATTAGGATTCCGCCGGTCGCACCTGCGGACGGAAGGTTCTGTCGTAGCCTCGCCGTGAATACAGTGAGCCTACGGAACATATCTTCGTTTAAAAGCCTTGTTGGGAACATTAAGACAGCTGTAGATCTCTGCTCACGACAGAGAGCGGACGCCGCTGCATTGACAAAGAAAACGATCGTCTTGCCTGCGCCAGTCGGCGCACGCACAACCGTCACCGGTCGGTATTGGTCCCTTGCAATGAACTCTAGGTTTGCCTGGATGGCGTCCCATTGGAATCTGTGCAGGCTCTGCAGTCGGAAAGCTTCTGAAGCCGACAGGAGAATCCCTCTTACGGTAGTCCAATGGGCGACGATCCAGGACGCAAGAGTGTCACTCGGATTGCTACAAAGCTCCAGAAAGCGGCTTGGACTCTCAGTTACAGATCGGAGGTCCGGCCCAGCCACCGGCACGTCCCGCGGCGTGTCAAATATCCCGAAAGTCGTCAAAACCACTGTTGTTGGATCACTGGGAACCTGCGTAGCGATGCAGCCGGACTGACAAAATCCGTACAATCGTCGCGAAGCCTCCGTCAACCGATCGGCTTCATCCGAGATGCTCAGATACCGGTTCTTCGCGGCCGCGTACTGGAGAGCTGGAAACTCTGCCACGCCGCCTTCAATGCGAATCTTCACGTGCGGCAGAAACAACGCAGCCAGAAAGCTGTCTTTCGCTTCGGGATTTGCCGGCTCGGCCGTATCATTCCGCACGGTAACAGTAACGTCGAGACGGGTCGAGGAGGGTCGTGTCCACGCAACCTCAAACTGTATCGTTGCGTCGGTTGCCTCGCTCCATAGATAAGTTCGGAATTGACGAAGTCCCTCGGGAGGCGTCTCTCGGCCTAGCGCCTGACCTTGGCCGTCCAAACGAAGGTCCGTTTGGCCTTGTTGATCCACAGATCCGTAAAGCATTGACGCGCCGGGGCTGGTTACCCCTTCTTGGAACCTCCCTGCCGGACGATCAATCTCCACGGCTATCGAATGGTGAAAGGGACGCATCGGACCGGCCAGTGATCTGATTCGGCTGCCGCCCGGTTCTTGCAATGCGTACCGCGTGCCATCCACCATGGCCGATAGCAACTCGGCGGGAACGGCGTGTCGCGGGTTCGTGACTCTCAGGAATCCACCCTGCCCAATTTTCAGCTCTGATCCCCGCGCACACCGCAGCACCACCGAGATTTTGGGGGTTCTCTCTTCATTGACTAGGATCGGAAAGGTCACGCTCATTGCCGATGGCACAGCGTTCCGTTCTACCTGTTCCACGTAGACCGGATACAGCGCATGGGCCGCAAATGCCGAGTCAAAGGCTCCGCCCTGCAAATAGGTCAGGTCCAATATTTCGGCGGAGCTAATCTCATCGAGCAACCGAGCTTCGGCGTTTTCCGGTCGCAGCAGCGGAAGTAGCTCCCGGAGCCAACCTTGCAGCAATCTTCTGCCTGAAGAGTCTTGATAAAACATTCTTCACCCGTCCAACTCCGATCAAAGGCAGTTGGAATTGATATCCGAATACCTGGTCACTCGCGAGCTCGCGTCGCTACGTGTGCGCATCCGCGCCGCAATCCCTCCAACAACCGCTGCTGCAGTCGTGGCGAGACAGTTCGATCCAACGATACCGGTACGACGGACGCGGCACCGCTGCTTCGTAACAGCCTTGCAATTCCTGACATGGTCGCTCCTGTGGTCACTGTGTCGTCCACGAGGATTACCTGCCTTCCCCGGATCCTCTCGACCATTTCTGAGCCCAACTCGTATTCTTCTTCCACGATACGGCGTCGAACCTGCGCCCCGCTCTGACGGGTCGATCTCCGTTTCTTTCTAAGAACTGCGCACACGACTGGAATCCCACTGCGATCTCCGGCGAGCGAGACGGCGTCACGCAGACCATCGTGGCCACGACTTTGCCCGGAAACCGGAATTGGCACTAGAACTACGTTCCCGATTCCACGAAACGGCTCCACGAGAGCACTCAAAAGGGTAGCCGCTAACTTTGTCCATCTTGGCCTACGCGCCCGCAGATCCCTCCGTAGAAATTCGGAGAGGGGAGTGGCCCAGCCAACACTATGGAGAGCTAAACCCGCTAAGCCTAGCTCGCATCGCTCGGCATGCCTATCGTTTCGTTGACGAAGCTCCAAGCACGATAGGCAGATAACGTGCGTTGCGTCGTATTCCGAAGGTATCTGTGGAACCACAACCAATATCTTGGCGATGCTATCACCGGCAGACATCTGCGCCTCAAGCTGGCAATTCGAGCAAAGGGCGCTAGCGATAGGATCAGTCATGCCCATCTTCGGTAGTTGCGGCTGCCCCGTTTACCTGCATTAGACGTAAGTAGCCTATAACAGCCGATAAGAATCGCGAAAGTTCTCGTAACCTACCGGGAACTAGTCGTTAGCCGCTATATCTGGGCCCGGTCCGTGCTCGCTTGTTGCTCATTTCCCGCCGTTTCGAGATCGCCCCGTCCCTCTAACTAGAATCCTTCCGCTGCTCTCTCCACTGGCGCATCTCGTGCCACCACAACGCAGTGTCACTGACGCGTGCGGCTCATTCCGACCGCGACGCTCTGCTCCTCCACTCCGTTCTCCTGTTTCGGCTCGTTTGCTCCCTGGGTGCCGGTGAAGGGGCAAACAGGCACCCCACGAAATTCTGATGACCTCCTGGTGCGGCACTAGGCGCTCGTTTTTTTGGCGGTATCAGATGCGCAGACCGAAGGGACATTCTCAATTCCACAATTGGAGCAGGCCCGAGCCGCACTGAGCAGATTGTCAGTGACCCGGGTCGTGGAGT
>Ga0210402_10000457_pt1 | contig 45737 bp, 46 predicted proteins | sample IncBWC7MmetaG_FD_161055 | JGI IMG/M metagenome (GOLD analysis project Ga0210402, IMG submission 161055) | Forest soil microbial communities from Barre Woods Harvard Forest LTER site, Petersham, Massachusetts, United States - Inc-BW-C-7-M | ecosystem: Environmental > Terrestrial > Soil >... | reverse complement strand
CGCTGGTCTTCCGCCACGAGGCGCGCTTCGGCCCGGCCAGCGGCGAAATCTCCGGCCACTTCCATCCGGTAGCCGCGCTTACCGTGCGCGGCCGCGGCATGCGGCGGCGCTGCTTCCTGACCGACGGTCATCGCCTGATCCTGCCGGCCTTCGGCGCCTATGCCGGCGGACTGAACGCCCTCGATCCGGCGATCGCCCAACTCTTCCCCGACGACTACGACGCGCTGGTGGTCGGACGCGATACCGTACGGCGGCTGTCGTGGCGCCAATTACGGCCCGATTGGACCTTGGGCTGAGGCTGCCTCAGAACGCCGGTCGTGGGCGCGCCAGCGACACAGCGGCGATTGTCCCAGCCGACTTCACCTAGCGCGGCAATTCGTACTTGAGCGTCACTTCGCCCAAACCCTCGATGCGTCCGACGGCGGTGCTGCCGGGCGGCACGAACTGGCAGGCGACCATGCTGCCCGAAGAGACGATCATGCCCTTCTTCAGCGTCTTGCCGTGCTCGCCCAGCTTGTTGGCGAGCCAGGCCAGCGAATTGTAGCAGTGGCCCAGCACGTCGCCGGAATGACCGCTGCGCACGACCTTGCCGTCGAACGCGATCGAGCCGTTGAGGTCGGCTAGATCGAGGTCACGCCAGCCCTTGTTGGCCTTGGCGAGCAGCGAGCCGCCGTTCCAGCCGACATCCATCACCAGCCAGGGCACGCTCAGCCGGCTGTAGTCGGCGCCGCGATCTTCGATCAGCTCGAAGCCGGCGCGCGCCTCGCCGACGTAAGGCGCGATCGAGTCCTTGTCGTAAGGCTTGTCCTTCGGTCGCGGCACGTCGGCGTTGGCGGTGAGGATGATCTCGAGCTCGACGCCGAGCCGCGCCCATCGGTCGGCGCGCACCGAGGCCTTGTGTTCGAACACGCGCTTCTTGCGGATCGGCCCGTAGGCCGGACCGCGCAGGCCGGTCTGCTCCCAGATCTGCGGCGAGGTGAGCGCGATCTTGTAACCGACGAGCGGCCCTTGCTTGGGGATGAGCTTGTTGAGCAGCGCGTCCTGCACCTTGTAGGCGGTGCGCTCGTCCTCGAGCGCAAACTGCTCGGGCCACCAACCGACGACGGCGCGCGATCGATGGACCTGGTGCAGCCAGTTGGCGGTCTTGGCGATGCTGAAGGCCATGAGTTCCTCCCCTTGCTTGAAGCTTTGCGGCCCGCATAGTGCAGCCCATGGCGAGCAAGGCGAAGCGGGAATTCAGGCCGACCCTGGGGCCGGTGCGGGCCGGCGCCCTGGTGGGCGTCGTCCTGGCGGGCGGCGAGGGGCGGCGCATGGGCCCGGGCGTGCCCAAGCCGCTCCGCAGGCTGGGTGGCCGGCCCATGCTGGCCCATGTCGTGGAGCGCCTGCGCCCGCAGGTCATGGATCTCGTGGTCGTGGCCAACGATCCGTTGCCGGGGACGCGCGCCCTCAAGGTGCCGGTGATCGCCGATCCGCCCGACGTGCAGCGCGCCGCCCGGCGCGACGGCCGGCGACTGGGGCCGCTCGCTGGCATCCTGGCCGGCATGGAATGGGCGCGGGCACACCATCCGCATGCCGGCTGGATCCTGACGGCGCCGGCCGACGTGCCGTTTCTGCCGCTCGATCTCACGGTGCGGCTCTGCGGCCTGATGCATGTGCCCGAGCCCGACGTGCTGATGGTACGGCATGGACGGCGGCTCGAGCATACGCTCGCGGTCTGGTCGGTGAAGCTCGCGGCCGATCTCAGGCGTGCCGTACTGGACGAGGGCGTGCGGCGGGTCGAGGAATTCGCCCGCCGTTATGTCCTGGCCGAACTCGACTGGCCCGGCGGGGCCACGCCCTTCCTGAACGTCAATACGCCGGCCGAGCTCAGCGCGGCGGCCCATCGGTTGAAGGCCCATCAGCTGAAGGGGAATCGACGGGGGTCAGCTCCACGACGTTCCCGTCGATGACGAGCTTGCCGGCATTCTCGAAATTGACGGTGATGCGATGGCCGATCATCGACTGGACCTGGCCCAATCCCCAGTCCGGGCGGCCGGGATGACGCACGAAGTCGCCGGGTGAGAGCAGCGCGTTGCCGGGCTTGTCGAACAAGTTTTCGTGACCCTAGGCTATGGTTACGATAGCCGCTGTTTGACGGCCAGTGAGGCCAATCCACGGCCAATCTGGCGTATAACGCCTCCATCGTCATCCAGAGAGGATCCAATGACCCCAACCCGCATCGCCATCGCCGCCGCGCTCGCTGCTGCCCTTGCCGTGCCGGTCGCCGTGCAGGCGCAAGGCAACATGGAGAAGTGCTACGGCGTCGCCAAGGCCGGCAAGAACGACTGCCAGACCGCCGCGTCCTCGTGCGCCGGCACGTCGAAGAAGGACGCGCAAAGCGACGCCTGGATCAGCGTGCCCAAGGGTACTTGCGAGAAGATCGCCGGCGGCAAGCTTACCTCGAGCTGATCGCATGAACCCGGTCGCCGGCATCGGCCTGCGCTCGCCGCATCTGGCGGCGATCGGGCGCGAGCGGCCGGCGACCGGCTTTCTCGAGATCCATGCCGAGAACTATCTGGCGCAATCGCCGGCGCTGCAGGCCGTCGAGCGGTTGCGCGCCGACTACGCCTTTTCCGTTCACGCGGTCGGCCTGTCGCTCGGTTCGGCGGAAGGGCTCGACCAAGCGCATCTCGCACGAGTGGCCGCGTTGGTGAAGCGCCTCGAACCCGCCTGGGTGTCCGATCATCTGTCGTGGAGCGTGAGCGGCGGGCGATATTTCAACGACCTGCTGCCGCTGCCCTACACCGAGGAGGCGCTCGAGGTCGTGGTTCGCAATGTCGGGCGGCTGCAGGACGCTCTGGGCCGCCAGGTCTCGATCGAAAATCCATCGTGTTATCTGGCCTTTGCCCACTCGACCTTGTCCGAACCGGCGTTCCTGTCCGAGCTGGCGCGGCGCAGCGGCTGCGGCCTGCTGCTCGATCCCAACAACATCGTCGTGACGGCGCACAATCTGCGGCTCGATCCGCGCGACTGGCTCGATGGCCTGCCGGGCCCGGCGATCAGCGAGTATCACCTGGCGGGCCACGCCACCAATGACGCCGACGGCGAACCCATTCTGATCGACGATCACGGTTCCCGGGTCAGCGACGGCGTGTGGGCGCTGTTCACCGAGGTCGTGCAGCGCTTCGGCGCCCGCCCGACCCTGATCGAGTGGGACACCGACATCCCCTCGCTTGGCGTGCTGCTCGATGAGGCGGCGCGGGCCGCCGGCGTGATCAAGACAGTGCTCGTCGCAGGTGGCCAGGATGCCGCTCGCGCTGCGTGACCTGCAGGCGGCATTCGCCGCGCACATCATGGGCGCCGACCGCGCCGACCTCGTGGTCGCAGTGGCAGGTGACACGATCCCGGCCGCGGCGCGGCTCGGCGTCTACCGCCATCATGTCTTCGCAAGCCTCGGCACGGCGCTGGCCGCGACCTTTCCCACGGTGCAGGCGCTGGTCGGGACGGACTTCTTCAGCGGCCTCGCGCGCGCTTTCGTCGGGCACGCCTTGCCGGCGCAGCCGGTGTTGACCGAGTACGGCGCCGATTTCGCGGCCTTCATCGCCGGCTGCGAAGCGGCGCGCGACCTGCCGTATCTGGCCGACGTCGCTCGGCTGGACTGGGCCCTGAACCTTGCCTTCCATGCCCCGCCCGGCGATCGGCTGCAGGCGGCGGACCTTTCCACCGTCGCCGCGCAGCGGCTGGCGTCGATGTCGATCGCCCTGGCGGCCGGCAGCGCCCTGATCAGTTCGCGCTATCCTTTGGACCGCATCTGGGAGACCTCCCAACCGGGCGCCGCGAGCGAAACAGTCGATCTGAATTCAGGCGCCTCCAACCTCCTGGTATTTCAGCGGCCCGACGACGCGGCGTTTGTCAGCCTGAGTGCGGGCGAGGCGGCTTTCGTCGCGGCATTGCTGGCAGGGATGTCGCTCGAAGAGGCCGCGGGAGCGGCTTTCCAGGGCGATCCGGCGTTTGACTTGTCCACTTCCTTCGCCCGACTGCTTGCTTTGGGTGCATTTGCTGCGCTGCAATAGAAAGGGCCATTCCGGCGCCATAATTGCGCACGGTTTGGGAGGATTTTGGCACCAACGATTTGCTGCAGTGCACGACAAGTTTCCGCCGGTCGCCGCGAACGAGGTTGCAGCGAAAGCCGCCATCCCTATACTCCGCGCGCCTTGAAGGTCCGCCTTCCCCCGAGGTGGATAGTAGTCGCTGCGAGTGGAGTTGCCGACGATGTCGATTACGTTGCCGCAGAATTACCGGCCGACGGACCGCGAATCTTTCATGAACCCGATGCAGCAGGAGTACTTCCGGCAGAAGCTTCTGAAGTGGAAGAGCGAGCTCATCGAGGAGTCCAATCAGACGCTGCAGAACATGCAGGAAGAGAGCCTGGCGCAGCCCGATCTCGCCGATCGTGCGACCGCAGAGACCGACCGCTCCCTCGAACTGCGTACCCGCGACCGTTTCCGCAAGCTGATCTCCAAGATCGACCAGGCGCTGAAGTCGATCGACGAGGGCACCTATGGCTACTGCGAGGAGACCGGTGAGCCGATCTCGCTGAAGCGCCTCGAGGCCCGTCCGATCGCCACGCTGTCGGTCGAGGCGCAGGAGCGCCACGAGCGTCTCGAGCGCACGCGCCGCGACGAAGGCGCCGACTGACTTGCTGGGGGCGCGCCACTCCAGTGGCGCGTCTTTGGTGAGCGAACAGAAGATCGCGCGACTGGAGTCGCGCCCCCGGCGTCAGGCTTTCGCTTCCGCCTGCATGTCGTGCAGCCTGAGCGCGCGGCCTGCGCGGCCGCCGCCGGGCTTGCCGTCGCGCCAGGCGATCTGGCCGTTGCACAGCACCGTGTCGATGCCGCGCGCCGGCGAGATCGGCTTGTCGAAGGTCGCCGTGTCGATCACCGTCGCCGGATCGAACACGCAGATGTCGGCATAGAAGCCGGGCTTCACCTCGCCCCGCTTGGTGAGGCTGAAGCGCCGCGCCGAGTACGACGTCATGCGGCGCACCGCGTCCTCCAGCGGGAAGAGTTTCAGATCGCGCGAATAATGGCCCAGCACGCGCGGGAAGGTGCCCCACAGGCGCGGGTGCGGATGGGTGTCGAAGGGAATGCCGTCCGAGCCGATCATCGCGCCGGGATGGGACATCGCGCTCTGCACGTCCTTCTCGTCCATCATGAAGTAGATGGCGCCGGCGGGCTGCAGGCGGTCGGCGGCCTCGCGCATCGAGCAGCCCATCTCCTGGGCGATCTCCTTGAGATCGCGGCCGCTCATGCCCGGCACCTTGTCGGACCAGGTGATCAGCACCTTGTCGGCGCGCCCGAGCATGTCGCTGCGCAGGATCGTCGAGCCGGCGACGTAGGGATAGACGTCGAAGGCGATCTCTTGGCTCTTCATCGCCTCGCTGAACTTGGGAAGCGTCTCCTTCATGCGGCCGAAATTGGATCGGCCCGAGCATTTGTGATGCGAGACGATGATCGAGGCGCCGGCGCGACGGCCGATCTCGAAGGTCTCGTCCATCGACTTCAGGATGTCGTCGCCCTCGTCGCGCATATGGGCGGTGTAGACGCCGCCCCACGTGCCGAGCGGCTTGGCGACCTCGGCCACCTCGTCGGTCGAGGCGGCGTTGGCGACGGCGTAGAAAAGACCGCTCGACATGCCGATGGCGCCTTGCCCGAGGCTCTGGTCGAGCAGGTCGCGCATCACGGCGATCTCGGCGGGCGCAGCGGTGCGGCCGAGGTCGTCGCCCATGGCGTTCATGCGCAGCGTCCCGTGGCCGATCAGGAAGGCGCCGTTGATGGCGGGCCTGGCCGCGTCGACCTTGCCGGCGAATTCCGCGAAGTTCTTCGAGACGTTCGCCTGCTTCTTGACGATCAGCGACAGGAAATGGCCGATGTCGGAGCGCAGGTAGGGCGAGGCCGACACGCCGCAATTGCCGCAGACTACGGTGGTCACGCCCTGGCTCGCCTTCATCGCCATGGTCGGATTGTCGATCAGGGCGGTGTCGTCGTGGGTGTGCACGTCGATGAAACCGGGCGCCACGACCTTGCCGGTGGCGTCGATCTCGTTGTCGCCCTTGAGTGTGCCCGGCGCCTCGACGGCGGCGATGCGATCGCCTTTGAGGGCGACGTCGGCGGCGAACAGCTTCTTGCCGGTGCCGTCGGCCACTTGGCCGTGGCGGATGACGACGTCGTAAGCGGCCATGACAGAACTCCTAGGCTTGGTTGCGGCCCAGCCGCATGTCGAGATCGAACGGGTAGAGCGGGCGCTTGACCCTGGTGTACTTGAACAGTTTCAGGTCCGACGCCGTGCAGCCGTCGCCGTCGCACATGACGATGTGCCTGGCGATCGGTTCGAAGCCGGCGCGGAAATGCTGGCGCGACTTGATCAGCACGTATTTCTTGCGGCGCGGATCGATGCCGCAATGGGTGAACACGCCGAGGTCGAAGGGCTCGGCGCGTCTTTCCGACACCACGATCTGCATCTTGCCGGTGTCGAGCACGGCGGTGCGGCCCATGCGCACCGTGGTGCCGGTCGCCATCGGGCCGGTGACCGTGAACTGGCCGTCGGTGATCGCCTTGACCTTGCCCGTCATCTTGAGCGGCTTGCCCTTGAGGCCCATGGCCGGCATGTCGATCTTGCCGCCCAGTTGCAGGGTCACCTCGGCGCCGACCCCGGCCTTGATCATCTGCTCGACGCACGCCGGATCGCAGATCGGGCCGGCGCAGGCGTCTTCGAGACCCTGCTTCATCGCCTCCTCGACGACGCTCATCACGTCCTGGGTGCCGCCCGAGGCGGTGTTGTCGCCATGGTCGGCCATGACGACGGGGCCGCCGTCGAGCGACTTGGCGCGCGCCACCTGGACCGCCAGCGGCTCGGGATGAAAGAGAAAGCCTTCGCGCTTCTCCCAGGCGGTATCGAGGATCTTGTTCAGCAGCACCTCGCCCTCGGCCGTCCGCTTGTCGCAGACGATCACCGAGGAAAGTGCCAGGTGAGGGATGTCGGCCTGGGGGAAGCCGCCGAACACCGAAGCGTTCAGCACCTGGCCGGTATCCTCGGCGTGGTTGGCCATGCCCATCAGCGTCTTCATCGGCTCGCGCGAGGGCGTGTGGACCAGCGAGCTGCTCATGATCGGGCGGTTGCCCCACACCATCTTCGGCTCGACCTCGCCCGCCAGCATGCGCATCAGGGTGCGGCCGGCGCGATGGGCGGTGTCGGCCATGTCGATATGGGGATAGGTGCGATAGCCGGTGATGATGGTGGCGCCCTTGATCATGGCGTCGGTCATCTGGGTGTGGAAATCGAGCGCCACCGCGATCGGCACGTCGGGTGCGATCTTGCGGATGCGATTGAGCAGCTCGCCTTCGCCGTCGTCATGGTGCTCCGCCACCATGGCGCCGTGCAGGGCCAGCAGCACGGCATCGCAGCCCTTCTTGATCTCATCGACGATGGCCGTCGTCATCTGCTCGTAGGCGGCCTTGGTCACGAGGCCCGACGGATGCGCCGACGCCGCCATCGGCAGGGTGAATTCAGCGCCCGCCTTGCGGGCGACTTCGATGAATCCGCCCAGGGACGTGTTGGTGCCTTCGGCCTCCCTGATGGCGCCAGGACCGCTGAGAGCGCCGGCGCGGGAGAAAGAATCGATCGGAGTAGGCAGCGGCGAGAACGTATTGGTCTCGTGCATCATCATCGCGATTGCAAATTTCTTCGCCAATTCCCTCTCCCAGCTTGAGCCAAGTCCTTGAGCAATTTACAGAAATGCGGGCAGTGTGCGGATTGTCACAGCTTTGCGCACGCTGCAAACCTGCCCCGCATGATCGTTGTGCGTTGCAGAAAAGCCACACCCAAACCACGACATAAAGCAGGGTTAAATATGTGAATTCAGGGCCTTTTTTCCCCCTTGAAATCCCTTCGCAAGTGCACCATTCTTAGGGGGCAGCAAACGCCGCGTCTGCGGCCTTCATTGTTTGCTGTATGCCCGTCTTGGGCGTTTCCTCCCTAAACTCGGGCCGTGCTTGTCACGGCCCTTTTTTTGGCTGGTCGTCACAGCCTGTGCGGATAGGACCTACTCGGCCGCCAGCGGGCGGGGCAGCAGCGTCGCCGTCGCCTGATCGCCGATCTCTTCCAGGAATCCGGCCATCAGCCTCTCCACGACGCCTGCCGTCGGCAGTCTCTCGTGGCGCGCTTCGTCCATATAGAGCGCGCGATTGATTTCGATCTGCAGAGCATGCCGGCCAAGGCTGGGCGATCCGTAACGCTGCGTGCTGAAGCCGCCGGCGTAGGGCTGGTTGCGCTGGACCCTGAGCCCGCGGTCGCTCAGCCAGCGCTCGGCGCAATCCACCAGATCGGCGGCGCAGGACTCGCCATGATTGTCGCCCAATACGATGTCGACGCGGTGATCGCGCTCGCGCAGCCCCATGCCCGACGCCGAGGACGGCATGGAATGGGCGTCGACCAGCAGAACGCTGCCGAACATCCGGTGCGTCTGCTCGATCAACGTCGAGAGGGCCGTATGATAGGGCCGCCAGCAGGTTTCCAGCCGCTGCTCGATCTCGCCGGACGGTACGCGGCCGCGATAGATCGCTTCGCCGCTGGCCGCCACCCTCGGGATCATGCCGAGGCCGGCGGCGACGCGGGTGGTGCGGTGATTGAGCGGCCGCGGCAGGGGACCCTCGAACATGCCGGGATCGAGCTCGTAGGGCTCGCGGTTGGCGTCGACGTAGGAGCGCGGAAAGCGTGCGGCCAGGAAGGGCATGCCGAGCGCGGGGGCGGCGGCAAACAGCTCGTCGACGAAGGCATCTTCGGCGCGGCGCAGCGCCGCCAGCGACACGGCGGCCTGGGTCAGGAAAGCGGCAGGATAGACGGACCCGCTGTGGGGAGAGGCAACGACGACCGGTGCGGTCTGGCGGGACGGCAGGCGGCAATCCAAAGCGTCGTGATCGGGCGCGACCGGTAAAAACTCCATACAAGCCTCATAGCGCGCGGGGCGGGGCGCGTCACGCCTCGCACCCCCGTCAATCCCTCATAGTTGCCAATCCCCCATACTTGCCAATCAAACTGCCGCGATGTAGACGACCGCACTTTCCGGCGATGGGCGCGTAGCTCAGCGGTAGAGCACTGTCTTGACATGGCAGGGGTCACAGGTTCAATCCCTGTCGCGCCCACCATCGCCCACCACAATCCCTTGTCCGATTTCTTCTCCCTCTATTCACACGAATTCGTGCGCGTTGCGTGCTGCGTCCCGCGGACCCGGGTCGCCGACGCCGCCTACAATCTCGCCGAGACGCTGCGGCTCGCCGGCGAGGGCGACAAGGCGCTGACCGCGATCATGGTGTTCCCGGAGCTCGGGCTGTCGTCCTACGCCATCGAGGATCTGCTGCTGCAGGACGCGCTCCTCGACCAGGTCGAGACGTCGATCGCCCAGGTCGTGGCGGCCTCGACCAAGCTCTTTCCCGTCCTGATCGTGGGCGCCCCGCTGCGCGTGGCGGGCCGGCTCTACAACGCCGCCGTCGTCATCCATCGCGGCGTGATCCTGGGCGTGGTGCCCAAGACCTACCTGCCGAACTACCGCGAGTTCTACGAAAAGCGCCACTTCGTCTCGGGCGCCAACGTCATCGAGAGCAGCATCAAGCTCGCGGGCCAGGAAGTGCCGTTCGGCACCGACATGCTGTTCCGCTCGAGCGGCACGGTGCCCTTCACCTTCCACGTCGAGATCTGCGAGGACATCTGGGTCCCGGTGCCGCCATCGAGCCACGCGGCGCTGGCTGGCGCGGAGGTGCTTATAAACCTGTCGGCCAGCAACATCACCATCGGCAAGGCCGAAGCGCGCCGGCTGCTGTGCGGCAGCCAGTCGGCGCGCGGCATCGCCGCCTACGCCTACTCGGCCTCGGGTCCCGGCGAATCGACGACCGATCTGGCGTGGGACGGCCACGCCGCGATCTACGAATGCGGCGACCAGCTGGTCGAATCGTCGCGCTTCGAGAAGGAATCGACCATCGTGTGCGCCGACGTCGATCTCGGCCGCATTCGCCAGGAGCGGCTGCGCAACAACGGCTTCGCCGACTGCGCCATGTTCGAGGCCGAGAAGGTCGCGCGCTTCCGCAAGGTGCGCTTCGCGCTCGACGCGCCGTCCAACAGCGTGGCCCTCGACCGCGCGGTCGAACGGTTCCCCTACGTGCCGTCGGACCCGGCCAAGCTGCGCGACAATTGCTACGAGGCCTACAACATCCAGATCCAGGGCCTGGCGCAGCGCCTGCAGTCGAGCCGCACCCAGCGGGCGATCATCGGCGTGTCGGGCGGCCTCGATTCGACCCAGGCGCTGATCGTGACCTGCCGGGCGATGGACCAGCTCGGCCTGCCACGCCAGAACGTGCTGGCCTATACCCTGCCGGGCTTCGGCACGTCGGACAAAACCCACAAGAATGCCTGGCGACTGATGACGGCGCTGGGCGTGACGGCGGCCGAGATCGATATCAAGCCGGCGGCCCACCAGATGCTGGCCGACATCGGCCATCCCTTCGCCAAGGGCAAGAAGGTCTACGACGTCACCTTCGAGAACGTGCAGGCGGGGCTGCGCACCGATTACCTGTTCCGCCTGGCCAACCAGCACGGCGGCATGGTGGTGGGCACCGGCGATCTCTCCGAGCTGGGACTGGGCTGGTGCACCTACGGCGTCGGCGATCACATGTCGCACTACAATCCCAACGGCTCGGTGTCCAAGACGCTGATCCAGCACCTGATCCGCTTCGTCGCCGCCTCGGGCGACGTCGACAAGGAGACGGCCGCGATCCTGCACGACATCCTCGACACCGAAATCTCGCCCGAGCTGATCCCGGCTGGAGCGGGTGGCGCGGTCCAGTCGACCGAGCAGTCGGTCGGGCCCTATGCGCTGCAGGATTTCAATCTTTTCTACCTGACGCGTCTCGGCTATCGGCCTTCCAAGATCGCCTTCCTCGCCTGGAACGCCTGGCACGATGCCGAGAAGGGCACGTGGCCGGCCAACCTGCCGGCCGGCACGCGGCGCGCCTATACGCTGGCCGAGATCCGGCAGTGGCTGGAACTGTTCCTGCGCCGCTTCTTCACCAACCAGTTCAAGCGCTCGGCGCTGCCCAACGGACCGAAGATCTCCTCGGGCGGCTCGTTGTCGCCGCGCGGCGACTGGCGGGCGCCGTCGGACGGCAGCCCGGACGCGTGGCTGGCCGAGCTGGCCGCAGTTCCGCAGACCAAGAAATAGCCGAAGGCCTTCCGCCCTTCGCCGTCTGACCGTACAACTGGGCATCGGAGGAACGTCGATGCCGCTCAAGATCAAGAAGACCGTCAAGCAGATGGTCGACGAGGCCAACGGCCAGATCGAAACCTTGCCGCTCGCCGACGCCATGAAAGTCCACGGCCAGCCCGGCGTGACCTTCATCGACATCCGCGATCCGCGCGAACTGTGGCGCGACGGCACGATCCCCGGCGCCATCAACGTGACGCGCGGCATGCTCGAGATGTGGATCGATCCCGAGAGTCCCTACGCCAAGGATTATTTCCAGACCGGCGCCAAGTTCGTGTTCTTCTGCGCCGGCGCCTGGCGGTCGGCGCTCGCCACCAAGACGGCGCAGGACATGGGGCTGACGCCGGTCGCGCACCTGGAAGGCGGCTTCGGGGCGTGGAAGAAGGCGGGCGGACCGGTGGCAAAGGTCGAGCCCAAGAAATAGGGTCGTCGCGATGAGTCCCGACACGGCTCTGGTGCCGCAGCCGACGCTGGACGATTTCCCCGACTTCGTCTCGATTCCGGTGCGCGTGGCGCGCAACGCCCGGGCCCATCCCGAAAAAATCGCGGTCATGTGCGAGGGCAAGGCGCGTACATGGCGCGCCTTCGACCAGCGCATCAACCGGATCGCCCGCTCGCTGTCGGCTATGGGCGTCGGCCGCGGCGACAAGATCGCCATCCTGGCCACCAATTCGATCGAATATCTCGAGACTTTCATGGGCGGGCTGCGCGCCGGCGCCTGCGTGGTGCCGCTGTCGACCATGGCGGCGGCCGATGCGCTGGAGAAGATGCTCGACGATTGCGATGCCAAGGTCCTTTTCCTGTCGGACCAGTATCGCAGCCTGGTCGAACCCTATGAGGGCCGGCTGCCCAAGCTGATCGCGGATGGCCGCATCGCCTACGACTTCAGGCGCGCGGGCTGGCGCGATTTCGAGGAATGGCTGGCGCCGGCGAGCGATGCCGCCTTCGAGTTGCCGATCGGCCAGCTCGACGATTTCAACATCATCTACAGCTCCGGTACGACCGGCCTGCCCAAAGGCATCCTGCACAGCCACGCCATGCGCGATCTTCTGGCGGTGCGGTTCACCGCGTTCGACTACGGGCCGGACACGATCTCGCTCGCCTCGACGCCGCTCTATTCCAACACCACGCTCGTCGCCCTGCTGGCGAGCGTCGGCGTCGGCGGCACGACCATCCTGATGCCCAAGTCGGATGTCGTGAAGTTCCTGGAGATCGCCGAGCGCGAGCGCGTCACCCACGCTATGCTGGTGCCGGTGCAGTACCAGCGCCTCCTGGCGCATCCCGACTTCGACAAGTACGACCTTGGTTCCTTCAAGGCCAAGCTCTCGACCAGCGCGCCGCTGCGCGCCGCCATCAAGGCCGACTGCCTGAAACGCTGGCCGGGCCGTCTGATCGAGATCTACGGCCTGACCGAGGGCGGCGGCTCCTGCACTCTCGAAGCGAACCTTCATCCCGACAAGCTCCACACCGTGGGCAAGCCGGGGCTGGGCAGCGAGGTCGTGGTGCTGGACGAGCAGGGCAGGGAGCTGCCGCAGGGCGAGGTCGGCGAGCTGGCCGGGCGCGGCCAGGTGATGATGAAGGGCTACTACAAGCAGGCCGACAAGACGCGCGACCTGTTCTGGCACGACAAGCACGGCCGCCTGTTCTTCAAGTCGGGCGACATGGGCCGCATCGACGAGGACGGCTTCGTCGTCCTGCTCGATCGCAAGAAGGACATGATCATTTCCGGCGGCTTCAACGTCTATGCCGCCGACATCGAAGTGTTGCTGCTGCGGCATCCCGACGTGATCGACGTCGCCGTCATCGGCGTTCCGAGCGAGCAGTGGGGCGAGCAGCCGATGGCGCTTTGCGTGGGCCGGCCGGGCGCCACGGCGACGGAGGCGGAGATCCGCGACTGGGCCAACCACCAGCTCGGCAAGACCCAGCGCCTGGCCGCGGTGGAGTTTCGTGAGTCGCTGCCGCGCAGTACCATCGGCAAGATCATGAAGCGCGAGTTGCGCGAACCCTATTGGGCGGGCCGCAGCGCCAAGATCTGAGGGAATGACGATGACCGAGCCCGTGCTCCACTCCTCCCATCTGTTCACGCTCAGCCTGACCGTCGATCCGAACTTCACTGATCTCGGCGAGACGCCCTATGGCCGCCGTCGCATCGCGGCGGTCACCGGCGGACGCTTCGAGGGCGAGGAATTGAAGGGCACGGTGCTGCCCTCGCCAGGCGGCGACTGGCTGCTGCTGCGGCGCGACGGCGTCCTGCAACTCGACGTCCGGATCACGCTTAAGACCCATGACGACCATCTCATCTACATGAGCTATCGCGGCATGCGGCACGGCCCGGCCTGGGTGATCGAGCAGCTCAACAAGGGTGAGAAGGTCGATCCCAGCCAGTACTATTTCCGCACCACGCCGTCATTCGAGACCGCGTCGGAGAAATATCGCTTCCTGAACCGCATCGTCTGCGTCGCCACCGGCCGCCGCGAGCCGACCGGCCCGATCTACGACGTGTTTCATATTCTTTGAGCGCATTCTTTTCCTCCCCAAGCGAAGCTTGGGGAGGTGTCCGCGCAGCGGACGGAGGGGTCATGAGCATCGGTCGTGCTGCTCACGACCCCTCCGTCGCCGCAAGGCGGCGACACCTCCCCACGCTACGCGTGGGGAGGGCGAGAGCTGGAGATCTTCGCCAGCACCGGCAGAATGTACTCGCGGAACTTCGCGGGATTCTCGCTCATCGGGAAGTGGCCGACTTGCTTCATGATCTGGACCTCGACGCCGGGAATCTGGCGGGCCGTGCGCAGCGTGTCCTCGGCGGTGCAGGAGAAGTCGTACTCGCCGGTCAGCAGGTAGAGCGGGCAGACCTTGGTGTCGATCGTCTTCACCTTCTCGCGCAGATCGCCGTCGACGCGATAGAAGTAGAGGTCGCCCTTGAACACGCCGGGACCGCCCTGCATGTACATCCAGAGCGTCTCGTGGCGGCTGGCCGGCGGGCTGTGCGGCGCGATCAGGCCCGAGATCAGCGCGGCTGAGACCTCGCCGCCATGGACGTCCGGCCGGTGCAGCCACGCCGTGTCGTACCACGGCTGCTGGAAGTCGGCGGCTTCGAGCGCGATCAGGGCGCGGAACTCGGCGGCGTGCGCGATCGCCAGGTTGAGCACGATGCGCCCGCCGATCGAGCAGCCCATGACCACCGGCCGCTCGAGCTCGAGGGCCTGGCAGAAGGCGCGGATGGCTGCCGTGTAGGACGCCGTCGTCAGCCGGTACTCACCCTCTTGCCAGCCGTCGGGCGGCGTCGACTTGCCGTGCCAGGGCATGTCGAAGGCCAGCACGCGGAAGCGCCGCGTGATCTCGGGATCGGCCAGCAGATGGCGGTATTGGCGGTTGTCGGCGCCGGCCGTGTGCAGGCAGACCAGCGGGATGCCCTGGCCGGCCTCCTCGAAGTAAACGCGGTGCGCGATGCCCTCGATCTCCATCCGCAGGTAGCGGCCCGTCATCGGCTCGAGCGCCGGCGCCATGGCTCAGTCCTCCTCCGCCAGGCGGCGCGGCAGCGCCAGCAGGTCCTTGAAGTACTGCAGGTTCTGCAACAGCGGCCGCAGATCGCCCTCCATCGAGGCGACGCCACGCTTGGCAAGGGCGAAGAGGTCGTGCCAGCCGGGCTCCGGCACCTTGTGCCAGTGCCGCCGCCAGGCCTCGTCGGTGCCGCGGATCGAGAAGGCGGTGGCGCGCATCAGCCGCGGTCCGCGCTCCAGCGCTGCGAGGGCGCCTTGGCGAAGGACGAGATGGAAGGGTTCGGCGCCGATGTCGATGCGGCAGTCGACGTCTAGCCAGCGGCCGCGACGGCGGAGGTCGGTGTCGGCGGCGAGGAGACCGGGCAGTCGCGCGAAGCGCTCGGCAGGAGTCATTCCTGCAGAATGTACTCGATCGTCGATCCGTCGAAAGCCGGGAAGGCGGCCTTGACCCAGCGCCCGCGGTCGTCGAACCACTGATCCATCCTGAGGTCGCCGGTGTAATGGTAGCGGGTCGCTTCGATCGTGGCGCCGCTCACCGTCTTGACCGGCTCGCGGCCCATTGGCGTGATCGTGGCATGCGACTGGGTTCCGTACTGGGTATTGAGCAGGACGGATTGGCCGACCTGTCCCATGTTCCAGTTCGACGTCGGCAGGGTGCTGGGCGGCAACAGTTCATGGCCGATCTCGGGAAGCTGCGCGCCCTGGTCGGCGCTGGCAGAGGCAAACGGTTGCGGCAACGCCTCGCGGTCCACGATCAGGCCATTGCTGCCACGTTGCACGCGTACGACGTACTTCTTGCCGTTGTCGTCGGTCTGCGCTTCGAGTGCCTGCAGCGCGTTGCCGCTCCACACCTCGCGGCTGTTATGGATATAGCGATAGGCGGTGACGCCCAATGCCCTGACAGCAAGGTCGACGGCCACCGTGACCTTGCGATTGACGCCCTCGTTCTGGAAGGAAATCGTATGGTGGCCGATTTCCTTGCCGTTGCGATAGACGGTGAAGGCCAGCGACCGGCCATAGGGGAAGTCGTTCGCCGCGGCCACCGCGGTCGAACCCATCACCGTCACGACGAGAGCTGCAGCAAGCTGCCTGCGCATTATTCCTCCCACCCCCCCGGTAGATGATACGCCGCGAAGGAGCGTTGAATCATGCCAGCGCTATTTCGTCAAACGATCGCTTAAACGACCCGGTCGTTTTTCTCAAACGACCCGGTCGGCCCGCAGCTTGTCGATGGCGGCCGGTTCATACCCAAGCTCCTGTAAAATCTGGTCGGTGTGCTCGCCAAGCCGGGGCGCACGGCGGCGGATGGTGAGCGGCGTGCGGGAGAGTTTCACCGGCTCCTGCACGATCGGCACCGGCTTGGCGGCGCCGGGATACTCCATTCCGTGGAAGAATTTGGCGTGTCGGATATGGGGATCATCCAGTGTCTGCTGCGGCGTGTAGACGGGGCCGGCCGGAATGCGGTTTGCCTCCAGCGCCTCGAGCGCCTCTTTCACAGTCCGCGTATTGCACCAGTTCTGCATGATTTCGGACAGAGCCTCGCCATTGTCGCCGCGCGCCAGGTCGTCCTTGAAGCGCGGGTCCTTGGCCAGGGCCTCGTCGCCCATCAGCTTGCACCAGCGCACGAACAGCGGCTGGCCGATGGTCATGGCATAGATCCAGCCGTCGCGGCACTTGTAGGTGTCGGACGGCCCCGCGGTGAAGCCGCGGTTGAGGGTGGCGATGCGGTTGAGGTTGAGCATGGCCTGCTCGATCAGGTGGCCGTTGGTGATGTTCATGGCGGTGCGCAGGAGCGCGGTCTCGACCTTCTGGCCCTTGCCGCTCTTGGCGCGGTCGATCAGGGCGGCCAGCACGCCCACGGTGTTGAGCAGCGCGGTGCCGAAATCGACGAACGGAGCGTTCATGCGGGTCGGCACCTTGCCGTCGCCCGACAGGAACATGGCGCCCGACATCGCCTGGCCGATCGTGTCGAAGCCGACGCGCGTGGCGTAGGGGCCTTCGGAGCCGAAGGTCGAGGTCGTGGCCAGGATGATGCGCGGGTTGATGGCCGAGATGGTGTCGTAGTCGATGCCCATCTCCTGCAGGGTCTCGTAGGGCAGGTTGGCGATCACCACGTCCGACTGGGCCAAAAGCTTCTTCACGATCTCGCGGCCGGCCGGCTTCATCGGGTTGAGCGTGAGGCCGAGTTTGTTGCGGCCCATCTGGAGGAACATCGCGCCTTCGCCGCCGTCGACGACGGGCGTCACCCAGCGATCCTCGCTGCCGTCGAGCTTTTCGATGCGGATGACCTCGGCGCCGAGGTCGGCCAGCATCGTGCCGCAGAACGGACCGGCGATGTACCGGCCGAAATCGAGAACACGTATTCCTTCGAGAACGCCAGGCATGACTTTCCTACCCTATTCGCGCGCACACCTCACCCTGAGGAGGCGCGAAGCGCCGTCTCGAAGGGTGGGAAGCAGTCTTGGTGTTGCCCACCCTTCGAGACGCGCACTTCGTGCGCTCCTCAGGATGAGGCTTTGGGGTCGAGCCGCTCAATCGAAGAAAGTATTGGGCTTGAGGAAGAAGGCCAGCACCAGGCAGCCTTCGTCGGTCCACGCATCGTGGCGGCTGCCGGCGCGGCGCCAGACGTAGTTGCCGGCGCGGCACACGCCGTCATGGTCGGCGAAGGAGCCTTCGAGCACGAAGCTCTGCTCGATGGCGACATGCTCGTGATGCGGCAGCCGTGCACCCGGCGCCCACCGCATCAGCACGGTCGACAGGCCGGTCGCCTTGTTCTCCATCAGGATCTTGCTGTCGATGCCGGGAAAGCGCGTCGGCTGCCAGGGTATCGAGGGGACGTCGACATAGGTCGAATCGGCAAGCAGTGTCTCGGCGTTCATGCTGCGGCCCTCTGTCCGGAAGCCTTTTGTTTCGCGGCCTTCAACGTGCCGCCGCGCATGACGTGGCCGGGCAGCGGCCGGCCGACCACCTCCTCGGCGAGCCTGGCGACCTCGATCAGGCGATCGATGTCGAGGCCGGTCTCCACACCCATCTCCTCGCACAGGAAGGCGAAATCCTCGGTGCAGATGTTGCCGGCGGCGCCGTCGGTGGCGGCGAACGGGCAGCCGCCCAGGCCGGCGATCGAGGCGTCGAACTTGGTGACGCCGAGCCGCAGGCCGGCATAGGCGCTCGCCATGCCGGTGCCGCGCGTGTCGTGCAGGTGCAGCGCGATCTCGAGCTCGGGCCACTTCGAACGGACGGCGCCGATCAGCCGCTCGACCGACTGCGGCGTCGCCCAGCCCATGGCATCGGTGAGCTTGATGCCCTTGAGCTTGAAGCCCGCCCTCTCGGCCTCGTCGAGCACCGACTGCACGCGCTGCAGGATCAGCTCGGTGGAAAGCTCGCCCTCGTAATTGCAGCCGAAGGCACCCAGCACGACGCCCCATTCGACGGGCATGCCGCGGTCCTTGAAGGTTTTTAGCGACAGGCGCTGCTCGACCAGGGCGTCGGGCACCGATTTGCCGATGTTCTTGCGCGAGAAGGTGTCCGACGCGGTGATGCGCACGCCGCCGTCGACATGCAGGGGCCCGCGCAACGCCCGTTCGAGACCCTGCTGGTTGAGCCACAGGGCGCTGTACTGGATGCCGGGCTTGCGCCGGATGGCCGCCGCCACTTCCTCGGCATCGGCCATGGTGGGCACGCGCTTGGGGTTGACGTAGGAGACGCAGGCGATGCGCCTGAGCCCGGTGTCCGCCAGCGCCTCGATCAGGCGCACCTTGTCGGCCACCGCAATCTTCTTCTTTTCCGACTGGAAGCCTTCGCGAGGGCCTTCCTCGTCGATCAACACACGCTTGGGCAGGTCGGACATCGAAGGACTCCTCCTGGGGTCAGCTCTCTTCTTCCTGGAACGCTTCCTCGCGCGCCCGCTTGATGCTGGGCAGGGCCATCAGCAGCAGCAGCAACGCCGTGGTGATCAGCAGGCCGAGGCTGATCGGCCGCTGCAGGAATACCATCGGATCGCCGCGTGACAAAAGCATGGCGCGCCGGAAATATTCCTCCATCTGCGGGCCCAGCACCAGGCCGAGCAGGAAGGGTGCGCCCTCGCAGCCCAGCCGCACGAAGATGTAGCCCAGCACGCCGAACATGGCGACCTGCAGGACATGGAAGGTGCTGTTCTGCAGGCTGTAGGCGCCGATGGCGCAGAACAGCAGGATGGCCGGAGCGAGGAAGCGATAGGGCAGCGTCAGCAGCTTCACCCACATGCCGATCATCGGCAGGTTGATGATGACCAGCATCAGGTTGCCGACCCACATCGAGACGATCATGCCCCAGAACAGGTCCGGCTTCTTGGTCATGACCTCGGGCCCGGGCTGGATGCCCTGGATGATCATGGCGCCCACCATCAGCGCCATCACGGCGTTGGACGGGATGCCCAAGGTCAACATGGGAATGAACGAGGTCTGCGCCGCGGCGTTGTTTGCCGATTCCGGCGAGGCCACGCCCTCGACCGCGCCCTTGCCGAATTCCTCGGGATGCTTGGAGAGCTTCTTTTCGAGGGTGTAGGCCGAGAAGGCGCCGAGTGTCGGTCCGCCGCCCGGCAATACGCCGAGAACGGCGCCCAGCGCGGTGCCACGAATGACCGCCGGAATCGAGCGGCGGATCTCCTCGCGAGTGGGCCATAGCGAACCCACCTTGATCGCGCCGGTTCGTTCCATTCGTCGTTCGAGGTTGACCACGATCTCGGCGATGCCGAACAGGCCCATCGCGATCGGCGCGAAGTCGATGCCGTCGCTGAGCTCGGGGATGTCGAAGGTGAAGCGCTGCGCGCCGGTGTTGACGTCGGTGCCGACCAGGCCGAACAGCAGGCCGAGGAACACCATGGCGATCGCCTTGGCCACCGAACCGTTCGCCAGCACCACCGCAGCCACCAGGCCCAGGGCCATCAGCGAGCAATAATCCGCCGGTCCGAATTTCTGCGCCATGCGGGTCAGCGGCTCGGCGAACAGCACGATGATCAGCGTGCCGACGGTGCCGGCAAAGAACGAGCCCAGCGCCGAAATCGACAGGGCCGCGCCGGCGCGGCCCTTGCGCGCCATCTGGTAGCCGTCGATGCAGGTGACCACCGACGACGCCTCGCCCGGCAGGTTGACCAGGATCGACGTCGTCGAGCCGCCGTATTGGGCGCCGTAGTAGATGCCGGCCAGCATGATGAGCGACGCGGTCGGCGGCAGGTGGAAGGTGATCGGCAGCAGCATGGCGATGGTCGCCACCGGGCCGATGCCGGGCAGCACGCCGATCAGCGTGCCGACCATGCAGCCGAGTAGCGCATACAGCAGGTTCTGCATGCTGACGGCGACGGTGAGGCCGAGGAAGAGGTTGTTCAGGAGATCCATCTCACCAAACTCCCTCGATGACGGCGATGTTCATCCCGAGCCCGATCTTGAAGACGACGATGGACAGGATCGTCAGCACGATGATGTTGCCGATCACCTCCACCGTCTTGAATTCCTCGCCACCCAGCGAGGCGACCAGCACCAGCGCCACCAGCGCCGGAAACATGCCGGTGCGCTCGAGCAGCACGGCGAACAGGACGATGCCGAGCGTCACCATGGTGATCGGCTTCCATTTCGGCGTTTCGACCGCTTCGAGCGCGCCTGGGGCGGCGCGCGCGGTGCCGTAGATCGGCACCAGGGCGCCCAGCAGAAGGAGGGCCAGCAGCCCGGCGACCGCCAGCAGCTGGAACCAGTCGCCGGCGACCGCGACCAGCCAGGGCGCGGCGTCGAACAGGGGCACAAGGTAATGGGCCGCCGGAATGAACAGGATGACCGCCCCCCCGACCGGGATCCAGATCGACTTCTTCTCCGAGGGTGTGGCCGTACTATAGAGCGGGACCAGGCTGATGATGCCGCCCAGGATCAGCATGATGCAGGCGAGCTTGTGGGGCACGTAGCCCGGCCCCATGCGCACGGGTGTGCCGAGCGCCAGATGGTTGCCGAAATACAAGGCCGTCAGCCCAAAGGCGATGAACATCACCCCGGACAGGAAGTCCTTGCTCAGGAATCGATTCAACGACGCCTCCCCGAACGCGCAGTCTTCGATATCATGTTGGGCCCGAACCCCCGGACCGGCACAAGAACTAGATAAACACAATTCCGCCGCTTTGCCCAAGCGCCAATTCAGTCCCTCAGCAACAGGCGCAAAGCGATCGCCGCCAGGCGAAGCGCGAACAATCGGCGTAACACCGAGACCGGTGTGCGGGCCTATCACCGCGCGGCGACGGGCGCGACAAAGAGCGCAGGCAATGACAACGCCGCACCGCAAAACAACGCGACATCGCCCAGCGCATCGACGGTCCGGCCCGGCGCGCCGAGATCGACGGTCAGGAAAAACAATTTGGCGGGAACGGAGATGGCGAGGTTGAACAGCGCGCCGGCGCCGATGGCCCGTTTGATCGGAAAGGGGAAGAGGGACAGCACCGGTGTGCTGAGCATTCCGCCACCGACCTCCACAAGGCCGGCCAGCGGGCACACGAACTCCCCGTCGGTCGTTATTGCACCGGCCCCGACGGGCGAGCAAACTCCCGACCAAAGTGAACGATCATTCAGGGGCTTCGGTTGGCGCGACGAGGGGCGGATTACATCGGCACGATGGCGGTGCAGGAGAAGCACCGTTTCGACGAGCGGTCGCTTGACCGCTTCATGTCGGAGCGGGTCGCCGGCTTCGTGCCGCCCGTGCATGCCGAGCAGTTCAAGGGCGGCCAGTCCAATCCGACCTACCGCCTGACCGACGCGGCGGGACGCCGCTACGTCCTGCGTCGCAAGCCCCCGGGCAAGCTGTTGCCGTCGGCCCATGCCGTCGACCGCGAATTCAGGGTGATCTCCGCGCTCAACAAGACCAACGTGCCGACGCCCCGGGCCTATGCGCTGTGCGAGGACGACAGCGTGGTCGGCACCGCCTTCTACATCATGGAATATTGCGACGGCCGCGTGCTGTGGGACCCGCTGCTGCCGGAGGTCGCCCAGCAGGGCCGGCGGGCGATCTATCGCGCCAAGTTCGAGACCCTGGCCCGCCTGCACGCCGTCGACTATGCAGCGCTCGGCTTGGCGGATTTCGGTCGTCCCGGCAGCTACGTGGCGCGCCAGATCTCGCGCTGGGGCAAGCAGTACAAGGCGTCGGAGACCGAGAAGATCGACTCGATGGACCGGCTGCTCGACTGGCTGCCCGCCCATCTGCCGGCCAACGACGCGACGGTGCTGGTGCACGGCGACTACCGGCTCGACAACATGATCTTCCATGCGAGCGAGCCCCGGGTGCTGGGCATCATCGACTGGGAGATTTCGACCCTGGGCGATCCGCTGGCCGAGCTCTCCTACCTCTGCATGCTGTGGCGCACGCCGAAGGATTGGGGTGGCCTCGAGGGTCATGATCTCGCGGCTGTGGGTTTGCCTACAGAGCAGGAGATGGTCGCCTACTATTGCGGATTGTCGAAACGCGCCTTGCCCGACCCGGCGCTTTGGGAATTTTACATGGCCTACAATCTCTTCCGCGTGTCGTGCATCCGCCAGGGCGTCTATGCCCGCGCGCTCGACGGCACCGCGGCCAACGTCCGCGCCGCCGAATCGGGCAAGCTCGTGCGCCCCGCCGCCGAGCTCGCCTGGAAGATCGTCGACGGCATGGCGGGAGGCGCAAGATGACCGTCAAGCGCAAGCCGGTACGGCCGATGGCCCCGGCGCCGGTTGCCGCCGAGCGCGAGCAGCGCCCGCCGGTCGAAGCGATCCGGGCCGCGGCCTTCGCCCAATTCGCCGAGCGCGGCTACCCGGTGGTGACGGTGCGCGACATCATGAAGGCCTGCGGCCTGACGCAGGGCGCGCTCTACAACCATTTCAGGTCTAAGGACGAGCTGCTGCACGACATCATCGCCTCGACCCAGGCCGAGCTCGAGCGCGTTTGCCAGCAGGCCGTGGCGGGGGCGGGCGACGATCCGCGCGCCAAGCTCGCGGCCTTCGTGCGCGTCTACGTCGTGCGCCACTGCCGGCTCCGGGTCGAGGCGCTGGTCGCCAACCGCGAGATCGGCTGGCTGGGCGCCGACCGGGTCGCCGATATCCGCCGCAGCCGCCGCGCCATCCGCGACATCGTGGTCGGCATCCTGGTCGAGGGCGTCGAACGCGGCCTGTTCGATCCACCGCTGATCGACGGCCGCCGCGACCTCAAGGCGATGGCCATGGCATTGCTCGACCAGTGCACCCATGTCTCCATGTGGTACGGTCCCGGCGGCGAATTCGGCGAGGAGCAGATGGCCAGGCTCTACGCCGACATGGCGTTGCGGGCCGTGGGAGCCAAGCCGCAGTAAGCAAGGGAGCAGAAGGGCATGTCGGTACGCGTTCGGGCCCTTCTCGCCGCCGCTCTCCTCCTTGCCACCTCCTGCACGACCGATTCAGCCGGCGCACCGCCGCCCGTTGCGCGCGGGCCCGACGAGGCGATCGTGTCCGTCGCCGGCCCCGTGCCGGCCGATCGCTGGCGGGCGGTGCTGATCGCCGGCGAAAACAACAGCCCGGCCTTCGACAACGGCGTCGAGGCCCTGCGCGACAAGCTCGCCGAACGCGGCGTGCGCAACATCAGGGCCTTGACCTCCGACCCGGTCGCCAGTCCGTCGCTCGAGGTCGCCACGGCGGCCAACGTGTCGAGTGCGCTGCGCAGCGGCGGCGGCGAGGCCTGCCTGGTCTTCATTACCAGTCACGGCGACGAGAGCGGCGTGGTCTTGCACGCCGCCAAGGGCATCCTCCAGCCGTCCAACTTGGGCAGCGCCCTCGACGCGGGCTGCGGCAAGCGTCCCACCGTCGTGATCGTGTCGGCCTGCCACAGCGGCGTCTTTCTCACGCCCGCCATGCGCCAGCCCAATCGTGTCGTGCTCACCGCCGCGGCGCCGGCGCGCGCGAGCTTCGGCTGCGGCACCGGCGATCAATACACTTATTATGATCAGTGCCTGCTACAGCAGTTCGACGGCGCCGCGACCTGGCGCGAGCTGGCTGCGGCGACGCGTTCGTGCGTGGAGAGCCTTGAGCGGCGCATGGGCGTCCGTCCGCCCTCGCAGCCACAGATCTTCGTCGGCGCCGCCGTGACCGATCTCAGAATTCCCGGCCGTTAGTCTTCCGGACCGCGAGCGTCCCGCTCGCTCATGTGTCTTGAGCGAGCGCTCGCGGTCCGGCGGAGTTTTATGGTCAGATGCGAAAGCGGCCGGAACTCCAGGGCCATGCGGCCGTGGCGGAAACGAGGCCCGCTTTCACAGGGTTGTTCTCGACATAGTCGACTGTTCGGGCGAGATGGCCTTGATCTCGAATGAACCTGTCGAAATAGTCTCTGTGCCAGAATGGCCCGCTGCGACCGAGCGCACGGTTCGCTTGTTTGGCGGAGAACGATTTCCAGGTATGGACGATGGTGCCAAGCTTGTTTGCACTTATCGGCTCGACGACCACATGCATGTGGTTGGGCATGATGCACCACGCGAGGATGCGATAGCGTTGTCCATCGAAATGTAAGATCGCGTCTTCGACAAGGCGCGCGACGGTCGCATCCTTGAGCCAGCATGCCCCGAACCCACCGTCGAGATTGTGGTCAGTCTCAGCCAAGCTATCCACCAGTTTGGTGAGACTTTCAGCGACAGCACGAGGCAGGCTATCGAACAGTCGAAACGTCACGAACTGAATTGTTTCGGCTGAGTCGAAATGCGGCAGATAACCGCGCGAATGCCAGCCCTTGTGAGTCATATTTTCAACTTAGTCTTCTGGACCGCGAGCGTCCCGCTCGTGCAAGACACATGAGCGAGCGGGACGCTCGCGGTCCAGAAGATCATGAGCGAGCAAAGACGCTACCCGCCAATCACCGCCGTGAAGGCGCAGGACACGTGCTGCGGGCTGTCCGCCCCGAGCTGCTGCGTGTGGCGGGCCGGCCGCGCGGCTTCGTCGGGGAACATTTTCACCCATTCCTCGTTCAGCGCCGCGCGTCCGGTCGAGGGCTGCTTCATCCAGAACTCGATCTTGATGATGTCGTCGGGCGTGCCGCCGGCGGCTTCGACGCAGAGCCTGATCTGCTTGAAGACGTTGACGACCTGGCCGGCCAGATCAGGCGGCGTGGCGCCGGTCTGCGGATCGCGTCCGCCGATCACGCTCGACATCACGATGTTGCCGATGCGGCTGGCGTTGGGGATCGGGTTCTGATGCTTGAAGCCGGGATAGTTGATGCTCTTGCGCTTGGCCATTTCACTCGCTCCTTTTGATCTTTCACTTCCCGACGCGCGCGCTCAAAAGCTCGCCGAACACCTCGAAGCGCTCGCCGTTGAACCGCTGCAGCAACATTTCCTCCATCGGCTGGTAGTCGGTCGGGCTGGTGTTCATGTTGATGCCCTTGAGCAGCATGGCGGGATGGAAGTCCTTGAGGTTGGCGGCCTGGCGCATGACGTTTTCGCGCGTGAGATCGTCGCCGCACTGCTTCAGGACCTGGACCATGGCCTGCGCCTGGACGTAGCCCACCACGTTCTGCGGATCTTCCAGGCTGCCGGCGGGATAATACTTCTTCATCCACGCCACCCAGGCCTGGAACTCGGGGTCGTCCTGATATTGCGGATCGGTCGGGTCCTTCACGAAGGCCGCCGAGACGATGCCCTTGGCGGCCTCCACGCCCGCTGGCCGCATGACGATGCCGATCGAAGCGGCGGGATTGTCGACGAACTGCAGTGGCTTCCAGCCGAGATCGTGCGCCTTGCGGATCGCCTGGACGGCGAACTTGGGCGTGCTGATGTTGAGGAACACGTTGGCTTTGGTCGAGGCGAGATCGATGATCTGCGAGTCGACCGTGGCGTCGGTCACCTCGTAGCTCACTTCGCGAACCATGACCGATTTGGCTGTCTCGCCCAGACGGTCGCGGAAGCCTTTGATGAAGTCCTTGCCGAAATCGTCGTTCTGGTAGAGCACGGCGACCCTCGGCTCCTGGACCTCCTTCATGACGTAAGCCGCGTAGATGCTGGCCTCCGCCGTGTAGATCGGCGTCAGCGTCATGGTGTAGGGGAAGTTCTTGGGATCGTTCCAACGCGCGGCGCCCGTCGCCAGGAAGAGCTGCGGCACCTTCTTCTGGTTGAGATATTTCTGGATCGCCGCATTGGTCGATGTGCCGAGCGAGCCGGAGATCGCCAGCACCTGGTCGTCCTCGATGAGCTTGCGCGTCTGCTCGACGGTCTTGGGCGGGCTGAAACCGTCGTCGAGCGAGATCATGGTGATCTTGCGCCCGTTGACGCCGCCCTGGTCGTTGATCATCTGGAAGTAGGCGATCTCGGCCTTGGCCAGGGTGATGAAGCCCGACAGCGGCCCGCTATAGGGCATGGTCTGGCCGAGCTTGATCTCGCTGTCGCTGGCGCCGGGATCGTACTTCTTCTGCGCCGCGGCCTGGCCCGCGAGCAGCAGCACTGATAGGAACGCCGTTGCCGCCCTGCGGATGCCTGCCATGGTCTCCTCCTCGTTTTGTCGGCTAGCATGGCGGTCCGACAAGCGACTGCAAAGGGGGAAACCATGGCGCTCGTAAACTATGAGCGGGACGGCCAGGTCGTCACGCTGACATTGAATCGCCCGGAGAAGCTCAACGCCTTCAGCGACGAGCTGGTGGGCGTGCTGGGCGATGCGCTGCATCGCTTCGACACCGACGACGAGGCGCACATCGCCATCCTGCACGGCGCGGGCCGCGCCTTCTCGAGCGGCGCCGACGTCCAGCAGCGCCAGCTGCGCAGCCGCGAGGAATTCCTGAAGCTCGGCGGGCCGCAGGGCAGGGGCACGCATTCCGCCGACCTTTTGACCAAGGCGGTCAACTGGAAGCCGGTGATCGCCGCCGCGCACGGCTATGTGCTGGGCCTCTCCGTCGGCATCGTGCTGGAGTGCGACCTGATCGTCGCCGAGGAGGGCACGCAGTTCCAGATCACCGAGACCTCGCGCGGCCTGGGCGCGGGCAAATACTGGGCGCTCATGCACTATCGCGGCGGCGGCGCCTTCACCATGGAGGCAGCCCTCACCGGCCGCTTCTTCACCGCCGAGGAGGCCTATAGGGCCAACCTGATCAATCGCGTGGCACCCAAGGGCAAGTATCTCGAGGTGGCGCGCGATCTCGCGGACCAGGTGATCAAGAATCCGCCGCTCAGCGTGCGCTCCACGGTTCGCATGCGGCGCCACTATATGGATCGGCTGAGCCGCGAGGTGATGTTCATGGGCGCGCCGGAGAAACTTTATCTCAGCGAGGACTTCGGGGAAGCCGCGCGCGCCTTCGCCGAGAAGCGCAAGCCCGCCAGGTTCAAGGGGCGCTGACATGAGAAAGAGCAGCGATCGCATCCTCACCAGCCACGCCGGCAGCCTGCCGCGCCCCGACGCCCTGATCGAGGCCAACCATCAGCGCGAGGCCGGCAAGGTCGACGAGGCGGCGTTCCAGAAATCGCTCACGGCGGCGGTGGCCGATGTCGTGCGCCGCCAGGTGGCCGCCGGCGTCGCCGTGCCGGGCGACGGCGAGTACGGCAAGTCGATGGGCTCGAAGATCAACTACCGCGCCTGGTGGAGCTACTCCTTCACGCGGCTGGGCGGCCTCAAGGTGGCCGGGCTCGGCCTCTACGATTTCCCGGTCCGCCGATCGAGTCCCGGCAACACAGTCCTGTCGAGCTTCGGCGACCGCCGCGACCGGCTGCGCTTCGCCGAAGCCTACGGCGACCGCGACTCCGGCATTTCGACCGGGCCGCGCACCACGGACTGGCCGGTCTGCGTCGCGCCGCTCAGCTATACCGGCCAGGCCGCCATCGCCGCCGACATCGCCAACTTCAAGGCAGGCCTTGCCGCCAACGGCGTCGCCGAAGGCTTCATGACCTCGATCGGCCCGGGCAGCGCCTCGCGCATCGGCAACGAGCACTACAAGAGCGACGAGGAATTCGTCTTCGCCTGCGCCGACGCCATGCGCGAGGAATACAAGGCGATCGTCGATGCCGGCCTCATCCTGCAGATCGACGACCCGGCGATCGCCGAGAATTTCGACCAGATCAATCCCGAGCCGACGGCCGAGGAATATCGCAGGTTCACCATGCCCCGGGTCGAGGCGCTGAACCACGCGCTGCGCGGCCTGCCCAAGGATCGCATCCGCTTCCACCTCTGCTGGGGAAGCTGGCACGGCCCGCACACCACCGACATCGCCATGCGCGACATCGTCGACGTCATGCTCAAGATCGGCGCCGGGGCGTACTCCTTCGAGGCCGGCAACGTCCGCCACGAGCACGAATGGAGCGTGTGGAAGGAGACCAAGCTGCCCGACGACAAGCTGATCCTGCCCGGCGTGGTGAGCCACGCCACCAACGTGGTCGAGCATCCCGAACTGGTCGCCGAGCGCATCGGCCGCTTCGCCGGGCTGGTCGGCCGCGAGAGAATCATCGCCTCGACCGATTGCGGCCTGGGCGGCCGCGTCCATCCGCAAATCGCCTGGGCCAAGCTCGAGACGCTGGCCCAGGGTGCCGCGATCGCGAGCAAGCAGTTGTGGTCATGATCTTCCGGACCGCGAGCGTCTCGCTCGCTCACGAGTCATGAGCGAGCGAGACGCTCGCGGTCCGGAAGAAAAAATGAGTTACCTCGCCACTGGACTATTTGATAGCGTTGCCGAACCGGGAGGTCGGCGCGCCCGGCCTCAAGTCGCGTAATCGGGGCTTTCGCGGTCGAGCCGGCGCTTGAGCGCGGCCCACGGGCGCTGGCCCTTGCTTTCGAAGCTCTCGAACTGGCGGGCGGCGTGCTCGGCCACCGAGTCGGGCGGCACCACCACCTTCTGGCCACCCTGCGTGGCGGCGACCTGCAGGCGGCAGGCCTGTTCGAGGTAGTACATCTCGTAGAAGGCGTCGCCGACGGTGCGGCCCGCGGTCAGCAGGCCGTGATGGCGCAGGATCATGGCGTTGTTGCCGCCGAGGTCGCGCACCAGCCGGTCGCGCTCGTCGAGATCGAGCGCGATGCCTTCGTAATCGTGGTAGCTGGTGCGGCCGAAGAACTGCATCGACATCTGGTTCAGGGGCAGCAGGCCCTGCTCCTGCGCCGCCACCGCCATGCCGGCCGTGGTGTGGCTGTGCATGACGCACTGCGCATCGTCGCGCGCCATGTGCACCGCCGAATGGATGGTGAAGCCCGCGTTGTTGATCTTGGCCTCCTCGAGCTTCTCGATGGCGTGGCCTTCGGGATCGACGGCGATCAGGCTCGACGCCGTGATCTCGTCGAACAGGTAGCCGAACGGGTTGAGCAGGAAGCGGTGGTCCTTGCCGGGCAGGCGCACCGACAGGTGGGTGAAGATCAGGTCGTCCATGCCGAAGCGGGCGAACAGGCGGTAGGCCGCCGCGAGGTCGCAGCGCAGCTCCCATTCCTGGGGATCGATATTGCGTCGGTCGGTCATTGTCCTCACCACGAGTCGGTCGGTCCCATCATAGGCCAGGCGGCCCGATGCGGGGTTTACCACGAGTTCCGCAGTTCACGGAGCTTCAGGAACACTGTGCGTTGGTCGGGCTTCTCGGGCAACTCGGGAAAGGACTCGCGCAATTTCGCGATGACCGTCGGGCTGGTCAGGCGGAAGAACGTGTTGATCTCCCCCTCGACTTCGAGCGTCGATACGTACGCGCTGTTGGGGTCCTGCCCCGCGAGCTTGTCGAGCATCTGCCGGGCGCTCTTGTTGTCGGGCTCGCGGTTCAATGTGAAGCGCAGATTGTTCTCGATGTAATCGTGACCCGGATAGATCAAGGTCGATGACGGCAGCCTGGCGAGCTGCCGGTCGAACGTCGTGTACAGCTCTTCCGGATGACCGCCGTTGTGGCAATTGCCGGCGCCGGCATTGAACAGCGTATCGCCGCAGAACAGTGCCGGCTGGTCGGTGTGCGACAGCAGGCACACGTGACACATGGTATGGCCTGGCGTGTCCAGCACCTCGAGCTCGACCGTCTTGCCCACCTTGACGACATCGCCTGCGCCCAGGCCATGGCCCATGTCGGCGATCTTGTCCTTGGCATTCTTGTGCGCCAGGATCGTCGCTCCGGTTCTTCGGACCATGGCCTCGTTGCCGCCCGTATGGTCGCGATGTTCGTGCGTGTTCAGGATCTGGGTGATGTTCCACCCTTCTTCCTTGGCGGCCTTCAGGCATTTCTCGTGATCCAAGGGGTCGATGGCCAGGGCCTCGCCGGTTTCGCTGCAGGCGATGAGGTAGTTGAAATTGCGGTAGGCGTTGGCGGTCCAGATCTGTTTGACTATCATGGCATCATCCCCAGTCAGTAGCGTCCGACAATAATAGCGCGGGAACAGCTTGCGCGGGGGTCATATTGGGACGAAACACTTCAGCACAATCTGGATAGCCGTGGCGCAAATTGCATAGGGCGCCATCTTGAGCTGCCCTAGGTTCGCGGCCCGTAGGAGCGATCCCGTGCCACCCTGGAGGGGGCATATGACGGTGTTGTCGCGTCGCGAGTGAAGGAGCTGATCATGCACAAGCCGTTGCTGAGTCTCACCATACTGCTGTTCAGCGGGGCGATTGCGGTTGCGCAACAAATGCCGGCACCGGCCAACGCCGACGACATGAAATGGGGCGCCGCGCCCAATGTCTTTCCTCCCGGTGCCCAAATCGCCGTCGTCTCCGGCGATCCATTCAAGGAGGGCTTGTACGTCGTCAGGCTGAAAATGCCCGCGGGCTACAAGATCCCGGCGCACAATCATCCGACGACTGAATACGTCACGGTGCTTTCGGGCGTCTTCAACATCGGTATGGGAGACAAGCTCGACGCGCAAAAAGGCATAATCTTGCGGCCGGGCGGTTTTGCCGAGGCGGCGGCCAGGATGAACCACTATGCCTGGACGTCGGGCGAGACTGTCGTCCAGGTCCACGGTCAGGGACCCTTCGCCATTACCTACGTCAATCCTGCGGACGACCCGAGCAAGAAATAGCGCGTCGGCCGGGCCGAACGAATTACCCCTTGCGTTGAATGGCGACGATGGCGCGGCGATGAGTGCCTTCGCCAACCTTCTTGTCCTCGTCGTGCGCCTCGACCTTGAAGCGGAGTTTGCGACCATCCACCTCGAGCAGCTCGGCGCGCACCGTCACCTTCTTGCCCTTCGGCGTGGCGCCGAAGTGCTTGACGTTCACCTCGAAGCCTACGGTGGTGTGGCCTTCGGGGAGATGCGGCTGGACGGCCTGGATGCCGGCACGCTCCATCAGACCGATCATCGAGGGCGTGGACAGCACGCCGTCGCCTCCCATGTGGCTGACCACCAGCTTGTCATCGACTGTCGTCACGATCTCCGCTTTGAGCCCTGGTGTCAGGTCATTCGTCGGCATGTCGCTCTCTCCCGTATTGAGCATCCTGCGGTTGGGTGCGGGGACTTGAGCTCGTCACTCTAGCCATGCCGGCGGCGTCCGGATAGCGGAACTAACCCTTGTTCGGCGACCAGCCATAGGCCTTGGCGCAAGCGCCGCCCATCAGCATGGCGCGCTCGGCGGCGCTCAGGCGGCCGGTCTCGAGGAAGGGCTTTACCGCCTGCTCGTAGTTGACGACGGCGAAGGCGCGCGTCCAGTCCGTGCCCCACAGGCAGCGGTCGAAACCCCAGGCATCGAATACGCGGGCAAGCGGCTCCCAGATGTCCGGGAAAGGGTACGGCTCTCGCGACAGCGTGCAGGCGCCGCTGACCTTGATCACCGCGTTCGGGCGCTTGGCGAGTTCCAGCACCTTGGGCAGGTCGGCCCAGGGCTGCGGCGGCGCGGGCGGTACGCGCGGCTGCATTATGGCCAGATGATCGATGATGAAGCGCGTCTCGGGATGGCGGTCGATGATGGCCATGCCGGCGTCCAGGTTGCCCCAGCACAGCATGTTGACCGGAAAGTCGTAGCGCACCGCCGCGCGCAGGATGCGGTCGAGGCCCGGGTCGGTCGGCGCGCGGCCCGCCTCCTTCGTCATCATGATGCGGATACCGACCGCGCCCGGCGTCTTCTTCCACTCGGCGACGACATCGGCCACCGCGGCATCGTCCGGGTCGACCGGCTTGACGATGGCGAGGCGGCCGGGGTGCGCCCGTTGCACTTCCACCGCATAGCTGGCGTCGTAGCGGTACATGGAAAACGCGGAGATGAAGATCGCGCCGTCGACGCCGACCTTGTTCATCGCCGCGACCATCTCGTCACCCGTAACGTGATCGGGCCAGTTCGGCACGCTGTGCCAGGGCCGCTTCGGCGTGTTCGCCTCATAGGCATGGACCTGCGAATCGATGATCGTCATCGGGAGACTCCTCTGTGCCACGAGGGTCTTGTTATCACAGGTCGTGTTTGAATTGATCCTCCACGATTCTCGACCGGCGCCGTGCTTCGGCACGTCGAAGCGATACACGCGGGCGGTGTTGCCGCCGACGATCGAGGCCTGCTGGTCGGCCGGCACCCCGCAGGCGGATGCCGACGGCGTCCTCCTGGAAGCCAGCGCGAGGTTGCGGTGGACGAAGGACGACAACAACCATGCTACAACAGGTACCTTGCATAACACGATACCTTGGTATAAAAGGCACCGGAGTTCGATGTCGCCTGCATCCACCAGAGAGGAGAGCGAAGTGCGTAAACCTTTGACGCCAATCCTGTCGGCCGGCCTTGATCGCCGGCATGTCCTGGCCGGGCTTGGGGCCGGCCTGATCGCGACCCCGCGCGCGTTTGCGGGGCCGTCGCTGGAGCCTATAGGTCAGCTCCTTGCGCAAGCTCAGCAGGACGGCAGAGTGCGCGGACTGCACGTGCTTCTGATCAGCCAGCGCGGCAAGCTTGTCTTCGAGCATTACGGGCAGGGCGATGATGAGGCGGAAGGCCGGGCGCCGCTCGGCACTGTCGTCTTCGGCCCGGACGTACCGCACGACCTGCGTTCGGTGTCCAAGAGCGTGGTCGGTCTTGCCTATGGCATTGCGCGCGCGGCCGGCAAAGTCCCGCCGCCCGAAGCGAAACTGTATGAGCAATTTCCGGAATATCCCGACCTTGCCAGCCAACCCGGACGCGATCGTCTGACGGTCCATCACGCGCTCAGCATGACGCTCGGGCTCGACTGGGACGAGCTTGTGATCCCCTACGGCGACCCGCGCAACGCCGAGACGGCGATGGAGGCAGCGCCCGACCGTTACCGCTTCATCCTGGAACGGCCGATGGTGGGCGACCCGGGCGCGAAATGGACTTACTGTGGCGGTGCCACCGCGCTGTTGGGGCGCCTGATCGCCAAGGGCACCGGCGAGCCCTTGCTCGCTTATTGTCGCCGTGTCCTGTTCGATCCAATGGGTTTCGGTCCCGTCGACTGGGCGAGAGGCGAGGATGGCGAATATCGCGCGGCGTCGGGACTGCGCCTGCTGCCGCGCGACCTCCTGAAGATCGGAGAACTCGTGCGGGCCGGTGGGCTGTGGAACAGCGATCCGATCGTGCCGCCCGACTGGTTGAAACGCTCACTGACCCCGGCAACCACGCTCGCGGATGGCCGTCGCTATGGTTATCACTGGTATTTCGGCGCTTCCGCCCCTGCCGAGTCACAGCGCCTGGAACGCTGGGTCGGAGGCATCGGCTGGGGTGGCCAGCGCTTGTACGTCTTTCCTGCGCTCGACCTCGTCGTGGCGCAGCACTGTGGCAACTACCATAAGCCCGGGGCTGAACAGAGACGTATCAACGATGCCATCCTCAGCGAGATCGTGCTGCCAGGCGTTGTCTAGGCCGTGGACTCATGAGCAGCAGATTGCGCGCCGCTGGGTGCCGAAACTCGGCCGGCTGTAAGATCTGTGAACGGGAGGATCGAATGAAGCGGCGCCGGTTCAATTCATTTCTCGGGGGAGCTGCGCTGGCACCGCTCACCGCATTGCCGGTGTACGCGGCCCCGCCCGACGGCTGCGGTGTTCCGGTCCCGCGGGACGATGGTTGGCCCGTTGCCTCCGCCGATGACGACAAGCTCATCGATCGCGTTGCGCTGTGCAGGATGGCTGATCGCCTCGTGGCTTCGAGCGCCAATGTGCACGCCGTTCTGCTCGCACGTGGCGGCAAGCTGGTGTTCGAGCGGTACTTCAAGGGTTCCGACGAGATCAACGGCCGCCGGATGGAAAGCGTCGCCTTCGACGCCGATACACTGCACAATATAAAGTCGGTTTCGAAGAGCGTCGCGTCGCTCGCACTCGGGATCGCGATCGATCGCGGGCTGATACGCAGCGTCGACGAACCGATCTTCAGCTTCTTCCCTGAGCTGTCGGACCTGCGTTCCCCGGAGAAGGACCGCCTCCGGCTGGCGCACGCGCTCACCATGACCATGGGCCTGAAGTGGGTGGAGGCGGTCCCCGACAACGAGGGCAACAACGACGAGGAGCGCATGCATATGGCGCCCGACCCGTGTCGTTACGTCCTCAGTCTTCCGGTGACGGCCCCGCCAGGACAAGAATTCTTCTACAACACCGGCGCGCTGACGCTCGTGTCAGCCATCGTCCGCAAGGCAACCGGACGTCCCCTCGACGAATTCGCGTGCGCGGTGTTGTTCGAACCCTTGGGCATCACCGGCTTCGAGTGGATTCGGGTCAAAGGCGACGCTGATGCCGGAGGGGGATTGCGCCTGCGACCACGCGATATGGCAAAAATCGGCCAGCTCGTCCTTGCGGGTGGTCGCTGGAACGACCGCCAGGTCGTTTCGAAGGCGTGGATCGACGCTTCGACAACGCCGCGGACGGAGGCCTCGAGCAACTATTCCTACGGGTATCTCTGGTGGCTCGGCCGCTCTCCGTTCAATGGGCGCGAGGTCCACTGGCCGGCCGGGCTTGGACGGGGCGGGCAGTCGATCCGCATCGTCCCGGAGCTCGATCTCGTCGTCGCGGTGACCGCGGGATATTACCAGGACTACAGCCCGCAAGCGTTTCAGGTGCAGGCCGGCGTTTTCAGGGACGTCCTGCGGGCGATTTCGCCTCCGGGCTGAAGTGGAAGCTTCGCCGTGCAGCGCCGCATTGGTTCGCCTGCGTTGAGGTGGAGACATGCCACATCGCTGCCAACTCGCCTCCTTCCAACATCATCAAACCACTTCAATCGCCGCCGAGCCCGAACGCAAGCAACACATTGCCTGACTTGCCGCCCCACACGCCGTATCCCGACGTGACATAGAGCATGCCATCCACCACCGTGGGCCCGGGCCCATCCATCGCGCCGCCGCGTGCCCGCACGCCGTTGACGGCGACGTAGTCGTCGCGCGCCGTGTCGACCTCCCACAGCAGGCGTCCGTCGCCCGTCGCGTACGCGCGCAAAAAACCGCTGACGCCGCCCGAGAACACGACGCCGGGAATGACGGTCACGGCCGCGGAGAGGGCGGGGCTGCACTGGGCACGCTCGCCGCAGGGCACCGGCGGGACGGACCAGGCGACCCGGCCGGTCGCCAGGTCGAGGCCGAACAGGCCGCCGCCGGCGCCAGGGTCGAGCCGGAACGGCCGGCCGCTCGTGAAGCGCACGTCCGAGAGGGCGACGTAGACCCGGTCCTTGTCGACGGCCGATCCCCATTGGCTGCCGCCCAGCGCGCCGCCCTTGCCGACCCGGACCTGCCACAGGATCTGCCCTTCCCGGTCGGGGTCCAGGGCATGCACGACGCCGGATTTCTGCGCGATGACCAGCATTCGGCGCCCGTCCGGCAGACTCGTCAGGATCGGCGACTGGCCGAAATCGTGGTCCGGCCCGGGATTGTCGGGGCAGTTGAGCGCGCGGCCCCCGATGCATCCCACGATGTAGGCGTCGTCGGGCGTCACCTGGCGATGCCAGAGCCTGCGGCCGGTTTTCATGTCGAGCGCGATCACGGCGTCGGAGGTGTCCGCCCCAGCGGCGTCATTCGCGCGGGAATAGGCGTTGCCGGTGGCGACATAGACGGCCCCGCGCGCGGGATCGATGGTCGGCGCCGACCAGATCGCCGCGCCGGCGGGGCCGAACAGCTGGGTGCCGATAGAGTTCTGCTTGGTCGGCCGCGGCTCGTCCGCGATCGTGTAGGCCTTCCAGATCTGCGCGCCGGTTTCGGCGTCGAGCGCCAGCACGCTGCCGCGGAAGCTGCAGCATTGGTAGTCGGATCGCGCGCCGAAAGCCTCCTCGATGGAGGAGACGGGAACGTAGAGGACGCCGTCGTGCAGCGTCGGCGCGCCGGTCACGCGCGCCGCGCGATGGCTCTCGACCTTGACCTTCCACAAGAGCGCCCCCGTGGCGGCGTCGAGTGCATAGGCATGGGCGGCGACATCGCCGAAATAGACGGCGAAGCCGCTGCCGCCGCGGCGCGGTCCGACCGATACAGCCGTGCGCACCACGGCGTCGGTGTCGAACGACCAGTGGACGCAGCCGGTCTTGGCGTCGAGCGCATGGACCTTGCGGTCGCCGCCGCCGACGAACACACGGCCGCCGACGACGCTGGGCTGTGCGTCGGCGGAGAGGGTGCCCTCGAAGCCGAAAGCCCATTTCAGGCGCAGCCGCCCCACCGTTTCTGCCGACAGGCCGGCCGCCTGGGCCGGCTGGAAGCGCGTATTGGCGATGTCAGCGCCCCAGCCGTTCCAGCCCGGTCCTTCCATCGGCCGAACGAAGTCGCGTGCGCCCTCCACGCACCTTCCGTCAGGCGCAGGCGTGACCGCCGCGGCTTGCTGGCTGAGCGCCCGCCCGGCGATGTGGACAGCCACCGCCGCCCGCTCGGCGGCGGAAAGGTTTTGCGCGAACGGCTTCATGGAGCCCGACTCGAGGGCGCGCAGAATGGCCTCGGGGGTCATGGTGCGCATAGCCTCGAACCTTGGCGCGCGGATCTCCGTGTCACGCGAGTCGTGGCACTGCGCGCAGGCCCGGGCATAGAGTTCGGCGCCGCTGGGCTGCGCAGGGACGGGAAGGGGGGACAGCGCCAACGCCAGAAGCGCGAAGCCACCAAGCCTGGTCGAAAGGGCCGTCATGGCTGCCTCCGCCTCTTCATCGAGGTCCGGACATGATCGCCGGCCTGTGGCCTTGGAAGCAAGCCTTCAGGCGGGCGTCCGCCTACGGATGGACGTGATGTCGGTCTCGCGTTTGATGGCCTGCTGAATGACCTGCAGCAATGCCGGCAGGAGCATCGTGGCATTATGAATGGGCAGGAAACGCTGCGTTAACGCGGTGCCTGATGATCGGGCCGTCGGCAATGCGCAAATAGAGCATAGCCATTCGATCGAAGGAGAATCCTATGTCCGACACCCCGCGCAGGGTCTCCGTTCCAGCGCTCGACCTCTGGGCGCCGCTGGGGCTCGCGATCCTGAGAATCGTTGCCGCGCTGCTCTTCCTCGACCACGGGCTGATGAAGCTTCTGCACTTTCGCGAGCTTGGCCTGCCCGAGATGCTGCGGGTGGCGACCGGCCTCGTTGAGATGGTGGCGGGAGTGCTGATCGCGCTCGGCCTGCACACGCGCCCCGCCGCCCTGGTCGCGGCCGCAGAGACGGCGATCGCCTACTGGGCGCTCGACCCGGGCGATGCCGCGGTCCTGTTCTGCGCCGTCTTCTTCTACCTGGTGTTCGCGGGTCCCGGTGCCTGGAGCCTCGACGCCACGATCCACGATCGTCCGTGAGGGCGCGGGTTCAGTGATGGTCGAATAGCGCGTACAAATCGACCGGCTGGGCGAAGCCCTTGAGGAGGTGCGCCCCGGCCGGCCTGGCTGTCCCCGCAGGAAGCAACTCGGCGAAGCGCCGCGACATCAACAGCGCCTGGCCGGTGGTGCTGCAAACGCCTTGCAGGCGGCTCACCAGATTGACGTCCGGGCCGATCAAGGTGAAATCCAGCCGATGGCCGTAGCCGATGTTGCCGTAGCTCACCGTGCCGTAGTGCAGGGCCACGCCGGCATGCAGCTCGCCATCCGGGGTTTGCTGCCGTTGCAGGCTGGCCAGCGCCGTCACGGCGCCCTGCAGCGCAGCCGCGCAGGCAGCCGACGCATCCTCGCGGTGGAAAAAGGCGAGCACGGCATCGCCCATGAACTTGATCACTTCGCCGCCCGCCTTGTCGATCGCGGGGACGACGCAGCCGAAGTAGGCATCGAGCAACTCGAGCACGCGTTCGCTCGGCAAACGGTTGGAGAGCTCGGTGAACCCGCGCAGGTCGCAGAGCAGGAGCGCAGCCTCCAGCCTTTCGAGCTCGCCGCGCCGCACGCGGCCCTCGAGAACGCGTCGCCCCGTCAGGGTTCCGAGATAGGTGTCGAGGAGCGTCAGCTCCACCCGTCGCAAGTTGCGCAGCTCGCAGGCGTTGCGGAGCGCCGGCGCGATGCGGTCGAAGGCCGCGCGCTCGGCGGCGGTGAAGCCGGTGCCGCGCGTCGTCGCAAAGGAAACGGCGCTGGGCAATGCGTCTGGCGTGCGCATGGGGAGGATGACGAGCTCGACAAGGGAGCGGCCTTTGAACAGGTCATTCTGAGTCCACGGAGCATCACGCTGCGGGTCGACGCGCAGGACGGCTGGCGTCTGTGTCTCCAGAACCCGGACGACGGGATTGCTGAGGTAGGCAGCCGAGCGAACGATGTCATGTGGCCGGCGATAGACCTGAACCGGCTCGTCGGGCGCCCAGCCGACCGTGTGACCGAGAATCTCGGGATCAAGCGTGCGCAAATAGAGACCCAGGTGATCGAGCGGCAGCCCGGCTGAGCGCAGACGCCGTCCGAGCTCGGCGGCCAGGGCGGCCTCGTCGAGGGCGTGACACTCGTCTGCCGCCAGCCATTCGATCGTCGCCGAAATCGCCGCCGTCAGCGTCAGGCCTTGCTGCATCGCTGGGTCCGTGTCCAACACCCAAAGCATATGGGTGGGCTCGACAGTGATTGCCTGCGCTCAGCCATCGCAGGCGCCATGCTTGCACCTCATGGCTTCGCTGCGCGCGACTCGGCAATCGCCAGATATGGCTCTGATGCCGGCGATTGGGCGCGGAAATTGTCCCAGCCACCCCGCGAGGGGGTCGCATATCGGCCATCGGCTCCCGGAAAATCCTTGCAGGCTGCCAAGGCGAGGAACAGGCCTGGAACGATCGCCCGGGCCGCTCGCATCGCCATCTTCATGTGTCGCTCCGAAGCCAGCGGGAGAATGCCAGGGTAGCAGGGATGGCCGGCCTGTTCTTTCAGGTTTGCACGACGCTTCACGACTCGCTGAGCCGCCTTGAAAGCCAGGATCGGCGATGGTGGCGAGCCACCGCACATTCGTCAGCATGGTGATGAGGTCGCTTCGGCATCCTTCAATCAGCCATCGTGCCGGATGGATGGGCTGGCGCCGAATGCCGGCCGAACCGGTTCTTGAGACGCTCACGGAGACGCTGGAACGTCGTGTACAGCATGGGCACCAGGAAGATGCCGATCGAGCTGGCGGCGATCATGCCGCCGAACACGGCGGTTCCCACGGCGCGGCGGCTGATCTCGGCGGCGCCAGTCGCGACGACCAGCGGAGCGAGGCCGAGAATGAAGGCGATCGATGTCATCATGACGGCCCGGAACCGCATCTGGGCGCCCAGTACCGCGGCCTGGTCGATGTCCACGCCGGCCTCGCGCTGCTCCTTGGCGAACTCTACGATCAGGATGCCGTTCTTGGCGGCGAGCGCGATCAGCACGACCAGACCGATCTGGCCGTAAAGGTCGAGGCTGAGTCCGGCCACCTTGATGCCGACGAATGATCCGAGCACGCCGACGACGACGGACAGCAGAACCGGAATCGGGATCGTCCAGCTCTCGTAGAGCGCGACCAGGAACAGGTAGGCGAACAGGACGGCCAGCGACAGGATGATGCCGGTCTGGCCGGAGGCCGCCTTTTCCTGATAGGCCGTGCCGGTCCATTCGAAATCGTAGCCCGACGGCAAGGTCTTGTCGGATACCTCGGTCATCGCCTGCAGAGCGGTGCCCGACGAAATGCCTTGGGCCGGTCCGCCGTTGATCGTGACGGCGCGATAGTTGTTGTAGCGGGTGATGACCTGCGGTCCTTGCTCGAAGCGGACGTTGGCAATGGACCGGAGCGGCACCATCTCGTCGCGATTGTTGCGGACGTAGATCTGCCACAGGTCGGGAATGTCGCTGCGGTCGGCCGCCTCGCCTTCCACGTTGACCTGCCAGGTTCGGCCCAGCATGTTGAAATTGTTGACGTAGATGCCGCCCAGCGTGGCCTGCAGCGCGGTGAAGACGTCGCTTATATTCAGCCCCAGCGCCTGCGCCTTGCCGCGGTCGATGTCGAGATAGACCAGCGGATTGGTGGCCGTGAACGTCGAGAAGACGCGCGCCAGCGACGCATCGGCGTTGGCGGCGGCAATCACGCCGCCCATGACGCTGTTGATGGCCGCGGGTTCCTGTCCTTCGAGGGCTTCCAGCACGTACTCGAACCCGCCACCGGTCGACAGGCCGATGATCGCCGGAAAATTGAAGGCCACGACTTTGGCCTCGCGAATTCTCGACCCTTCGGCAAACACCTTGCGGATGAGCGCCTGTGCCGAGTCGGCGGCAGCCTGCCGATCTGCGAACGGCTTCAGGCGTACGACCAGGAAGGCGTTGTTCGGCAGATTGCCGCCGTCGAGCAGCGAATAGCCGATGATCGACAGCGTGTGCTCCACGGCCGGCAGGTCCTTCAGGATGTTCTCGACGCGTTTGGTCACGTCGGCGGTGCGCGCGACCGAGGCGCCATCGGGCAGCTGGATCATGACGAAGAAGGCACCCTGGTCCTCCTCCGGCAGGAAGCCGGTCGGAACAATCCTAGAGATGCCGAAGATGGAGCCGGCAAAGACAGCGACCGCCACCAGGGACACAGCGGACAGCCGCAGCAGCCTGCGCACGATCCCGGCATAGCGGTCGCGGGTCCAATCGATGCCGCTCAGCACCTTCGCCAAGATCCCGCGGCGCGGACCGGTGTGGCGCAGGAACAGCGCACAGAGCGCCGGCGAGAGGGTCAGCGCATTGATCGCCGAGATCAGCATCGCAGCACTGATGGTGACGGCGAACTGACGGAACAGCGTGCCGGAGATACCGGGAATGAAGGCGATCGGCACGAACACGGAAAGCAGCACCAGCGTGATGGCGATGATGGGCGCCGTGATCTGCGCCATCGCCTTCTTGGTTGCTTCCGCCGGCGTCAGGCCTGGCTCTTCCTCGAGAACACGTTCGACGTTCTCGACCACGACGATCGCGTCGTCGACCACGATGCCGATCGCCAGAACCATGGCGAGCAACGACACCGTGTTCGCCGAGTAGCCCATCGTCAGCAGGACCGCGAAGGTGGCGATCAGGCTGACCGGAACCGCGACCGTGGGAATGATCGTCGCGCGAAGGCTTCCGAGGAACAGGAAGACCACGACGACGACCAGGACGAACGCCTCGGCCAAGGTGCGCAGCACCTCGTTGATCGTATCGGTCACGAAGGTCGTGGTGTCGAATTGGACGAGATGTTTCAGCCCGGGCGGAAAGCGGACGGCCGCCTCCTTCAGTGTCCGTTGAACGCTGGCGGCTGTCGTCACCGCGTTCGCACCCGGTGCGAGATAGATGGCGATGCCGACACCCGGCTGCCCGTCGATGTGCGACTCGTTGTCGAGGTTCTGGGCGCCGATCTCGACGCGGGCGACGTCGCTTACGTGCAGCAGCGAGCCGTCCGTGTTGGCGCGCAGGACGATGTTGCCGAATTCCTCCGGCGTGCTCAGCCGCCCTTGCGTCTGCAGATTGAGCTGGAACTGTTGGTGGTCGTCGACCGGTCGCGCGCCGATCCGTCCGACCGGCGCCTGGACGCTCTGGGCGCGGATCACGTTGACGACATCGGATGGCGTGAGATTGAGGCTGGTGAGGCGTTGGATGTCGAACCAGATCCTCATCGAATAGTTCATCTTGCCGAACAGAGTCGCCTGGCCGACGCCGGGAACGCGCGAGATCGTATCGAGCAGGTTGACCACCGCGTAGTTGGTGATGAACACCGGGTCCTGGGCACCCGTCTCGCTGTAGAGAATGATGAATTGCAGGATTGCCGAAGACTTCTTCTGCACCGTCACGCCCTGCAGCTGGACCTCTGGCGGCAGCTGCGCCAGCGCCGCCTGCACGCGGTTGTTGACGTTCACCGTGTCGATGTCCGGGTCGGAGCCGAGCGCGAAGCTCGTGGTCAGCGTGTAGGAGCCGTCGTTGCCGCTGGTCGACTTCATGTAGAGCATCTTGTCGACGCCGATGACCTGTGCCTCGAGCGGCTGGGCCACGCTCGTCTCCACCACGGAGGCGGACGCGCCCGGGAAGGTGGCGGTCACCGTCACCTGCGGCGGCACGATGTCGGGGAACTGCGCCACCGGGATTTGCGTCAGCGCCAGCAGTCCCGCGATGGTCATGACCAGGGCAATCACGATCGCCAGGCGCGGGCGCTCGACGAAAACGGAGGAGATCATGGGCGTTCCCGTCCGTCGTGCCCCTGCATGAGCGCCCGGACACCGTCACTGGCCGGTCCCGGGGCGACCACCTCGCCCGCCTTCACGTGTTGGATCCCCTCGACGATCACCTCGTCGCCGAGCGACAGGCCGGTCGTGATCGTGGCGACGGTCGTCGTGGATTGACCGAGCTGAATGCGGCGCTGTTCGACCTTGTTGCCGCCGCCGACGGCAAGGACGTAGTTGCCCTGCTGATCCGACAGCACGGCCGCCCGGGGAATCGACGGCACTTCGACGGGTTGCGCGCCCTCCAGCATCACGGTCACCAGCTCGCCGTCGGTAAGCTCGCGCACCGCAGTGGACGTCGTGTAGATCGCCGGATTGGCAATGGTGCCACGCAGCAGCAGGCTGTCGGTGGTTTGGGTGATGCTGTTGCTCGAGAAGTCCAGGCGTCCGGTCTGGCCGTACAGGCGGCCATCCGGCAGCCGGAGACTAATCACGACGGCGTCTCGTCCGCCTTTGGTGGCGTATCTCTCGCGCAGTGCCAGGACCTCGCGCACCGAGATGGGAAAGGTCACGTACATCGGATCCTGGCTCACGATGGTCGTCAGCGCTCCCGAGGGTGGACCCACGACATTGCCTTCGGTAACGGAGGTGCGGCCGATCTTTCCGGCGATTGGCGAGCGGATGTCGGTGTAGCCCAGATTGATCTCCGCCAGGCTCACCTGGGCCTGCGCCGCCTGCAGCTGGGCTTCCAGGCTCTTCTGGCTCGCGATCGCCGAATCGTAGCTCGACTGCAGGCCGGCCGGACCGTTCAGCAGCGTGCGCTGACGGTCGGTCGTGATCCGTGCATTGGCGAGCGTCGCTTCGAACTGCGCCACCTGCGCTTTCCGGGCCTCGAGGTCGGCCTCGAACGGCCCGCGTTCCAGGCGATAGAGCGGATCGTCCGCCTTGACCTCCGACCCTTCGGTGAACAGCCGCTTCTCCAGGAAGGCCGTGACGCGGGCAGCGACATTGACCCGGTTGACCGCCTCGATGCGCCCGAGGAACTCGGTCGACTCGGTGATCGGCCGCTTCGTCACTTCGACCACGCCGACGGCCGGCGGCCCTGGCGAACGCTGCGCTACGGCAGGCGACAAGATTGAGACTGTGGCGCCCGCGATCGCGAGTGCCGCGATGAATGGGCCTGTGCTGAAGGAAGCATGGGTCATCATGTGCGGGAACTAGGAGCGTGGTGGTCCTTCCGCCACCGCATGCCCCTCAGCACCGTCGTGAGGACAACTCAGCACACCAGAATTCAGCCGGCCCTATTGTCTGGTGCCTCGTCGTGAAACAGGAGGTTCCGACAATGAACCACAGCCAAGTGCAAACAAACGACCCGAGCGCGGGGTTCAACGCACACCTGTTCGAGCGAATGCGCGGCATGCACCGCGCATGGCTCAGGAACGCCCAGGAAATTCGTCAGCTCGAGCTCGACTACGGCGCCAAGCTGATGTCGGCCAGGACGGCGCCGGAGGCCGCGAGCTTCTGCAACGAATGGATGGCCAAGCGCATGGCGATCGTCGTCCGCGACCAGGAGATGTTCGCCAATTCGTGGGTTTGGCTGCTCGCGGACATGAGCGAGCAGCCATTGGCGGCATGTTCCACACCTCCGGACCAGGGCGTCTACTCATGAATGGAAGTCGGTGAACGAGGGTCGATCCTGGCAACAAGGACCCAACCCACTGATCCCAAGCTTCACCCGTCACCGAATGGAGCCTTCAGAATCGGCAGCACGCGATACCAACTTACCGGGGAGACGACTGGTTTACGCCGCGAAACATCACGTAATTTTCGCATGTGATGTTTAGATCTATTTTCTCGTCCCATGAAGGCTCGCACCCACGTCTTGGGCGTCCCAACAAAGGGTGCAGGCAAAATGACGACGTATTCTCTGCCAGAGCCAAAGGTGTCCGTCTCGCGGTCGAACTTCCTCCGCGTAGCGGCAATACTGTCGAGCGCAATCGTTGCAATTGGTTATGCTGGACCGGTCTCGGCCGAGCCACTTTCCGTCGGTGCCGGATCGCCCGCGACGGTCGATTCGCCTTCGCCCGCACAGGCATCAGGCGAGAACACCCTGGCCCGGTGCCAGCAGCTTTTTGGCTTATTTGATCGCCACAACTCGGACGGTTATGCCAGGCCCCTGGACGCCAGAATGGGGCTGGAAGACTGCCGGAAAGGCAATATCGCCTCCGGCGTCGCGACGCTGAAACACGCTCTTGAGCGCGCGCAGATCCCTGTTCCGGCGGCGGAGTCGGCGACTGCCGAGACACCAGCTCCCCTCAAGCCTCATGGCGAGAAGCGGCACTTATCGCAGTAGGAGCGGCCCGGCGGCTTCTTCGCCTCCGTCCGACGCGAGACTTCTGCTTGCGAGTAGCCAGTCGCAAGACCTGCCGCCAATTCAGGCCGCGGCAAGACCCTTGGCCGCAGCCCCGAGCTCAGCGGGGAGCGGCGGCCGCCGGCCCTCGATAGTCGCGCAAGCAGACATGGCTTGAAGTCCGGGTTGGGGTCAGACGCGCCGGTTCCACTCTCGCCGTTTCGCGGGTCGCTCCCAGACCACATCATCGTGGCGCAGACAAGGAGGGCTCTGATGAACCAGCATGCCAGCAAGACCGGCGTCCCGCCGTCCGTGGGCGCAGATGTGAGTGGCATCGAGACGCTACTCAACCGCAATCTTCCGGAAGTTTTCGGTGAAGGTGATTCAGCTCGCCGAAGGGCTGCAATCAAGGAACTTTACACTGAAGACTGTGTGGTATACGCGCCGCCCGGCACGTTCGTCGGTCACGACGCACTAGACAAGTTCGCTGCCGATCTCCGGGCGACGCATCCTCATTTCGTTTATACGCCTTATGGCACGCCCCAGGTTCTGCACAATTCGGGACGCCTGTCGTGGGGCTCGGGCCCGAAAGGCGAAACGCCGGCATACACCGGTGTGGATTTCATCATTGCGCGCGGCGGCAAGATCGCGGCCCTTTATGTTTACCTCGACTCGCCGCCCACTTAGTCTGCGAATCGGAATACCAATTGATCAACAGGCAGTGCGCGCTCACCACCGTCTTCGACTGGAGCACACCTGGGCGCGCGGCGCGTGTGTGTACCAAGATCCTGACCGCCACATCGGCGGACATCGATGATGAGTCCGGATTTATGAGTACACGCCCTGGTGTGTTGGCTGACTTGTCTGAAAGTGGCTCATTCCGCATTCGCCCTGGCGGAATGAGCTTGGGCCTCGGCATCGGTCTCAGGGACGCCGGGGTTCTCGCCCCTTAAAAAAGTCAGTGACGGGTTCTCCTGGCTGCCTGCAGCATCTCTATCAGCGCCCGCAGCGCGGCGGGCATCTGCCGGTGACTCGGATGGTAGAGATAGAGTCCCTCGAACGCAGGCGACCATTCCTCCAACACACGGACCAGCTGGCCCGAGCGCAAGAGCGGACCCGCCTCTCTTTCCATGACGTACGCCGGCCCCAATCCGTCGGCTGCCGCGCGCAAGGCGAGCTCGCACGAGTTCACGATGACCCGCCCATTGACGGCAAGGGTCGTGCTCTCGGCGTTGCG
>Ga0210402_10000456_pt1 | contig 45778 bp, 47 predicted proteins | sample IncBWC7MmetaG_FD_161055 | JGI IMG/M metagenome (GOLD analysis project Ga0210402, IMG submission 161055) | Forest soil microbial communities from Barre Woods Harvard Forest LTER site, Petersham, Massachusetts, United States - Inc-BW-C-7-M | ecosystem: Environmental > Terrestrial > Soil >... | reverse complement strand
CCGTCCGCGCCCCCGCCCCTTCTAATTCTTCATCGGTTGCCCATCCGAATGCATATCTTCTGATCGTCAAAATGCACTTGTCGAAGTCATCGTTTTCGCTGGCCTGTAATTCCTGCCGATAGTGTTCCGCACAGTCGCACGCGAACAGTCTGGCAGTCTGTTCTGTCCAGGCTTCTATTCGCCTGACTAATCGAGCCTGTCCGACTACTCCCTTGTTCTCATCCCACTTGACGGTGCCTTTGACTTCCACTTGGAACACGGCCACCGGAGCAATCCACTCGATCAAGTGTTCGCGCTTGAGGATGTGATATCCATTCGCACACAGTCGCAGCTTGCCCTTGATAGGCGGCATCCACTTCCCCGGCTTGTCGCCCTGTGGGAGATGCCATCGCCCATGTCCTCCGTGGTAGCAGGTGCCGTCCACATTCAAAACTTTGTAGTAAGTATCTTTCGCTCTGGGCTTGTTCATGGTCAGGCCACCTTCTTGTTATTCTCATCCACGAAGTAAGCCCACGTGAACTTCCCACAAGGACATTTGGCGTTCATACACGCGCCATGGCCAATAACTCCAGCATGGCCAGTTTTCAGGTGTCCACACTCGCACATCTCATCCGCTACTTTGCTCCAATCTCTCTTTGCCGCTTTCACCATCTCACACTCTCCCGATCTCGCAAGATTTGAATTTCGCTTCTACACGGCCCGCTCCCGATGATGCCGGTTTCGGGTCCGCTACCGGCGGAGCGTGATCGGACGCGAGGTTTTATGCGCCACCCTAGCCCCCCGCAGCGTAATCGGGAGAAAGCGCCACGAGGGGATTCCGTCTACATCTCTGCAAAGTCTGCCAGTGTGACTCCCGATTCATGAGCCACGTACCCGGCAGTGAACGCCTCGACAAATAGTTCCGCGTTTTTGTATCCCAGTACCGTGTGAATCTGTCCACCCGCGTTATAATCCGCACCGCGTGGCGTGTTTGGCTTGGTGAAGAAGCGATAGCGCGTGACGCCATCGCCCGGCGACCACGTTGCGATGTACAGCGGTATTCCTTCCGGCACGACCACGTTTCTTGCGCTCATCTTGTCACGCTCCCGATTCTCAATTTAGATTCGACTCCCGAGGGGCACCGCCGCACCGCCGAATGCCCCCTCGCCGCATCCCCTCACTGCGCTGAGCCGTCGAAGGGACGCGACGCGAGGCACTCCGCTAGCTCAGCGTGCTACGCAACCAGTGGTACATGTTCGCCTCGCGGAGTACCTTGCTCACGTCTGCGAGCGCGTTCATCTCTTTGCTCTTAATCGTGGTCCAGTCGTACAGTCCACCTAACGCGCCACAAGCCAGCAACGCGACGCGCCGAGTCAAAGCGACACCAGACGGTATTAGCTTCGCTCCCGTTCCCTCATGCGTGATAACCCAATCTTTCGCGTTCGCGGCTGGTGTTACAGAATGTCCCTCTTCGTCCACCATGCAAGGTTCGTACGGTGTCACGATTAGCCCCGGCGCGACGCTACGGTACGCCTTGACTATGACCTTATGCTCCGCGTGGATTGCTCCCTCTGGAAATGTGTAATCGAACATTTCTATTTGTCTTGGCATCGCTCATCTCCCGATTCAATCCGCGCCAGTTCCGCGTCGGCGCTACGCTCTTGCAAGCGGACCTTGATGCCCAGCTAATTGTACGAACGCGTAACGATACACACGTTCCCGCACCGTCTTCGCCTTGTCCTGAATCTGCATCTCCAGCCAGATTACGTCGCAAGTCTGCCACTTGTATGGTGCCAGCGTCTTGACATCCTCAACCGCGTACAGCATCTCTATCAGCGCGCGCATCACAGCACCACCGCGATTGCGACCAACAAGCCGATAATCCCCCCGAGCGCGATCAGGTGAATGATTCGCATTAGAGTACCTCCACGCGATAGCATCGAATCCGATATTGCCCATTGCGAACGTACACAGACTTACGAGGGACCGCGTGCAACGTAGTGGTTGTTACCGCCTGTCCTCGCTGATACGCGGCATAATCTCCCTTGAGATTGGCACCGCGAGTTGCTGTGAGGATAAGCGTGACTTCAGTGACACCATACTCCGTGCGTATCTTCGCGACTCGTGCTGGAATAAGATCCACAAACGAGTCAAAGTACGCCTTGCATCCCACTGTGAGTGTTTCCATCTTTTGCGCCCTCCCGATGGCGCGCCCTACACCCCACACTCTAGCAAAATTGCTTTACTCTGTCAAGCCCAGTAAAGGAATAATATGTAAATAAATGTGTCGGTATGGCAACCAGATTGCACTACGCCGCAGAGTGTGGTAGAAAGTGGACACTTTTGTGGTCGAATGGACACAGTCGCGACGAGTCGAGACGTGCGAATGTTGTAAAATTGACACACTTGTGCCGGTATTTCGGCGGCGCTATAATCTGGCCATGTCAAGCAACAGAACTACTCTGAAGCATCTAGACGTGAATCCCTTCCCGCCGGAGATGATCTATGCGACGCGAGGGCTGATCAACAAACTACGACGCCAAGGACTATTCCCTAGCCATTGTCCTTGCGAAGTCTGTGGTAGGTCCGACTACACGGAGGCCCACCACGATGATTACTCCCGCCCACTGGAAGTAAGGTGGCTATGCCAGCCGCATCATCATGCTCGCCATCGTGAGCTAGGCTGGCGATAGTTCGAGCTGTCCGTACAGTCGCGCTTGTCTACGCGCGCGAGTTGTCCGACCTGCGGTGACGCGGCGGCGGGGCCGTGACTGCTCCTCCTAGCACGCTTAATTTTATTTTATTTTCAATAACTTAGATGATTCTATATAATCCCTTGACAAGTAAGGCTTCGGCGGGTATTATAAGGATGTGGACGACGATACGACACCGACAGCCGAGTCCGCCGCGCCTACCGAAGTGTCGCAGCCAGCTACGCTTATAGTAACGGTGCCGCCGCATGGAATATGGCCGGAGGGCTACACGCTACCGGAGCCAGAGCCATCCGAGGATGACTATCTCGCGGCCCTCTCGCGCTTCCAGACTCTCACCTTCGAGCGTGCACGCATCGACCGGGAACTAATGGAACTTCACAAGCGCTTTAAGGAATTCTGTAATTTCGAGTGCCTGCGCTGCGGACACCACTGGAAGAGTTATCAGATCACCGAGCCGAACCAGTGCCCACGGTGTCACTCGCTGCGCTGGAATCGCCCGCCAAATCCGGACGACCGTCGGCAGCGGACTCCAGAAGACCCGGCGCGCCCGAGTTGGATTCCTCGCAATAAGACTAAGAAGAACGAGCGAGCGGTGGAGGCTAAGCCACGGGATCCGGAGGCGGACGCGTACTGGGCTCGGCGCGAGCGATCGACGATTCCACCGCCGCCACGATTCGGAGAGTCTAATGAGACCTAGCCGACTCGACTCGCGCTGGCTCCGCTGGCTGCCGTGGGTCCGACGCCATCAACTCCAAGGGAATCGCGGATCAGACGTGGAGTATCGCGCCCTGCACAAGCAGCGGATCACACGGATATTAGCAGCGCGTGTGGGTTGGCCAGCAATCGTGCGCTACGACCTAGACGACCCGCGCCATGACGACGTACACTTCACAACCATGTTAGAGTGGGCGGTGAAAATGAAACCCGCCCGCCCTCGGGCCAAGTGGGATTCTGACAAACGAAAGGTGGTCGCATGACAGGACGAGAGAAAGTAGCGAACAAGCCGCTGTCGGGGGCGGAACTCAAGGGCATTATCCGCGCCGACTTCGATAGACTACTCAGTAACGAGGGCATCCTAAGTGACTATCTAGCTCACGGGAGAATTGCGTATGATATCGTGCTAAAGCTCCACTTGGATAATCCATTCAACCCGGAGTCCGAATCGCACGTCGCATCGGTGCCTACGACGATCACCGACCCCTCGCCGGAACTAGTCACCGCCGAGGACCGCGCGTCTCGCACGATAGACTCCCCGAACGCCGAGCGCCTGCGCATGGGCCTCGCGGTCCCGGTGGAGGTGAAGCAGCAGGACGGCACGCTCACGACTGAGCAGGTGAAGTACCCGCCGCAGCCGGAACTCGGCGACGGGAATCTGACTATAGAGTACGTCAACCCGAGCGATAAGCGGACCGCGCCTCCGGAGCCGCCACCAGTCGTGCGGATGGGAAAATGCGGCCACAGCGACCACAATATGGCCCTCTCCGGGCTATGCACCGTCTGTGGCTCCCAGTGGATCGACGCGGACACTCCGGACTCGGAACCCGCCGACCCGCAACAATGGCCGGTGAACCCACCCGACAAGCGTGACGTGTTCTTCGGCGGTAGAGTACCCGCGCCACGTGGCTGAGTGCATCCACGCGACGACGACTCGGCCCGGCGAGTGCGAACTATGCCGACACTGTGGCCGGTGCCTTATCCACATGGCCCGCTCGCCGAAGCGCGACGGCTGCGTCCACTGCGCCGACATCCTGCAGCGGCAGGTGATGGCCGAGTTGCCGTCGGCGGATCAGACGTGAGCATTTTCGCAATCGGACGACCGATTGTCTACCTGAAGCGAATTGCCATCGCGCTGGAACGAGCTGCCGACGACATCGCTGCGATCCGCGAAGTCTACGTCTCCGAGTGGGCGGCGCAACACGGCCCGCGCCCCGTGTCGAAGAAGCCGGTGGAGATCGGCACGATGGACCAGGACGAGATCAATCGCCGCTACCGACAGCGCATCGAAGAGGACTTGCAGGCGTGAGAATTACAGAGACGCGCGCTCGGGCCTATAAAGAATTAGGTATAGATCCCGCTGCCGTGTTGAAAGTCCAGCAGATCACTCCCAACCTGCGCATCCACTTCGCATCCGTCTCGCGCTCCGGCCCGGCGAACCTCCCCGCCGACCCGATCTACTACCTGAACGCCTCGGACTCCCCCTTCGCGCGCGGATTTCTCGACCGCTACTACTCGCTCGCCAAGCCGCTGCGCCGCTCGCTCCCCCTCGAAGCCTTCTGTGTCGCCGCGCACGTCCCGCCGGTGCGCATCGAGGAGATCATTATCCAGGTCTATCAGCGCCTGTTCAAGCAGCAAGCGCAACTGAAATCCGCAGCGCACGGGCCGGAGATCATGGACAAGACCATCGCGCTCGCGACAGGTGCCGCCGATGAGTCCGTCCAACTCGCCGCGCAGACGGTACTCCACAAGATCAACGGAGTGATTCCGCTCCCCGCCGCAGCGCGGACCTCCATCCAAGTGACCCAGAACGCCCAGACGAACGCGACCGCCACCGCACAGGCTGTCGTTGCGCCGCCACCGGAGCAGACGATTCGTAGGCTGGTAGATCGGTTCAATGAAAACAGAAGACTACCCGAGGCGCAGCCCGCCGCGCTGCCGGAGGCTACTCCCGAGAACGTAATCCCAATGCCCTCCCGCGAAGAGTTCGTCGAGTCCGAAGAGGATCAATAGATGTATGCACAATCCTGCGTGGACAAACGTCTCGCCATCGCCGAGCGCGAACTCGGGTTCCAAATAGACTACAAGACCGTCGATGAAGTAATCGAGTTCGACGCTCGCCTGCGCAAGGAGAATAAATACACCTTCGACGCCACCGGGACCCCGAATGGCACGCAGAACCTGTCCGCCGAAGAAGCGCACTGGATTCTGAACGAACAAGCCTTGGTACAGTGTGACAGCGCATACTTCCTCACCCGCTACTGCTTCCTCCGCGACGAGGAAGGCGTGGTGATGCGCTTCCGCTTCCGCGTCCCGCAGCGCATCTACTTCGACATCATCTGCGACCTGGAGGAGCGCGGCGCGGCGATAGAGATACTAGCTCTGAAAGCCCGGCAGTTGGGAATCAGCATCTTCAGCGAACTCCTGATCGCCCAGCGGTCCATCTTCTCCTACGGCGTCACCTCCGTCATTGGCTCCGCAGACCAGTCCAAGACCTCCGAGATGTCCCGCATGTTAATCATGTGCTACGACATGCTTCCCGTATGGCTGCGCCCGCAATACACATCTCGTATACAATCCGACCGTGGACATTTACTATTCGGTCACATGGCTTCTGGTACGTCGTTCCAGCACGGCTCGCAGAAATTCGGCATCGCGACGGGCTCGACGGTTACGGTGTACCATCTGTCGGAAGTTGCACTCTACGGTGATCGCTCCGTCGAACTCATCGACGAAGGGCTATGGAAAGCCGTCCACCCCTCGACGAATGTCTTCGGCGTCCTCGAATCGACAGGTCGATCAAATAAGGGATGGTGGGCGGACACCTGGTACTACTCCAAAGCCAACTGGCCGCGCTGCCGCATGTACCCGATGTTCCTCCCGTGGTACTGCGGCACCGACATGTACCCGAAGCCGACGTTCCTCCGTATCCGCCCAATCCCTCCCGACTGGCGACCGAATCACGACACCCGCGCGCACGTCGCTAAGTCAGAACTCTTCGTCCAGTCGAATCCCCTGCTGCACAAACACCTACTCGCCGAGCAGCAGCGACGCGGCATTGCTCCGACCCGCGACGCCCGCTGGCGTATGCCCGTGGACCAGCAGTGGTGGTGGGAGATCGGCCACGAGGAGGCGAAATCTAAAGGCGTTGAGTCGTCCTTCCTACAAGAGTACGCAGGCGACGACGACGAAGCATTGCAACACAGCATCGAGTCTGTATTTGGTCATCAGGCGATGGCGGAGATCGAAACTCGCCGCGTGAAAAAGTTCGACTGCTACTGCCTCTCCGGCCAGTCCATCGAATCCACCCACGAAGTCCAGCCGGAATATTTCGACTACACCCGCGAGCGCATCCCGATTCGCTACGCTTCCCGCAACCACGGCGACGTGTACCGCTGGGAACTTATCCCGCTGAAAGAAGAACGCCTGCGCTTCGACAACCCGATGGACGTGGATCGCATCCTGCTGGTATTCCACCAGCCACGACCCGGCGTGTCCTACTCAATCGGCGTAGACACATCCGAGGGCAAGGGACAGGACTCGACCGCGATCAACGTGTGGGCTCTCGGCGACAAAGGACGACCCGACGTACAAGTCGCCGAGTACGCCTCGCCCTACGTGAACCACGTGGAAGCCTTCGCGTTTATCCTCGCGATCGCAGCCTACTACGGTAAGTATATGGAACAGGGAGTGACGCGCTGGAAAGAACCCTACGTCTCCATCGAGCAGGTCCAAGCCGTCGGCGACACTGCGCAGCTCCAGATGCGCAAGATGGGCTACTCGAACTTCCACCGCTTCGTGCGCTACGACTCCAAGCGCATCCGCAAGAACCGCGCGAACAAAATGGGCTGGTACACCTACGGCTGGTCCCGCGCGCTTCTCATCGGCAACTTCGTCCACTCCGCGCAATCCGGCTGGGCGGAGATCAACTCTCCGTGGCTGATCGACGAGATGAAACATTTCGAGGTCCACATCACCAAGTCCGGCAAGGAAAAGCTCGAACACGAAGAGGATATGCACGACGACCGCATCTTCTCCTCCGCCGAGGCGATCTTCTGCCCGCACGACATGGATGTGCTTGCTGAACGCTCCAAGCACCGCGCGGTAGAAACCGCATCCCTCCCGCAGCTCGACCTCTCCCCCTACCGAGGCAACGTAATCCTTGCGTCCGAGCATCGCGGGAATACTGTTGATTCCATCGACGATCTGCTATATTCCGACAGGCGGCGCTGATGAGAAAATTGGGAACACTCGAACCTGTAATCTACTTCATCAATCACAAAGACCCCGCGCACCCGGACGGCTATATCATGCTCGCGCCTTACACGTCCTATCCGACCCCTGAAGGCTACTCGCGCCACGAAGCCGACACTCTCGCGGAGGTAGACAAACTCCAGAAGCAACTCATGTACCAAGAAGCCACCGCGAACGAGCGCGATTACCTGTACGACCAATGGTTGACGGGTAGAAAGTATCAAGAGGTCGGCGACCGCCTCTACGCTCGCATGACAAGCTCTGCGACGAGCGAATACGAGAAAGATTTCATCAAGGCGTACCTCCAGGTGATCCGCCCGGAGAAGCGCGAGATCGCACGGCAACGCTGGCTAGAACGACAGTGCTACCTCTCCGCGCGAGAGAACGACATTCCCAAGGGCCGCGCCGCTGATGAAGAAACCTTCAACGTGGATCGTATTGGATAATGCCAAACGACGGTGATTACAGTCCTCCGCTGTACCGCGAGTGGCAATGTCCTCCAGCGGCAGCGCGAGAAGATATAAAGACTGGATGGTTGAACGAATCTACTCAAGAGGGCATGGCCTGGCTGAAAAGTCAGCGGGGGTATAGTGATTTCCGCAAATCCCTCGATGTCCTCTCCGGTCGCGACGGTGGCCGCGCTCCCGCTGAGTACCGCTCCAAGCTGAACCCGAACCCTCTCAAGCGCAATATCCGCGAGATCGTCGGCACGCTCGCGAAACTCCGCCCGTTCTGGGGATACCACTCCGACAACAAAGCCTACGCCGCCTCCGCCGAGATGATGAACAAAGTCACTCGCGCGTGGTATCTCGAAGTGATGGCGGACCGCTCGATCAAAGAAGCGCTGTGCTGGGCTGCGGCGACGAATCGCGGATGGGTGGTGCCAGTGTACTCGCGAGACTTAGTTGGCACGGGTGAAGGAAATATCTTACTTGAATCGTATGGCTCCGAGTCCGTGCTGCCCGTCCAGCTCCCCGCCTCCGGCAACTTCCAGAAAGCCTACGCCGTCACCATAATGAAAGAGATGCCGATCTTCATGGCCCACGGGATGTTCCCATCCTTCCAGGACCGTCTGCGCCCGACGAACTCCCGCTACTGGTATATGAACGACGGCGTCCGCCGCGCCTCGCAAGGCAACATCCTCCAGCGCATCTTCGGTCGTGGCCAGACGCGCTCGGACTCGCAGCTTATGTCCGACCTCTTGATTCCAATCCGCTACACCTACATCATCGACCTCACGATAAATAAGACCGGCCAGCAGATCCCGATGGGCGAGCCTGGCGCATCCTGGTCCTACACGGTCCCCTACGTCGGACAGCGTATCGCGAAGGGCAACGATCCCTCCACCGGACAACTCCGCTACGAACCCGCGAACGAAACCGACGCACGCCTCTACCCGTACCGCCGCCTCATAATCTCCACCGACACCGTCTGCCTCTATGACGGCCCGGCCTTCGACTGGCACGGGAAATTCCCCGGCGTCTCGTTCTGCCTAGACGAGTGGCCCTGGGAGCCGCTCGGCTTCTCCCTCGTACACGACGGCTACGAAATCAACGAAGCCATCAAGCAACTCTACCGTGGCAACATGGACAAAGCCGCCGCGATGCTGGACATGTCACTCGCATTCGACACGAACGCAGTCTCCTCGCGCGAAGCCAAAGCATTCGACCCCATGCAGCCTCGCGGTCGCATCGGCTACGACGGCCAAGCCCTCGAAGGTCAGCCCTTCCAGCCGGTGGTCCCTCCGGAAGTCCTGAAGATCGACGCTGAGACGATCGCATTCGCGGAAGCGCTGGAGCAGAAGTTGTCGGCACAGCAGGCGCTCAACGAAGTCATGGCTCTGGCGAAGATGCGCGCGGTCGGCTCGATGGACGACATTGAGAAAATCGCCGAGATGATGGGTCCAATCGTCGAGGACATGTCGCGCTCGATGGAGCCTCCCATGCGTGATCTAGGCGTAATGATTAAATATGACGTACTCCAATACTTCACCACGACGCGAGTGATGCAATACGTTGGCGCGGACAACGTATCCCAAGAAATATTCGACTACGACCCTGCGAGTCTGGTCCCGTCGCACATTCCAGGAGAGAATGTCGATAGTCCCTCGCCGACCAACGCGGCCAAGCGGGCGCGTATCTTCGCCGACAACCTGCACTTCTTCATCTTGCCGAACTCCATGCACGAGCTGACGCAGATGCAAATGAAGCTGGGATTGATCCAACTGAAGAAGGCCGGAGTGATGATCGACTCACAGACAATCGCAGAGGCTTGGCAAGTTCCTGAGTATGGCAGCATTCCGGGAAATACAGTTATCGAACGCTACCAGGAGGAACAAGAAATGCAGTTGAGGATGGCAGCGAAATTAAAAGACGAAGCTGCCGGGCTCGGGCTGACTCCTCCGGGCGGTGCCGCGCCGGGGAAATCTCCAGAAGGCCGACCGCCGACTGGCCAAGCCGCTCCGCAGTTGAAGTCCAAGGACAACGGAACGCGATCGACAATTTCTGAGAGCCGATGAGCACCATCGCCACCCACATCCAAGAAAAAAACCACGTCGTCCGCGAGCGCGTCTTCCCGCCCTCCGAGTTCGAGCGCGTCATGATGATGGTCAGCGAATCCCGCCTCACCGGCACGATCATGCTCGACTGCGCGCAGGGTGGCGTCTGCAACATTCGCGTCGTCGAGGAGCAGAAAGTAACATTCCCTAAAGATTCCCCTTGACAACTATCTACTAACTTAGCGTAATCTCGCAGCGATAGGGGATTCTGGAGATTCAAGCGTCCCTCAGTCGCTTGAATATCAAAAGGCCCGCGTTGGCTCACCGCTGACGCGGGCTTTTTATTTTGCGGGAAAGGAGGACACGAGCATGTTGAAGGGCGAACGGCAACCTGTCGCAGATCGCAGAAAGAAACACAAGAAATAGTCCGTCCCTGAGCCGGGAATGAGCGTCCTCACCGCTGGGTGGCTGTCAGGACGGTCCCCGACAAAAGGGTCTGACCGGAATTGGGGACGATGCGGTTGGCGCTACATCGTCCCTTTCCAACCCAGCGCCTTTGTATCAAGGAGCAACCGATGGCATACGGAACACGAGGCAAGGGCGCAGGCCGAATCCAGAACATGGCCAAGCTGGGCGGACCTCGCCGCAAGCTCGCGCTGAAGACCGACGTGCGCGAGGAGAATCTAGTCCACTCGAATTTTAAGAAAGCTCACAAATCAGGCCCGCATAAGAAAGTTTGATGGCCACCGCCTCCAGCTCGCTGACTCCCCCGCCGGGGATGGGCGATCAGGACCAACAGTCTCCCACGTCGCCCGCAGCAGTCTCCCCCGCGCCTCCGGAGCCCGCGCAAGGGATGCAGGGTGGGACTCAGATGGTGATTGGAGTCGTGCAGGGCTTGCGAGCAATAGCAAAAGCGTTCCCGGCCACAGCGCCGGATATTGCACAGATCAACGATTTAATGCGCGGAGTGATGTCGAAAATGATGGCGAGCCAGCAGACGGGTGAACCCGCCGCGCCGCCGCAGGGAGGACAGTAATGCCGAAAGTAGAATATATCGAGCATTTGCGCGCCAATGGTGCGAGCGAAGACGACATCAAGGCGCTGACAGAAGGTAGTTTCGCCGCCACTGCGATCAAGTCATTCGATGTGGCTCAGACGAGAATTGCAGCCGAAACCGCCGCCGCTGTGAAAGCCAAAGCCGATGCAGTCGCCTACCAAGAGAAAGCCGACAAATGGTGGAACGAGCAAGCGATCCCCGAGTACCAAAAGATGGAACGCGAGTCCACCCTCGCGAAAGCCAACGAGGCGCGCATCGTCGCCGCGATCAAAGCCTCTCAGGACGAAGGTTTGAAGGCTATCGCGAAGGAAATGGGATATCCCGTGGATGGAACCACCGCACTGCCCGATAAGAAGACCGTCCCCGACGGCTTCGAAGCCAGTAAATACGTCACGACCGAAACTCTCCTCCAGGTCGCCGAGCGCGAGGGCGACGCGATCGCCATCGCCTCCGACATCGCTTTCGAGCACCGGCAACTCTTCCCGGACAAACCTTTGAACTTCCGCGAGATGCGCAAGGCCGCCGTGGCCGCGAAGAAGCCCGTCGAACAATACTGGATGGAGACCTTCGGCGTCACCGCCGCCCGCGAAGCCGCAGCGACCGCTCGGCAGAAAGCCCACGACGACGCGCTCATCGCACAGGGAGCCGCAGCGGAGCGCGAAAAGCTCGTCTCACAGTACGGCAACCCAGACGCCCGGCCACTCCAGCCCTCGACCTCCCCCTTCGCAGTCCGCAAGGAGACAGGCCGCGACAAGCAGCCGTGGGAAGCGGGCGAGTCGAATCTGGAGCGAGATCGCGTGACGCGGGCGACTAAACACGTTGTGGAAATCGCGCAGAAGACTGCGTAGAATGAGCGCATGAGCGGAAAAGCAAAACACGATTGGCGTCAACCAACCTTCGACGGTCTATGCCCAACAGCTATTGACTGGGCTCAGCTTGCTTCCTTCATTGACGGCGAGGGAAGCATTCTGATGAACACCCAGAAGTGGAAAAATCGCAGGGGATTCTACCTACGTGTAACTGTGGCCAACACAGACGTACGTCTGATGGTGTGGCTCAAAGAGAGATTTGGCGGAACTTTCAAGGACGCGAACACCGCCAAATATTATGAAGGTAAGAACTGGAAGCGTGCCTATCACTGGGGAGCATCTTCCACAAGAGCTGCCTGGCTTCTCTATAACTGCTTGCCTTATTTTGTAATTAAGGGTGAGCAGGCAGAGATAGGCATTCAACTCCAAGATAGTTTGAGTCTGGGTACTCCTGGACTGCTTGGGCATTCCGAGAAGGTTTGGAACGAACGCGCAGCACTGAAGCAACGATTGCTGACGTTGAAGTCCAAGGGGATTAGAGGTATTCCAGTCCCCTCTGGACCCACGGCAAAGGTTAGCTAAAGTGTTGAAAGGAAGTGACTTGTGAGTGATCCGACTTTCGATCAAATAAGTGCTACGACGTTAGCCGACCTTCGCGACGACATATTATACGACAATTTTTTTGTTGACACCGCTTGGCAGCGCAAGATGCGCGTCTCCGGCGCTCTCGACGAGTTCCTCGGCGGCACCATCATGCAAACGCCCTTCATGTACGACCGTGTGAACGGCGGCGCGATCGCCCCCGGCTCGGACCTCGCGGTGGTCCAGAAGCAGATCATCGCGGCGACTGCATTTGTGCCAAAGGAATACGTGGAACAAGTCCCGCTGAACCTGTTCCAGACCAACGTGATCCAAGGCTCCGGACCCGCCGTGAAAGTCAAGCTCGTGGACACCTACATGGCGAACGCGGTCCAAGCGCTCAACACGGACATCGCCATCGACTTCTACCGCCACGGGCAGAATATCTCCGGCTCGAACCGCACCATCTTCATCAACGGCCTCACCGAAGCGATCAACGACGGAATCAACCCGTCGTGGGACGGCAATGTATTCACCACTTACGGCGGGCAGAACCGCAACGGTGCCGTGACCGTGACCCTGAACGCGGTGCCGATCTGGTGCGGGGACCAAGCTGGCAACACCGGACAAATCACCTACAAGGTGATCGTCGAAGCGTACTTGAATTGCGTGCAGCGCCCGGACATTGGACTCTGCAACAAAGCTCTCTACGCCTATCTACTCGAACGCCAGGAGCCCAAGCAGCGCTTCGAGACCCAGCAAGACGTGTCCATCGGCATGTCCGGGTTGAAACTCCTCGACGCGATGATCTTCGAGGACAAGCTCTGCCCATCGACCAAGTACGGATCGCTGCTGCCATCTGGCCTGTCGCAGACGACCTCGATAGCACCTGCTGCGTTCACCACGCCGACCCTGACCACCGCGCAGCGCAAGATCAGCAACTTCCCGTCGGCGACCAGCGTAAACCCCGGCGAGCCGTTCTTCTGGCTGCGAGTCAAGGGCTGGAAGATCCGCCCCTCCGCCGACCCGGAGTACAATTTCAATTTCACGCCGCCGATCCGGTCGCAGACGAATCCGGACCTTATAGTTATGTTTTTGAAGGCGGCGCTCAACATTTATTGTACATCGCCTCGCGACAACTCACAGGTAATTGGAGCAGGATTCTAAAAGGAGAACTCGGATGAAGATTTACAACAAGCTGGTAATTGACATCGAGTCTTCCGAAATTCTCTTCGAGGACTCCTTTCAGTACGAAGGTCCAGTCGAGTTGGCTGCTGGCGGAATGTTGACCAAGCAAGCGGACCAGCTCACCGCGCGATTCCTCAACGACGTAAACGACACTGTCTCCGGCGGAGCAATCGTCTCGCTCCCTGCTGGCGTGCAGAGTCCACAAGCCTCCGCGACGCAGCCCGGCGACCGCATCTGCCTAGACGACGCCGCCGCGTTCGCGCTCTCGGACACCGTCATCGGCAGGCTGAACGGCGGCGTGTACATGTACTACGGCACGCTCGCCTCCTCGACGGCGAACCCGCAGATCGGCTGCGTGGCGTTCTTCCGCGCGGCGGACGTTGGCAACCAGGCCAACCCGACGACCTCGATCTACCAGGTCACCGCCGACGTACAGCCGATCAGCTCTGTTCCAACGTACATCGCAGGCGTGTTCATCAACAACATCACCAAAGGCAACTGGGGCTGGATTCAAGTCGCTGGTCTTGCGCAGGTCCTGTTCGAGTCCGCGCTGACCGCCGCTGCCGCTGGCAACGTCGTAACCGCGAAAGTCGGCCCGACCACCGCCGGGTCCGCTGACGTGGGCGTGTCCGTCGCGTCGCCCGTGACTCTCGCCGCGCTGCTCGGCGTCGCGGTCGGGCTTCCCGTGACTTCGACGATGAGTTCCGTGATGCTGACTCGCGGCAACTTCTGTGGACGAATCTAACGAGGAGCAATGCCCAACCGCATAATGCCGGGGTACAAGCTGGATCTCAGCGAGAAGATCGAGATCATCGTCGATCACGATGGTCCGGCCTCCTACGTCAACACCGGCACGTTTGCGACCTCTGGCGAGACCCTCAACGCCGCAGACTTCGGCATTGGAGGCTTCGAGCTGGTAGAGATAGACGCACTCTCCTCCGATGGCTTAAACATCGCTTACGCGGTGCTGACCAATCAATCTAACAGCAATACCCCGCAAGGTGTTGGTGCCAACGCAGTCCCTAATATGACGATCCACTGGTTTGTATTCGCCACCAACACTGAAGTAGCGAACGGTGTGAACTTATCAACGAAGTCTATCCGGCTTAAGATCAGGGGAGTCTAGCTTGGCGATCAGACCATTACCCGGCTATCCATGCCCAAATGAAAAAGGCGGCTACGACTGGATCGGCGACGTTGACGGTCCTGCCAGCTATGCCAACACAGGCACTTTCAACACCTCCGGCCAGCAGATCAACGCCATTGACTTCGGCATGGGGGCGTTCGAGATCGTGGACATCCCCGCGCTTTCCAGCGACGGTATCAACGAAGTCCTCGTGGTGCTCGGAGCTACCACCGCAGGTGCAACTGGGCTATCCCCGTCGCCTCCGGCAGGGCAATCCGCGCCCGTCGAAACCACCGCAGTGCTGCACTGGTACAACGCCATCCGAGGCGTCGGCTCGAATCCTTCGGAAGCCAGTAACGGTACGAATCTAAGCGCGAAATCAGTCCGGCTGCGCATTACATTCATCTAAGGAGACTCTCGATGTCGTCAATCAAGGCGCAAACAAGCCACAAAAAAGTAGCCGGTCACCACCAGGGTCACGAAGCCGAGCCCACGCAGCCGCATGGCCCCCGCGTCGGCGGCAAGATGCCGATCCTGCACAGCCACTCAGCACGCCCGAAGCACGCTCGCAAGCTCATGCGCGGCAAGTAGCGGGGCGAGGGGTGCGATATCGCTCTCGCAGATCTAGTCGCAGAACTCCGGGGAGCAGTCCCCAAGGTCCCCTTTTCGTATTGTAGAACCCTCATAAACAGAGCCTATCGTGAAATTCGTGAGGCGAATCTGTGGTCGTTCAACCTCTTCGAGTCCGCATGGATCACTCCACCGCTACTAACCACCGGTACGGTCTCCTACACGCAGGGACTTAACACTGCGACCTTCGACGCGACTGGGATTGCAACTCTTAACGCAGCATCGACTCCTTACTCTCTAGTTACCCAGCGCCAATTTCGCCCCGGCGCGCCCGCCAGCATCGGCGGAATCTACAACATCGTCGCCTTTAACCAAGTCTCCGGACAGATGACCTTTGATCGCCCGCTCGCGGAGCCCGGCGGGACTGGCCTCTCCTACCAGATTTACCAGCTCTACTACACCCCGCCGATGCTCGACTTCCTCACGTGGATCTCCGTCCGCAATATGCAGATGTTCCTAAACCTAAACCTCTACCACGATCGTGGCTGGCTGGACTCCCGCGACCCGCAGCGCTCTTTCTATCTCTTCCCGACGCACGTGATTCCCTACGGAATCGACCAACGCGGCGCGGGCACCGCCAACGCCTCCGCGACTCTCGGCTACCCAATGTTTGAACTCTGGGGCCAGCCGACGAACAATTTCACTTACACCTGCTACGGAATCCGTCGCGGCGTGGACCTCGTCAACCCCGGCGACACTCTGCCCATCCAGATCGCCGACGACCTCGTGCTCGCGAAGGCACGCAGTTACGCCTACGAGTGGGCCGAAGCCAATAAAGACATGTCCCCGCGCTCCACCGGACCCGACTTCCGCTTTCTCATCGGCAAGACCGAGGACGAGTACAAGAAACTATTGACGAAATACCGCAAGCAGGATAAAGAACTTGTGGACAGTTACTTTCACATTCACAATCTGGACTATAGTCTGTTCCGTCACAGCTATTACAATACGCAGGGAGGCACGGCAGGTCCGTATTCGCCATGAGCGCCGACCACGTCCTCGTACCCTACAAACTCGACCCTCACGAGTCTCCCGGAGACCTCCTCCAGCAGCCGATGTCCCGGCAGCAGGCGAGTGATATCATCGCGGCGTTCCCGCTCGGCCCCCAGCGCGACGACTCCCTCGAATGGACCAACTACGCCTCCGCTCTGTACGTCTTCGACCGCGACGCCGAGGCTCTCACCGCCGCCGAGCACGCGGTCTCCCTGAATCGCAATTCCACCGAACTATTCAACCTCGGGCTGATCCTCGAAGGCTATGGCCGCTTCGTAGACGCGCTGCTTCTCTTCGCCGAAGCGAACCGCGCCGACCCTGGCAGCATCTTAGCTGGCGGAGCCTACGGAGACGCGCTTATCCGTCTCGGGCGCTGGGACGTGGGCTGGCCATACTATGCCCTGTACCACTCCCATCTAACCACTCGCCAAGTCAGCCGCCTCGATGAAATAGCGAACCGTCGCATCCTCGTGATCTGTACCGCAGGGGTAGGCGATAACATCTACCACCTGCGCTGGCTGCGTCACTTCCGCGCCGCCGGATGCCACATCACCATGAAAGGCCCAGCGACGCTGCTGTCGATGCTCGAAGGCCACCCGTGGATCGACGAACTCCTCCCGGAGCCGCACGATAACAAGTCGATCCTGTGGTACACGAACGGCCCGCGCTCGCACGCAGGCGTCTCCGGACAACACATCAATCTCAACGACTTCGACTTTCGCATCTCCACGACCTCCCTCGCCGCGTGCGTGATGCCGGAACTGGACGCCTCCATCTGGCCGGGACCGTACATCTCCGCGCCGAAATCCCGCTGGTGGGGGCGGCGTAGTGGCACTCGCCCGCGCGTCGGCCTCTGCTGGAAGGCCGGGGAGAAGCTGTTCTCCCGAGCGCATCGTACTCTGAACCGGAAGCAGGTAGACCGCATCAAGGCCACGCTGCCGAGCGTCGAATGGATCGACCTCGTGGCAGACACCAACCACGAGATTCACAACTGGGCCGACACAACCCGCCTCGTGGACTCCTGCGATCTCATCGTCTCTGTGGACACAGGCGTCGCGCACCTCGCCGGAGCCCTCGGCAAGCGAGTCTTCGTAGCCCTCCCCGGCGCGTCCGCGTGGTGCTACGGACTCGGCGACGCTTATAAGTTCGCCTACCCGTCGATGCAGGCGTTCCGCAGCAATTCCCCGCTGATCGACTCTGCTGTGGTCGAGCTGACAAAGGAGTTACGACATGCAGTGTAGATCCTGTGGCGCTGAGACAACTCTGGTGCTGTCCCTAGGCGATCTCCCCCTCGCCAACTCGCTGCTAACCAGTCCCCAATGGCACTCCGAGCGCTATCCTCTCGACCTGATGTTCTGCCCGTCGTGCAAGCTCGGCCAGCTCGCCGACGTGGTCCAGCCGGTGCTGATGTTCAATGATTATCCGTACTATTCGAGCGTGTCGGGTCCGACGGTGGAGTCGGCGCACAGGCTGGCGAGTCAGATGGTCTTTAATTCGGACGAAAGAAATGTGGAGCTAGCGGTAGAAATTGGCAGCAATGACGGTTACCTGCTATCCAGATATAAAGAGTTAGGCGTGTCGGTGCTCGGCATCGACCCCGCCTCCGGACCCGCTAACGCCGCCGCGCTCAAAGGCATCCCCACGGTGCAAGACTTCTTCACGCTGCGCCTTGCTCGCACGCTGCCCAAAGCCGACGTGATCCACGCCCACAACGTCCTCGCGCACGTGCCCGACCTGAACGATTTCGTCGCTGGGATCGCCGAGATGCTTAAGCCTGACGGAGTCTGTGTGGTGGAAGTGCCGTACCTCGGCGATATGGTAGAGAAATGCCTATTTGATACGCTGTATCACGAGCACAGTTATTACTTCTCTATCTACGCAGTAGTTCATCTATTCTATCGCTACGGAATGCCTCTAAAGAGGCTGGAGCGTATCCCCGCGCACGGTGGCTCCCTGCGATTGTTCTTCGGCAAAGACTTCATACATAAAACAGTGATGGAAGTCCCCGACGAGCGATTCGACTTCTCCGCGATGCACTCCCGCGTGAAGTCCACTCGCGTCGATTTCCAAGGCTTCCTCGCTTGGGCACGCCACCACCAGCGCAGCGTGTGGGGCTACGGTGCCGCAGCGAAAGCCACGATCATGCTGAACTACTGTGGTATCGACCAGACGCAGATCGCCGCTATCGCCGACACCACTCCAGCAAAGATCGGCAAGTATATCCCCGGCACGGGCATCCAAATCCAGACCTCGCAGGACTGGCTCGACGCTGCGCCCGACTACACCTGCATCTTCGCGTGGAACTACGAGGACGCCATCCGCGCCCGCTATCCCGAGTACAAAGGACAATTCTTTACTCCCTACGCGCTCCCTGAGATCGGAGTCTCCGCATGAAGGCAGGCGTCGTATTTGTGTCCACCGGCGGGATCAAGATGATGCGCGCGCTGCGGTCGTTCCGTCGCGGCGAGCCGACGCTGCCGGTGTACATTGCGCTCGGGACCGGGAGCCGCGTGTGGGACAACAACAACGCAGCGGTCCCGTCTAGCGAATTCGAGAAGCAGCCGGGAGTGCTGGTCCGTCACACAAGTAGCAACGGCTATATCAATGGATATTTTAACGAAGCGATCAAATGGATGCGAGAACTAGGCTACGGGTATGCGTGCTGCCTGCACGACGACACGGTGTTCTCTCCGCTACCGGAGAATCGTAACTGGCTATCTATGCACAGGATGCCCGAGATTGGCTACTCGTCGGCTCTGACGCTTAGTTTCATGGAAGCCCTCGTCCAGCCGCCACCTGAGAACTCCGGCTACTGGCACCGCCCGCCCGAGTTCTGGGACTCCCACGATCTGGAGTCAGCAGAATTGTGGCAGAAGCTATGCCCCAACGGACGCAGCGCAATGTACTTCGGCTCCGAAGGCGCATCCGAAGGCGTCCACCTGTCCGACTGGTTCGTGAAATACTTCGTAACTGAGCGCGTCACCACGATGTCTCGCCTTGGTCCGTCTGGCTTCATCATTCCCATCGCAACTTGGGAGCAGATCGGCGGCTTCGACGAGTCCAATGGAATCTTCTACGACATGGAGTACCCGATCCTCTGTGCGCTACGCGGACTCCCGCCGGTGAAAGTAATTCCCAACACTCCGTTCCTTCACATCCACTGCCAGTCCACGATCGGCGACCCCGCCATCGGCATCTGGGAGCACGACTACCAGTCCTTCGTGGCGAAGTATGGCAAAGACCCCGGCGCTGTGATCCAAGACCAGCCAAATCGAGCGGGCTACTAATGCTGCCGACATTCATGCAAGCTCCCTGCGGCCAGCGCGAGCCAGAGTTCATGGCTTGGGCCGCGCTCCTTCGCGCCTACGACTGCAAGTCCTACGTCGAACTCGGCACCGGGCACGCGGACTACATGGCCCAGATGGGCATGAGAGTAGTCGCTGTGGATATAAATAATCCGGATGGCCACGTCAATGAGAATGGCGTGCAATATGTCCGTGGCGACTCCCACGACCGCCGTACGCTCGACCGTGTCCTGCATCTGCTCGGCGATCTCCCCGACGCTGTGTTCATCGACGCGGACCACGACAACGACGCGCCACGCTTGGACTTCGACCTCTGGTACTCGACAGCGCAGAAGCTCGTGGGATTCCACGATATCCTCATCCCGAACATCGCCAAGCGAATCTGGCCGCAGATCGCGCTGGAGCATCCGTCCGCGAAGATCATCGGCTGCGACCGCGCCTCCGCGCTCGCGTGGCAGGGACCCGGCGCGCCGCAGGACGGGATATTATCCGGCGGGGGGATCGGAGTGATATTCAAGTGAAAACCGTCCCCTACACCGAACTCTGCGCCCTCTCAGAAAAATACGGCACCGACAAGCGCCCCGAGCCGAAGGGCCACGGGTATACTCACTTCTACGACTCGCTGTTCGGCTACCGCCGTAATTCAATCAAGAAAGTCCTCGAAATCGGCATCGACGTGGGCGCGTCCCTGCGCATGTGGGAGGAATACTTCCCCAACGCGATCATCTACGCCATCGACGCCGACCCAGCGAGACTCATCCACGATGGACGAATTCGCTCCTACCAGTGCGACCAGAGCAACGTCGAAGCTCTGCGCGACACTGCTCAGCTCATCGGCGGCGACTTCGACTTCATCGTGGACGACGGTTCGCACGTGTCCGGGCATCAGGTCGTCTCAGCGATGGAACTTATGCCGCTGCTTAAGCCCAGCGGCGTCTATGTCATCGAAGACGTGCCGTATCCTAAAGAAGTTATCTCCCAGATTCCTTACGTGTGCTGGACACACGAGTTCGAGATTGGGCGGGACCCATATTCGCGACTGGTGGTGATTTATGGTCATTAGTCCGACGCTCGTCCGCGACATCGACAACTGCCGCGAGGCTGTCGTGTGTATAGATAGCGTCTGGGATAGATTGGTATACGACCATCGCCCGTACCTAGACCCCTTCGACGAATCCTTCTCCGCGAAGAACACAGACGACTATCGTAGGCGTTATGCCTGCTTCAAGTACGCAGTCGCGAAAGTCCTACGCCCGCGAACCATCGTCGAAATCGGCGTGGGCTCCGGAGTCTCGGCCCTCGCGTTTCTACATGCTCGTCCGACTGCTCGTTACATTGGCCTCGACACCGGCGAGTGGTCGGCGCGTCTCGGGAAACCCTTCCTCGAAACCGTCCGCGCCAAGCTCTCCGCGCTCCAGTTCGACTTCGAGATTCTAGAAGGCGACTCGCAGTTAATAGACACGATGCCGGAGTGCGATCTCGTCCACATCGACGGGAACCACTCCTCCGAGGCGGTCTACCACGATCTGTTGTCCGCGTGGAACTCCGGCGCGAAGTGGATTCTGTGCGACGACGCCTGCGATCCGGCGGTGGGGGCGGGGATATTCCGTGCGCTACAGGTGGGCCTCGACCGTGGCAGTGTTGACTGGGCGTATTTCGGCGACACTTGGTCTGGGGATATCTTAATTAGGACTGACCATCAGAAGGAGTCTCAGTGAAATCTCTTTCTATGGAAGAAAGATTCTGGAGTCGTGTTAACAACAGAAGTTTTGTTTATTCTAGGCCAGAGTTGGGAATGTGCTGGCTTTGGATGGGCTCAAGACATCCTAAAGGATATGGAGATTTTTGGGATGGTTGTAGAATAAGGAAGGCTTCCCAAGTAGCTTGGGAGTTGCATCATGGCACTTCTTTTCCTGTTGGTATGCAGGCGTGTCATCATTGCGACAATCCCAGTTGTGTTCGTTGGTCCCACATTTTCGCGGGAACCAATAGTAAAAACCAGTTGGATTCAGCCAGCAAAAAGCGACATAGAAACGCTCGCTTGAATGTGTGTTCAAGAGGCCATTCCTTATTAGATGAGAGTAATTTGTATCATTACCAAGGAAAAAGGAAGTGTAGAGCTTGTCTTCGCATTCGTGATTCGGAGTTTCGTGCACGAAATAAAACAGAGGTTAATTGATGCGCTTCTTACTCCCGCAAGGAATCGGCGACAGCGTTTGGGCGCTGCACAAAATCCAATCCATCTCCACGAAGATAGGCGATGGCCGCATCGACGTGCTTCTGTCCGGCGGTGGCCACCAGATCGAAACCCGCGCGCTCGATTTCGTGCGCCGATTCAGCTTCGTGGACTCCGCTGAGATGCGACCGTACAGCGTCCATCCGAAGGTCGCCGTGTCGCCCGAGGGCTATTACAACTACATCGAAGACGGCATGTACAACTTCCCGGATAAAACCGGCTGGAAGATGGAGCGTGTCTGCGCGCTGATGCCGAACGGTCCACTGGAGCGCGGGATACGCTTGGAGAACTGGTTGCCGCAGTACGAGATCAACTGGGATATCTGGAAGGATTTCATCATTGACGAATTAGATCACCTTACGACTAGCCTGATACCTAGGGATTATGCTGTCTTTTACCTTGGACCACTCACTGGAAACACTACCGACGGCCATAATCGGGGGCCATTGTGGAAGCCTGAAGATTGGATCAACCTTGGAAGGCGTGTTCACGACGAGTTCGGGCTACGTATTGTCGCGGTTGGCGCACCCTATGACGTGGCTTACTTCCAGAATCTTGTGGGGCCGCAACTTAATGGCGACTCGCCATATTGGACCAACCTGATTGGACAGACATCCATCGGCCAACTCTACTCGATCACACAGAACGCACGTTTCGTCGTTTCTTACCAGTCCGGTGTTGGCATCGTCTCCGCGTACTTAGGAACCCCCACAGCGATATGGTGGCGGGGAAGGGGAGATTCGATATCACCTAGTAAATATCTCTCCTTCGACGAGCGAATGGCATCCGCGTGGGCGTCGCCTGCGATGCTCCAATCCCGACAATACTTCCCGATGATTTACAAGCGCGACGGAGTCGATGAGATAATGGAGTGGGCACGATGCGTCGTCTAAATCACATCGCACTATGGAGCCTTCTCGCGCTGGCCGTGTTTCTTTGGCCTAGTTCGCTACTTGCTAATCAGAGCGCGTCAGGGTGGTGTGAAGCTGGCGCAACGCTGGTCGTAACATCAGGACTACAAAGTAATAATCAAGTTCAAGGATCGTTTCCGCAGTGTCTTGTAACTGTGAATATTCATGGCGGCGGGCTCGCGACGATCTATGCCGATAATGCGCTGACTCCATTGGCAAACCCTTTTGTGGCCCAAACGGGAGGACAATTTCAATTTTACAGTGCGAATGGCCACTACGATGTAATTACCTCCGGCGCGGGGATGCCGACTCCAGTGACCTACCCTGACATCATCCTAAACGATCCAGTCCAGCAGTCCCTGACGCAGTGCATTATCGCTTTCAACGCGACTCCAACCTTCACCGCCAACTCCTGCTCCCTGTTCTCCATGACTCTAACCGGTAATGTCACTTCCAGCGTCGTCACAGGAGCCACGACCGGGCAGCTTATCGCCGTCACCTTGACCCAAGGTGCGGGTGGACCGTGGACTTTCGCATGGCCCGCGAACTTCATCAACCCTCCGCTTCTGACTCCTACCGCCGGGAAGTCCGAGCAATTTGAATTCGTACTGGAGGCTGATGGCAACTGGCACTCGCTCGGCGTGGGCGAATCTCAGGTCTTCGATACCTCTGTAAACGGGAACGTGCTACGGATAAACGGCAATGGGCTAACAGCAGTGTCCGGCACCGGCGGTACGGTTATCCTTCAGACCTCTCCGACGATCAACACGCCGACGATCACCTCGCCGACGACAACCGGCACAGACACCGGCACTGAGACACTTACGAATAAAAGCCTAACCTCCCCTTCCATCACCGGCACTGTTGCCGGGGGCGCGTCCTACACTGGGCCTACGCTGACCTCTCCAGTCATCACCGGCACCGTCACCGGAACACGCACCGACAGTGGTAATGTGACTCTCACGGGGACCGATACAGTCGGTACGCTGAACGGTGCAATAAACCTCGACGGTTCGCAATATCCCAAGACGCAGACGGGCCTGACCAACGCTATCACCGCCGCCACTTCCGCTGGGACCTGCGTGAACATCCCTCCAGCTACGACCATTTCCATCAGCAGCAGCGTCTCTTGGAACTCCTCGAACGCCTGCCTGCAAGGCTCCGGATCTACATCCATCATCACCTGCACGGGAAGCTCGTCGTTCAACTGCCTCTCCTTCGTAGGTACGCTGGGAGGCACAACATCGAACCTGACCTCCAACTCCAGCGAGGGTAGCAACACGGTGGCGCTGGTCGGCGGAGGAGCCGCAGCTCTCGGATTGAGCATCGGAGACTACATTCTTATATCGGACGCTCTGGCGATAACCACTTACGAGACTACGCGGGTAGATAACCTCGTAGGCGACACCATCACCACGGCGGACCCGATGTACGAGAGCTTTCTCACGGCGAACACAGCCAAGGTTCAGAAGTACACCGCCCCGTTGCTGAACGTCAGAATCGGTGGATTCACCTTGGATCTCACCGGCCAGACCGGAGCCACCACGAACGCTCTGCTGCTGGAATTTGCCATTAACTCCGAAGTTCGCAACTTGGACTTCGTGGGAGTACAAACCACCGCCTTCGGAATGAATGCCAGCTATGGCTATAAGAACCGCTTCACCGACCTGCGCTCCAGCAAGATCGGCTCCACCACGGGATTCAACGATCTTTACGCGGCGATACAGACCGGGATGCAGGCCGAACGATGGTTCAGCACCGAATCCGGCACATTCGGCCCCGGCTTCTACTTCGACAACGGCTCCAACATCAGCGATATCACCTCCGTCAAGGGAGCTGATCGCGGCATGAAGTTACAGCACTCCAGTTGGAACAACTTCACCAACATCCAAGTGCATTCTGCCGGTTCCACCTTTATAGCCATTCTCCTGGACGGCAACTCGCGGCGCAATAACTTCACCAACTGGAACACGACAGCCACCGGAGGCGTCGGTGGCGGCGGATTCATAGTCGGTGGCGACACCACGGCTCAGACGGATAACAAGATTTGCAACGGAACGTCGCTCTACAACACGACGGACATCGGCTGGGGCTCTAACGACACGAACAACGTGTTCTGCAACGTCACCTTCTCTACGCAATCTAACGGTGTCGCCGGGGGGACATTTGTAGCTCCCAAGCTGGTCCAGAGTATCCGTGGAGCCGCTTGTGCGACCGGCGCTGGAGCGGGCGCTACATGCAACACAACTCTCACATGGAATTACCCGTGGCCCGACACGAGCTATTCTCCCACCTGTGCAATAACCGGCGGGAACGTGAACACAATGACCGTTCTGAATCTAACTAAGTCCACTTCCCAAATTATCGCCGGAATTACCAACGGAGCCACGGGTGGGGCTACGAGCGGAACTCTCGAATGTACTGCAATGCATGATCCATAAAAAGGAGACTGACAATGGCTAAAGAGTTCAATCCTGATCCATGGGAACATACCAACACGTATATAGACCGGACATATCCGTCGGGAGTCGCGGGAGCGCGGCCCAAGCTCACGACTCGCATCCACTGTGAACCCGACGAGCCCGTCGAGACCGTCGAGTCCGGAAGCCAGTCCGACGACCGCGTCGCGGAGTTCAATCGTCGGCTACGCGCTGGGCATGGCACCGGCGAAAGGTAACCCGTGCCGATCGGCAAACATTACGAAGGCCATGGCGACGAGGTCATGGCCTCGATGAAGAAGACTTATAAGGACCCCGAGACGGCCAAGCGGGTGTTTTACGCTACCGAGAACAAGCGCAAGAGTGAGAAAAAGAGTAAGAAGCGCTCCAGCAAATAGATGCCGAATCCGTACAGTTACGCGACACTGTCGTTCTGCCGACAAGAGCTGGCGAACCGTCTCTACGACGGCTCGATGGTCTTTTGGTCCTCGGCGGAACTTACCGCGCTGATTCAGGAATCCCTGCGCACGTGGAACGCCTTCACAGCCTACTGGCGCGGAGATTTCCTGTTCAATTCCCAGCCGGGAGTGGCGTTTTACGATCTTACCGACGCGACGAATCTTCCGAACACGTTGCGCCCTCTGACTCTGCATGACACCGACCTATACACGCAGCTCCAATATCACCTGTTGGAGCCGATCGCTTGGAACCCTTGGACCGGAGCGTCTACTCAATTCACCGCCGACGATCTGCTGAACGCGATCCAGCGGCGGCGCGACGAGATCCTCTCGATCACTGGCTGCACGATTACTCGTCGCCTGATCCCCGCAGTCGCGGGACGGATCGCGCTGCCCGATACAGTGCTGGACGTGCGCCGCATGGCCTACCTCCCGCAGGCGCTCATTGGTATCCCCTACGGAGTCGGCCCTTACGGCATGGGGCCGTACGGATTCAGTCTCTACGGCGGCGTGAGTGCATCGACCGTGTGGCCAGACGACACGTGGGCAGAGCAGTCCTACAATCGCAACTACACAATCACTCCCGCCGGGACGCCGCAGACGTATCTGATGTCCACGCAGCCGCCGATCAGCTTCGACACGGACCGTCCTCCGGGCGGGGCTGGGAATTACGAACTCCTGACCGTCGAAGCAGGACCGACGCTGAGCGTGACGACGCCGACGACCCTCGCGATCCCCGACGACTGGACACACGTTATCAAATGGGGCGCGCTCGCGGACCTGCTCTCGCGAGAGTCGCTGTCCCGAGACCCTACCCGCGCGGCGTACTGCGAGCAACGCTATCGCATGGGACTGAAAATGTTGCTTGATGCACCCGCACTCTTAGCTATGCGTATCGCCGATGTAGCCTTGCAGATCGACTCAGTGCATTCCGCCGACCTCTACAACACCGGCTGGCAAGCGGCAGCGCAGAACAAGCCATCTGTGGCTCTGCACGCGGGGCTGAATATGCTTGCGCTTGCGCCGATCCCCGGAATCGTACACTCCATGACCGCGACGGTGGTCGAGAACGCGCCAATGCCAGTCGCCGGGACTGATCTCGTGCAATGCGGTCGCGACGAACTCGACGCGGTGCTTGATTATGCACAGCATGTCGCAAGCTGGAAGCAAGGAGGCGAGGAGTTCCTGTCCACGGTGCCGTTGTTCCAGCGATTTATGAAGCAAGCGATGGTCTATAACTCGAAGCTAGCGGAACTAGGGGAGTACACGACAGCGATCTTAGAACTCTCGCAGCGCGAGGCGCATATGAATCCGATTGCGACGCCAGCGCTGTCAGGAGCGACACAGTAATGCCTCCATCGTTCTTCAGGCCGCAAGAAGGCTTCCGATTTCGCTTCGGAGGGATGAAGCTGAATAGCTCTCCCGACACACTCTCTCCAGAGAAGTTTGCAATGGCCGTTAATGTTAGGTCGATACTCGACTCGTCCGTCCAGACGCGCCCTGGACAGGTGCAGAAATTCGCTACCGGCGGAAATCCCATCACCGACCTCGGAGCATACGTCGGCCTCTCTACCGACGCTAATCCGCGCTATCTGGCACGCGACTCGAACGACATGATATGGCTCGATAATGGAACCCAAGTTGGCGTGCTGGCTCCCGGCGGACCGGGCTCAGTGCTGATTCCCTTCCGCCCCGCGCAGTCGGTAAATCCATATCAATACATCGCGAACGGTGCTGACTACCAGAAGTTCTCCGCGCCGGACGGCAGTAACAATGTGACCCAGTCGAAAGTTGGCATCGCCGAGCCACAGTTCGCTCCCGACGCCGCGCCGTCCGCGATGCGGCAAGCAACTCTATCAAGCCTCTCGTGGGCTCAAGGCGGAACCGCCGGAGCGCCAGTCTCGGGGAATCGTATCGCCGCTGACACCGCTGGAACAGTGCTCCCCGACCCCGCGAATGCAATGCTGCTCAGCGCGCAAGTCGGAGCGACGGTATCCTACCAGCGCTGGATGTCCATTGCACTCACCGGCGCGGGCGGGACCGCCGGGTCACAGGGTCCACTAACCGGAGCATCCTCCGCCGATGGCCCCCTTGGCAACACCGCATGGACAGCCACAGGCTCCGGCGGCGGGCAGTGCGCGCTCACCTACAACCACTCTTCGCATCTACTTTTAATAACCAACTTCAGCTTCTCAACTATCCCCGTCGGCGCGACGATCACTGGAATCAAAGCGGAAGTCCTACGACATGCGTTTGCGTCTTCCATTGCGGATACGCAGATTCTGATTGTCAAAGGAGGCGTCGCTCAGGGAAATAATCACGCGCTTGGAGGATTCTGGCCGGGTTCGGACCAGTATGCCGTCTATGGCGGCAATGGAGACACTTGGTCAACCTACTTTACCCAGCCGGACATCAATGCCAATGCCAATTTCGGAGTGGCTGTACAGTGCAGAGACCTCCAGACAGTCGGCAGCGTCACGGCCTTCGTGACCTCCGCACGCATCACGGTCTACTATCTCTCCGGCGGCGTCTCCGGCAGCGCAACGATGGTCCGTGACGTGTTCCCTGCGCTCCCGACAGCCCTCGCGATCGCATCTATATACTATTTCTCAGGGACCATCGGGCATTGCATCATCGTACCTAACACACTCGCGTCGGGCTCCGGAGTAGCCAACTCCATCTACGCAGACAATGTGTTGTCCACGCTGCGTCGTGGCGCGCTCATCAAGATCGGCTCCGAAGTGTGCATTGTCTGGAGTGTCAGCGTCGGCCCCGATGGCTCCGTGTCGATCGAGACCTCCACTACTGTAAATCACACGACCGCCGATACCATGACCTCCCTGCCGACAATCCAGACGCTCGGGAAGATATTCGCGGGACAGGCCATCGCCGAGACGGATTTCACCTACGCTGTAACCGTCGGTATCGGGACGCAGACCGCGACGATCACAAATCCCTTCGTGACTGGCGGGAATCCCTTTCGTCCGGACGATCTCATCTCCTTCGGCATCCTCGTGGACAACTTGGCGAATCTGACGGAGCTGAAGATACTATTCGACATCGGCGATGGCTCATTCACGCAGAATTTCTATTACTACACCGTGCGCCCGTCCGACATCACCGCAGCCGTGGCCAACACGTCCACCCAACTCGCTGCCGCGCAGACCATCGACCAGCGTGCAACCATCGACGAAGAAGCCACCGCCGCGAGTGGTAATCAACTCCACTCTTCATCTAGCGCCATGACTCCTCCGGGGGCGTCGCAGTGGGCGCAGATCGTCTTCAGCATCGCGGAACTCACCCGTGTCGGCAGCGATATCACCAAATCCCTCCAGAATGTCACCAAGATTCAGTTCCTATGGAACGCCTCCGGGACGATCAACGTCGCCCACGACAACGCAGTGAATATATTCGGCGGGTATGCTGCGGATGTCGGGGATATCGGAGCGCCGTACCTGTACCGTGTGCGGCCTCGGTCGAGTGTGACCGGCGCGAGAGGGAATCCATCGCCAGCGACACGTTATGGAATAAGCCCCCGGCGGGAGCAAGTGACGGTGTACCTGCCATCCTCCGCCTACGATGCGCAGATCGACACGTGGGACATCGAGCGCTATGGCGGATCGGTGACATCGTACCGCTACGTCGGCTCCACGCCGTCGTCCAACGCCACCTTCATCGACAACTTCGACGACAATGCGGTCGGTGCAGGCGACGTGCTGGACTTCGACAACTTCGAGCCGTGGCCGTCGGTGGACGTGCCATTTAGCGTAACCGGAGCAAGTGTCGTCGGCACGACCGCGCTCGTGACAGTCCCATCGCCGACGAACATCCTGCGCTTCCTGCCGGGGAACCTGGTCCAGCTCGCCGGGCTAAACGTATATACGCTTTACAAACGCCCGGTGCTGATCTCCGGGACTACCTATCGCTTCGAGTTCGAGGAAAACGCCGGGACGCAGGCGAGCGTCACCGCTGCGATCTACGAACCTGCGATAGCTAACCAGCATCTCCCATATATGTTCGGACCGGACGTTAACGGAACGGTATTCGCCTGCGGAGACCCGCTGCGCGCTGGGAATCTGTACTTCGCCAAGAACTACGCTCCGGATTCCGCGCCGGATACTTACAACGAGGAGATCGTCCCGCCGAGCGAGCCACTGCTCGGAGGGGAAGTCGTCGATGGGCTCGCATTCGTCGCGTCGCCGGAGCGCTGGTGGGCGTTGTATCCGCAGCCGGATAATCCGTCGCAGCGGTATGCATACGTGCAGCAGCCGCTCCCGAGAGGGCTCGCCGCGCCGTACGGACATTGTACCGATGGAGTGTCTATCTACTGGTGGGCCAAGGACGGGATTCAATCGTCGTCGAAAGGATCGCTGACTGATGGAGACCTCTATAATATTTTCCCCCATGAGGGTGTATTGGGTAAGTCAGTCACCTACATGGGACAGACCGTTAATCCTCCCGACTATTCGCGTGCTGGGAGCTTCCGACTTACTTACTCTAACTACTACTTGTACGCCACTTATCAGGATTCATCTGGAACCTACCGCCAGCTAGTCCTCGATACCCGTCGCGGTGCATGGTGCGGGGATGCTTACACTCCAGTAGTGAGCGCCTTCCTGCACCCCCAGCAGCCCGCCGGAACCCTGCTGACGAACACGCTGCGCTACGACGAACTCATCATGGGAACTGTCGATGGCCGCGTTGCGGTCCAGACCGATAACACGAACGACCTCGGCGGACCGATCATCTGCACTCTGGACACTGCCGAGTTCGACGGCGGCGACTCCCGCGCGCCGAAGCAATGGGGCGACATCTTCCTCGACTCGACGCCGAACTCCGCAGTGCTGACCGTAACCGGCGTGTCTCTCGGAGCGCAGGTGATTGCGCCGATTGCCGTGCCTGCCGGAGCAGCACGGACCCGTCTCCCCCTGAGCGCCGGTGGCATCGTCGTCTCAGACTTCATGGGCCTTGCGTTCTCGTGGACCGACGACTTCACCGTACAGTCCGCGCCGACGCAGCTCCACATCTGGCATCCGTCGTTTGTCATCCAGCCCGCGTACACGCAGACTTTCTACACCTTCGGGACATCGTTCGGGCTCGACGGATTTAAACACCTGCCACGCATCCTGCTCGCATGGTCGAGTCTAGCGCCGATTACGCTTACAATTACCACCTTCGACGGACAGGACCCAGCGCCAATCACGATCCCGTCCAGCGGCGGGCAGTATCGCAAAGCTTTGTTCATGCTGAGTGCGAACAAGGGGCTGCTGTATAATTTCCAAGCGGTCTCCACTGCGAAATTCCAGATTTTCCTCGACGACAGCGAACTTCATATTGGCTCCTGGTCCAGATCAGGCCCATACAGCATCTTTCACAACTTGGGCGAGCAGGATGGAGGTCCAATCTAATGTCAGATCAATCTAAAAACTCACGTTGGTTCCCCTCGCATTCCCAACTTAAAGACCCTGAGTCGCTGGAGCGCTCGTTCCGCCAGTTGCTCAATCAGCACTACGCGCTCCAAGATAAACACGACGCACTGCTGGCTAGGGTAAACTCGATGGGGGAGTCCGGCGAGCGTGGGCCGTTCCCGGCAGGGTCGGGTCCGACGGATACTCTTCTGCTGGGATTGCATGTAGGTCCGGCAGACACGTCAACTCTGGCGAATGGCGCGACGCTCAAATACGTCAAAGCGAGCGGAAATTTCCAGTTTAGTTAGGAGGATCGGTGCCAAACTCAGTTCATCTCGACAAGCAGGGGCCAGACTGGCCGCTTGGCTTTATTAAAGTCGTCACGCCGGGGACCCCCGTGGAAGTCATGTCCAACATAGAAGCCACGTCTCCTGAGCCAAACGAGCCCGAGACTCTCAGCTCCGGCGGTGGCGACGAATACACTGTCCGGGCACAACAGATATGTTTCCAAGGGTTCAAGCCCGGCGCGACGCATGGAATGCAGAACAACGGCGGTAATGTTTATATAATGCGCGACGGCGTAGGCTCTGGTACCGGCAATCGGGATGACACCGGAGCTATGGTATTCGTTTTGGTGCCTGGAGCTACCTTGTTCCTTGCCAGCGCTCCGCTAAATCGCAACGTGTTCAGCCCCTATCGCTATTCGATTGACGCCGACAATGCCGGGGACGGAGCTTTGGTGACTCTGATTATCCAGTGAGGCCACGATGCGAAAGTTATTTATTCTAGCCACAGTGATTCTCTTCTGTGCATCAATTTCTAATGCCCAATCGAATATTAGCCCTAACCCGTCTGGCAGTAGCGGTGGTAGCATCACCCCAGGCGGTGCCGGAACTATTGTAGGTGGCACGGGAGGAGGAACGGCTCAAACGCAGATCTTAACGCCGTCTCCGGCAATCACCAGCCTTGTAACTGGAGGTAGTGTCATCTATTGTTGGCAGCCCGCCGTATCTAACAGCGGACCCGGAGCGACTCTAAACATCAGCGGTTTAGGTGCCAAGACAATCACCAAAGGACCTAGCGGCGTTCTAGCTTTAGTTGCTAACGACATCTTTCTCGGGGCCACCGCTTGCGCTACCTACGATGGCACCGAGTTCCAATTACAGAATCCCCAAGCAGGGATCGGAGCATTGACCTCGACCACGAACTATGGAACGGCAGCGCAAGCGCTGAATCTCTATGTATCCAACGGATGCACGAATGGACCGCCGCCATCTTGTACGGGGAACTTCGAAGGCTGGCTAGCACAGCCCTCCCTAGCTGCGTCGCTTCAATGGTTAATGCCTCCTTTAGATGCTCCCACTGCTTATGGTGCCATGGTTAGTGATGCTGCTCAGCACGTATTCTTTAATCCCGACCCCGCTCGCATCATAAACGCTGATTGGACCTGTGGTACAGGCGGCACCAACACATCCTGCACGACCGCGCAAACAATTAGCACGCTGACCTTTACTCTGCCCCTTCTCGCGAGAAGCTGGACGATAGACTGTAACGGAGTCGTGGGGCAGGCCACAGGCGCAACCGCGAACTCTTGGAACATTCAAACGGCCACGAACGGAGCGACTAACTTGACCGCCAGCTATTCGATGAACACGGCAGCAACCGCTATGACGGGCGGCGCGACAACTGACGTAGCCTCGACTACGACGACGCAGGTTATTGGCCCGACTTGGACACTCGGAAGCACGGGCACGAAGATGCCCTTTCACATCTGGGCGACAGTGGAAGGCGCTTCGGCGTCGGGCACGGTAGTCAACATTCAACTGGTTGCGCCGACCGTAGCTGATCTCGTGACGATCTATCGGGGGTCAACGTGTACCGCGTACTAAGGCTCGCGCTTTTTATGAGCTGCTTGTGCTGTACGGCCCAAGCCAATGTGTACTTCGATAACTTTCAAAGAGCGAATGGAACGCTCGGATCGAATTGGACCGTAACGAACGGTAGCTGGCTGATTGTCAGTAATACGGCCCAAGCGAATACGCCTACCACCTACAATTTGGCCTATTGGGCTACTAACACAGTATCGAATGACCAATCAGCAATGGTCACACTTACCGCCTTAGTGGCTGGTACCTATATAGGTCCAGCGGTTCGTTTGCAGTCTGGTTCAGGAAGCGGATACGTCTGCATATCTGATCTGAGCGGTAACACATTTATCCAGAAAATTGTTAGCGGCGCGGCAACAACTCTTTCTACCGGAGCTACTTCGGCAGTCGGTCATACTTTGGAATTGCGCATAATAGGTACGACGCTCTCTTGCTACGATAACGGATCGCTTGTCTTATCGACCACAGATCCCACATATTCCTCCGGCAGCATCGGAATAGCTGAATACAACAATGGCGGTTCTTCTCTTACTCCTTGGACTGGACAGGATAGGAGTGCGACTGGAAGTGGCGGTCAGTTCATCAGCGCTCCAATGCTGCCAGCACTGACGCCGAATGTGGCCTACCCGCCAGATACCGGCTACACGCTCACTCCAGTAACGAGTGCCGCAAACCTGCAAACCGCGATTGCGAACGCTGCCTGTGGTACGAAATTGAATCTAGCCCACAACGGCACCTTTACCACGGCAACTCCTTGGACCCTCCCAGCCCTCGATGTGGGAAGCAATGCGTGTGCGTGCCATACCGATCCGACGAAGTACAGGATCATTCAGGGCGATCAGTTTGAAGCGAACTACACGCCCGGTGTCCGGGTAGACCCGTCAGCGCAGTACGCTCAGTTTCCCCACTTATCGAGCAGCGACGCGAATAGCACCTTCACGGCAAACGCGAACGGATCAAGCTGCTGGGGATTCGCGGGCCTAGACGTTACCGAGACGACCAACAACGCTCAGGACGTGTTCGGGATAAACGATCTTGATAACCAGACGCAAGCTAATCTTTCACATGACTTCGCTTGGTGGGGAGATTACGTCCACGGGCAACCCACGCTCAATATCAAGCGCGGCCTAGCTCTTAACGGTGCGACCGAAAGTATCGTAGATAGCTATCTCGCTGAATTTCACTACGTTGGCATAGACTCCAATGCAATCGTTGGCTGGGATGGAACCGGACCGATTTATGTAAATAATAACTTTCTGGAGGGAGCCACAGAAAATTTCCTTCTAGGCGGTGCCCAGCCACTTCTGCCCGTTCAAACTTGCGATGTCACTTTCACCGGCAATCATTCGTGGAAACCTCTATCGTGGCGACCGCTCAGCCCCACCTATGCCGGTATAAATTGGAACCACAAGAACGCCTTTGAACTTAAAGAGGGCTGCCGCATCTTGGTTTCCAGAAACGTCCTTGAGTACGCTTGGTCAGCCAATCAGGACGGGACACTCTTCTTAATAAATTCAGGGTCGGCTGGCGGCATTGATCCACAGGGTTACTTGCAGGATGTGACGGTTACGAGCAACGTCATACGCAATGGTGCGTTCGCCCTGGCTTTCGGTGCGATCGGCGACACTCTCTATCAGAACAATCACAGGCTTAGCTTCTCTAATAATCTTTGGTACAACCTGGACGGTTATGCATGGGGGTCCAACTTATCATGCTGCAAAGAGTCAATCCTGATAGGCGGGAAAGCTGCTGGTACGATTTTCGCCATGTCGGATATCTCGCAGAACCATGAAACCTTTGCAGAAACGACCGCAGCCCAGACCTCTAATTCAGAGTCTGCGGGCATCACGTACGCCAATGTTCCGAATGTTGACTATCACTACGGACTACAGTCCTCCAATTCGATCATCCCTCGTGGTTTTAATGGTGCCTTTACGGGTGTCAGCGTCAGCCCCGGAGACCCAGTAGTTGCGGCTTATGCTCCTGGTTTAATAGCAAACAACGATTGTATCTACGGAGCCAACAATCAGGGCGAGACCTATAACAACGCGGCATTCACTGGGAAGCAGCTTATCCTAAGCGGCCTGAGCGGAGTATTTGTGGCCCCCGGCAGCGACTATCACGTGGCTGCTAGTAGTGCATGTCATCTTGCGGGCTCGGATGGCTTGGACATGGGCGCAAATGTGACGAACACGCTGGCGGTCACCGCCAATGTCGTACAGACCCTTGCAAATGTTCACACGGTCACGAATGTCAGCCCCTCAACTTTCACGCACACAGGTGGCACCTCTGTAACGATAACAGGAAGTAATTTCGTCGTGAATGGCGGAACTGGCGAGAGCGGCCTGGGCGTCATCTTTGGCGGAGCAGGTCCAACTTCTACGATCAGCACAGTAACCTGCACCGTGAACACTTGCACGGTCGTGATGAGCACGCCGATTTCACTTCAAGTGAACGACACAGTCAGCATCCCTGACGCCGCAGGAGCATTCAATAATCAAGGCCAATTTGCTGTGGCGTCGGTCACGGATACGACTCACTTTACCTACACCGATACTGGAGTGGGTACACAATCTTGGTCGGGAGGAACAGCAAACCGAGTCACTCCCGGCAATGCCTGTACCTCCGTTTCGGTCGTAAGCTCAACCAGCATCACGTGTACGACGCCAGCGGCATCGGGAACAGTGACCACGGGGCCGGTGAGTGTGTTCGTGAGTCAGTTCGGAATTCCGGTGCAGAGTGCGGTGTTTGGGAATTACAACTGATGCCGAATAATCCCACGCCGACGATCGGACTGACACCTCCCACAGTAGGCTCCGACATCAACCAATGGGGCGCAGAGCTGAACGCCGACCTCGCGCTGATCGACAAGTTGCTCGGCTCGGCGGATGTCCAAGTCATCAACTCCAACACAATCCTGAGCCTAGTCCGCCCGTTGACCATTTTAATCATCACCACCGGCGCACTTGGAGTGACTATCACCCTTCCCTCCCCGCTCGCAGGGCAATCACGCATCGTACTGGCCAAGAAGATCGACTTGGGGATTGGCTCAGCGACGTTCGTCCCGGCATCCGGGCAGATCGAAGGCGGAGCGAACTATACGATAGACAACTATCTCCAGACGGCGATCTTCGTCCCGGATTCGGCAAACTGGTGGGAGTTCACGGGGACATAGAATATGCGTAAACTGCCGCTATTAATCGCATTGTCGGCGCTCACGAGCGTCTCAGCCTCAGCGCAGCAGCGCCGCTTCTCGCTGATCGTCTCCGAGTCTGAGCCATTACCCAACTGCACCCCCGGTGGTCCCAACATACAGATGCCTCTCGTGTGGGATATTACCGCCGCGTCGTTCAAATTCTGCTCGGGGACGAACTCGTGGAGCATCCTGGCAGGCGGGGGCGGCGGCGGTGGCGGGCCTATTGTTCAGACCAACGGAGTCACCAACGTCACTCAGACCACGCTCAACTTCCAGAATTCCGGTGTGTTCAGTTGGACTAACCCTTCCGGCGGCAACGAGCAGGTGAACTTCTCGACGCAGTCCGCGAACTGTTTCATCGCCGCGCCGAACGGCATCGGAGGCATTCCCACGTGCCGTCTGATGGTAGCGGGGGATGTCCCTGCCGGGACCACTTGCTCCACGCACTTCTACGCCACAGGATTGCTTGCAGGGCTGATCCCAGTGTGCGTACAGCCATCGTTCAGCGATCTGTTGGGGACAATCGCGCTTGGACAAACAGCGCTGACTACCAACGGAGATCTGCTCTCGGTGACCGGCGGAGCGCTCGCACGGATCGCCTCCGCAGGCGGGCAGGACTTCCTGTTGCAAGGCGCGAACGCAGCCGTCCCCGTGTGGCTCGCAGTAAACAACTGCGGCAGTGGAAATCAAGCGCTCAGCTACTCCACCGGAACGCACTCGTTCGGCTGTCAGACAATCACCGTCGGCTCGGGGACGATCAATAGTTCAGCTCAGTATAGTGGCGTGTATTATTCAGCGGCGGGGACCACGAACACGCTTAGCGGAATCGCCGCGCCAACCACGCCAAGTGTCCCATTCCTGTGGTGCTCCACTCCCAGCGGGGGCGTTGCTACCGCGCCAGCATGGTGCGAGCCGGGCGTTCCAATCAACGCACAGACCGCAGCGAGTTATACGGTGCTGAATGTAGACCGCGAGAATGTGGATACCATGAGCAATTCAGGCGCGGTTTCGGTCACGCTGCCGCAGGCCGGGTCGGCGGGATTCACCAACAATTTCAACTTCGCGCTGGCGAATATCAACACCGGGCTCGTGACGATCACTCCGACAACCTCGACGATCAACGGGAACGCCACGCAGATCGTGCCGAATCACTGGCTTAGCTATATCTATAGTGACAACGTGAATTATCGCGCGGTGACGCTCCCGGACATCGCGGCGTTCCCGAGCTGTAGCTCTACAACCAGCGCGCTTCAGTTTAATTCCGCTACGGGAGCATTCACCTGCAACACCGGAGTCGGGCTGGACACAGCGGGAACCACCATCCAGCTCAGGGACGAGTTCATAGCCCATCTTCCGAATACGACGGGCGAAGTGGGCGACCTTGGATGGAATCTAGGCGCGTCCGGAAGCGCGACCAACGCACAGATCGCGGGCGTGTACCCTCACGTCGGGATCAACCAGTTGGCCAGCGGCGCGACGGCGTCGAGCTTGATAGACATCCGGCTTTCCTCGGCGGCGAATATCGGCTCGATCGGCGCTGTCGGCGGAAATACCGGCTGGACGATGACCTTCATTTTCAAGCTCGGTCAGACTACGAATAACCGTACCTATATAGGTACTTCGGATGCAGCGAATGGCGTCTCGCAGATCGCCAATGGCTTCTATCTGCGGTACGACACGAACGCTGGGATAGCCGACGCGGCCTTCAAGGTTGTCACGTGCGCCGCGAGCACCTGCACGACAGGCGGCACGACCTACACCGTCGATACGAACTGGCACCTGCTGTCGATTACGTGCCTCGTCTCGGGACAGATCACATTCACTCTGGATGCCAACGCGCCGCAGACGCTGACTACCAACGTCGCGACCAGCACTCAGGTGTATCCATTCATCACGGAAGGGAACGATGTCACGGCGTCAAACTCGTTCCTGAACGTGGACCTGTTCTCCTTTGTCGCTACCGGCCTGACAAGATTCCCATGAGGCGATTAGGCTCGATTCTGTCGCTGTTTATAATCTCCTGCGTCCCCGCGATGGCCCAGAACTGGTCCGGGGTAATCTCCCCCAGCCGCGCGATCGACTGGGCCGGTGCGGGAGTCGTCGGCGGCATTCCCGATGCAACCTGGACGCAATCCGGTTCGACAATCACCGGCTACGGAACAGTCGGAACACCGGCATCGGCGGCGACTATAAACACCGCCATCGCCGCGTGCGGCACCAATCATTACGTACACCTAACCGGAACATTTGTCCTGAACACGAGGATAGACTTCGCGGGGAACTCCAACTGCGTCCTGCGCGGCGACGGGGCGGATCAGACTATCATTCGATTCACTGCCGGACCTGGGTCGGGAGGTTGTTTTGGACTTGGCGGAGGAATCTGCATCTTCAATGGAGATAACTTTGAAATGCACGACGGCTTGCCGAACACGGCGAACTGGACGGCGGGCTACGCGAAGGGCGCAACTTCGATTACCCTCTCCAGCACGACGAACCTCCAGGTAGGCTCCCTGTTGGCTGTATGGCAAGCCGACCCCGGAAGCGATCCCGGACAGGCGATATGGAATTGCCAGAATCACGGAGTCCTCGGCGACTGCTCACAGCAAGGCGGTCTGAGCGGCCCAGTCGGGAATAGCCAAGTTCAAATCGTGACGGTGACTTCGATTCCCGGCGGCGGGGCGGGTGGAGCGGTAGGGATTGCTCCTGGACTATATTCTCCTATCTGGTCGGCTGCGTCCACGCCGCAAGCGGGCTGGGTAAGCCATCTTCCCATAGTTGACGACGGCATTGAGAATCTGACGCTCGATGCCAGCCTGACGACGGATGGCCCCGGAGGCACGCTGATATTTTTCGCTTGGGCTGAGAACTGCTGGGTCACTGGAGTCAGAACCATCAACCAAGGCGCTCCATCGTACCAGAACAGCATCTGGACTTACCAGACAGCCCATCTCACCTTCCAGAATAACTACATCTACGGGTCGAATGGAACAAGCGCCAGTTATGGTATCGAGGTAGGATGGCCGTCCTTCGACGTTTTGGTGGCCAACAACATATTCCAGCATACTGCATCGCCTGAGATGATAACAGGCGGCGCTGGGAACGTGTTCATCTATAACTTCGCGACTGACAATTTCTATACCGCCAACAACACCGCGCCCGCCTGGGAGCAATCGGACTCTTACGCGGATCACCAGGATGGGTCGTACTTTAACCTATTCGAGGGGAATGTCGGAGCGAAGCTCGCTGGTGACGATATCCACGGCACGGGCTGGATGACCACCGGATTTCGCAATTACTGGGCTGGCAGGGATGGGCCGTTTAAGACTCAAAGCACGATGGTCGCGGATATCGAGGCGGGGAATCGCTATTACAATCTGATCGGCAACGTGCTCGGCGAGACTGGTTACCATACGACTTACAAGGATATTCCCTCCTCGAATGTGGATAACACGGGATGTGGGTCCACCGGGCCGCTTTCCATCTACGCTCTGGGATGGGCGGGTAGCCAAGCCTGTAACTTCAGCACTGTTTACAACGACCTGAACACTGCGCCCACGATGTATTTTTGGGGAAACTACGACACGGTGACCGCCGCTATCAGATGGTGCGGCAATTCGAGCGATCCTGGATGGTCTACGACTTGCGCCAGCACCTCCGAAGTCCCCACCGGGCTATCATCTTTCGCTCAGACCGTCCCAGCGAACACCACGCTCCCAACATCGTTTTATTATTCATCGAAGCCCTTCTGGTACAACGATGGGATAGGACACACGACGATTCCCTTCCCGGCGATCGGGCCGGACGTGAGCGGGTCTGGTCCGGGTAATCACGTCAATGTGAACCCGGCACAGGCGTGCTTCAAGAATATCGGCGCTGACCTGAACTATGCCAGCTTCCAAGGCATCAATTCGATTACCGAGAGCGGCACGACAGCGACAATAACTCTAAGCGGAGCGGCTCCGGCGGCGTTCGTTCAATATGGGTCTTTCTGGATCAGCGGTTCGACCGTGGCGGGATACAACAGGCTGTGGCAGATAGCCACGGTGTCGGGATCGACGATTACCTTCACCGCCACCGCCGGGCTAGGGAATGAATCGAGCGGGCAGGTGTTTGCGAATTTTGTAAAAGCCTTCAATGCGAACACGTGCTACAGCGTTCCGGTTCCCGCGCACACGCCCCACTACCCGCACATCTCGGATATGAGTGCATGGTACGGAGCGGTGAGTTTGGAGCTGGTCGGCAACCGAGCCGGGATTTGTAATTGGGGAAGCAATCTCTTTGACTATCTGGTGTCCTACAATGCCAACGGTGGGGCTTTTTGCGAGAATATAAACGGTAAAGTCTATATCGTGCTCTACATCGAAGGTTCCGATGTCACTGCGAATCCCAACGTGGCTAACCATATCGCGGATTTCTACAACCTTCAGGAGTTTGCCGTCGCGAACGGCTTCGTGATGGAGCAAATGCTCATCCATCAGAGCCAAGACTATAATCACAACATCTGGACTCAGCGGGATAAGTTCGACGTGTTCGACAACGGGAGCGGGGTTTTTACTTCAGTCAGCGGAGTGTTCACCGACGTGACGACCAACAGCTATTCCGGGGGATCGACGGCCATTTCAGATACGCTGTACGTAGGCTACATGGAGCCGTTCGATCAGATGAATTTCGTGATCGCCACGGCGCGCGTAGGCGGCTCGGTCACATGGCAATACTGGAATGGGTCGGCATGGTCCACGCTGACACTACACACGGACGGGACCTCCGGCCTCACAGCAACAGGCCAAGCCTATTTCTACCCCCCATCCGATTGGGCACAGACCTCGGTGAACAATTCCAAGACAAAATTCTGGGTCCGCGCCGTGGTGAGCGGCCAATCGACCAGTCCAATCTATACGACGGTTAAGGGAGACACGCAACTCACCGGAGGGCTCAATCGAGGCTGGGCTGTGGCGCAGTCCGCTTGCCCCGGCAACGCGCCGAACGGAACTTCGTGCTTCATCAATGCCGGGCGGCTACTCTACAACGCGAATCCGCCAGCAGGGCAGACCGCGCGCTTCCTACAGCAGGGCCGCTCGGCCAATTTCAACAATAGCTACACCCTGATGAACCCGAGCGACATCCAGCTCGGCGTCAGAACAATGGCACCGTGGCTGGAGACGTTCCTGACCGGCACTCCCGAGGGCGTGATGTTCGACGACGCGCCGAACTGGCCCACCGACGACCGGCTCGCCAACATGATCGAGATTTCGACCGACGCGAACTGGGTCACTAACAAGAACGCCGTCTTTACAAGAATCGCGGGCGACTGGCACAGCATGTTTGGCGTTCACTTCCTGGTAGGCGGAAACGCGCAGACACACGTCGCGGTGTGCTACGTGCTAGATTGGTGCTACGCGGAGAGCACTCTGTACACGTCATACGCGCCGCAGCAGGAGGAGCCGAACAGCTTTGACTATACCGTAAACGGCTCTACTACTTACGACGCGATGCTCACGGCGAATAATGCGACGAACATCCCGGCTTCGGAGATGTGCTACGACTGGCCGAACAGTGGAAGCAACAGTTATGTCGGCAGTCTTGGAAACACTGGAGTCTACAACACCGGAACTCACTACTGGGATCGCGGGCAGCGCGGACCGATGACCTGCCTCGCGCAGCATTATCTCGCGGGGAATCCAAACACGGGGTTCGCCTACCATAATCAGGGATCGTTCATTTACGATCTGACCGATGAAGTCTACGTCTATGGACCGGCGACCACAATCACGTCGAATATCACTCAGGGCATGGCCCCAGGCACGATCACGATAGCGAGCGCCGCCGGTTGCACCCCATTCGACTACAACACTTTCGGCTATCTGCGAGTAGGAACCACTTCTACGGGGGATACGTTCTACGGCACGATCAGCGGGACTACATTCACCACCACCACCACTGCGGCGAACTCCTATTCGTCCGGCAACGAAGCTCACTGTGTACAATCAATGCATCAGGCCCAAGGCGCTACGCCCTCGGTGGCCAGCGTGTTCCTCTGGGCGACATGGTTCCCCGCGATGGCGGTGGACGTGGGCATCCCTAATACAGGCGGGTTGAGCAGTGGGGCGCGGGTGATGCCGTGGAAGACAGGCGGCACTCCCGATTATATCTCAGGGCTGGCTCACAGCGATTGCGACAACGTGTCAGAGACGGGTGACTTCGCCGGGCGCTGCGCGAATCTGCATCGCCGCGACTATACGAAGGCGATCATCCTGTACCGCGACAAGAAATTCCCGACGAAGAACGTGGAGCTGGACACGTATTCGCAGCCGATTGCCCTCGGTGGAATCTATTATCCCTTGCTCGCAGACGGCACCACCAGCGCGGGAGTCTCGACGATTCAGTTGCGAGGCAGCGAGGGCGCGATTCTGATGCTGGGTCCGATAGGCGGAGGAGCGCCGGGTGCGCCGAGTGGGAAGCTGCCGTGAGCGAGGTGCGATATCGCTGGATAGACGGAATTGCATGTGAAGAGTCCGATTGGGAAATGATTGAAAGCATCCTAGAAGTACGTGGATATTGGAGCCTAAATCGAGTCACCTCGCGAATTCTTCTAGCAGAGGATGATGAAGGTATCGTCGGTATACACTGCTTCCAATTACTGCCTTACACCGGACCCTTGTGGCTTAGGCCATCCGCGCGCGGCAAAGGTGTGGCAGAGAAACTAGCTGATGATATGCTTGACTTTCTCAAAGAGGCACAAGTACGTGGATTCTTGGTTATCGCGGACAGTCCTCACAGTGCTAAGCTATGCCGGGAGCGAGGCATGACGGAACTCAAGTCGCCGGTATTCGTGATGGGCGGGGAGGGGTAGCCGTGGGAGGATTCCTCGGGATCGGCCAGTCGAAGGGCGAGAAGCAGGGCATGGGCCAACTCTCGAATGTCTTCAACTTCGCCCTCCCGCTAGCGCAGCAGCAGTCCGGCGCGGGGCAGAAGACTACCGCGTCTGGACTCGACACGACCAAGGCCGGGCTGAGCACGCTCGGCGGACCCTTAGCATATTGGCAGAAGCTGATGAGCGGCAACCGCGCGGCGATGAACCAAGCGGTGGCTCCAGAGGCGAATGCCGCGAGGTCCGCGTCGGATGCAACGGCTCGGCAGACCGCTGCGACCGGGACAGCGCGGGGCGGCGGGACGGCGGGGACGAGCCAGCAGCGGCAGACGGATTTGAACGCACAGATCGACAATCTACTTTTCGGCGTGAGGCCGGAGGCAGCGAAGCAGACTGCTGATATTGGGAAGACTCAGGCGGACATTGGGCTGGACACGGCGCAGATTGGTAATCAGCAGTTGCAGCAGGCACTCGCAGCGCTCGGGATTGGAACACAGGCTGGCGGCGCGACGACCAGCGCAGCGCTGAACAAGGAACAGATGGGCACCGATGTATTCAATAACGCTGTGAGGGCGCTGATCTAATGGGTCTACTTACTGAGTGGTTACTGGACCGCTCCCGTGCCAACCGAGCGAAGCAGGACAAGCTCAACGAGACGCAGGCGCAGGTGTACCTAGAGGCGATCAAGTCCGGAAGACTCGCAGGGAATCCAGAAGCGCTGGACTACGCCAATCAGCAGGTCGAGAAGCTGCTCGGGACCAAGGGCAAGGGACAGAAGGGCGGCGCGGGAGGGCCGAGCGACTCGAAGAGTTTGTTCCAGAGGTTCGGACAGATTGTACACGCGCTACATGGACATGGACAGCAACCACAGGGACAGCAACAGATGGGCAGCGTAGGTCCGCCGCCGTCGGCAGGTCCGGTAGAAGGCGACGAGACTGCACCCACTGCAAAGACTGCCACTAGTCCGATACCGCCGCCACCGTCATTCTCCTCGATAGCGTCGCAGGCGTTCCCCTCGCCAGCCACGAAGGAATCCGAGTACGAGACGCAGAAGTCGTTCGACGTGGGGCAGGATATTCGTAAGGAGCAAGCGAAGGCTGAGGCTGAAAAGAACGCTAAGATTGCCGAGGAACAGAATAAGCCAACGCCGCCGCCTAAAGCATCCGCAGCTCCCAAGGTGAACTACGATCAGGGCGTGCCGGTGTCGATCTCCCGCGACGGGAAGACTCTGGTGGCGGGGTCTCCCGAGATGACCGACGACGACAAGGCGTTGTTTAAGTCGGCCAATGATGCTTATGAGAAGGGTCAGAAGGACAAGGCTGCCCTGTCCGCGAAACGCCAATCGTACTTCGGCAGTCTCCCACAGGGCGTGCTGCTCAAGCGGCCCGTATCCGCTAGCGATGCTAGGGCTATGGGAATGAAAGGTGTAACGCACGACCTACAAGCTGGTGAGTTAGGGTTCGCCCCGCGAGATGTGGCTGCTCAACATGGCGATTTATTTGCCAATCCGCCCCAAGGCGACCAGGCGCTTCAAGCTAACGCACGCACCGGAGAGATTCAGCAGACTGTGGACTTCTTGAACGACGCGATCGACAAATTGCCGGATACTGCGTGGGACAACGAGAGCCTCGCACAGGTCGCTTACGTGCTACGGTCGCCCGATCCTCGTTCGGCTATGGATACATTCTTTAAGTCGGAAGCGTCCAAGAGTCTATCTGAAGCACAGATGAATTATATTACCGCGCTGGTCTCGATGACTGAGTCCGCTCAGGCGATGACATCTATTCAGGGTATCGGACAGCGTGGATCGGATAAGCTGCGGGCTACGATTAGCGCAATGTTGCCCAGTGGAGCGACACCTACCCGTGCGTGGGCGCAGAGGCAGATGAAGTTGTTCCAAGCGGAATTGAGTCAGTTGCGGAAAGGCATACCGTCTCTCGGGGGACTCACCGGCGGTGGGAATTTCAAGAGTAATCCTCCACCAACCGCTCCCGGAGCGCCGCCACGCGATGCTCCTGGATATTTAGAATATTTGAGGAATAAGAAGGCCGCGAATGCCTCCAACACCACCGCCCCGTAACGATCAGATGACTCCGGGCGAGACGGTCTCGCTCACGCCAGGTCCGGACCCTAACGAGCGAATCAAGGCGACGAGTGGAACTCCGACGATAGATGCTTCGGAGCTTGTCGATGACGATTACTTTAAGAAGCTCCCCCTGAACGAGAAGCATAAAGTGCTGGTGATGGACCCTCACTATAAGGGGATGGACCCGAAGGAGCAAGCGAAGTTCCTGAATCTAGTCCACTACGGTCCAGAAGGCACGCAACACGAGCGGCAGGAGCGCGCCAAGGCTGCGACAGCGAAGGGAGTCGTCAAGGATATCAGCTACGCGCTTCCTGTGGCTGGAGGGATCGCAGGCGCAGCTACCGGCAGTGCGGTGCCTGTGTTTGGAACGGTTGCAGGCGGAGGGCTAGGGACCGCTGCGGGTGAGTCGGCGCGGCAAGCGTTTATGCATGGCTTATTCCCAGAGG
>Ga0210402_10000455_pt1 | contig 45787 bp, 38 predicted proteins | sample IncBWC7MmetaG_FD_161055 | JGI IMG/M metagenome (GOLD analysis project Ga0210402, IMG submission 161055) | Forest soil microbial communities from Barre Woods Harvard Forest LTER site, Petersham, Massachusetts, United States - Inc-BW-C-7-M | ecosystem: Environmental > Terrestrial > Soil >... | reverse complement strand
CGCAAGTGCCCGCCAGCAACGCCGCGCTCAACGCAGCCAAAAGAATCTTGGATTTCATGCATTCCTCCCGTCGAATTTTGGTCACGCCTCTTGGCGTGTGTCCCTGCCCATCAGCCTGTGAGCTTGGCAGCGCCACTTGAACGAATCAAGTCGCGGTCGGCCTCATGGACGGACTCTGCGTGAAGCTACCGATTCAGAGTGTGTTTGGATTTCGATAGTGAATAGATTCAATGTTATGGAGCCACTGTTGGTGTGAATATATTTTTCTTTGCGCATAAATCAGAGGCAAACTCGCGGCCTGCATTCGAATGGCGTGACTCAGACAGATGGATGTTATACATTAGTGGTGCGTTCTTTCATGTCATGGGCACGTGAAACAGGAGTTGCGGGCAAAAACCAAATCAAACAGGTGCCTCGGTCGCCTGCTGTTTGTTGGGTTTATGCTGCTGAGTTTCCTGTTTCAAAGCTACGCGACCCAGACACACATTCATCCGCTGCAAGGAATTCCGGGCATAACGGCTCTCAAGCTGATGCCGGTGCAGCATTCGAACAAAAACAATCCATCGGGCGAGTCGGACGATTGTGCGCTTTGCCAAGCCGCCATGCATGGCAACGCGGTCTTCATTCCGCTCATTAGTGCAATCGCGCCGAGCGTGATGTTCTTTATCTCCTTGCCTGTATTTTTTACTCCAGTGCTTGCTGCCCTTTACCGCGGGCATGACAAGCAACAGCGTGGTCCCCCAACTCCCTGATTCACGAATTATGGCGCGACCGGGCCCATAGGGCAGCGGTGCGCTTCGCGTGAATTTTCCAGCAATTTGATCGCTGAACCGCCTGGAAAGGGCGTTGGCGAGGTCGCTGGCAGTCTGGGAGGATCTCATTTTGCACGACGTTAGAAAAGCACCGCACAGCCCAGGGCCGGAATCCATCCCCGGCGCGGCGTTTCTCGTGCTGGCGTTGGTATTGGCTGGCCTGGCCTTTTCCAGATGGAGCCTCATGGCCCCATTGAAGCTGCCGCTTTTCGCGTTCGCTTCCGTCCTGTTTGTTGTGGCCGGCGGATTTCTGTCGGTCACGTTTACTGCTTACGCGCGCGCCCGCGGTCCCCTGGAAAAGGAGGTCTTTGTCCGCAAGGGCGCGAAGCATTTGCACCCCACTTTGGATCGTGCCCGCCGTTTTCTGGACCGCAGCCGTAACCATATCGTCAATGTCGATTGGCGCAGCGATTGGCTGCCGCTTGCTGCGGTTATGCTGCCCGGCGCGGCGGCGCTTTTCTGTCTCTGGCGCGCCTGGCTATTGACCGGGGCTGCGCCAACCCTGCGCTTCGACGAATGGACGGGCGGCGCGATGATCGGGCTGGCCTTTCCGGTGCTGGTGCTGGAACGCCGCTTCGCAAACCTTTCGGAGCGTAATGTGCTGGCCGCACCTTCGCTCACGCGCCTCATTCGCCTCCTGCTTCTGGAACTGCTCGGTTTCGCGCTGAGCTACATGCTTTATGGCCTAGGATTGCCTTGGGCGCTGCCGATCGAGCGCGCCACGCTTTTGTTCCCTGCCCTGGTGGCGGCCGAATTTCTCCTGCGCGCCTGCGCCTATTTTTTCATGCCACTTCCGCCCTTGGAAAGCCGGCAGGGCCACGCGGGCAGCCTGGTGGCGGGGTTGCTGAGGCTGCAAAAGCCCAGTTTGACCGGCATGAATGTGGCTATCAGCCGGCAATTCGGCATTGACCTGGGCCGAAGCTGGGCCATCGGCTTTGTTCGCCGCGCCTCCATGCCGGCGATGATCGGCCTGGCGGTTTTCGCCTGGCTACTTACCGGCGTGTCGGCTTTGGACCTCAGCCAGCGCGCGGTTTACGAAGCCTTCGGCCGGCCGCAGACAGTTTTCCATTCAGGTCTGCACGTCTATCTGCCCTGGCCATTCGGAAGGCTGCGGCCGGTCGAATATGGCGTGGTGCGCGAAATCCCCATCGTCTTCGCCTCGGAGGATGGAACGCCGCTCGAAGTCGAATCCCGGCCCGGCGGTCAGGAAAGCATCGAAGGCGTGCCGCCCGAAGGCGCTGAGCGGCTCTGGGACGCCTCCCACCCCTCGGAAGCCAGCTATCTGGTGGCCAGCAACCGCAATGGCAGGGAAAATTTCGAGATCGTCAACATAGACCTGCAGATCCTCTACCGCGTGGGTCTAAGCGACAAGGCTGCCTATAACGCGGTGTACAGCGTTGAAGCGCCCGATGCCCTGATCCGCGCCGCGGCCGGGCGGATGCTGGCGCGCTATTTCGCGCGCTACACCATGAACGATGTGCTGGGGCAAAATCGCGAACTGTTCATTCGCGGCTTTCAGAAAGAACTCCAGTCCCGGCTGGATGTGCTTTCTTCGGGCATAGACATATTGGGCGTGGTGATCGAAGCCATTCACCCGCCGCCCGCGGCGGCGACGGCCTATCAGGATGTGCAGGCATCGGGCATCCGTGCCGCGATCCAGGTCGCTGGCGCCAGGGCCAGCGCCGTGGCCGTCGTCAGTCAGGCGCAATCGGACGCCACCGACATGAAGGACATCGCTATCGGCAACGCCGAGGAGATCGTGGATCAGGCGAAGATTGACACCGCGCTGTTCGCGGCCGATGTGACTGCCAACCGCCAATATGGCGCCGCCTTCCTGTTCGAACGCCGCCTCACCGCCGTTCAGAGCGCGCTTCAGGCGAGAACACCACTCACCATCATCGATAGCCGCATCGAACCGGGCCAGATGCCGACGCTGGATTACCGCGCCGCCGGTTCACCTCCCTATATCCCCCCTCCCACCTCAGAAGACGACGAACAATAGCGAGAGAATCCCTATGGCACATCATCACGATCACGATCATCATCATGGGCACCGCCATCATGGCCATGACCATGATTATGGACAGGACCTCACCTTCTGGTACAGCCGGCGCTTCGTCATCGCCGCTGTTGTTGTATTGGCGCTTCTTGTCTCGGCCTGTCTGGTTCTGGTCAGTCCGGGCGAAGCCATTGTGGTAACGCGTTTTGGCGATCCTGTGCGGGTCATTGCCACGCCGGGCCTGGCGCTCAAACTGCCGATGCCGATTGACAATGCGGTGCCGGTGGATTTGCGGCTGCGCACGACCTCAAGCGGGTTGCATGATGTGGGAACCCGCGATGGCTTGCGCATCCTGGTGCAGGCTTACATCGCTTGGCAGGTGCCGGGCGATCCCGAACATGTGCGTCAATTCCTGCGCGCGGTGCGCAATCAGCCGGCCCTGGCGGCGGAGCAGTTGCGCAGCTTCACCGGCTCTGCGCTGGAAATCACGGCCAGCAGTTTCGATCTTGCCAGCCTGGTCAACACCGATCCTTCCAAGATCAAGCTGGACGATTTTGAAGAAGCGCTCCGGCGGCGGATAGACGATCAGGCCCTCAGGGTCTATGGCATCACGGTTCGCCAGGTGGGGCTGGAGCGTCTGACGCTGCCCAGCGCGACGTTGACGGCAACCATAGACCGCATGCGGGCAGAGCGCTCCACTGTGGCGGCGCAGCGTGCGGCCGAAGGCTCGCGCCTGGCGGCGCAGATCCAGTCGGACGCGGACCGCGACGCCCGCGTACTGGTGGCGCAGGGCAAGGCTTCGGTCGCGGACATCGAAGCAAAGTCGCGTATCCAGGCGGCCGGCATCTACAAGAACGCCTATGCGGCCGACCCGCAGCTTTACACCGTTTTGCGCTCGCTCGATTCTCTCAATTCCATTGTCGGGGCCAACACCACTCTCGTTCTGCGGACGGATGCCGCGCCGTTCCGGGCCTTGGTCGAAGGTCCCGGCGGCAGCGCGGCGGCGCCGACGGGGAAAAGCAAATGAACGAGATGTCGCCAAATGACATCGCCTTGAAAGAGGCGGACATGCGTGAAGTCGGCCCTTGGGGTCAGGCTGCCGCGCTCTCATTCCGTTTTCTGCTGCTGGCCGCCATTGGCATCGCGTTTTTCTGGCTGGCCTCGAATATCCGCCAGGTGCCGGCCGACAGCCAGGCCATCGTCATCCGCTTGGGCGTGGTGGAGCGGGTGCAGGGGCCGGGGCTGTTGCTGGCATTGCCAAGGCCGGTCGAGCAGGTAGTGCTGGTCCCAGCTTCTGCACGCCAAACCCAGTTCACGATCGACCGCTTTATCGACAGCGAACCACCCAATAATTTTACCGCAACGGATGGTTTTACCCTCAGCGTTATGCCGAGGCTCAATGGCGGGTTTTTGCTGACGGGAGATTCCAGCGTCGTACACCTGGAAGCGCAGATCTTTTATCAGATCACCGATCCGGTCGCCTACATGATTTCCGTGGACCATGTCGGACCAGCGTTGCAGCGCCTGTTTGTCGCCAGCACCGTCGGCATGCTCGCGGCGCGCGATCTGGATACCGTCCTGGTGGCGCGCCCCGAAATTGCCTCCCAGAACACCGAGGCGATGCGCCGCGAGCTTCTGCGAACGGACTTGATGAACGCCGTCAACAGGCGCTTGGAGGCGCTGGCGGAACAGGGCGCCGGATTGGGCATCAAAGTGAGCCGCGTCGATCTGGTGCCTTCCATTCCCAGTGGCGCCAAAGGCGCCTTCGATTCCGTTTTAGCGGTCTCGCAGGAAGCCGATCAGAATGTCGCCATGGCCCGCACGACCGCCCAGATCACATTGCAGCAGTCGCAAAGCAACCGCGACCACATCACAACTGATGCGACGGCGAGGGCCGAGGAAGCAGTTTCAGCCGCCACCGTGGCCACGGCCTCGATCACGGCTCTTGGGAAGAGTATGCAGGATATGTCGCACGGCATGCAGATGTCGCGGCTTTATTACGACCGTATCGGCCCCATCCTCCAAAAAGCCGGCCGGGTCGAAACCATCGGAAGGGACGGCTCGGTTCGCCTGCTATTACCCGCCGCCCCAACCGGGAGATCAACCACAGGTGCTACGCCATGAGCGCGACTCATTCTGCCGTTCACGATCCCGTGCTCCTGAGCGCGCCAGAGCAAAAATCACTGGCTTGGCGTCTCAGCTTGTCGCTGGCAGCGGCAGGGGCGCTGATTCTGTCCACGGCAATGGAAGCGTTCGTCCCCACCCAACGCGACGTGGCGCAACTGGTGGCTGGCATTGCTGCGGTGTTGGTTGGGGTGCCAGCCTTGCAGGCTGCCTGGCGCAGTCTGCGTTTTCCCGATCTTCATGGCATTACCGATCAACTGATCGCGTTGGCCTTTATCGCCGCCTGGGCAGCCGGTGATCTTATCACCGCCACGCTTTTGCCCCTGATTATGATGGTAGGGCATATCCTGGAAGAACGCTCGTTGTTGGGTTCGCAGGAAGCAATCCGCGCGCTCACCAACCTGACCCAGACGGTGGCGCGGCGCATCAAGGGCGAGGAGATTGAGGAGATCAACGCATCGCAACTTCGCTCAGGTGATGTGATCGAGGCGCGGGCGGGCGACCGCATTCCCGCCGACGGCGTGGTCCTGTCCGGCGCCTCCAGTATCGATACGTCGTCCATTACCGGCGAATCCGTACCGGTGGATGTCAGTGTCGGTTCGGACGTGTTCAATGGCGCGATCAATCTGGAAGGGCTTCTGCAGATAAGAGTGACGCGGGTGGGCGGCGAGACCACGCTTGGCCGCGTCATAGCTCTGATGCAGGAGGCGGAAAACATAAAGCCGGCGGTGACGCGCCTGCTGGAGCGCTACGCCGGCGGTTATATGGCGCTGGTGCTGCTTCTGACCACCTCGCTGTGGTTCCTGACCGGCAGCACTTATGCGGCGCTGGCGGTTCTGGTCGCCTCCTGTCCCTGCGCCCTGGTGCTGGCAGCGCCTGCCACGTCCATCGCCGCCATCGCGGTGGCCAGCCGCCACGGCATTCTGGTTAAGGGGTCTGCCTTTCTGGAACAGTTGGCCAACGTGGACGCGGTCGCGTTCGACAAGACGGGAACCCTGACGCTGGGCGAGTTGCACCTTGTCGGGACCGCGCCGCAGCCTGGCGTCCCGGCCGCGTCCCTGGTGCGCCTGGCAGGAAGCCTTGGCGCCGCCAGCAGCCACCCTGTCAGTCGCGCCGTCGGTTACGCCGTGCCGGACAATGAGCGCCTGCCGGTGATGGACTTCAAGGAAACGCGCGGCCTCGGAATCGTCGGCGAACTGAACGGCGAACCGGTCGCAATGGGGAAAGAGACACTTTTTTCTGCCTTGGGGATCGTGGCCCCGCCGCCACCCGCCAGCCATATGGGCCCGGTCGCGGGTGTTTCCAAAGGCAAGCAATTCTGGGGCTGGATTTTACTCGCGGACCAAGTGCGGCCGGAGGCCCAGGAAGCCGTGACAGAACTGAAGGACCTGGGACTGACCCATCAGCTCCTTATCACCGGCGATCGCTGGGCAGAGGCGCGCCGCGTCGCGGCCGAAATCAATATCAGCGAAGTGCGGGCAGAAGCGCTGCCGGACCAGAAAATGCAGTTCGTGATGGACGAGGCAAAAAAGGGCTATCGCACCATGGTCGTGGGCGACGGCATCAATGACGCCCTCGCGTTGAAGGTTGGCGCGGTAGGCGTCGCCATGGGCGCGAGAGGCACCGATGTGGCGCTGGCCTCGGCGGACATCGTTCTGATGACCAACGACCTCAGGCGGCTGGGCACCTGTGTTCGCCTCAGCCGCCGGTGCCGGCGCACCATCCTGGTCAATGTCGGCGTCGGGTTGGGCTGGACCGTGGTAGTGATCGGTATCGCAGCTGCGGGAATATTCGGCAACAGTGGCGCCCTTGTGGCGGCGGTTCTGCATAATGCCGGAACGCTCGCCGTCATGGCCAATGCCGGGCGCCTGCTGAAATTCCAGGACACTGTTTTTTCGGCCGCGGCATGAACACGCCGCTGCTTGTCATGACCATCTCGCTCGGCGCGTTCACCGCCACTATGCTCGGCGGCCTTTTCGCCATGGCCCTGCGCGACCGACTGCATCTGGTGCTGGGTTTCAGCGCCGGGGCCGTGATCGGGGTCGCGTTTTTCGATCTGATGCCGGAGGCGCTGGCCACGGGCGCGAGCTGGGGCTCGCGCAATATCCTTCTGCTTTGCGCCCTGGGATTTTTCGTTTACACGATCATCGATCGCCTGATGCTGCTTCACGAGCATGGTGATGAACATCACAGCTCCGAAGCGCGCGGCTGGATCGGCGCCGGCAGCTTTTCGGCGCACAGTTTTCTGGACGGCTTTGCCATCGGTATCGCCTTCCAGGCGAGCCGTGCCGTCGGAATAATTGTCGCCATCGCCGTTCTGGTCCATGATTTTTCCGACGGCCTCAACACCGTCAATGTCGTCGTCAAAAATGGCGGGGACCGCCGCATCGCGGTGCGCTGGCTCATTCTGGATGCCGCCGCGCCGGTGATCGGTGCTGGCGCGAGCCTGTTGGTGCGTTTGCCGGAAAGTGACCTAGCTCTTATCCTGGCCATGTTCTCTGGCTTCTTTCTTTACATAGGGGCGAGCGATCTCTTGCCGGAAAGCCATCACGCGCATCCCAGGTTTCTTACCACCGTCGCAACTTTGCTGGGGGCGGGGACATTACTGTTCGCCACGCAGTTCGTAGGATGAGAAGTATTCTTCCCTCCGCGCGCACGCTTCTGGCCGTTTTTATGGCGGGAAGCATCACGTTCTTGGCAGGTCCGGCGCGCCCGCAAACTGCTAGCGATAGCGCAACGTTATCGCGGGCAGGCGTCGGCCAGGTGTTGAAGGCGACCCTGACCAATGGTCTACGGGTGGTAATCGTGCGCAATACACTTGCGCCGGTGGTGGCGACGGCGATGAATTATCTGGTCGGATCGGACGAGGCCCCTGACGGATTTCCCGGCATGGCGCACGCCCAGGAACACATGATGTTCCGCGGTAGTGCCGGCCTCACGGCGGACCAGCTTGCGAATATCGCCAGCCTGATGGGCGGTAATTTCAACGCCGATACGCGGGAAAGCTTGACCCAGTATCTCTTCACCGTTCCGGCGGAAGATCTGGATGTCGCTCTCAATATAGAGGCGGTGCGCATGCGCGATGTCTCGGATGCGCAGACAGACTGGGATAAGGAACGTGGCGCGATTGAACAGGAGGTTGCCCAAGACCTCTCCAATCCTTTTTACCTGCTTTATGAGAATCTTCGGACCAAGATGTTCGCAGGCACTAGCTACGCGCATGATGCGCTGGGCACCAAACCTTCTTTTGACAAAACCACGGCAGCAATGCTGAAAAGCTTCCATGACCGCTGGTACGCGCCAAATAACGCCATTCTGGTCATTGTCGGCGATCTCGATCTGCAAACGACGCTTGCGAAGGTCAAGACGCTTTTTGGCGAGATACCGCCCAAGAAGCTTCCGCCCCTGCCCGGATTTCCGATCCAGCCTTTGACGCGGGAGAGTTTCAGCCTGCCCACAGACCAGCCCAGCCAGACGCAGGTCGTCGCCATGCGCATGCCTGGATTGGATAGTCCGGACTTCCCGGCCGCCGAACTCCTTTCCGACATCCTGGGAAGCCAGCGGTTCGATCTTTACGGCCTGGTGGCGCAGGGCAAGGCGGTTGCCGCGCAGTTCTCGCTAGACCCTCTGCCCCGGATGGGCATGGGCTATGCGGCGCTGTCGTTTCCCGCGGCAGGCGATGCCAAGGCGATGGATGCCGCGATCCGGACCATTCTGGCCGGCGTAGCCAGGACTGGCGTGTCGCCGGAATTGCTGGCTGCGGCCAAACGCCAGGAACACCGGCAAACCGAGTTTCAGAAAAATTCCATCGCCGACCTGGCGTCCGTCTGGTCGGATGCTGTCGCACTTTACGGTTTGCCGTCGCCCGAGGCGGATCTGACGCGTCTGGACTGGGTCACCGTCGCGGACGTCAATCGCGTGGCGCGAAAATATCTGGGCGACGACTACGAGATTTCCGCCACCATGCTGCCCAGAAGTTCCGGCCGTCCCGTCAATGGCGGCGGATTCGGCGGGCAGGAATCCATCGCGCTGGGCGAAGCCGGGACCACCGAATTGCCGGTTTGGGCACAAGCGTCTTTGCGGCGGCTATCGGTTCCCGATACGACGCTGCGTCCCGTCGTGAGCAAGTTGGCCAACGGCCTCACCCTGATCGTGCAGCCAGAAACGGTCAGCGACACGGTGACCGTATTTGGTCATATCCGAAACCAGCCGGAAATGGAGGAGGCGCCCGGCAAGGAGGGGGCCGACCTTATCCTGGGCCAACTATTGTCTTATGGCACGGAGCATCTGGATCGGTTGGGATTTCAGAGGGCGCTGGACGATATCGGCGCCAACGAAAGCGCCGGCACCGATTTTTCAATGAGAGTGCTGGGGGAAAATTTCGAACGCGGTGTGGAATTGCTGGCGGACAATGAACTTCATCCGGCGCTCCCGGAAACCGCATTTGCGTCCCTGAAGAACCAGATCGGACAGTTGGTCGCTGCGCGCAATGTCAGCCCGGCCTACCTGACACTTCACTCCTTGCGGACGGCCTTGCATCTACCCGGCGACCCCAGTACCCGGGAAGCCACGTCTCAATCCGTGTCACGGCTTGGCGGTAAGGATGTGCGGGATTATTACGACCGCGCCTTCCGGCCTGACCTGACCACGATTGTAGTTGTCGGACGCATCTCGCCCGAGCAGGCGAATCAAGTCATCGAGAAATACTTCGGCGATTGGAAGGTTCAGGGCCCACCGCCGCAAACAGACTGGCCAGTTGAACCCTCCAATCATGCGGCCGTCATCGCCGTACCGGACGAAAGCCGGGTGCAGGACAGTGTGGTGCTGGCCCAGACCCTCGCCCTGACACGATCGGATCCTGATTACTATCCGCTTGAATTGGGTAATGCCGTCCTGGGCGGAAGCTTTTATGCGGCCCGGTTGAGTGTTGATTTGCGAAAGAATGCGGGCCTGGTCTATTCGGTAAATTCGGGATTGCAGCCGGGCAGAACGCGCAGCGCCTATCTCATTCGCTATGCCAGCGATCCGGAAAATGTTTTCAAGGCCGCCGATGCCGTGGCGCGTGAGATTCGCGCCATGCAGACAAGTCCGGTCGGACTTGAGGAACTGGACCAGGCCAAGGCGCTGCTGCTACGGCAAATGCCACTCGGAGAATCCAGCATGGATCAAATCGCACGGGCATTGGCCAACCGGGTTGAATTTGGCCTGCCGCTCAACGAGCCTGATATTGCAGCCCGGCACTATATCGCTCTGACGCCCGAACAGGTCCAGGCGGCATTTCAGAAGTGGATGCGGCCGCAAGACATTGTGCGCACGAGTCAGGGTCCCGCGCCGCGATGATGATTTGGGCAAGAATCCGGCTGTATGCCATTCTCCGGAAAAGCTTTCCGGTACGGCAAGTGTATATTCGCAGCGCCGGAAACGTCCAGTTCTTCACATTTGGACCATTGCTTCAGACTTTGCTGGCGGGATTGGTCATACTTCTCATGGCCTGGGCCAGTTTCGCGACCATTCATGTAATTTTCAAGGACAGAAGCATTGCAGCGCTCGACGATCGATATGAGGAAACGCGCGCGGCTTACACCAGCCGGCTTTCTCATCTGCAACAGTCATATATCAATCTGGGTGCGGCATTGGCACAGTCGGAACGACGATTTCACCTGGCTGTTGGGGGGCTGGAGGTTAAACAGAAACTGGTCGGCGAACTCCTCGCCCAGGACAGCCGAGTGGAAGGGATCACCGATACTTCTCCAGCCATTATGGCCGCTGGCGCTGGAAGCCAGCCTTATGCGGACAATTTCGTGCCAGCCTTTGTAATAAGTCGGGCCGCTTCGCATGCTCTCAATGGTCAGGACGATGATCCTGTGCGCAATCGAGGTTCATATGTGTCCATGGCGTGGGCCGGCGTTCACAATTTTTCCGGCACGTTTGTGTCGCGCGCAAGCTCAGCGGCGATGTTGATTGCTTCCTGGAGCAATTGGCGGCAACGAGGGGCTGGGAGCCAGGTGCAAAATCCTGCACTGATTGCGCTTGAGCGCGAAAAAGACCGTGTGCGGCTTCTGGATGTTTCCGAAACCGCGGTTCTGAAGCGCGTTGAAGACGTCTTCGATCAGCAAGCTGAAAATTCACGCGGTGTTATTCGCCGCACGGGAATCGATCCGGTCCAGTTTGTCGGAAAAACTACATCCGCCGACGCTATTGGGGGCCCGGAAGTACCCCTTGATCAGGTCCAGATCGCAGGCATCGCCGATCCTGGTTTCACACCAGCCTATCTTCGCGCGGAAGCGGTTCTGGAGCGGCTCACCTCTCTCTCCGGCGCCCTGCAGCATATTCCTCTAGACATGCCGGTTAGCGCCGCGCGCTTTGACCGAACTAGCGGATTTGGCCCTCGTCTGGACCCGTTTACCGGCCATTACGCCTTTCACCCCGGGCTGGATTTTGGAGGTCCGTGGGGTTCGCCAGTCGTTGCGACCGCTCCCGGCATGGTGGTTTTCGCAGGCGAGCGCGGCTCGTACGGGATTACGGTAGAGATCGATCATGGCATGGGGTTTCACACCCGTTATGCCCATTTGTCCGCTCTGGCAGTTCATCAAGGCATGCGAGTGGCGAAGAATACTGTGGTGGGCAAGGTCGGATCCACAGGGCGTAGTACCGGGCCGCATGTGCATTATGAAATCTGGTACGACAATGTTGTTCGAAACCCCGCGCTGTTTCTCGCCAGCGGCGGTCACGGGTTTTCCGGTCCAGGCGGGTCCACCGCCGGCTCAGTGTCGGCGGCTGCAAGGGACAATGATTAGCTTGGTCGGCATCAAAGGAGCGCGATGGAAGGCCTTGATGACATTTTCTGGAATGTCATGGGGACCATTTTTCTCAAAGGGACCGAAATTGGGTGTGGGCGATAAGTTCCTGATCGTGCCCGCGATGATCGCGTTGCAAAATCAGTGCATTGCGGTGCGAGCCACCCCCGCCCTGGCGATCTGGATGTATTTTCATGCAATATTGCGCATAGACTTACTCGCTGAACGGCTTGCAATGCTCTGGCGGCGTGACTTCGGCACGCTCCTGCTGTATTTTTCCCTTGCGTTGTCTTTTGTGAACCAAAACGTGAAACGGGGATCAACACAAACCGGTTCGGGGAGGCGGATTAGCCGCCTGGTTCTCACTGGCTTTATGCTCTTTGCGTTCCTGCTTCAAAGCTATGCCACTCAGAGTCATATTCATTTTTCGCCGGACGCCTCGACGGTCGCGAAAATCACCGCGGACCAGACGGCGCCCGCCAAAAAGAACACGCCCGGTAACGACAATCCGGACAATTGTCCGCTCTGCCAGCTTCTCTATGGCGGCCAGTATGTCGCGCCGGACGCGCTGGTTTTCTTTCTGCCCATGGTGGCGGTTTCGGTAATAGAGGCCGTGCAGGGCGCAATGCCGCATTACGATGCGGTGTCCCATAGCTGGCGCGGACGAGCCCCTCCGCGCCGCTGATTTGCCAATTTGAACGCGTGAAAAGCGAGGGTTCGTAACCCGCGCTGGCTTCACGCCCATTCCAGCAAATCAAATCTATTGGGGTTTAAAGCCATGTATCGTTTTCTTCTGTCGTGCGCCGCTTGCGCGCTTTTCGCCACGCCGGCTTTCGCGCAAGCGATTGAGAGCGTCACCGTCACCGCCGAACGTCTCGGGGAAGCCCGCACCGGCCTCCAAACCCAGATTGGCGCTTCGACCTACACGGTCACCGCCCAGGCTCTTCAAGACGCGCCGGGCGGCGACAATGCCTTGCTCAATCAAGTCCTCCTTCAGATGCCCAGCGTGGTGCAGGATTCCTTCGGACAGGTTCATATTCGCGGCGAGCACAATGCCCTGCAATACAGGATCAACGGAATCATACTGCCGGAAGGCATCAGTGTTTTCGGCCAGACATTGGACCCAAGGCTGGCGTCATCTGTCGAATTGCTCACGGGTGCGCTGCCGGCGGAATACGGCCTTGACACGGGCGGTGTCGTTGACATCAAGACCAAAAGCGGCCTGTTTGATTCTGGCGGTCACGTCTCCATGTATGGCGGCAGCCACAACACGCTCGAACCGAGTTTCGATTACGGCGGCTCTTCAGGTAGTTTCAACTATTTCGTCTCGGGCGACTACAATATCAATTCTCTGGGCATTGAATCGCCAGATGGCAGCCATACACCGGAGCATGATCGCACCACGCAGTATCACGGTTTTGCGTTTCTCGAGGACGTTCTGGACCAGAACAGCAGCGTCACTGCAATCCTAGGCATATCGGACGGCATTTTCCAGATTCCCAACCAGAGCGGGCTTCAGCCATCGGGAATCGGTGGCATTGTCGGGTTGGGGGCCCTGGACCCCGATAGCGGAAACTATCTTCTGAAGGCTAATGGCCAGACCGCATTTCTGTCAGACAACCAGGACGAGAGACAGCGCGAGAGGACCGATTATGCCACGATCAGCTACCTGCATTCGCAAGGCGCGCTGGATTTTCAACTGTCTGTGTTCGGGCGCTTTTCTAGCCTCTTTTTCACGCCCGGCGCCGGTGTCGGCGATATTCTGTACAATGGCATTGCCCAGACCGCCTATAAGCGCGATGCGGCCTATGGGACACAGGACGAAGGCGCCTGGCATCTGGGCAGCCATACGATCCGCTTCGGCGTGGTTTATGAGGCTGATGATCTCGCCAGCATGGCGTCGTCGCTGGTTCTGCCGGTTGCGAACGGTTCCGCGGCCACCGCCAGGCTCAACCCCAATCCACTTTGCACCGATCCGGCGCAAACCTGCCAAATTTCGGCCACGCCGCTCAATATCCCCGACAACAGCACCAAACACGCCTGGAGCGCCAGCGGTTACATTCAGGACGAATGGAAGATCTCCCAGGACTTCACCGTTAATTACGGCGTCCGCTACGATCAATACGGAGCCTTCAGCAGTGGCGATCAGGTCAGCCCCCGCGTCAATGCGGTATGGACCCCCTTGAACGGCACCATCGTGCATGTCGGTTATTCGCGTTATTATTCACCACCGCCGATCGAGTTGGTATCCAGCACAGATGTCTCTCTCTTCGACAACACCACGGCCGCCGCGAACACAGACATGGATACCACACCGGTGGCGGAGCACGCCGATTATTACGATGCCGGCATCTCGCAGCAAATTTTCACCGGCTTGAAGCTGGGCCTCGATGGCTATTACAAATTGTCGAAGGATTTGATTGACGAGGGCCAGTTCGGCGCGCCGATCATCCTGACGCCGTTCAATTACGCCCGCGGCCGGCAATATGGCGGGGAGCTGACCGCCGACTACACGGTCGACAATCTGACCGCCTATGCCAACTTTTCCCTTGAACATTCCATCGGCGAGGATTGGGTGAGCAGCGAGTTCAATTTCAACCCCGATGATTTTGCCTATGTGATGAATCATTTCATTGATCTCGATCACGAGCAACACGCCACCGCCTCCGCCGGCATCGATTACCGCTGGGCCAACACTGTGTTCAGCGCCGATACAATTTATGGCACGGGTCTGCGCCAGAGTTTGACGCTTCCCAGCGGTCAGAACATTCCGAACGGTGATCATGTGCCGGCCTATGGCGTGGTCAATCTCGGCATTAGCCATGATCTGTCGGATATCGGGTGGAACGGCCTGACGGCCCGCGCGGATGTCACCAACGTCTTTGACATCGATTATCAGATCCGCAGCGGCAGCGGTGTTGGCGTATTTGCGCCGCAGTATGGTCAAAGGCGAGGCTTCTTCTTCGGCCTCTCCAAAGCCCTATAGGGCGCGGCCATGTTGGCGAGAACCGAAATCCCGGACAGGAACGTAAGGGGGCGGATCGGGCGGCGGATTCGCCGTCGCCGCTTGTTCCTGGGTCTGACACAAGGGGCGCTGGCCCGCGCGTTGGGGGTCACTTTCCAGCAGGTGCAGAAATACGAGTATGGCGTGGGCCGGGTACCGCCCGAACGCCTTGCCCAGATCGCCCATGCTTTGGAGGTCACGCCGGACTATTTCTCCAGCCCGGACGCTGAACAGGCGGACGGTATTGAGCATTTCGTGCAAAGTCCGGACGGTATTGCGCTCTGTCGCGCCATGGCCCTGATCAGCGACGCGTCTGTTCGAGCGCGGCTCCTCATGGCCGTTGCAGCATTCTCAGACAGCGAAGTACGGCCGGAAGAGAATGAGGCTCAGCGGCTGTCAGCCTGGCTCAGGCGGATTGGCAGCGATAGCGAAAGTGCCCAGCACAGCGAAAACGTCGCCACCTCAATTCATGACATGAAAGTAGAACTGGCCCGGCTGATTGGAAGGACGCTGAAGGCGAGGCGGCTGACGCAACAATTCGCTGCCAGGATATTGCACACTGACCAGGCGCGCATCTCTAACCTGTCGCACGGCAACGTCAGAGCGTTTTCCTTCGAAAAACTAATCCACCACCTGATGTTGCTGGGCTGGAATACCGCTATCAAGGTCAGCAGAAGGCCGATCAATCAAGCAGGCAAGTTGGAACTTAATAGGCGGGATTTCTAGCGCCCGAGGATTGGTGGCGAAACACAATTTATGGCTAAAAAGAAAGAGCCCGAAACGGTTCGGACTCTTTCACGCACATCGTGGAGCGCGACGCACGATTTACAAGGTAATCCACACGCCGTTGCGATAGTAGCCACGGCCTTCGTGATAGTCGCGGAAGTGACGGTCCTTGTCTGTGTCCCAATGCTGTTGGAAATACCAAGAGTCGGGATGCCATTCGAAAGTGACGCCAGGTGCACGAACGCGACTGTGGGTGTGCCAGCAATCGCCGTCGTGGTTGCAGGCTATGTAGGCGCTGGCGCTGGTCGTGCTTGCAGCCAGACCTGCGAAGCCCAAAAGGGCAATAGCGCCGCTAACCAGGAAGGCTTTGATAGGTTTCATAGTATCCTCCAAAATGCCCACTCTCAGGCACAAACGCGCAGGGAACGAAGCGGTGCGCGGAGGTCGCGTTACATTTAGTTTATCGAAAGAATATGCTGCTGGCTGACTCAACTGCTTTATGCAAACCAAAATCGGTAGGCGAAAAATATTCTAAAGAAGCCAAAAATTCTTCAGTCTGGACAGATGGATAGGCGCTCGTCTCCGATCGCTTAAAAAACAGATTATGCGGAATTCTTCTAGTTATGACACCTAAATGGTTCAGCCATGACGCGGGCCTGTCCCGTTCTTGACGGCTTGCGCCGGGGCGGCGAAGAATCGCCTTCTGTCGCGGGCAATCAGCGGGTATGCCTCATCAACTGATTTTGGGACGGGAATGCGGGGCATGTACGATTTGTTGCACCACACCGGCCATTGACAAGCCCGAGATCCAGAAGCCGCCGAACACTCCCTGCCGGCATTGCCGTGGTGGCTGCGCCATCTACGAGACGCGGCCACAGATATGCCGCGACTATCATTGCGGCTGGCGGCTTCTGCCAATTCTTCCAGAAGATTGGCGGCCAGACCGTTCCGGCATTCTCGCCGAATGGGCGCCCGACGTGCCGCCGCAATTCAAGGCCCAGGGCGGGCTTTCCCTGATCCTAGTGGGCAACCCGCTGAGGATTGTGCGGCGGCCGGATTTCATGGACTTCGTGACGCGCAGCATCCGCAGCAACATCTTCCTTTTTCTGGCGTTGCCGGGAACTCAAGGTATGCATGGCGTCCGACTGCCGCTGAACACCAAGGAGATATTAGATGCCGTGGACCGCTCGCGCGCCCAATTCCGCGCAGCGCTGGAGGACAGGCTGAAGCGCCTTCAATCGCTGGGCTTTGGGCCGCATGTGATGGAAAATAGCGGCCGCGATTTCGGCGCCTGATGCGAAGAGCCCACGCCTTCTCGGGAATGACGCGGGCTTTAGCCGAAGCTGAAATCGTTGAGCTCCTCTGGCCGGCAGGCTTTGATGAGCGAACCCAATGGGGTCAGACAATCCGATGCACTACGATGGTGATATGTGACAAGGAGCGGAAGCGACTGAGCAACCCACGATAAAACGCAGTGTCGCGCGGCTCAGTCGTTACTACGGAAAGGATGGCACCCAAATGGCTGGGGCCAAGTCGCCATACATGCAGGTCATTAAGGCGGTCTCCTTCGGTCTCGACGGCGCGGCGAATTCCCTGCTCAACCTCCCGATCCGGACACATATCCAGCAGAATAGCCCCTGTGTCTCTGATCAGCCCGTAGGACCAACTGGCGATGACACACGCACCCACGATACCTGCCAACGGGTCCATCCAGACCCATCCAAAGGTCCGGGCCAGCAGCAGACCGACAATGACGAGTACTGAGACCGCCGCGTCGGCCATCACATGGATGATGGCCGAGCGCATATTGTTATCCCGATGGGCAGCATTAAGGCTATGCTCATGCTCCTCGAAAGTCGCGGGATAGCTTTGATTGCCCAGACGAAGATACGCGACAAAAGCGTGCGGCTCAGGGATTTCTTCGATGCTTTCCAAATTGCCGTCCCGTTCCTGCATCGCAAAGACCTGGCGCGTGCCACCTGTCCGTACCGTTTCAATAGTGACGATTTCGGCTGGAACAGCGGCCTCCGCACGAAGCCGGAAGACCGGGGGGTGATCCTTCTCAAAGATGCTGAGGATCATTTCGCCATTCGCGGTTGCCATGTGATGCTCGTCATCTGCGCCATGGGCATGGCCGTGCCCAAATCCGTGATGATGGTCGCCACCCCTCGTCAATAGCCAAGCAGAGGTCACATTGACTGTCAGACCGAGAATGGCAATCGGGATAGCCTCGCGAAAATGAATCGGCACTGGTGATACCAAACGGCTGACGGCTTCGTACCCGATAAGGAGAGCGATCATCGCTAGCACGACGGCGCTCGTAAAACCGGCAAGATCGCCCAGCTTGCCCGTGCCGAAGGTAAAACGCGTGTCCCCCGAGTGCTTGCGGGCATAACTGTAGGCCAAAGCCGTCAACAGCAATGCTCCAGCGTGCGTACTCATGTGCATGCCATCGGCGACAAGGGCAATGGACCCGAACAGGCTGCCGCCAATGATCTCCAGCAGCATCATTGCGCCGCAGAGCCATATGACCGCCCAAGTCTTCCGTTCGCTTTTCTCGTGTCCTTCGCCCAAGAACACATGGCTATGCAAAAGTGGTTCAGCGATCATCACGGCCTCTCATTTCAGATAGGAGTGGACGACCTCGATAAGCTGCTCCGAGCCCTTTGCTCTGCTCTTGTCCCGGTCATGCATCGGGTCAGAAACATGGAAGCGAATGTGATCTTCCATCAATTCCGCCATGAGACTGCTGGCCGCGCCGCGCACTGAGACCACTTGCTGCATTACGTCTATGCACTCTGATTCCGCCTCCAACGCGCGCTCAATCGCTTCAATCTGGCCTCGAAGACGGCGTACCCGATTGAGAAGCTTGGCCTTTTGCCGGACGGTGTGACTCATGCTTTGTCCTCGCTAATAAACTTAATATACAATACCCCCCTATACTATCTTTCTTTGGTCAAAGAAACCTAATCGGGGGGAATTTCCATGTCGCGGCACTCGTATGTTCATGCAACGCCGGGTCTTTTGGCGGCCTGCGTTACATTCATAGTCTTGGCGTCGAGCGCTTCCGCCGAGACGCTCATTCTCAATTGCACCCCGGTGGGTGATTCGCACACCTTCCGGGTGACCGTCGATCCAACTTTAGGTATTGTTTCTAATGAAGGTGGACACAGTGGCAGGCGGTGGGCGGCCCTTGTGACCGATAAAGACATTGCATGGAACGAGATTTACGATTCTCGTCAAGCCCATATCGCGAACCACTTTGTGCTTGATCGAACAACAGGGGCCTTCCACGGTGCTGACCGGGCAACTAGCAGCGAGATCATGAACGCTGTTTGTCAAAAAGCCCCGTAGTTGCGCGGCAGGTGTGAAAACAATATCATTTCCGGCCTAGCTCTCATGGCCTTCAGGCTTGGCATATTGACCAAGCCTCTTTGTATCAAATCGCTTGTTATAAAAAGACCTAGTCAGGTCGCTGGACAACTCGCCGTTGCCCCAAACGGAAACATTTAAATAGCCCCAGGCCGCCCCTGCCATGTCTACGGGTATTTCTGATAGGCTTCCTGCTCCTAAGGAAATATTGCCGGAGGCGCAGACCGAGATGGTCCATGGAAAGATATTCCCCTCAATGCGATGTTTATGCTTGTTGGTCTTGCTTTTATTTCCGGTCGTTTCCTGGGCTGCAGTGGTCAATTCGCCAGAATTGGGCTTTTCGGCGGACTTTCCGATAAACCCTGAAGTCGACGGCCCAGCTCCCTCTGAGAGAGACAATAGTGGGAAAATACTTTCAAACTCTGTGACCTACCAGACTCAGACAGGGAACATCATGCTGACGGTTGTTGTGGAAACGTTCACAAATCCAACAAAGATTGATGTTGCCAGTTCGCTGAAGGCGGAACGAAACAATTTCGTTGATGGTGCCGCCGCCAGCTTGACGTCATCACGGGTTGACACGTTTGAGGGCTACCCTGCGACGTATTTCACTTTTGAGGTTTACAGGGCAAAGGGCCGAGGCCTTGTGGTAGTTCAGCAAAAAGAAATTCCGAAAATATATAGGGTAACGGCAATATACACGCGCGAAAATGAGGACTCAGTTGAGGCCGTTAGTCGGTTTATGGATTCTTTCAGGCTTAATTAGCGGGAATGGCCGGCGCAATGGTCTCTGGGGCAGGTCGCCTTCGTCCGAGTCGGTTTACCGCGTGGCGATCTTGACCTGTTGGGCCACGCCAAGCCAAGTTCGCTGCCATCCGCGCAGCAGAACCTGCGCTCCGTTGAAATCTATCTCGCCCTCGCCAGAAAAAAACTGGCGCGCCAGCTTGGCTTCCGCCCAGCCGCGCAATCCATCGTTCGGCGTAAATCGTATTGCAAAAGCTTTGCGGCCAGCTGCCGCTGAAGAACTAGGCTTGGCGCGCAAAAACGAGATGCGCGCCAAGAGAGAGATTCCGAAACCAGGAATCCCAGTCTATGCCTATCTAGTTGCTTCAATAGTTTTTTTGGAACCTGATTTTTCCCATACCAGCACAGGTCCAACAATTTTCGTGGATATATTTTGACGCTGTCGTCGCCGTCGATGTGCCTAAGCACATGACACCCTATGTGCAGCCATGCGGACACACCTTCAGGTAGGGAAGGCCTATCTGCTTTTGTGTGGGTTGCGGGTGGTTACCGCAAGTTCGATCTCCCCTCGCAGCGCAGGGCGCCACCTGATTGGTGGCGCCCTTGTTTTTATCTGTAAAAGCTTTGTGCGATCTGGCGAGCATCTCGAATCCGAGTTGCCCATTCTCCTTCAATTTGGCTTGGCGACTTACCTAAGCGCTCCAAGATTCTCTTTAAAACGCCTTTGCCTTTTGAAAGGTCGAATTTCTCAAGGCGTCCCCAGATGTCCGTCCAGAACGCAGCTAAAAACTCGGTGCCAGCGCGTCCCGATATCCAAATTCCCCAATTGTTTTGCCAGTCCACTATAACGACATCGGTTTCATCGAATGCGTAGAATACGAATGGAAAAATCGGGTCCTCGGATTCAGCTACTTTAACGTTGACATTCGGCCGCTTTCTATAGGTGAGAAAGTCGGCCACGATTTTCGTGAGATTGTGGGTACAGCAACCCTCCAATATCTCGAAGCGTGGTCCGCCTTCGACAATTTGATTCCAGGCAAAGAGGTGGATAGTTTTGAACTCTGTGCCCGTCCTGCATGGCTGGCCGAGACCAAATGCTTGAATTTTGTTCTTGGTCGCTCCGGCGAGTTTCCTTAATGAACGCAGTAAGTCCGTCCCTCTTACAACGCGAAATCCACGTGCGGTGCTCTTGATCTGCACCGCAAACAAATCTTCCCAAGGCAATCCCAATGCTTGGGCGACCGCATCACATCGTTCGGCTGGCGGAAGGTATCTATGACTAGCGCTGTCCTTTCTGAATCCAAGTTCGATGTGTACCGCACCGTTACCGAGCAGATCATAGCCGCGATTGAAGCCGGGGCGGGCTCCTGCAAGATGCCCTGGCACGCCGGTATTGTCCCAATGACCATGCCGATCAATGCAGCAACAGAAGCGCCCTATAGAGGCGTGAATATCATTGCGCTCTGGGCAACAGCCGCCGTCAGACGCTACATCACCGGCTATTGGGCGAGTTATAGGCAATGGCAGAAGCTCGGCGCTCAGGTGCGCGGGGGGGGAGCGCGGGTCCGTAATAGTCTTCTATAAGGAATTCCAGCGTTCGGATTCCGAGGGAGGAGATGACGAGCGCCCCCGTTTCGTCGCGCGAGCGACGCGGGTCTTTAATGCCGAACAGGTCGATGGGTGGGAGTAGGCGATCAGCCCGAAGGGGAGCTGAAGCTTGCTGCAACGCGTCTTTTAGGCCCATCGCGCCATACGATAAGAGTTGGAGAGTCCGCCGGTACAAAAACCAGGAAAGGTCGGCCCGAATCTATACGATATTTATCGTTGACTCTACGACAAACATCGTGATACTGCCGCAGCAATTCGTAGGACTTCCGTCGCAATCCCGGGAGGACCGATATGAAGCCTTCTTATCTCCTAACCTTGCTTGGACTTTTGCTCGCCTCCACGGCTTCGGCGCAGCCTGCAAACTTGATAGTTCTGAGCCCGCAGGTCGAAACTGTTATCGTCACCGCGCCGAAATGGCTGGCAGACAAGCCCCAGACCGTGATCCACAATTTTGTCCGTTCCTATGCGATGGCGGCGACGCCAACGATAGCCGAAGTTACGCGCTGGAAATTCGGCATCTGCCCGCGGACCTATGGGCTTTCAAAACCAGAATATGATGATTTCGTCACCAGCAGGATCGAAAACATCGCGGTCGAGGCCGGAGTGCGCGTCAAGGGGGCGCCCTGCCATTTCAATGTCGAAATCGTTTTCACATCAAAGCCGCAGGAATTTCTGGACCAGGTTCATAAGGAAGGTGTGCGCTTGCTGGGGCCGAGGCCATCGCAGGCCGATACGGTTGGAAAAATGCGCTATGCCATCCAGGCTTGGTACGCCACTGCGACGCGCGACACTGAGGGCATCTTGGTGGTCGATGAGGAGGACAGCTTCAGTTTCAGTTTTACGCCGACGACGGCCATCGGCCCCGCTTGGAATCCCTATGCGACCGTGCCCTTCTACAATGTAGAGGGCTACAAAGCGCGCGAAGGCCTCAACAGCGAGCTGGCGCATATCTATGTTATTGCTGATACCAGCAAGACCCAGGATTTTGAGCTGGGCGCGGTGGCCGATTATGTCGCCATGCTGGCGCTGTCCCAGACCCAGAACTTCGATTCCTGCAAGCCCATTCCCAGCATCACCAATCTGATCTCGCCTGCCTGCGATGCTGACCTTAAGCCCAAGTCAATCACCGACATCGATCTTGCCTATCTCAAGGCGGTTTACAGAATGGATCCGGGTGCGAACTTTCAGCAGCAGCAGAACGCCATCGCCGCCTCAATCTCCAAATCGCTCGGCCTCAATTGACGATATGGTGACAGTAAATCCTGTGACTGGGCCGCGTCCCACGGCTGGGCCAATCTCTACGATAATCATCGTTGCCTCTAAGGCAAATCTCGTGGTATACGCTACAGCATGGCGCGGAGACCTTCAGCGAAGCCCACACAAACCGAAATCGAAATTCTTGGAATATTGTGGGAACACGGCGCAGCGACCGTGCGGGAAGTTCATAAGCGCGTCGGTGCGGAACGAGGCATCGGTTACACCGGCGTTCTGAAGCTTCTGCAGAATTTGTTCGCCAAGGGCTTGGTGCGGCGCAACCAGAGTCAACATGCGCACATCTATGAGGCGTGTGAGCCGGCACGCATAAAGCGGCAATTGCTGAGCGATCTGATGCGGCAAGTGTTCGCCGGTTCGGCCAGCCAATTGGTCCTGCATCTGCTTGAAGGCGAAACGGCTTCTCCCGAGGACGTCGAGGAAATTCGCAAAATGGTGGCCGCCTATCGAAGAAGGTCGAAATGATTCACCTGCCTTTGTGGTTGTTGCCCGGCATTACCAATGACCTCGGCTGGACCCTTATTCACTTTCTGTGGCAGGGGCTGGTCCTAGCGGCCATCTTGCAGGCGATACTGCCGATGTGCCGGGATGCGGCAGCGCGTCACAATTGGGCCCTGGCGATGCTGGCAATGATGGTCCTTGCGCCTGTCTTGACGTTTCTGTTTATCCACGGGCATCAAAGTGCTGGCGCATCGTTGGTGATGGTATTCGCAAACACAATTTCCGGCATACACGGCGATGGCGCCACAATGCTGCAAGCGGCAATACCCTTTAACTGGATAAATTTGCTGGTCGCTTTCTGGCTTGCGGGGATTGTGGTTCTGGCCCTGCGCGCGATAGGCGGTTGGTATCTGGTCGAATTGCTGTGGCGTCGGGATGCCTTCGCCGTCCCGGACGATCTGCTCCAGCGATGCCGCGCCCTGCAAGCGCGATTTGCGCTTACGCGGCCGATTGTTTTCCTGCAATCCTGCCGGGTAAACACGCCCGTCGTCATAGGCTGGTTCAGGCCGATTGTCCTCATCCCGATTTCTGCGATTAGCGGACTTTTGCCGCACCAATTGGATACGCTGATCATGCATGAACTGGCGCACATCCGGCGGTTCGATGCCCTGACAAACATCATGCTGATCATGGCCGAAACCGTCCTTTTCTATCATCCGGCAATCTGGTGGGTGTGCCGGCGGGTCCGGATTGAACGCGAACATTGCTGCGATGATTTTGCCGTATCCATGTGCGGCGACGCGACACTCTATGTCGAGGCATTGACCTCGCTGAAAATTTCGAAGGCGATGCCCGTTCTGGTCCTGGCAGCGGGCAACAGCAGATTGAAAGAGCGCGTGGCTAGGCTGCTGGATGTTCCTTCGAATTCTCGCAAGATTTCACCTTCCGCAATGATAGGGCTGCTCTTCATCTGTGCCGTCGCCGCATCGGCTACCATGGCGCGCAACAGCAAGGACGGATCGACGGAAACGGTGGCACAGCACCCCCATATCGCCGCCGCGACAGCCGCACAAAAGAAGGTCCCTAATGCATATTCCATTCACGCGATTGACAGCGCGGCCCAAGTCGATGGCCGGTATCGGCGCCAAATCGCTGGCGCACAAAGGCGCAATGTCGCGACAAATGAAGTTTTCCAACTCGAGCAGAGTGCGTCGGCTCCGGACAATTCCCTCCAGACCCAGGCAGGCGCCGCTCTGCCGACGATAGACAGCCAGGACAGCCGGCCTCCTGCGGCTTCCATAAACGTCGCGGAGGCAGTTTCCGCACAGGTGGATGCGGCTGGCACTGTCGAACGTATAGTTGTAACCGCAAAGAAATGGCTGGGCGACGAACCCCTGACCGCTATCCACAATTTCGTCAATTCGTATACGAATCCGGCGACCCTTACCGTCGGCGAAATCGCCCGCTGGAAAGGCGCTATCTGTGTCCGCACCTACGGCCTTTCCAGAGCCGAATATGATGATTTCGTCACCACGCGGGTAGAGAACATCGCGGTAGGCGCTGGCCTGGAGATAAAATCTGCCCCCTGCCACTTTGGCGTTGAAATTATCTTCACCGCCAAGCCGCAGGAATTCCTGGACAAGGTGCGCGAAATAAATGCGAGCCTGTTGGGGCCAAAACCCTCCCAGTCCCAAGCCAACTCCATGCGCTATCCGGTTCAGGCTTGGTACGCCACCGGCACACGAGACATACACGGACAGCCCGTTCTCGATGACGAAGAAAATGCCGGATTTGGCAACACATTTGGATCGCTTCCGGGATTATCCACCGTGCCGATCTACGCTGTTGAAGGCTCACACTTCCGGACCGGCCTCAACAGCGAGATGGCGCACATATATATCGTTGCCGATACCAGCAAGACAGAGGGCTACCGGCTTGGCGCGGTGGCCGACTATGTCGCCGTGCTGGCGCTGTCCCAGACCCAGAACTTCGATGCCTGCCGGCCGATGCCCAGCATCACCAACCTGATTTCTCCTGTTTGTGGTGTCGACCTGAAGTCGGCCGCCATCACCGATACCGACCTGGCCTATCTGAAGGCCGTTTACACAATGGATCCGGGTGCAAATTTTCAGCAGCAGCGCAACTTCATCGCGGACCGGATCGCGATGGCGCTGGGCGTCAGGTGAAACGCGCGGCGCGCCCAATGTCCGCTATTGGCGCAAAGCGGACGTTCACAACCGATATTGACCACCAAGCCGTGCGGACCTGAAAAACAAGCCAAAAAACGGTCATTCAATAGTGCATTTTTAGCAAAACACACTATTAGCCGCCGAAAAACCGATTCAAATCAACAGTTTGCAGCAGCACTTTTTGATTGACCAAATGAGCTACAGCGGCCAACGAGCATGGTTTTCGCTGCTGAATGTCCGCTATTGACCCAAAGCGGACGTTCCCTGCCGTTCTTAATCCGAACAACTAAGCCACATGAACCGGCGGAATAGACAATCTCATGTCGCCCTGAGCGCATCCACGATGGCAAGCCGCGCCGCCCGAATCGAAGGAAACAGTCCGCCCAACAGGGCCAGGATGACGGCCCAGAAAATGCCCAGGCCGACCATGGCAGGCGTGACCTTGAGCGTGTAGACAATAGTGCCGAAGGCATCCCGAGTGCCGTCATAGAGAGTCCAAGCGACGGCGGCGCCGATCAGGGCACCCGCCACGGCCAGCAGTATGGCCTCCAGGATCACGGTTATTGCCACAGAGAAGCCGCTGAAACCGAGCGCCCGGAGCGTCGCGATCTCGCGCCGGCGCTTGACCACGGCCGCGTACATGGTGTTGAGGCAACCGAACAGCGCACCGATGGCCATAACGGCTCCTACGGCATACGCGATTTTAGAATAGTACGATGTACCGCTATCAACAGTTTGCGTGTACCAGTCGGAATGGCGCTCCACATGCACCGAGAGCGATGGATTGGTCGTGAGAGCCGTTCGGAGCGTGTCAAGCGAATCGAACGACGCCAGCCGCACAATGACCGTGTTGTAGTTGGGATGCCTTGTCGCGGCCATCAGTGTATCGCTGTCGCCGATCAACTGGCCCTCCAGAATGTCGCCGCTCCGAAAACTGCCTACGATGGGCCATTCGCCGTCGGGCAGAATGACCTTTTCGCCGACCGCCAGATGCTGGTAGAGATATTGCCCACCCGTGCCGACGATCAATTCGCGCTTGCCGGGCTCGAACATACGGCCCGATACCATCTGCATCTCCCACCGAACCTTCGGGCCCTTGGGTCCGAAGCCCCGCAGGGTGATAATGCCCTTCTTGCCGTTCTTAAGCAGTATCGGGAGCCGGATATTCACGCTCTGGTCCGCCAGCGGCCGTCCGTCCGTGTCCCGGGCGATGCCGGGCGCTGCCATGATGGTCTGGACGTTGTCGTGCGAAAGACTGCTCGGCCCTTCATTGGTGGCGCCCAAGGAGGCGATTATCGCGCGCCCGGGACTGCCGGCCAGGGTGTAAATCTGACGTATCCCCGCGGTCATGGAGAGCATGGAGAGCAAAACCGCCACGGTTGCGCCAAAACCAACCACGATCACCATGGAGCTCCAGAAACGATGCGGCAGGCTCCGGAAGTTCATAGCGGAGAGGGCAATTATCTGGCGAAGCATATTCATGTCAGCGGCCCGATAACGCTGTTGCGATATCCATCCGCTTCAGCCACAACGCCGGCAGCACCGAACTGGCCAACGCCACGAAGGCGGCGCTCAATCCCGCCCAGACGAAAACAAGCGCTGTCATGGTCGGCAAAGTCGGCGTGCCCTCGTCGGGTGAAAACAGCTTTGGCAAAATGGCGGAAATACCCGAGGCCAACCCGACTCCCAGCAACGCCCCGATCATGCAGGGCAGCGCTGCTTCCCAGAAGACCAGCGCCATCACGGTAGTATCGGAATAGCCCAGCGTTTTCAGCACAGCGAATTCCCCGAAGCGGTCGCGCACCGACTCGGCAATTCCATTGGCAGTCAGGAACAGCACCATGAACATGCCGGCCAGCGCGATATCGCGGCCCACCGTGGCAATATCCAAACTGGAATTGCCGCTGTCAAAGGCTGCTTTCTCGGTGACTGACTGGGTCGGGGTGGCGGAGTTGGCGAAACTCGTATCGATCAATTGGGCGATGTCCGCGGTACGGGTTGGGTCGGACGCCTGCACCAAATATTGAACCGCTCTGCCCTGTTGGGCAGCAGGCCGGGATTTGTCGAAATAGTCGAAATTCCCCATCATGTAGCCGTCGCTCATATAGGGGACGTCTCCCGCCACATCCAGCACCTGAAAGGTCCAGCTCTTGCCGCCATCAGCCTTGGCAAACAGCGGCGCCACGACGGTGAAATTATCCCCAGGCTTAAGCTTCCACCGCTGTGCCTGGACCCGGCTGATCACGACACCGGTGCGATTCTGCGCGATCTTGTCCCACTGCACCGGCGTCAGCGGCCAGTCCGGCATCAGCTTGCGCACATCCGAATTGAGGAAGGTGACGAAGACGAAGTTCTTGGGGTCTTGGTTGTAGCCCGTGAGAAAAGTTTCATAAGCGACTTGGGCCACGCCGGGAAGTTTTCCAATTTCTCCCGCAACAGCCACAGGCAGACCATTGTTGCTGAAGCGTGGATAGGTATAGAGGCGATCGGCGTGCGCATTTTTCTCGATTGCGTCGAAACTGGCGTTCATCCCGATAGTCAGCCCAAACAGGGTGAAGGCAACCATCACCGAAAGCAAAGTCAGAATGGCGCGGGCTGGACTGCGCATGATCGCCGACCAGATGAGGGGCAAATATTTCACGCCGTTGCCCGCGCATCGGTGAGCTGGCCCTTGTCGAAATGCAGTTGCCGTGCGGCATGGTCGGCGGCCCGGGGATCGTGGGTCACCATCACAATGGTTTTGTTATGATGCCGGTTCAATTCCTGCAGCAGGGCCAGGATTTCATCCGCCGTCTTGCGGTCCAGATCGCCGGTAGGCTCGTCGCACAGCAACAGTGTGGGATCGGCGACGATGGCGCGGGCGATGCCGACCCGCTGTTGCTGGCCCCCCGACATTTCGCCCGGTTTGTGTGCTTCGCGGTCGGACAGCCCCACCATTTCCAGAGCCACCGCCACATGCTTCTTGCGTTCGGCCTTGGAGAGATTGGTAAGCAGCAGCGGCAACTCCACATTGGCCGCCGCCGACAGCATCGGCATCAGATTGTAGAACTGGAAAATGAAACCGACATTATGGGTGCGCCATTTGGCCAGCTGCCCGCCGGACAAGCATTGCAGATTTTGTCCGCTCACGATCACTTCGCCCGAGTCAGCGCGGTCCAGGCCGCCGATCAGATTGAGGATGGTGGTCTTGCCCGAGCCCGAGGGACCCATCAGGGCCAGGAATTCGCCTTGGGGGATTTCCAGGTCCAGGGCGTGGAGAACTTCCACCTTCTCGCGCCCGCGCCGATAACTCTTGATGACATGCTTTAACGAGACTGCCGACGCCATAGCATCTCCCCGTTGGTTCGTTATATGACGAACACGTTGCTCGCGAATGCATCTACCAGCCAAGGCCTGAGATTCATCCGTTTTCCCGTCTTTTGAGGAAGCTTAATCGGTAGCACCGCGCTAGGGAACATCAAATCCGCATGCCGTCCATGCCGAGTCGTGGCCAGAAATGTACAAGGAATTTCAAGACTCAAACACCCGCTGCCGCGACCGGCCGCCAAAGCCGATGGGTTTGGACGCCAATGTCCGCTATTGGCGCAACGCGGTCATTCAAGTTGTGCTGCTGGCTATTACCGAGTGCACTTGAACGGTGCTTTTTTGGCAGTAAAACGTTGCGGCCAACAGTGTATTTTTACCAAAATGCACTATCACGCACGAAAAATGCATTACAATTCAGCCGCTTGTGACCGCATATTTTGGTTGGTCAAATCAACTCAGGCGAGCACTAGTAGTCCGTGAATGCTCGAACTCACTGTTGGATATCGATAAATTCCACTTGACCCTGCCCCAAGGTCAGGTCCCCAAAGTCCTGTTGCATTGGGGTCGCCGTCCATGAACCAGCAGTATCTCAGCTCCGCCGAGGCAGCCAAACGACTTGGGGTTAGTACTAAGGCGTTGCGCCTCTACGAAGAGCGTGGCCTCGTCGCGCCCATACGTAACAGCGCTGGCTGGCGCTCGTACGGCCCCGTCGAAATCTCTCGTCTCCATCAGGTGCTGGCGCTTAAAAATCTTGGCCTTCCGTTGGCGCGCATCGCCAATCTGATGGCGGCCACCGGAGACACCCTCGATTCCGTCCTCGAGCTTCAGGAACGCGCGCTGAAAAAAGAAAACGCACAAGTAGCACGCGCTCTCTCACTTGTGCGAACCGCCCGCCGGAAACTTGCACACGGCACGGTACTCACAATCGATGATCTTGCAACCCTAACTCTGGAAGCGACAGCATTGACGCCTATTCTCGAAAAACATTTCACAGAAACCGAATTTAACAACATCATGGAACGTAACGATCTCAATCAGGAAGGGCATCTCTCGGCCTGGGATGATTTGTTTGCCGAACTCAAGGAGATCGCAGCCAAGGGTGACCTTTATTCCCTAGAAGCACTGGATCTGGGTCGCCGTTGGCTGGCCCAGAGCGAGTTATTCACGCGGGGCGACGAAAAATTAAGCAATCAACTAAGGGCGGTGATGGAAGATGCAATGGCCGATCCGGACGCCGTGGCGGATCTACCGATCACTCGCGAAATGTTTGATTGCATCACCAAGATCATTAAGCGAGTAGCCAACGAAATGCATAGTTGACCAACCACTCGTAGTATTCAAAAGGAGACAGGCATGGGTACCTTCGGCATTTGGCATATTCTGATCCTGGCAACGGTCGCGCTCGTGCTGTTCGGAGGCCGGGGCAAGGTTTCCGACCTGATGGGCGATTTCGGCCGGGGCATCAACAGCTTCAAAAAGGGGCTGAATGAGACCAAGGACGATCCCCGCGTCATAAACGCAGAAACCGCTGAGAAGCCCAAGGACACCGTCCAGCAGTAAGCCCTTCTCATGTTCGACCTGTTCAGCTGGCAACACATTCTCATCTTGATCGCCATGGCTCTGGTCGTCGTGGGGCCGAAGGATTTGCCAAAAATGGTGCACGTGGCGGGCAAATGGGCCGGCAAGGCGCGCGGCATGGCCATTGAACTCAAGAAAAGCTTCGACGACATGGCGCGCCAGACCGAAATGGACGAACTGCGCAAGGAGATCGAGGAGCTTCGCAGCCACAGGAACATCACCGAGATCGACATCGATACCAACGCGCCTCTGGCGAAACTGACGGTGTCTGAGCCGTCCCGGCAATGAACGCACCCACGCCGGAAGACAAGGCGGCCCTCGATGCCACGCGCGCGCCGCTGATGGAGCACCTTATCGAGCTGCGCAAACGGCTCGTCTATGGGATGATCTGCTTCGGCCTCTGCTTTGTGATTTGCTTCGCCGTTTCGACGCCGATTTTCGATTTCCTCGTCAAGCCGCTACATCAGACCACCAACCATCTGATCTATACCGCTCTGACCGAAGTGTTCTTCACTAAGGTCAAGATCGGCATGTTCGGCGGCCTCTGTCTGGGCTTTCCCCTGATCGCGGCGCAGGTCTGGATTTTTGTCGCGCCCGGGCTTTACCGCCATGAGCGGCGAGCTTTTCTGCCCTTTCTGATGTGGACGCCGGTGATGTTCATCATGGGCGCGGGTTTCGTCTATTATGTGATGCTGCCTTTCGCAATAAAATTCTTTGGCGGCTATCAGGTGCCCACCACCCAGAATGTCATGGGCATCGAGCTACAGGCCAAGGTCAGCGATTATCTCGATTTCGTGATGACCCTGATATTCGCCTTCGGCCTCACCTTCCAGTTGCCGGTGCTGCTCTCCTTGCTGGGCAAGGTTGGCATTGTCACGGTCAAGGGCCTAAAGGACATGCGCCGCTACGCGATCCTCGGCCTTTTCGGCGTCGCCAATGTGTTCACCCCGCCAGACGCGATCTCGATGATGAGCTTGGCATTACCGCTGGTCGCGCTCTATGAGGTATCCATTCTCAGCGTGGCGATGATTGAGCGAAATGCCAAAAAACTAGAAGCAACGCGAACGGCCAGTGGCTTGGCGCCCTAGATGCATTGCCGCTACTATCTACCGCCGATTCCTCAACGCCCAATCTTGGCGCAAACTGAGATTGATGCTGCAGCAAAAATGCTCGCAGGTAGCGTGTGAACACCGCTTTTTCTATCGTAAAACGCAGCAACCAACAGCGCATTTGTACCAAAATCCACTATTAGCGTTCAATTCAATCAATAAAACCAATGGCTTATAACGGCTCGTTAGCAATGCGCTTTCTGCGAGTCCGCGAGTTTTAGCAGCGCTTTATGGGTGACCTACGCTTCCGAGTGGCTGCTTTATTCCAAAATGTACTAGGCTGCCCTGGTGAATGATATCGGAGTGTCAACCAATGATATTTCGGTCAATTATTTTTCTAATTTCTATAATAGCTCTGACTATAATTTCGATCGAAGAAGCGGCTTACGCTCAGTTTATTCCACTGTCGCCACCAAGGATTTCCAATCCATATTGCACGATCCCGACATTTCAATATGACAATATTCCCGCGCGAGGATACTCAACCATAATACCCGTTCCAGGTGGTTCAGCGCCGATCATCTACATGCAGGGAGCCCCATTTACGGGGAATCCGGAACTTCTTCACTTTGCTCTTGCGCATGAATGTGGACATCAAGTTCTCGGTCACATTGTTTTTAATCACATCAATCCCTTTGCGGCGTTCATGACTGTCGCAGAAGAATATGCCGCGGATTGCTGGGCGGCCCATGCTGTCATGCAATCCAATGATCGAGCCGCAATCCAAGCGGCTGTTGCTGATGCCAATTCATTTCCCGCTCCAACGATGCCAAACCGTGTGAAGAATATTATCAGCTGTGCAGGAAACATTGAGGCTAGTTCCGCTTCGGACTTCGCCGGGGGAAACGAATCATCCGCATTCTGTCAAAATCTTCAAAAAACAATCGAGGCTGCGAAGGGACAATTTGCTGCCATCAAGGGAAGTCTTTTGGACGGACAAACTTTCCAAACAAAGGCGGCGCTCCCCGGGCTGACGTGCTCTCTCGATATTAATGGCAATGGCCAGGACTCCTATTCTACTTGTGAGACAGGTGATCTAGACGATGATCATCTTGATTCCAATTACGAAAATCTTAAGGGGCGCGTAGGCACATGCCTGGGAGGCACATGGGCCGCAACACCCCGCGTCTCTAAGAGTGGAAAAACATTCACACGATTCGAAAAAAATGGCGCGCCTGGATATGTAGAAGTGCACAAGGAGAGTGTTAGGCACAAAGGTTCAATCGACGTGTGGCCTCCCGTTTGAATGCCATGCTTCACGGTCTAGACGCTAATGACGGCGCCTATCCGTCAGAGCTTCGCCTCACAGGCCGCACCTAACGGAAAGGAGGGACAAAATATCCGATGCTGATGCCAAAGGCCCAGGCTGCGAGCCAAAACACCAATGAAAGTCCGCCCGCTACCTTTGCTGCAAACGCAGTCGGGCCATTGCTGTCCCACTTCGCGATGCTTCGGTAAGTAGCCGCGTGAAAAACCCACATATTAACCCCAGCGCACCCGATAAATAGAATCATCATTCTAAATGAAACGTTGCTATAGAAACTTGGCGCTTTTGCAATAAACATAAGCAGTCCGGAAATTGCAGCGATCGCAAAAGACCACCAAGTCCATGGCAAGAACTCTTCAAGGAGTTCTGACACCGGCTTCCGATTATACGCAATACCCATCAGCCGCAGATCAACCTTTGATATCGAAACCACTACAAACATCGCTGACAAAAAATGGAGAAACAGGATACAGATAACGCTAAAGACGCTGCTGGGAGATACATAGAGGCTTGAAACGCAAGCCATCGGGACACTTTAACGCCGAAGGGCGGCCCTGTCCCTTCTCAACTTTAGGAGATCTGAGGCTCTGTAGGCGCTCGCGTCGGCGGCTAGCAGATTGCGATTGTGGAGCATCAGAGTTGGCAGAAAATTCTGGTCATTCCTCGGTCGCCTTGCTTATAGCCGGGCCGTGGAGCAAGGGACCTCTCAGTTGTCAGTGCGGCGCCTGCCGCCTCATCGAGGCGCATGAGCTTCCAGCCGACCGGCTCGTTGCTAACGCTTCCTCCACGCACTTGCCAAGCCCGCATGACAGGGTTTCCGGCGGTACTGGTCCCCACGGCATGAACTTCGACAATGCGCGAAAACCCACTATAGCGAAGTTCTAGGCAGACGCCTTTGTTTAAGGCTTCGCACGCTGTATCGGAGTGCATAAGAGAACCTTTCATGTAAACGGCTATCATATACCGATACATTGACCTTCTTGGAGTCCCGCCGCTGCTAGAAGTTGGGGCTTTTGCCACTGGTTTACTGCTGGCCTGCCTAGCGTCCCTAGAGCTTCCGGGCGTAAACTCGGACGATGTCTGAGGGGGTCAAGCAGAAAAAGCCTATTGATTTTGGAATGGCCATAGGGATGGCTTTGACTGCTTTAGCAGTGATCACATTCGCGTGGGCATTTCCAGAGGAATTGCGTTCCTATTGCTCAAATATGCAAATAGCTGACAAGCCAACCCCCTATGTGCTGACCATAAAGGGCGAGGCCAAGGTGGAAGACCGCAAATATTCGCAGCAACAAGCTGGTAGCGCGAGTGCAAAACCGCTGGCCGCTGAAATAGAGGCCAGTGGCCGCGTCTACCCCGCAGAGCAGCCGAGGAATGAACCAAACGCTTGGTGGCAACGATTCTGGTGCAACGTTAACGCCTCGGATTATTTCGTAGCGCTATTCACGTTGGTTCTTGCCGCTGTAACTGGTTTTTTGTGGTTTTCCACTCATCGTCTTTGGAAGGCTGGTGAAAAACAAATCATCGCTGCTCAAACTGCGGCAGATGCCGCTGTAAAGTCTGCCAACACTGCAGAGAGTGCTCAAACGACTTTGGAGCGGCCATATGTATTCATTGGTGATATTTTTCAGATCAGTATGGCTCCCGACAAGCCGCGCACAATCACCTTCAAAGCTACAAATTACGGACGCACTCCCGCAGTCATTCAGATTGTGAAAGCAGAGCTTATATTTTCCAAATCAATTCCTAACGTCCCGTACGAATTTTCGAATGAGCTCGAATTTGAAAATTTTTACGTCCTCGGTACCGGCGAACCGACTGACGAATATGACTATGAAATTCCCACGAATATAAGTTTGGTCAGCAACTCTATTGACGGAGTTGTCCTTGATGAACCCGCGCCACCCGAAGGAGAATTGGCTTATTTTTTGGTTGAGATTCTTTATGATGATGCCCAAGGACGCCCCCATTCCAAGGGGTTTTGCTGGCAATACGATGCTGGCAGGCATTTTTTCGTCAGACACACTGATAGAGCGTGCCACTACCAAACATAGAACGACCGTCGCCACTAGCGCCTTCATTCAGGCGCTCCGGCCGGACCAGTGGCGACTGCGCCATGAGTCCGGAGTTATGGGTATGCTTTCGACGAAGTGCACGGATTTTGCACAGCTTTGGACGTGCAAACACTCCTTTTGCTTCCGGTAAATTCCGATTTGTTCTCTTTTTGAGAACGAATGCGAACGGATTTTTCCCAGTATCATTGGGAAAACTGGTGCGCAGGTGAGAATCGAACTCACGACCTATCCCTTACCAAGGGATTGCGCTTGCATCGGTCCGGCCGGGGGTATCCCGGGACTACGTTCTCATCTGTTGCCGACCTGTTCATTGCCTGTTCCGGCTCGCGGGCGAAGCGGGCGCGATCCCGCAGGATTTTCGCAACATTCAGATAGCTTTCTTGCTCGCCCATAATCGTAAGGTGTCCATTTTGGTCTAACTTTGCTTTGACCGAAATCAACCTAGATTCGGGCGGCTACTGGCGCAAAGCGGACCCTGGCTTGATGACCGCTTTTGACCCAAAGCGGACATTCCCATTCCTGGTCAAGGTGGGTGCGCGATGCCAATGCAGGTCCGAAATTTGATGGTAGTATTGCTGGTGCCCGATCCCGTGATTGCCGGGATATGACTTCAACTGGCTGACCTTATCGGCCTAGTTCGATGACATCCTTAGGAATGCGACCGATACCCGCTGCGAATGTCCGCTTTGCGCCAAAAGCGGCCATCCCACCACCTGAAGCCGCCGCCTCAGTTATCCGCCGATTTGCGCTGTAGCCGATTGAGACACGAAAGCATCAAAAGCTCCGACTAAATGGGAGAAGCCTTCTTGGAGTCGGATCAAAAATAGACTCTGACCCCATTTACTGCTTTTGCATTTACTGCTCTTGTGCGGCACATGCGACGGTCATTCGACAGGTAACAGGTCGGGGGATTAGTTGAAGCGGTTCGAGCGCGCGGTCTGCTCCACGCTATTCGGCCTTTTGCTTTTGTGGGCCGGACCCTCGTCATCTCAACCGAACATTGTCTTTTCGGTTTCCGGGGACCAGGCGCTCAATTACCCCATCTCGATCCACTATCTTCCCGATGAGCATACGACGATCATGCCGGCCGCCGGCGCTGCCTCTGCTCGTCCGGCGGGCAACCAGCCCGGCCTGCATTATTTTTTCGTGGCGATGTCCAACCAAGTCGGCAACGCCCACTATGGCGACGCTTTTGTGCTGCAGACCTCCGATTTCTTGCACTTCTTCTTCCCGCCCGGATTCGGCAATGCCCAGCACGGCAGGGCCGTGTTTTGGCCTGCTCATCCGGCTGGCGGAAGCTGCGCCTACACAGGCGTGACCCACTTCGATGAGCAATATGCGGCGCCCGGCTCGGTGGTGCAGGATCCGACCCTGCCGCCCGGAAACCTCATCATGATCTACGAGGCCGAGATTCATTGTCCTCCAGCATCGAAAGGCATGGTTGCAGGCTGGGTCTCGATCGGGGTCACGCGCTCTGCCAACGGCGGCAGGACCTGGCCTTCTCCGGTCGCGCAAAAAGGATTCGAGCAGGATTGGCTCGAATATGGCAACGGCCGCTACGCGGGCCTCACGCTGCCTCGAACGCCCCCGCGGACGGCCGCCAACGAGTTCTTCGGCGATGCCTTGCCGAGCGCGTTTGTCGACGATCGGGACGCGTCGGGCGAATACTACATCTATGTACCGTACCAGTTCACCGGAGCGCCCGGCGCCAAGGCCGACGCCAGGATTCACATGGCACGCGCCAAGCTCGGCGACCGCTTCGGCCATCGTGAGGCCGGCCAGTTGCACTTCACCAAGTGGCACAATGGCGGTTGGACGCAGGAAGGCCGGGGCGGGCTGGAGGATGGGGTGAGCCCTCCTTGCGGCGCAAGCTATGGCGAGGGCAACGCGCAGATCGTCTACAACGATGCGCTGCAACGTTACATGATGACATTCGTCTGCACGACCTACCGATGTGCGTCCGCAGGCAAGTGCGAGGCGACGGACGATTCGCTCTATTTCTCGACCGCCACGAGCCTAGCGGTCCAGGATTGGACGCCCGCGCAACTGATTGAAAATTCGACCCACCCGCACGTGGCACAACCCACGGGTGGATGGATCGTGGATGGTGGATATCCCTCCTTCGTTTCGCCCGGCTGCAAGGAAGGGCATCTTGGGCTTTCCGGCAGCATTTTCCTCCTGAAAGGCAATCCGCTTGGTGAACGCCGGTTCGTCTCCCGGTCATTCATGATTAAGCCAACCGCACCAGTCGCTCAGAGGGCTGCGACCTTGGCAAACGGCTGCGGGCAGTCACCGTAGAGGCGACACGGACAGAAATGAGGAGTGGGTAGCCCACAGCCTGGCGAGCGATAAGGGTCGACCTGAGAATGTCCGCTTTGGGTCAAAAGCGGTCATTCCACCAATGTCCGCTTTGCGCCAATAGCGGACATAGGCCGCGCTGTTCAGGCGCCGGCGACATGGTGCAATCGACAGGTCACTTACAGTCTGATAGCCAACGCGACATTGGCCACAACGATCTTGCCGGGAAGGATGGTAAACGCGACACCTGTCCCGTTAAGCAGCTCATATTCCGAAAATCGGTTGCCGGTAATGTTTATCGATAATGCGCCAAGCAGCGGGTCAACGCCATTGTGACCTTGGTATCCGCCATTCAGGTCAAAACCCAGCATGACTCCGGTATCAACCCTTATGCTTGAATAGTCCCACGCGAAAAGCGAATAGCGAGAAGCGGCAATAGACGTGTCTCTGTAATAGCTGTTTCTAAATTCTCCCACAATGATGGACCAGTCCGGATCCAACCTAGCTTCGATCAACAGGCCCCAATTGTGATCATTGAATCCTGCGTCTTGCGGAACGTGGCGGGTGTAGAGCGGCACCTGTATGGTGATGCGCGATAATAATGAATTGCCCCCATCCAGTGGAGACACCTCTTCGGCGCCGGCGCCGGAATTGAATGCCGCGAAAACCGCAGCACAAACCATGATTCGCCCAGCAAGTTTTGCTATTGCGGCAGTCCTGCGATTTATGTGCTTATTGATCATATCGTTCGCAACAATCGCCGCAAAATGCGGATTCAGCATTATGCGGGCATGTTCGTTTTACGCCAATTGCGGGCATTCGTACTCATCGAGTTGATGCCGATGAGGGCTTTTCCGGACTACCAAGAATTCTTGTCCACCGTCAGAATTGCGAGGTCAGGCCGAATTGGAACTGGCTTCTTGTGTAGCGGTAAAGCGCGATACTGCTTTCCTGGTCGGTGAAACTGTAGGAAAATTTTGGCGTAAAGCCGCGATATTCAAAGCGGCGGTTGAGCAGGCTGAAATTCAGCATCAGGGTCCTGTCCGCGCGCGTCACGCCGAAGCCCGCCAACGGGGAATCATAACTGGTGAAATAATAGCTGGGTGACAGGCCGGCGGAAAATCCAAAGGGAAGATCCTGGCTGTAGCCGCCACCGAGCCACCAGACGGAATAGGAATAAGGGCTCGCTGCCGCATCCTGCCGGTTATAGCCGGCCTGGAGCTGGAACAGGCTGGACGGCGACAACACATAGCTGGCCTGGCCCTGGAGAGAGAATAATGGCCCGTTCTGCGCTGGAATGTTGCGGTAGAAAAGACTCTGCGCCCCAATGGAGACGCCGATCAGCCAGTCGGAGGTGATGCCGATATCCGCCGCCAGCCGGCCACCGCCGCCGTTCAGGAACGGCCGATTGCCATACCAGCGTTGAAAGCCGGTCACCAGGGCGCTGATATCCCAGTTCGCGAACAGAAATTGCGGTCCGGCATAGGAAGAAACGGTCATGTCGTCAAACTGGCCGCCACCATAATCCAGGCGATAGGCGTCAACCCCGACGCGGGCCTTGAGATTGCCGGACAGCAGCGGCGACCATTCGCCGCCAATATCGCCCGTGAGGCCAACGCCACTCTTGCGGCGGGCGCTGGGGTCGAGCGCGAAGGGCAAGCCGTAGATATTGATCAGCGAGACGCCGGTAGCAGCGTTTTCATTGCTATCCGGCGCCAGGCCAAAGGAAAAATTGAAGGTCCATTCCCGTAGCCGACTGATGGCGGAAAGGAAACGGTCGATATTGGCCTTGACCGTATCGGGCACATCGCCGGCGCGCGCGAAGCGGAACTGGCGGTCGGCATTGTCGTAATCGCCCTTGAGAAAAAAGGCGCGCCCCAGTTCCAGCCGCACCCGTTCGGCATCGGGCTCATTGATCAAGATGTGCCGGTAATAGGAAATCGCATCGTCATAGCTGTTCTGCGCCACCGCGATGGTGCCGAGCAGGAACAGGGTTTCGCTGTCGTCCGGCGCGGATTCCAGATCGTGAAGCAGGATTTTCTTGGCGTCGTCGAGACGGTTGTTTTCAATCAGCAGCTGCGCCGCCTGGGTGTCGGTGAGAACCATGGTTCTGGCCGTGTCCGACTGGGCCCGGGCGGGAGCGCAAAGGGCCAAAGCCGCCACGGTGAAGAGAATGGCGGTATAGCTCGACATCCGGTCTGCTCAATGGCCAGCCACAACCGTCCCAATAGCCGAGGCGCTTCCATCGTTGAGGGACCAGACCGCGCCGAGATTCTGCGCTGCCGGTCCGTAGAATGCGCCGTCTATGCGGCCCATTGCCGAACCGGACAGACTCATGACGCTTGCGGGGGCGGAAGCAGCCGCAGTACTGCCGCTGAACCTGTTTGTCCCCGTCGCGATATTCGCGGTCACCGATACGTCATTCCATGGCAAATAGTCAGGTTTGGAATATGGAAGCCCATCCCAATATTGCATGTTGGTGAAGGAGCCGTTGATCTTGCCGGAAGCAAAATCTGCCGAGAACGCGGACTTTCCATAAAGTTGGGTTGATTGTTGAATGTCTGTGCCAATTGTTTTGTAGGCCGATCCTACCGCCGTGCCCGAGAAGGTTGCCGTGCCGGTGGTGGGCATGGCCGATGTGGGCGTTTCATAGCCGAATACAGATTCAGTCACACCTTGCGAAGGCCCGCCACCAGAGCCCAGAGGTCCGCCACCAGAGCCCGGTCCCCAGCCCAGATTTCCCCACTCACCCATGGCCACGTAACTGAGACCGCTCGTCCACCCGTCCAGATTGTGCACCAGATTTTCATTACTGCTGTATGCGAAATTCAGATTCTGGGACGGTATTGCCAGTTGAAACGAGGTGGAATTTGCCGAGGTGCTGACCGTAATAGTGGCGCTGTGGTCCGCGGCTGCCGCTAAAAGTCCCGTGGGCTTGGCTTGCAAGCTGGTTGTCAGCAACGGAAAGGTGACATTCGCCGGGTACGCGCCGCTGCTGCCGTCGAAGGCCGGACCGCCCGGCATCGCAACTTGTGCCGTGGCGGAGCTGTAGGTCGCGGCTGCAGGTACCGCGATGGTGCCGGCGATCAACGTATCGAAGTAGGAGTTGTGGGGAGTCACTGGGGTGATGGACGTTGAAGTCGCCGTGCTTGATGTCGCAGTGCTTGAAGTCGCGGCGGGTTGAGACGGACCCGGAGCCCCGCCGCCGGTGCAGGCCGCCGTCAGGAGGGGGACCAGGATCGCGGTCGCCCGAAGAGCCGAACGTGGCTTTTCCATCTGCTTCTCCTTATTGTTTTGTCGCGGCGACAACACCGAACGCTGTATTGAGGGTTTTTGGGTCATGCAGCGACCAGACGGCGCCAAGCTCTTCCGCATTCGGCCCATAGAGCGCGCCGTCAATATTGCCGGTTGCGCCCACGCCAAAACCGAGACTTCCCAAAGGCTGGGTCGGCGTGCTTGTGCTTCCCCCCAGAACCGCGCCCGACAAGCTGCCGGTGATGTTGATCTGGTTCCAGTCCTGCGGCGTGCCCGCGACGCCATTGGAAAGCGGCGTCGCCTTCAAACCCGACAGAGTGCCGGTCACCTGGCCGCTGCCGAAATTGATCGAGAAGCTGCTGGCGGAGCCGCTGACGGTGGCGGTCTGGGTGCCGCTGCCGGCGCTCCCCGGAGTGTAAATCATGCCCGACACGCTGCCGCGGGCATTGGGGCTTGCGCCATTGCCCAGATAACTGGCCTGGCCGCTGGTCGGCACATTGCCGGAGGGCGTCTGAAATCCGGTAACGCCCATGGAGGTGCAAATGCCGCAAACCGTTCCATCGTTCACGGCGTTCCACTGGCCCGTCAGCGTGTAGTTCAACACATCCACCGGCTTGCCGTTGACATCGGTGTATCCGCAACAGGGTCCGCCTGTTCCATCCGGTAACAGAGTCACGGCGACTGCCAGACTGGGAATGTTGAGGTCAAAGGCGGGCCCGGTAACGCCATTAACGGTCTGGGACCCCTTGTAGGTCAGGGTCCCCCCACCATTACCGAAGTTGGTCAGGGTCACCCCACCATTACCGAAGGGGGTCACAGAACCGGGCGACACGTCCAGAATCGATTGACGCAGAGGCAGAACGGTCCCCACCGGCATGTTCGCAAGTGCCGTATTTCCGGTTGCCAGAACCGCTGTGTTGGAGCCGAGGCTGGCCCTGGGCGCCACTTGATACAATGAAGGGGCCACCGGCGGGATGGATGTCGAAACCACGGGAGCTGGGCCGCCACCCCCGCCCCCGCAAGCCGTCATCGGAAGGGGCGCCAGCAGGACGGCGGCCCGAAGCACAGTCAAAAAGCGTGATGTGTCCATCTGCGTCCCCCGAAATCTTCTGTGTGACGGGCGCAGATTGAGGCGGGGCCATCGTCGGGAACGTCACCGCGCCGGCGAAACTGCCGTCACGGCAGCGTCAAACTGCGTCACAGAAACAAAAAAACGGGCGCCAGGCGCGCGCGCACCCCCCGTTCGGCGTTGATCTGGGTTAAACTGCCGTGAAAGATGGGGTTCACAGGGCGGGCGCCATCGAAATTGGTCTTGGGCGATGGTCAACAGCGAAACTTCCATTGAGATCATGCCCTTGCAGGGCCGCTACTCGCTTCAGCTGCTGGGCGGGTTTGAGCTTCTGGCACTTCCCGGCGGCGCTAAACCCGTCCTGCCGGGAAAGCGCGAACGCGCCCTTCTGGCCTATCTGGCGCTCAGCCCGAAAGGCCGCCAGCCCCGCCGTAAGCTGGCGGCGCTGCTCTGGGGCGATGCCGCCGATGAGACCCTGCTCGACAATCTCAGAACCTGCGTCTGGCGGCTGCGCAAGGCGCTGGGCCATGGCGCCCATCGCCTCCTGGCGTCGGATGAGGACGATATCGTTCTCGATCTTGCCGCTTTTGACATTGACGTCCTCACCTTTCGCCGCCTTGCGGGAGGGGCGGGCCGGGCGGATCTGGTAAGCGCCGCCAGGTTGTTGGGCGGCGATCTCCTGGGCGGACTGGAACTGGATAGCGAGGAATTCGAATCCTGGCGCCGGATGGAAGGCTTGCGCCATCTAGACCAGGCGGTCGATGTCCTTTCACGGCTGATGCGGCTTTACGCCGATAGCGGTGAAGCCGAACGCGCCATCGATGCGGGCGCGAAAATCCTGCGGCTTGATCCGCTGCATGAGGCGACCGCACGCCACATGATGAAGCTTTATGCCGCAAACGGCCGCCGCGGCGCCGCGCTCCAGCTCTACCAGGCCCTTGCCGAGGCGCTGAAGCGCGACGTCAACGCCCAGCCGGAGCCCGCGACAAGAGAGGTCTTCGCCGCGATCATCCGTGCCGAGAAAGACATGGCCGCCCAGGCATTGGTAGAAACATCGGTTGAAACGCCGATTGATGCCCCGATTGTCGTGAGTCTTCCTCCAAATGCAGCGCGCGATGCGCCAGCCGAGCCACAACCGATTCCACAGCCGCCTCACAAATGGCGCCTTGCCGCGCTTGCGGCAGCGCTGATCGCGATGACCGCGCTGGCGTCTCATTGGTGGGTGGTACCCGCTCGTCCGGCCGCAACGCCCGCCGCTGGAGGGGCACTCTTCCCCGCCGCAACACCACTCCCGGCCGCCAATCAAGCGACGCCGGTCACCATCGCCGTGCTTTCCTTCGACAACCTGTCCGGTAACACCGGACTGCAATCCTTTTCCGACGGTATCGGCGAGGAAATTTCGGCGGCCCTCGGGAAAATGGCGGGGCTCCAGCTTGTCGCACGTGATTCGGCCTTCCAGCTGAAGCGCGCGACCGACACGCGCGGTATCGGGATGACGCCCCTGGCGCGCTATCTGGTCGAGGGCACGGTCCGGCTGACGCAGAACCGCATCATTGTCGCGGCGCGGCTGATACGGACCGACACTGGCGCAGCCATATGGAACGAGAGCTACGACCGCGAACTGAACGATATCTCCACGGTGCGGACGGATATCGCGATGGCGATTGCGGAGGCATTGAACACGCCGCTTGGCCTCGCTCCGCAGATGCATTCCGGGTCCGATCCCAACATCGACGCCAACTCCTATGAGCAATTCCAGCACGCCCAATCGCTGATGCGCACGCGGTACACGGGGGCGAAAGAAGCCGCCGATATTCTTGAGTCGCTGGTCAAGCGCAATCCCAACTATGCGCCGGCATGGGCGGCCCTGGCGCAGTGTTACGCTTGGATGCCTGGTTTCGCTTCCCCCTATGACGTGCCGGAACGGCACCGGCGCATCCAGATATTCTTTCCGATGGCGCAAGAGGCGGCGCACCGGGCGATAGCGTTGGATCCCAAGCTGGCCGAACCCTACCTTACGCTCTCCCACATAGAGGCCTTTAACGGGCGATGGGCGGCGGCGTTGGACATCATTTCCAAGGCGCTCGTCCTTCATCCGGATCTTCCTGCCGCGTTGGCCAATCAAATGGGCGTCTACGCCATTCTCGGATATCGCAAAGAGGCCCTGGCGATCGCGGAACGGCTTCGCACCCTGGAGCCGGATAACGTGGGCTTCAAGCAGGATACAGCCGAAGTTATGTGGGAAAATGGGCAGGCCGATGCCCCAATCGAGGTGCTGAAATCCCTCATCGACCGTCCCTCCGGTCCCACCAGCCTCGCCATGATGTATGCCTCCGTAGGCCGCTACCAGGACGCCGCGGAAGTGTTGGAGACGGCGCTGAAGGGGCCAGGCACATTGCCGGACTCCTGGCCGGAGTCGTTTCGTATCGCCGCCGGTCTTTTGCGCAAGGCGCCGTCCAAAACCGTTTTCCCGGCCGACCCCCCGCATCTGGATCGCGTCGGCTTCGTCTACCTCTATGTTGGCGCGCCCCAGCACGCCTTTGACAATTATGAGGACTGGATCAAATCGGGCCAGGTCGGCGGCCAGGGCGACAGTTTCAGTTATGTCTGGAACGCGTCCTATTCCCCCGCGCGCAAAACGCAGAACTTCAAGCAGTTTGCGCGCGATGCCGGCTTTGTCGCTTACTGGCGCCAGCGCGGCTGGCCCGATCTCTGCCATCCGGTCGGGGTCGATGATTTCGCCTGTGATTAAGAGGGATTCGCAGCGCTATACTTCATGATCGGCCGACGCGCTCACAACCGCAGACTCTTGGGCGCGTTCATCGCGGCGAGTGCCGGCGTCATATTTGCCGGTCCCGTTTCGGCGGCTGACGGTGATGGCACCGATACACTCGAAACCGTCTATGTAACCGCGCGCAAGCAATCGGAGGATTTGCAGAAGGTGCCCCTGCCGGTCACCGTATTAAGCGGCGAGGCTCTGGCGGACAGCAATGATACCCAGATACAGCAACTGGCACTGAAGGCGCCAGACCTTCTGGTGACGCAAAGCAATGCCCGCCAGACCTCATTTGGCCTGCGCGGTCTTGGCAACAATCCCATCTCTGACGGGCTCTCTACCAGCGTTGGCGTTTACATGGACGGCGTGTATCTGGATCGGCCGGGCATGGCTGCATTCGATCTTCTGGATATTGCGCAAATCGAGGTGCTGCGCGGACCGCAGGGAACGCTGTTTGGCAAGAACACCACCGCGGGCGCCATCACCATAACAACTTTGGCGCCGGAATTTGATTATGGCGCAACCGGGACCTTCCGGGCTGGGAATCTGGGCCTTCATCAGGCGCATTTTTCGGTCACCGGACCAATGTCCAACGTGCTTGCGTTCCGTCTCAGCGGTTATGACACCGATCGCAATGGCTATCTCAAGGACGTTTACGACGGCCGTCGTCTCCTGAGCCTGCATAGACAAGGCCTGCGTGGCCAGCTCCTCTACCGTCCCAGCGCGAATTTTTCCTGGCGGATGATTGCCGAATATGGGCGTGAGCAGGATAGCTCCGGAGCCGCGGTGCTTTACAGTACGGGCCCCTCGCAAAGCGCCAATCCAACCTTTGTGCCGTACGACACTTGGGCCGGCAATCTCGGGATTACGCCCATAACAGATCCCACCCTCCTGGAAAATACGGACAACGCACCGCAGCAAATTACGGACCGGCAATACGCATTAACCTCTCTCATCACCGCGCAACTTGGCGCGTTGACCCTGGATTCGGTTACGGGATGGCGGGCCTGGCGATACGAGCCCCATATTGACCTGGATTATACAAGCGCCGATGCGATCAGGGATGGCGGAAATGCGAGTCATGTACGTCAATTCAGCCAAGAACTCCGGCTCTCCGGAACAATGTCCACAATCACCTATGTTGCGGGAGGATATTTCTTCTGGCGAAACATCTTGGGAGGTAATTTCACAACGTACGGCTCGCAATACAGCCAGGGCCTGGGAATATTGGGCAATCCAGCGTTGAACAATGGCACGACGCACACTTACACGGACTTATCAAACCGGAGCTATGCGGCTTTCCTGCAAGGCATCTGGCATTTCGCGCCGCAATGGAATTTTACCGCCGGGCTTAGGGAAACATACGAGACGGAATCCGGCACGATCACGCGCACCGCATTCACCGACGGAAGCGGCCCTCCACCGCCGAATTTTGGCGCCTATAATGGAAGCCTTTCGACCGATGAATGGACGCCATCCGCGCTTCTGAGCGCGGATTACGCAGTCAGCGACGGAATGCTCGCCTATGCCTCGTCATCCTATGGAGCCAAGGCAGGCGGCTTCAATCCGACTGTGCCTTCCACCGGCAACGGCACGATTCTGTCTACTGACACGTTGAAGGTCAAGCCGGAGCGGATGGCTGACTTTGAACTCGGCTTGAAGAGCGAGTTGCTGGACCGCCATGTCATCCTGAACCTGGACGGTTATTGGGGAACGGTTGCCGGTTATCAAACCTCGGCCGTCCAGATACTGCCCAACAACCAGCGAAAAACCAGCGTTACGAATGCCGGGTCCGTGCTTACCCAGGGCATAGAGGCGGACGTCACGGCGAAACTTTCGTCCGAGATCCAGTTGAAGTCCTCTTTAAGCTACAACGACGCCCATTATGTGACCTTCACAAACGGGCCGGCAGCGGAAGGCTCAACTGCGCCAACTCAGGACCTGTCTGGTCGCCCCTCCTGTTGGCACC
>Ga0210402_10000454_pt1 | contig 45837 bp, 42 predicted proteins | sample IncBWC7MmetaG_FD_161055 | JGI IMG/M metagenome (GOLD analysis project Ga0210402, IMG submission 161055) | Forest soil microbial communities from Barre Woods Harvard Forest LTER site, Petersham, Massachusetts, United States - Inc-BW-C-7-M | ecosystem: Environmental > Terrestrial > Soil >... | reverse complement strand
AAGTGCCCCAACACATTGCCGACCTCGGTCTAGGTGGCGTCGCGGTCGATGAGGATGGCCACCAGCTTCTGCTTCAGGACCGCCCCGAACGCGGCGATGAAATCGACCGAGTTCGGAAGCTGGATGGCGATGACGTCGTTCGCCCGAAGCCCGGCACCGGCGAAGCGCGCGGCAAGCTCGTCGATCCGCGAGGCGAGTTGGGCACGCGAAGTCACGTAGCCCGCCTCACCATCGATCAGCGCAACCGCCTCGGGCCGGACCGCCGCAAGTGCAAGGAAACGTTCGAGCATGGACGTTGGGGGATGGAGGATAGAGTCGACGATACGGTACGTCAACCGGCTGGCGTACGTCCCTGCCGCGAAACAGGATCATTGTGCTCAACGGGAGCCCGGCCACGCCCGCTCCGACGCAGCACTCGCCTGTGACTCCCCGGTCATCGCCGACCGTTCCCAAGACTGTCGAGATGAAACCGCTCTTCCATCTGCGTTCTCCGTCAGCCAGCACCTGCGAACGCCTCAACTCAACGAGCGCGCAACCCGGCCTGCCGCGTGACCCCGATGACTCAGTGCGTACGCTCGATGACTCAGTGCGTAGGCCCGATGACTCAGTGCGTACGCTCGATGACTCAGTGCGTACGCTCGATGACTCAGTGCGTACGCTCGATGACTCAGTGCGTACGCTCGATGACCCAGTGCGTACGCCCGATGACTCAGTGCGTACGCTCGATGACTCAGTGCGTACGCCCGATGACTCAGTGCGTACGCTCGGTGACTCGGCGCGTACGCTCGATGACTCAGTGCGTACGCTCGATGACTCGCCGTCTGAGCCGGATGACTGGCCGTCTGAGCCGGACGGCGCGCCGCCTGAGCCGGACGACGCGTCTCCTGAGCCGGATGAGGCACTGCCTGAGCCGGACGACGCGTCTCCTGAGCCGGATGACGCACCGCCTGAGCCGGACGACGCGTCTCCTGAGCGGGGTGATGTAGACGGCCATCCAACGTTGCCCGCGCTGGCCCGAGAAAAATCCCTACTGCTTCTTCGTTTACAGCGGACGGGCCCGCGCATTCCAAAGCGGTTTACTTCGTGTAACTGTCCGCGCCGAGGAAATGGAGGGATACATACGGTGCGTCGCCGACGACCCAACTGTCGTGTGGCACCGCAGGGATGTAGAAGAGCTGCCCTACCGTCAGTTCCATAACCGACCCATCTTGAAATGCTGCTACCGCAGTGCCGGAGACAACGAGGCCGACATGTTCGACGCCGCAAAGAGCACTACCGGCGATCGGGGCCACGTGTTCGGACCATTTCCAGCCCGGCTCGTAGCTGGCGCGGCCGACTGTGAGACCACCGATGTGAACGATCTCGAATCGACCCTTTTCGAATAAACGGACTTCGTCGGGATCCTCGAAGCGACGCAGGATGGAGCTGTCCATACTTTCGATGATACTCGGCCAGGAGAACGTTCACGCGGAGGCGCGGAGAGGAGACTCAAGTAATCTGACTCTCTCTACGCGTCTCCGCGTGATTCCGCTTTTGCATTACGATCCAACACCCATGATCGACGTCCTCGTCATCGGCGGTGGGCCGGCTGGATCGACGGCGGCGACTTTGCTGGCGCGGAAGGGGTTTTCGGTCACCCTTCTCGAGCGCGAGCAGTTTCCGCGGTTTCAGATCGGCGAGTCGCTGCTTCCGTACAACAACGACCTGCTCGACCGGCTCGGGGTTTCGGTTCCGTTGTCCGAGGGGCCGTACACGCCGAAATTCGGGGCGGGGTTCGTGACGGCGGATGGGGCGCTCGGGTACACCTTCCGTTTTTTTGAGAACCTGCCGGAGGCCTATCACAGCTCCTTTCAGGTCAAGCGGGCGGAGTTCGATGAGTTGCTGCTGCGCAATGCCGCCGCCAGCGGCGTCGAGGTCCGCGAGGAGACGGCGGTGACGGCAGTCGATCTTGCTGATTCCGCCCGCGTCACAGTCACCTGCGCGAGCGGCGAGCGGCTCGAGGCGCGCTTCGTCGTCGATGCCAGTGGTCATGGCGCGTTTCTCGGGAACCGCGTCGGCGACAAGAAAGACGTCGAAGAGCTGAAGAAGGTGGCTGTCTTCGCGCACTACAAGAACGTTCCGCGTCCCGAGGGGCGCGACGCCGGCAACACCATCATCGTCGTCCTGCGTGATGCCTGGTTCTGGCTGATCCCGGTCAGTGCCGATACGATGAGCGTCGGACTCGTCGTCGGCCGCGACCATCTGCGCGGATGCGGTCTCACTCCCGAGGCGTTGTTGGAGCAGACCATCGCAGGCGCGCCGTATCTGGCGGAACGGATGAACGAAGCGGAGCGCGTGACTCCTGTTTACGTGCGGCGCGATTTCTCTTTCATGATGAAGCGCAGAACCGGAAAGAACTTCGCGCTCGCCGGCGATGCCGCGGGATTTCTCGATCCTATCTTCTCGACCGGCGTCTTCATGGCCATGAAGTCGGCGGACATGGTGGCCGACGCGGTCGAACAGCGGCTGCGCGGCGGGAGCATGCGATTGCTGCGTCGCTACGACCGGACGTTCCAGGGAGCGCTCGACAAATACTTCCGCTTCATCTCCAACTTCTATCGCCGCGAGTTCCTCGAAGTCTTCCTCCAGCCCAAGGCGGACTACGGTCTCATTCCGGTGATCACCGGCATCCTGGCTGGGAACATCTTCGCCACGAATCACCGCGCCAAGCTGGCGCTGTTCTTCTTCTTCGTGCGGATGCAGAAGATGTTCGGCGTGATCGCGCCGCCGATCGCGTGGGAGGAGTTGCCGGGCCCGGCAAGTATGTGAGAATGCCCCAAGCCCATGGATGACCTGAGAAAGAAACTGAAAGAGCTCCTCATCGACCGTCTGAAGTTCGAAGACATGACGCCGGAAGACATCAAAGACGACGAACCCCTATTCGCCGGTGGCCTCGGACTCGACTCCATCGATGCCCTGGAGATCGTTGTGATGCTCGAGACTGAATTCGGCATCAAGGTGAAGAACGAATCGGCCGCGCGCGACAACTTTCATTCGATCTCATCGCTCGCGGACTTCGTCAGGCATCGGCTGGCGGATGAGCAGCGGGCGCAGGTGTGAGCTGGCTGGCCAGTCTCCCCCACCAGATTCCCTTCCGCGCCGCTTCCGCCGCGACGCGCGTCGATGACAAGACGATCGAGGGGGTCTACGTCTGCACGGCGAACGACCTGATGCCGTCGGGTGTGATGGCCGTGGAAGCGATGGCGCAGCTCGGCGGCGGACTGGCGTTTGCAGAATCGCCTGTGCCCGGATTCCTCTCCGGCATCGATCGATGCGAGATCGACCGGGCGCTTGTTACGGGGGATGTGGTTCGTTTTGTGGTCACGCTCGATGCCGATTTCGGAGGCACGTTCCGGTTCACGGGGCGGGGATTGGTCGATGGAGTGGAAGTGATTCGGAGTCGGTTTTACCTGGCAAAGGCATTTCACCACAGAGGCACAGAGGACACAGAAGGATCTCCTCCGTGATCTCTGTGTCTCTGTGGTGAAGATTTTTTTCTACGGAGAACTATGCGCGCGCCCGATACCTCAACCCGCCTGGCCATCACCGGCGTCGGGATCATCTGCTCGATTGGACGGAACCAATCGGAGGTGTGGCAGTCGATCGTCGAGTCGCGCGACGGGATCGGCAAGCTGACGAAGTTTCACGGCGAGAGCTTTCCGACGGATGTTGCCGCCGAGGTCGGCGAGATCGATGACCTGTTGCCGATCGACAGGCACGAAGCGCGGCGGATGTCGCGCAGCGACCTGCTGGCAGTCATCGCGGCCAATGAAGCGGTGACCCAGGCGAATGATGGCGCGACGGCTCCGCTGCCTCGCGAGCGCGCCATCGTCTCGACGGGAACCTCGACCGGCGGCCTGCTCGAAGGGGAGAGCTTCTACTTCAATCGTCTGGTGCATGGACGCGGACGCGTGGCAGTTTCCAGCGTGCTTCAGCAGCCGACGTCAGGTCCTTCCGACGCCGTGGCCCGCGCTCTCGGCCTCGGCGGCGGCGTGTTGTCGAACGCCACCGCCTGTGCCTCGGCCGGCGCCGCCATCGGAATGGCCGGCGACCTGCTCCGCTCGCGGCATGCTGACGTCGCAATCGCGGGCGGGAGCGACGCGCTCTGCCGCCTGACCTACAGCGGATTCAACGTGCTGCAGGCGGTCGATGAAAATCCCTGTGCGCCGTTCGCGGCCGGGCGGAAGGGCATCACGCTCGGCGAAGGGGCGGCCTATCTCGTGATCGAGCGCTGGGATGATGCGAACGCGCGCGGTGCCACGATTCTCGCCGAGCTTCTCGGCTACGGCGCGACCTGCGACGCGCATCATCCGACCGCGCCGCACGAGGAAGGACGCGGTGCCCAGGCCGCCATGCGCGGCGCCCTGGCGGAGGCGGGAGCCGAACGTCCTCGGGTCGACTACATCAATGCACACGGAACGGGCACGCTGCTCAACGACTCCGCGGAGACGAAGGCAATCGTCGCCACGGTTGGTGAAACGGTGCCGGTGTCATCGAGCAAGTCGTACTTCGGCCACACGCTGGGAGCGTCGGGCGGCATCGAAGCGGTGATCAGCGTGCTGGCACTGCGGAATCAGCTCGCGCCGCCGACGCTGCGTCTTGATGTGGCCGCGGCCGATTGCACGCTCGACTACGTCCCGCACACGCCGCGGCCGATGACGATGACGAACATTCTGTCGAATACATTCGGCTTCGGCGGTTCGAACGTCTCGCTGCTTTTCCGAAGGACGTAAGGTATAACGCGCGTTCTCCCATGAATCGGGTTGCCATTACAGGCATCGGCATCGTTGCGCCGGGAGCGGTAGGCATCGAGCCATTCCGCGCCATGCTTGACGCTGCGGCCACCGCCGTGACGACGATCGACCGTTTCGATACCGAGGGCCTCTCCGCGCACACCGCGGCCCTCGTGCGCGACTTCAAGGCACGCGACTACATCCCGGTCATGAAGATGCGGCGGATGAATACCCTCTCCCGCTATGCCGTCTCTGCCGCGCGGCTGGCTATCGATGATGCCGGCGCGCAACCGTCCAGCGAATCGGGCGTGGCTCTCGGCACGGCCTTCGGGCCTGTGCAGACGTCGGTCGACTATATGCAGGAGTACGTCGCCAAAGGGGCGGCTCTCGCGCCGCCGCAGCTTTTCGCGGAGTCGGTGGCGAACGCGCCGGGCTCGCACATCGCCATCGAATTCGATCTGCGCGGCTTCAACGTCACGATGACGCAGCGGGAGTCGTCGCTGCTCGCGGCGGCGATGTTCGCCAGCTCGCAGATCGTGAAAGGGACGGTTCCTTCTGCGATCATTGGCGGTGTGGAAGAGGTCAACGAGATGGTGTTCTCAGTTCTCGACCGCATCGGTGCGCTTGCACACGCCGAGGATGGGCTGAGCGAGCAAATGCGGCCCTTCGACCGGAGGCGCAACGGCATGTCCATCGGCGAAGGGAGCGCGATTTTCGTCGCCGAGGCAACGCCGTCGCGGCAACCGTACGGATGGCTGGCAGGATTCGGCATCGCCCGCGATACGACGGCAACGATCTCCGACTGGGGAACGGACGATGCGCAGGTTGCCGTGGCCATGCAGGCGGCGATCGACGATGCAGAGATCGCGCTTGCCGACGTCGACGCGATCTACACCTCAGCGAACGGTACGAAACGTGGTGATCGCCTGGAGTTGCGCGGAATCCAGCGGCTCTTCGGTGACGACGCGCCCCCCGTCGTTGCCACGAAGGGCTACTTCGGCGAGTACGCCGCCGGTGGCGGATTCCAGCTTGCGGCAGCCCTGTTGGCGATGCGCGATCAGAGGCTGCATGGGTCGTTCGGTTTCGAGAAAACAGATCCGGAGATGATGTTTGTTCCTGTCATCGCGCCGCGCGACGCGCGTCTGCGGAACATCCTGGTCAACTCCGTTTCTGCCGGCGGCGGCATCGTCTGCGCAGTCGTGTCGCGGGAGGGGTCATGACGGAGCGGGTTATCGTCATCATCCCGGCGTTGAACGCGGAGCGGAGCGTCGGGGTGGTAGTGCGAGACTGCAAAGCGGTGGTGAAGGATGTTCTGGTCGTCGATGACGGTTCCGCGGACCGGACCGCCGAGGTGGCGCGAGAGGCTGGAGCGCAGGTCGTCAGCCATTCGGTCAATCGCGGCAAAGGGGCGGCGCTCAAGACCGGATTTGCGTATGCGCTGGAGCACGGTTTCGAAGCGGTGGTCACGCTCGATGCCGACGGCCAGCATCTCGCGAGCGAGATCCCGAAGTTTTTGGCGGCGCGCGAAGAAACCGGCGCGGATCTCATCATCGGCGGACGCGCCCATCTGTTCGGCCAGATGCTGCCGCGACGCCGGTTTGCCAACCGCTTCTCGGCGCGATGCATCGCCTTCGCGTCGCATACGGACGTCACCGATTCGCAAAGCGGCTTCCGGCTCTACTCCGCCCAACTGCTTCGGGCCATCCGCCTCCGCAGCGATGGGTTCGACTTGGAGAGCGAAGTGATCGTTCAGGCCGGCCAGCGCCGATTCAAGATCCTCTCGATTCCGATCGACCTCGGTTTCGTCGATGGACAGTCCACAAGCCACTACAAGCCGCTGATGGACACGATCCGGATTGCCTGGACGGTGATTCGGGCGCGGTACTTCTGGCGCTGACTGCGCCTGCGGCGCGTTGTCGGTTATCGGTGCCTGCGATGTTGTGGGTTGTCGGTTCTCGGTTGTCTGCGCCCCGGCGGGACGCGTGGTCAGCGGCCACGTCATCGCAGGCCGCGCAGAACCCTGACAGTGTGACAGTCCGCGTTGCGGCGCGGATTACATCCCACGCGCCGCAGCGCAGACAACCGACAACGCGGCGAAGCCGCAGACAACGCACCAGAGGCGCGCCGTTTAATGCGCCGCGGGAGGGGTTGCCGGAGCCGCAGGCAGATCACTCTTCGCCAGCGGTTTCCTCGGCATCATCTCCGGGCGGTTTGCGGCTTCCCAGACGAAGGTGGCCATGACGACGGCGGCCTGCATCAGGTCGTCGCGCTGCAGGCGATCGTAAACGTCGTAGTTGGTGTGATGCGTGCGCTCCCCGTACTCGACCTCGTCCTGGATGAACTGGAAACCGGGAAGGCCGACGCCATCAAAGGAGAGATGATCGGTCCCTCCGGTGTTTCGCTCTGTGACGGTGGTGACGCCGAGGTCCTTCAGCGGCTCGATCCATGCGGCGAAGATCGGAGCGACGGCGAAATTGTCCTGCGCGTAGATACCGCGGACCTTTCCGGTGCCGTTATCGAGATTGAAGTAGGCGGAGAGTTTGGCGTGCTCCGGCTTGATCGTCAGCGGGCCGGGGTTGCGGCGCATCGCGGCCGGGATGTCGCGCTCGGCCGCGGTGGGCTCGGGGCGTGAGGCGAAATGCTCGGAGACATAGCCGTGAGAGCCGAGGAGACCTTCCTCCTCGCCGCTCCAGAGAGCGATGCGGATCGTTCGCTTCGGGGCGATGCCGATCGCTTTCAGAATGCGCACCGCCTCCATGGCCACGACCGTTCCCGCGCCGTTGTCCGTCGCGCCCGTGCCGCCGTGCCAGGAGTCGAGGTGGCCGCCGAGCATGACGATCTCGCCCTTCTTGTCGGTGCCGGGGATCTCGGCGACCGTGTTGTAGGCGTTCTTGTCCTGGTCGTAGTAGGTTGTTTTGACGTTCACCTCGAGGGTGACGTCCTTCCCCTGGTCGGTGAGGCGCGCCAGGCGGTTGTACTGTTCGGTCGACATCACGATCGCCGGAACGGGATATTGCTCACCGTCCTTCTGCGTGCCGGCGCCCTGCACGTGGAACGTGCCGTAGTCGGCGGGATCGGGATCGATCATCACCAGCGGTTTCTCTTCGGCGAGGAACTTCGTCAACGCTTTGCGGAAGGCGTTGCGTTTGGCCACCTCCTCGCGCGTGAAGCGTGGACGGCCCGGCAACTCGTAGCTCTCGGTATCGTTCAGCTCTTTCTCGGTGTAGCGCGTGTACTGAAGCTTTTCGTGCGGTTTGATCTCACGTACGTCGCCGTTGAGCACGATCTTTCCAGCGAGTTTGCCGCGATACTTTTCGATGTCTTCGACGGTCTCGATCTTCACCTTGACCGGTTTGCCGCTGATGACGCCGCTCGTGCCTGGCGTCCAGGCGCGCGGCAGCGCCCAGAGCTGCGCCACGTCGGGGGAGGTCATGCGCACCGTGCACTCCTCGTACGACCAGCCGCGTCCGAACGGACCCCAGCTTTCGAGATGCGCGTTGCTCAGGCCGAAGGAGGTGAGCTTGTCGCGCGTCCATTCGTTGGCGCGCTTCATGTTGGGCGATCCGGTGAGGCGCGGCCCGACGAAGTCCATCAACTCCTCGGCGGTGTCCATCACTTTCGAATTACGGAACCCTTCCTGCCGGATGCGGTTCTGCATCGTCAGGTCAGGTGTGTCGGCGGCAAAGAGAGAGGTCGCGAAGAGGGCGACGAAGGCGAGCGTCTTTTTCATGGCCGCGTAGTTTACATGCGCTTCGCGCGTTGTCTGCGGCTTCGCCGCGTTGTCGGTTATCTGCGCTGCGGTGCGTGGCTGTTCATCAATGGTCCCAGAGTCTGACTTCCGGCCAAGCGCGCCGCAGCGCGCAGACAACCGACAACGCGCCGAAGGCGCAGACAACGCGCAAAGCGCAGTTACAGCTCCAGTTCGCCCCAATCGATCGTGGTGGGGACGTTTGATTTGGCGAAGATCGTGGCCAGCATCTCGTCGGGGCGGTAGATGCGGACGTCGCCGAACTCGCTGGTGCGGCGCGTTTTCATCGTGAAAAGAGCGCGTTGGGAGGCGTACTCGAAGTTGGCGTGGAAGTCGTCGTCCTTCTTCTGATCGAACATCGTCCGCAGCACATTGAGCTGATTGGCGAGATGGTCGGCCGGATCGGCGGTAGCAGCGGCCTTCCCCTGTTTCGCGTTCTTGCGCCGAGGTTGGTCGATACCGATGGCCATGGAGCGAAGCTCGTCGAGCTCCTGCGCGACCCTGTTACTCCTCGACAACTTCTTTTCCTCGGGCGGGAGGAGCAGGGCCGGGATCTTGTTGCAGTTCGCGCGGTGGATGGCCTCGCTGCGCGTGATCCAGCCGAGGTTCGTCACGCCGCAACGGGCGGAGACGTTCGACGTCAGATTCTCGATGAACGGCTTCACGGCCGTCTGGAACGAGTCGTCGACGCCGTTGAAGAGATTGAGGACGTAGTGAACGCGAAACTCGTCGAGTGTCTGCTGCACGGTGCGGGTGATCGGGTGATCGCCGAGGTTTCCGGCAAGGTCGTCGGCGAAGGCGTCGAGGTTCGCGACCGAGGAATCGTAGACATCCTCGACCTGATCGATCAACTCGTTGATCAGGCGCCAGAAGTCGAGCTGCCCATTGACTGTTGCGTAAAACGGTGACTCGCGGCTGAAGATCAGACGAAGCTTGCGGAAGAGGATGGCTTTGACGATGTCGGAGGCGGCCAGCGTGGCGCTGGGCAGGTGCGGTGTGAAGATCAGGATCCCGGAGTTGGAGAACGGCAGGAAGTCGATGACGTTGGAGTCGAGACCGGCCCGCATGTCGAGGATGACGTAGTCGGCGTCCAGCCCGTTGATGGCCTCGATCAGCTTCGCTTTGTTGGCAGCGCCGAAGTTGGTGATTTCATCGATCAGATGCAGCGGCCCGGCTACGAATCCAAAGTCGCGGAAGGCGCCCTTGGGGTCGAGCTTGTCGGAGAGGTACGAGACGCATCGGTTGAGCGGTTCGCCTTTTCGAAAGAAATGGTAGAGATCTTTTTCGATCGGGACGTCGATGGCGTTGCGGATGGCGGAGGTGCCGGTGTCGAGATCGACGAGGACAGTCCTGCCGTGCCGCGAGAGTGCAAGCGAGAAGTTGATGGCGAAGGTCGTCTTGCCGACTCCGCCCTTGCCGGAAGAGATCGGAATGATCCGTTTGATGGCCACTCTCGTTGGGAACTTCGTCCGGGAGTGTAGCATCGGGGTGGTGTAGCGGCTTTGCTGCTAAAATCCCTGCACAAGTGCTCCCATCATCGTTTTATAGGAAGTTCACGCTCTTTGCAGAGCTCGATGAGCGCGAGCTCGCGTCGATCGCCGCCGTCGCCAAGACACGCCGTTACGCCAAGGACGACGCCGTCTTCCATGCCGACGAGAGCGGGGACGTTTTCTACCTGATCCGCGAGGGGCAGGTGAAGGTGACCATGATCTCTCCCGAGGGGAAGGAGATCATCCTCTCGATCCTCGGCGTTGGCGATTTCTTCGGAGAGATGGCGCTGTTCGACAACGAGCCCCGATCGGCGACCGTGATCGCCACCGAGCCGCTGGAGATCGTTTCGATCTGGCGCAGCGACTTCCTGCACATCCTCAGTGAGAACTTTTCGATCACGCAGAAGGTGCTGGCGGAGCTGTCGAAGCGGTTGCGCGACGCATCGAACCGGATCGAGTCGCTGGCGACGATGGACGTCTACGGCCGTCTGGCGCGCTTCTTCCTCGATCTGGCGCGCCAGAGCGGCAAGTCGCTCGAGAACGACTATGTCGCCGTGACTCGCCCGACGCACCAGGCCATCGCCAACATGATCGGCACATCACGCGAGACGGTGTCGCGGCTGATCCACGACCTGATGAAACAGAATCTGCTGTTGTCCGAGGGGAAGACGATCTATCTTCGGAAATCAGCATTGGATCAGTTCCGCGCGGAGCTGTGATTGCGGTTGCGCGGTCTCGGGGTTGCGGGGTCTCGGAGTAAAGTCTTGCCGCGAGACCGCGAGACCGCGAGACCGCGAGACCGCGCTACCACGAGACCGAGTAACCGCGTAACCTGCTCCGCAATGCTCACCGTCCCCAACGCCCTCACCCTTCTTCGCCTGCTGGCGGTGCCGGTGTTCATCTATGCGTCGTTCCGAGGGGAGTACCGGCTGGCGTTTTTCATCTTCATGGGGGCCGCCGCAACCGACTTTCTTGACGGTGTCATCGCCCGGCGTTTCAATCAGCGATCGCGATTGGGCGCGATCCTCGATCCGGCGGCCGACAAGACGATGATGATCGGCGGTTACCTTTTCTACACTCTGCGGGACGGTCTGCCGGTGTCGGGAATCCCCGGATGGGTGACGTTCACGGTGTTCATCCGCGACTTTTTCATCATCGCCTTCGCCTACCTGCTGTACACGCGCGTTCACGTGAAACGATTTCCCCCGTCGTGGGCGGGGAAGACTTCGACCGTCCTTCAGGCGTTCACCCTAGGTGTGGCGATCGCCGCGAATGCCTTCGGACCGGTGCTTCTGCCATTCCTGGAGATCCTCTTCCGCATCGTTGTGGTGGCGACGCTCTTCTCGGCGTGGGACTACCTGCGGAAAGGGAAGGGGATGCTCGCCGCCAATCCTTGACCGCTTCTGCGCCCTCTCCTAGAATGCGCGGCTCGCGCGAGCGAAATAGATGATGGGCGGGAGAAGTTAGCAGGAGTCCCGAGCCTCCATAGCTCAATTGGTAGAGCAGCAGACTCTTAATCTGTTGGTTCTAGGTTCGAGTCCTAGTGGGGGCACCAAATCAAGTAGGATGATGAGGACTGGGCGCGCCCCCGGTCCTTTTTTGCATTCGGGCGAAAGTGGCGGAACTGGCAGACGCGCTGGACTTAGGATCCAGTGGCCCAAAGCCGTGCGGGTTCGAGTCCCGCCTTTCGCACCAATCCAGCCGAAAATTCAGCCGAAGGTTGTCAGCGAATGCTTCTCAATTACGAAGACGTCTCCACGGTCAAGAAAACTGTCGAAGTCGAGATCCCGGCGGATCTGATTGCCGCTGAAACGAAGCGGGTCGTCGCGAGCTTCAGCCGCCAGGCCAAGGTCCCCGGCTTTCGCCCGGGGAAAGTGCCGGGCGGAGTGGTGCGTTCCCGGTTTGCCAAGGAGATCCAGGAAGAGGTGAGGGAGCATCTGCTGCCGCAGACCTTTTACGAGGCCCTCGCCGGCAAAGAGCTGGAGATCGTCGGCGAACCGCACCTGCAGCACATCGACCCGTTCATCGAAGGGGCTCCGGTCAAGTACAAGGCGGAGTTCGAGGTGAAGCCTCGCTTCGAGGTCGGCGAATACCGCGGGCTGGCGATCGACGATCCGAAAATCGAGGTTGCCGAGGAAGACGTCGACAAGATGATCGACCGGTTGCGCGAGCAGGCCAGCGCGTACCGTCCGGAGACCGAGCGCGGTCTCGATGAAGGCGATTTCGCCATGATCGAGATGACGACGTCCGGCGAAGACATCGAGGCCGAGACGCGCGGAGGCCATTTCCGCGTCGGCGAAGAGACACCGATGCCGGAGTTGCACGATGCGTTGCGCGGCAAGAAGGCCGGCGAAAGCGCATCGTTCGAGAAGACCTACGGCGAGGATGCACAGAACGAGCGCTTCCGCGGCAAGAACATCCACCACGACGTGACGCTCAAGGAGATCCGCGTCCAGGAGAAGCCGGAAGTCACCGACGAATTCGCGCAGAGCACCGGCGGATGGGAATCAGTTGCTCAGATGCGTGAGGCCATCGCCGCCGACATCCGCAAGCATCGCGAGCTCGAGGCCCGCCACCTGAAGCAGAACCAGATCGGCGAGCTCCTTCTGGCCGCGCACGAGCTGGAAGTCCCGGAGTCGCTGGTCGAGGAGGAAGTGGGCAAGTCGCTGCAGAACTACGCGCGCTTTCTCCTTTCGCAGGGCGTCGAAATCGACAAGGCGCAGATCGACTGGCCGAAGATGCACGACGAGTTTGTCCCCGATGCCGAGAAGCGCGTCAAACGCTCGCTGATCCTCGAGCAGATCGCCAGGAAAGAGAACATCACCGTCAGCGACGTCGAGGTCGATGCCGAGATCCGGCGCGCCGCCAAGGAAGCGGACCGCGACTTCGCCGAGGTCAAGCACCGGCTGAAAAACGACGGCGGATACGAGCATTTGCGCGAGTCGCTCACCCGGGATCGAGCACTCGATCTTGTCCTGCGCGAGGCCACGCTGCGTAGCGTGTAAGTCGACGATGCTTCCGCTCGACGCGCGCCTTCTGTTCGCCGCGCGGATCGTGCGGCTGTTTGCCTACGGATTCGTCGCGGTCGTCCTCGTTCTCTATCTCGCGGCAATCGGGTTGGACGGCCATCGCATCGGCCTCCTGCTGTCGCTGACGCTGGCGGGCGATGTCGTCGTCTCGCTCTATCTGACGACGCGCGCCGACGTCCTGGGACGCAAACGGACGCTTCTGGCTGGCGCCGTTCTGATGATCGGCGCGGCAGTGGTCTTCGCCGTCACGCGCGACTTCACTCTGCTCGTGCTCGCCGCGACGATCGGCGTGATCAGTCCGAGCGGCAATGAGGTCGGTCCCTTTCTGGCTGTCGAACAGGTCGCGCTCGCGCACGCGGCGCTGGGCCGCGACCGGACCGCACTCTTCGCCTGGTACAACCTGGCCGGCTCATTCGCGACCGCCGCGGGCTCGCTTGCGGGCGGATTCCTGGCCGGCCTGTTGATGAAGCAAGGCTTCGGCGCGGCGACGAGCTATCGGAGCGCGATCATCGCGTACGCGGTTCTTGGCGTAGGTCTGGCCATCATCTTCACGCGCGTGTCGCCGGCCATCGAGGGGGAACGGATCGCACGCCCGGTGCGCAGCCTTTTCCGCGTCGAGCATTCGCGAGCGATCGTGCTGCGGCTGTCGTCGCTCTTCGCCCTTGACTCGTTCGCCGGCGGCCTGGTCGTCCAGAGCATCGTCGCGTATTGGTTCTTCCGCCGTTTCGGGCTCAGCCCGGCGGCGCTTGGCTCCCTCTTCTTCGGAGCAAACCTCGCTGCCGGCGTCTCCGCGCTCGCGGCGGCGCGCATCGCCAGGCGCTTCGGGTTGCTCAATACGATGGTGTTCACGCATCTGCCGTCGAACCTCCTCCTGCTTCTCGTGCCGCTGATGCCGACGCTTCCGCTCGCCATCGCCGTCCTGCTGCTCCGTTTCTCGATTTCGCAGATGGATGTCCCGACTCGGCAGGCCTTCGTCATCGCTGCTGTCGAGCCTGCCGAGCGCACCCGGCCGCGGGCATCACTGGGGTGGCGCGGACCACGGGGGCGGCCCTGGCTCCGGTCATCGCCATGCCGCTGGTGGCCAGCCTGTCCCTCGGCTGGGTGCCGTTCGTCGCCGCCGGGCTGCTGAAGATCGTCTACGACGTGGCACTGCTCCGAAGCTGCCGTGGAGTCAGGCTGGAGGGTGATCTCGTCACGGTTCAACGTGATGCGCCGAAAACGGTGGAATAGGACTTGGGGTAGTGTCGTTCTGGCTGGTCCCTGAGCGGCACGGGATCTTTGGAAGATGCGACGTAACTCGAATCTGCACAGCAAGTTGTGCAGCAAACGAACGGAATAGAGCGCAGGGGCTTGCGGTTGTCGGAGATCGTAAGGCGTGGAATTGTCAACCGGGTCACGGAGTTGACGATGAAGCGCGGAGTTGACAACACGGCGTGGGGCACGTAGAATCCCCAGTCCCTGCAAGCGGCAAAGCTGTTCGGGCCCGCAGATCTTTTCCAGGAAGCAAATCGAGAGAGTAAGCGTGTCCGCGTCAGACGGGTTGGGTTCACCGGAGTTGGAGCCAACCCGCTTGACACGGACGTGAGGGTCTGGCAGGATTGCCGCCCTTTCGCGGACGTCGGTTCCTTGACAACTGAATAGGATAGCAACAAGACAACGTGATTCCTTTCGAGATTCGTATTGCGAATCTCATTGAAATGACGGTCTGCCCGAAAGGGTGGATCGTATCCGAATAAGTGCACTAGTCGATTCAGACTGGTGCTGGAATCAGACTTCAAAGTTGGCGGCCCGCGACGTCAGTCGTGATCGGCCGTAACGAGTTCAACTGGAGAGTTTGATCCTGGCTCAGAATGAACGCTGGCGGCGTGCTTTACACATGCAAGTCGAGCGAGGCGTCCCGCAAGGGATAGTCGAGCGGCGAACGGGTGAGTAACGCGTGGATAACCTGCCCTGAGGTGGGGGATAACCAAGGGAAACTTTGGCTAATACCGCATGATACCGAGAGGTCAAAGGGGGCTCGCAAGGGCTCTCGCCATAGGAGGGGTCCGCGTCCGATTAGCTAGTTGGTAGGGTAATGGCCTACCAAGGCGACGATCGGTAGCCGGCCTGAGAGGGTGATCGGCCACACTGGAACTGAGACACGGTCCAGACTCCTACGGGAGGCAGCAGTGGGGAATTTTGCGCAATGGGCTAACGCCTGACGCAGCAACGCCGCGTGGAGGATGAAGGTCCTTGGATTGTAAACTCCTGTCAGCAGGGAAAAAGCGACTTGGCCTAATACGCTAGGGAGTTGATTGTACCTGCAGAGGAAGCCCCGGCTAACTCTGTGCCAGCAGCCGCGGTAATACAGAGGGGGCAAGCGTTATTCGGAATTATTGGGCGTAAAGGGCGCGTAGGCGGCTTGGCAAGTGGAAGGTGAAATCCCTCGGCTTAACCGAGGAACTGCCCTCCAAACTGCTTCGCTTGAGACCGGGAGAGGTGAGTGGAATTCCCAGTGTAGCGGTGAAATGCGTAGATATTGGGAGGAACACCAGTGGCGAAGGCGGCTCACTGGACCGGTACTGACGCTGATGCGCGAAAGCGTGGGGAGCAAACGGGATTAGATACCCCGGTAGTCCACGCCGTAAACGATGAGTGCTTGGTGTAGCGGGTATCGACCCCTGCTGTGCCGAAGTCAACACATTAAGCACTCCGCCTGGGGAGTACGGTCGCAAGGCTGAAACTCAAAGGAATTGACGGGGGCCCGCACAAGCGGTGGAGCATGTGGTTTAATTCGAAGCAACGCGAAGAACCTTACCTGGGTTTGAACTTCAGTGGCAAGGCTCAGAGATGAGTCCCTCCCTTCGGGGATCGCTGGAGAGGTGCTGCATGGCTGTCGTCAGCTCGTGTCGTGAGATGTTGGGTTAAGTCCCGCAACGAGCGCAACCCTTGTCCATAGTTACTAACGGGTCATGCCGAGAACTCTATGGAGACTGCCGGTGATAAACCGGAGGAAGGTGGGGATGACGTCAAGTCCTCATGGCCTTTATGTCCAGGGCTACACACGTGCTACAATGGACGGCACAAAGAGTTGCAAAACCGCGAGGTTGAGCTAATCTCAAAAAACCGTTCTCAGTTCGGATTGCAGTCTGCAACTCGACTGCATGAAGCTGGAATCGCTAGTAATCGCGGATCAGCACGCCGCGGTGAATACGTTCCCGGGCCTTGTACACACCGCCCGTCACATCACGAAAGTCGGTTGCACTAGAAGTCGGTGGGCTAACCCGCAAGGGGGGCAGCCGCCTAAAGTGTGATCGGTAATTGGGGTGAAGTCGTAACAAGGTAGCTGTAGGAGAACCTGTGGCTGGATCACCTCCTTTCTAAGGAGCACCTCCGCCTCGGATCAAAACGAGGTCGCGAAGGCATCGCAAGGTGCCGAAGTGAGTTGCACCCTAGGTCGATAGGAATCGCTGTAACGATTGTCTGACCTGTCTATCCTGTTCAGTTTTCAGGGAACCGGCTGCCGGTTCCCCGCTCTCTGACAATCGATTCTGCGGCGATGTGGCCGGCGAGATCCTTACCGATCAACACGCGTTTGCGGGCCTATAGCTCAGTTGGTTAGAGCGCACGCCTGATAAGCGTGAGGTCGGTAGTTCGAATCTACCTAGGCCCACCATTTTTTCGCGAATGTTGAATGCCGAATGCTGAATGTTGAAGCGGCCTGGTCCGGTTGAACGTTTAACACTTATCATTCAGCATTCCTCCGAAGCCGGACCGGACGGGGCTGTAGCTCAATTGGGAGAGCACCTGCTTTGCAAGCAGGGGGTCGTCGGTTCGATCCCGATCAGCTCCACCAGGCCCAGGAGATGGCCTCGAGGCTGAGACGGATGGCTCCATCAATCACGCCGCAGAATGAGACCGCGAGAATCAGCGGTGAGCACGATCGAAAGCGATCGAGCTCAGCGCCGGTCTTCGCGATCGGAAGTTCCTTGACAATTGAATACGGGTTGTAGAAAGAATGCATGAATGAATCCGTAAAGATTCAAACTGCAGATCGCATGAGATCAAGGCACTTTATGGTCAAGTTACTAAGGGTTGACGGTGGATGCCTTGGCACAGAGAGGCGATGAAGGACGTGGCAAGCTGCGAAAAGCTTCGGGGAGCGGCAAGCACGCTTTGATCCGGAGATGTCCGAATGGGGCAACCCCGCTGGAGTCATGTCCAGCGATCACCGGCTGAATACATAGGCCGGATGAGGCGAACCGAGGGAAGTGAACCATCTCAGTACCTCGAGGAAGAGAAAACAATAGTGATTCCGTCAGTAGCGGCGAGCGAACGCGGAAGAGCCCAAACCGGAACGGCTTCGGCTGTACCGGGGTTGTGGGGCCTGGCCACATGGAGTTACAAATCAGCAGTCTAGCCGAAGAGTCTGGAACGGCTCACCATAGAAGGTGATAGTCCTGTAGGCGAAAGATTAGCTGGCTCCGGCCGGGTACCCGAGTACCACGGGACACGTGGAACCCTGTGGGAATCTGGGGGGACCATCCTCCAAGGCTAAATACTACTCTGTGACCGATAGCGCACTAGTACCGTGAGGGAAAGGTGAAAAGAACCCCTGTTAGGGGAGTGAAATAGTACCTGAAACCGTCAATCTACAAGCAGTGGAAGCACTATGCCGGAGCAATCCGGAATGTGCAACCGCGTGCCTTTTGCATAATGAGCCGGCTAGTTACTCTCAGGGGCAAGGTGAAGCATTTTGCATAGCCGTAGCGAAAGCGAGTCTTAATAGGGCGAGTTAGTCGCTGGGAGTAAACGCGAAGCGGGATGATCTAGGCATGGCCAGGATGAAACCTGGGTAACACCAGGTGGAGGTCCGAACCAGTGTTGGTTGAAAACAACTTGGATGAGCTGTGTCTAGGGGTGAAAGGCCAATCAAATTCCGTTATAGCTCGTTCTCTCCGAAATATCTTTAGGGATAGCCTCGTGTCGATCATGTCGGTGGTAGAGCGCTGGATGGCCTAGGGGCCTTACCGGGTTACTGAAGCCAACCAAACTTCGAATGCCGACAATGTAATACACGGGAGTCAGACGGCGGGGGATAAGCTTCGTCGTCGAGAGGGGAACAACCCAGACCGCCAGCTAAGGTCCCCAAATTCACGCTAAGTGGAAAAGGATGTGGAGACGCACAGACAGCCAGGAGGTTGGCTTAGAAGCAGCCATCCTTTAAAGAAAGCGTAATAGCTCACTGGTCAAGTGGCTCTGTGCCGACAATGTAACGGGGCTCAAGCGTGGTACCGAAGCTGCGGATCAGACCGATCCTCGGATTGGTCTGGTGGTAGGAGAGCATTCTCAACCGCGATGAAGGTAGATCGTAAGGACTACTGGAGCGTTGAGAAGAGACTCTGCCGGCACAAGTAGCGATAAAGTGTGTGAGAATCACACTCGCCGTAAGTCTAAGGTTTCCTGAGGAAGGTTCGTCCGCTCAGGGTTAGTCGGTCCCTAAGGCGAGGCCGAAAGGCGTAGTCGATGGGAACCAGGTCAACATTCCTGGACCAGAACGTGATGCGATGGGGTGACGCAGGAGGATAGCTGAGCCGCCGATTGGAAGTGGCGGTTCAAGTTCGTAGCGAGCCTGGATAGGCAAATCCGTCCGGGTATTCGTGAGAAGCGAGCACAAGGCCTCTTTTGGCCAATGTCAGTGATTCCAAGCTGCCAAGAAAAACCTCTAAGCTTCAGTCACGGTATGACCGTACCGCAAACCGACACAGGTAGACGGGAAGAGAATTCCAAGGCGCGTGAGTGATCCCTCGTGAAGGAACTCGGCAAATTAGCACCGTAACTTCGGAAGAAGGTGTGCTTGCTGTCGTTAGTATCCTCGCGATATGAAGCGACGGTAAGTCGCAGTGAAATGCCCCAAGCGACTGTTTACTAAAAACACAGGACTCTGCTAAGTCGAAAACGACGTATAGGGTCTGACTCCTGCCCGGTGCCGGAAGGTTAAGGGGAGTGGTTAGCCGCAAGGCGAAGCTACGAACCGAAGCCCCGGTAAACGGCGGCCGTAACTATAACGGTCCTAAGGTAGCGAAATTCCTTGTCGGGTAAGTTCCGACCTGCACGAATGGAGTAACGATTTGGGGACTGTCTCCACGAGGGGCTCAGCGAATCTGTAGCGCTGGTGAAGATGCCAGCTACCCGCAACTAGACGGAAAGACCCTGTGCACCTTTACTACACCCTGGCAGTGAACTCTGGTGCTGTATGTGTAGGATAGGTGGGAGCCTTTGAAGCCGGGCCGCTAGGTTCGGTGGAGGCGTCAGTGAAATACCACCCTTACAGTACCGGAGTTCTAACCGAGGTCCGTCATCCGGATCCGGAACATTGCCAGGCGGGTAGTTTGACTGGGGCGGTCGCCTCCCAAAGCGTAACGGAGGCTCGCGAAGGTTCTCTCAGGCTGTTTGGAAATCAGCCGTCGAGTGTAAAGGCAGAAGAGAGCTTAACTGTAAGACCTACAAGTCGAGCAGGTGGGAAACCAGGCCTTAGTGATCCGGTGGTTCTGTATGGAAGGGCCATCGCTCAAAGGATAAAAGGTACGCCGGGGATAACAGGCTGATCCTGACCAAGAGTTCACATCGACGTCAGGGTTTGGCACCTCGATGTCGGCTCATCGCATCCTGGGGCTGGAGCAGGTCCCAAGGGTTCGGCTGTTCGCCGATTAAAGCGGTACGTGAGCTGGGTTTAGAACGTCGCGAGACAGTTCGGTCCCTATCTGTTGTGGGCGGAGGAGAATTGAGTGGAGGTTTCCTTAGTACGAGAGGACCGGGAAGCACTGACCTCTAGTGTACGAGTTGTCCCGCCAGGGGCATCGCTCGGTAGCTACGTCGGGAAAGGATAATCGCTGAAAGCATATAAGCGAGAAGCCAACCACAAGATGAGTTCTCCCTGAAGACCCGTGGTAGATGACCACGTTGATAGGCTGGATGTGGAAGAGCAGCGATGCTCGTAGCTGACCAGTACTAATCGGTCGTTTGACTTGACCATAAATGCCTTGATTTGATGTTGTCTGCAGTGTGCATCCCTGCAACCCGTATTCAGTTTTACCTAAACACCGAAATCAAGTTTCCGGTGGTCATAGAGAGAGGGTCACACCCGTTCCCATTCCGAACACGGCAGTTAAGCCTCTCATCGCCAATGATACTGCGCGGGCAACTGTGTGGGAAAGTAGGACGCCGCCGGGATAAAATTTATGAAAGGCCCTTGGGGAAACTCAAGGGCCTTTTCTTTTTTCGAATACGTACATCAATCACCGCACACCGGTCGCGATCAACTGCCGGCCAAAACGGGCGCTTCGCATGTTCAGGTAAAAAAGCGCATTGAGAAGATGGAAAAGCGCAAGGTGAAACACTCCGATCTTCTCGTCGCTGAACCTCTCCGTCGTACCGGGCGCCACAGCGAGGGCAATGCGAAAGAGCGTGTGAAACGGAAAACCCCACGCCGATGCGCGGATGTCGCCGAAGCCGGCGCCCGTCATCAGCGCCGTCAGCTCGTCCGGTCGGTAATGTTTCCGGTGTCCGATCGCGCGGTCGAAATCATTCATCGCCCCGGCCGGCACGGTGACGACGACCCGGCCGCCAGGACGGAGGATCTCGCGCGCGAGGCAAAGAGCGCGCTCCGGTGTGGCCAGATGCTCGAGGACTTCGCTGCAGACGACCGCATCGGCGCCTCTGACGAGAACAGCGCCGGAATCCGCATCGAGATCACCCTGCACGAGCTCGGCCGACGGCAGGCGGCGTCGCGCCAGTGCGAGGGCACGCGGTTCCATGTCGATTCCGACAAGTCTCGCACCCGGAAACGCCAACCCGATACGCGACAGCAGTGCGCCGCTGCCGCACCCGAGGTCGACGACCACGCCGTTCCTCGGCAGATCTCTCAACTCGTGTACGACCAATCGCCAGCGATGCCGCTGCGCCGGGCTGAGCTCATTCGCGAGCGAGAAGTTTCCCCACAGTTCTTCGTTCTCGGCGTCGTTGCTCACGGCCGGCTGTCCCCGCGGCGTGCGCGGATCTGGTCCTCGCTGTTTCGCATCGCGTAAGCCCGGTAGAGCTGGGAGATGCGCTTGTAGACGATGAAGAGCGCATTCTCGCCGCCGATGCGAAAGGGCCGCACGTTGTGTGTCATACCAACGCGCTCGCGATAGGGGATGTGCACCTCGGCGAACCGTTTGCCGAGCTTGTGCGCGGCTTCAAGCTTGATCTCCGCGCTGAAGTTCCAGCCGTTTGTGACAACGCGCAGCTCGGAAAGCGCACTCTTGCGGAAGATCCACATGCCAGAGAGCAGGTCGCGAAAGTACTTCAACGAAACCGCGCTGCCGAGGAGGCTGAGTGAGCGGTTGCCGAACCGATTCAGCGACTCCATGCTCTGACGGTCGGCCAGCGGAAAACGCGAGCAGGAGACGAAGTCGAGTCCCCGTCGATCCATTTCTGCCACGATTTGCGGGGCCAGCTCGACAGGGTATGTTCCGTCCGCATCGCCGGTGATGATGATGTCGCCGGTGGCGGCGATGAATCCGGTCTTGTAGGCCAGCCCGTAGCCGCGGACAAGTTGGACGATCACGGCGGCACCGGCGCCCTCCGCGTTGATCTTCGTTGAGTCCGACGAGCCGCCATCGATCACGATGACCTCGTCGATACCTTCGGGCGCGCGCTCGATGGTAGCCACAACGCCTTCTTCCTCGTTCAGGGCTGGAATGACGAGAGTTGTACGATGGGAACCGAACATCGGCCGGCAGTATAACGGGCGTGCGATACGATCGCGGGCGATGAGCGATGACTATCCGCTCGACCTCCAGCGCGTCGCGTACTCGTACCTCGAGCGTTCGAACCGCAGCGTGCTGGCGATGCTCGATCGTCACGTTTTCCGCGAGAAGCCCGGCGCGACCATTCTCGATGTCGGCTGCGGCTGCGGCGCGAATGCGCGTGTCGTGCGGACGCGCTGGCCGAAGGCGCGTGTCATCGGTATCGAGCCCAACGCGGAAGCGGCGGCCGAGGCACGCGCGGTCTGCGACCGCGTCTTCCACGGGACGCTCGAAGAGTGGATGGCCTCGGGCGAGGACGTTCCCGCCGTCGATGCAATCGTTCTTAGTGATGTCCTCGAGCACGTCGCCGATCCCGTGCAATGGCTGCGCTCGACGGCGTCTCTGCCAGCGCTCGCGCACGCGACCTGGATCATCTCCGTTCCCAACTTCGGCGTCTGGTACAACCGGTTGAGAACGCTTGCCGGCCGCTTCGATTACGCATGGTCCGGCCTCTACGATCGAACGCACCTCCGGTTCTACACGCGAAAATCGATTCGTCGTTTACTCGCGTACTGCGGGTTTGCGGTCATGACCACGCGCGGCACTGCCTCGATCGTCCAATCGGCGGCGCCGTTTCTGCGTAAACGGTTTGCTGGTGAGCTCCAGTCGGGTAATCATCTAGCGCTGAGCGGCTCGCCGGCGTTTCGGCTGTACCAGCGAATCGTCGAGCCCGCGGAAGAATCGTTGTGCAATCTGTGGCCGTCGCTGCTGGCGTTCCAGATTGTCATCGCGGCGCGCCGGGCGCGATAGCATGCGTGTGTATGCATGTGGTTCCTCGCCTGACGAAATTCTTCACGCAGCTCATCAGCGAGACCAGCGGCCTGTCGCTCGATGACACACTCGCCCTGGCCGAACATGCACCGCAACCCGCATCGGACGAGATTCTCGCGCACGAAGTTCGCGAGTTTCGCGCGCTCCTCGGCCGGTTTCGCGTCAACGAGTCGCCGATCGAACCGCTGCTCAGTCATGCCGTGGCTCGCTCGCTGGCGGGTTTCTTTCGCGCGTTTCCAATTCCGTTTCGCGATGAGCACATCCACCTCACTGGATCTCTCGATGCGGAGTTCATCTGGCCGCGTCTGGCGAAACTTCTCGACGGTCCGCGGCGCGCGATATACGAAGCGAAGATTGCCGAGGTCTACGGACCCGGATCGCTCCCGATCGAAAGCGCCGCTGATGTCAATCGTCTGATCCGCCTCGGCGACGACGATCGATTCGATCGCTACCTCAAGATCCTCTACCTGGCAAAGTTGATCCTGACTACGCGCGATGCCCATCGCCAGGCCGCGTACCACATGGCCGGCCGTCTCTATCGTGAGGCGAATGTCGGCTCGATCAGGCTGAAGTTCACCCTCTTTCGCGAGACGACCGACTCCTCGGAACAGATCCCGGGCATCGGCGACCTCACAGCCGAGGATGTGATGTTGGGGTTGTACGAAGGCTTTCGCCAGTTTCAGCGCGAGGTGCCGGCGTTCCATTTCATCCTCTCGCCGAGCTTTCGCAAGGAGCCTGGTTTCTACGATGCGACGCGCTATCCGTCGAAGCGCGCCAGCTTCGACGACCAAGTGCGGCAGATCATCGAGCTGCTCAAACATCATCCCGAACTGCGCGACGTCGTCACCGAGGTCGACACCGTAGGGAACGAGCGTGGCTTCTACCGCAAGGCGCATTTTCAGGAGATGCGCGTCGGCTTCCGGAAACTGCAGGCGTACGGTTTCCGAACGCGCAGCCATCACGGGGAGACCTGGAACACGCTGCGCCAGGGAATCCAGGCCGTCGATAACGCCATGAACATCTGGTACGTCGATGCCATCGAGCACGGTCTCTCCCTCGGCATCAATCCAAATTTCTACTTCCACGGTTTGCTCCAGCGCGTGTTGAGCGCCAACAGGCGCAGCGATGCAGTCGCGCGCAGCTCGCGTGAGTACGACGAGCTGCTCGATATGGATTGGTACGGCCGTGACGAGATCCGCGACAAGCTCCTGAGCGGCGTGCCACTCACGGACGGCGAGGCCACGCTGGCCACAAAAACCAAGTTCCACCACGCCCGTGAAGTCGAGCACTACCAGCACGATGTCCTGAACCGCATGATCGATAAGCGCCTGACGCTGGTCTCGCTCCCTTCCTCGAACAAGAAATTGACCAGCGCTCTCTCCGACTACAAGGACCACCCGTTCTCCTGGTGGGAGAAAAAAGGCCTCCGCCTCGGCGTCGGCACCGACAACGACGTCACGCTGAACACGAACTTCATCCGCGAGATGCTGATCCTGCTGCTGACGGATCCGCTGGAGTTGAAAATCACGAAGCTGCTGATCGTGACAACGGGCGAGTCGCGCCGATCGCATCTCAGTCACCTGTTGTGGCAGATGCAGAAGGCGAGCGAGGTGTAGGACGTCCCTACGCCGCCGCGTTCGTGGCTTGATCCGACGTAATCCGTCCGTCGTGGATCTCCACCACTCGGCTGGCGCGGCGGGAGAGGGCGGGGTCGTGGGTGATGATCACGATCGTGCGGCCTTGCTGCCAAAGGTCGGTGAAGATCGACATGATGTCGCCGCCGGCGGACGAATCGAGGTTTCCGGTGGGCTCGTCGGCGAGGACGATGTCGGGCTCCATGGCCAGGGCGCGAGCGATGGCGACGCGCTGCATCTGGCCGCCGGAGAGCTCGGTCGGCTTGTGATCGAGACGGTCGCCGAGGCCGACGCGGTCGAGGAGTTGGGAAGCGCGCTCGCGGCGCTCGGCCGGTTTCACGGCGCCGAAGAGCATCGGCAGCTCGACGTTTTCGAGAGCGGTGATGTGAGGAAGAAGGTTGAACGCCTGAAAAACGAATCCGACGCGGCGGTTGCGGATCTCGGCCAGCTCGTCGCGCGTCACGCCGGCGACCGCCTGGCCGCCGATCTCGTAGATGCCGGACGTCGGTGTGTCGAGGCAGCCGACCAGATTCATGAGCGTCGACTTACCGGACCCGGACGGGCCGACGATGGCCACCATCTCGCCCTTTTCGATCTCGAGATTGATGCCCTTCAAGGCTTCCACTTTGACCTTGCCGGTGTCGTAAACCTTTCGGATGTCTTCCATCCGGATGATGATGTCGTTGGTGGTCATGCGGTCTCCTATTCGTACCTGAGCGTCGAGGCCGGATCGACGCTGGCGGCGCGCCGGGCGGGGAAGTAGCCGGCGGCGAGGCCGATCAATCCGAGGATCAGCGAGGTGGCGATACCGATCTCCGGCGAGAGCGTTGGGCGGCCGAGGAACGACAGCACCTTGTTGTTCTCGATCGGGATGAAACTCGTCAGCGATACGAGCAATGTGGCGATGATGATGCCGAGTGCGCCGCCGATGAAGGTGTAGACGAGCGCTTCGAGAACGAATGGCGCGATGATCCAGCGCTGCTTCGCGCCGAGAGCCATCTTCACCCCGATCTCGCGCGTCCGCTCCTTGACCACGGCATACATGATGTTGGCTACGCCGACGCCGCCGATCAGCAACGTGAGCGCGCCGACGATGCCGAGGAAGAGTTGGATGCCGATCGTGATGTTGCCGGTCGTTTTTGCGCTCTTGACCATGTCCCAGGTCGCCAGAGCCCGGTCGTCGCTTGGGTCGTAGCGATACTTCGCGCCGAACAGCTCGTTGACTTTCGCCAGCGCGGCCTTCATCTGCTGGGGTTGCTCCGTCTGGATGACCATCACGTTGAGACGATCCCGTCCGAACTGTGCGAGGAACGTCGTGATCGGGATGACGGCATGGTTCCCGTCGGGACCGCCGTACACGCCCATCTGCGTCTTCTTCTGCATGACGCCGATGACCGTGTAGGGCGCGCTGTTCAACAACAGCGTCTTTCCGACCGGTTTCTCGTCGCCGAAGATGTCTTTGGCCATCTCATCGCCGAGAAAGATCACGCGCCGACGCTGGACCTCATCTTCGACGCTCAGGAAGCGGCCGCCGGCCTGCGGATAGTGCTTGCGGTCGTCGCCGAAGACGTAGTTGACGCCAAGGATGCGTCCATTGACGGTCTTGCGGCCGTAGGTGAGCGCCGTGCGGCCGGCCTGGAGCTCGCCATGCACGGCTTTGAGCTCCGGCATCCGCTCGCGGATGAAATCGACGTCGTCGATGCGCAGCCGGATCGGACGGCCGGGCGGCATCCCTTTCCACGGTTTCGTTGTTTCGCTTGGCCACATCACGGCCAGGTTCTCGCCGGTCGAACGCCGGTTCTTGTCGAGCTGGAGCTTGAGTCCTTCACCGAATGCCAGCAGCAGAAGGATGGCCACCGTTCCCCATGCGATCGCGGCGATGGTGAGATAGGCGCGCTTCTTCTGCAGCCGCGATGACGTGGCGAAGAGGTTGAGGATTACGTGGAGGTCTGTATTCATTTGCTGCGGGTTGTCGGTTGTCAGAGTTTCATCGCTACTACGGGGTCGAGTCTGGCGGCGTCTCGCGCTGGGAAGTAGCCGGCGACGAGGCCGACGATGCCCAAAGCCAGTGATGTCAGGACCGCAACGAGTGGCGAGACGACGGGATCGCCGACGTATTCGCCGAGGCCCAGCTTCGGGAAGACAGCGCAGATGGTGAGGGCGATGGCGAAACCGACCGCGCCGCCGAGGAAGGTTACCAGCATCGTCTCGATCAGGAACTGCCCGAGGATGTAGCGCTGCTTCGCGCCGAGGGCCATCTTGATGCCGATCTCCCGTGTGCGCTCCTCGACGACGACATTCATGATGTTCGAAACGCCGATGCCGCCGACGACGAGCGTCAGCACGCCGATGATGCCCAGGAAGGCGTTGAAGGCGAGCATGAAGGTGTCGAAGAACTGGAACTGCTCGGTGGTGTCCCACATCGACAACGCTTCTTTGTCGTTGGCGTCGAAGCGCAGCCGCCGCCCGAGCGCGGCGCTGAGGCGCTTCATGACTCCCTTCGTGTCGCCGGCATTCGCGGCCTGGAACACGAAGTTGTCCACGTATTTATCTCCTCGGAGAGCCCGATAGGTCGTCGAAGGGATGAACATCTTCTCGTTGTCGCGGCCGCTGTAACTCGAGTCCTGGTCTTTCTCCAGGAGCACACCGACGACGAGGAATGGAGACTGATTGACAGTGATCGTTTTTCCAACCGCCGTCGTGACGCCGAAGATGTCTTTGGAAAGCTTGTCGCCGATGAAGACCGTGCGCCGCTGCTCGGCGACGTCGATGGCGTTGATGAAGCGCCCGCCGCTCTGCGGGATCAGGTTGCGCATCGGCCCGAACTCGGGATCGACGCCGGATGTATCGACGGAAAGGGTCTTCGTGCCGTATTCGACCTTCATGTTGCCGGAGTACTCGGTGGAGATGGCCTTCAACCCATCGACGTTGCCGCGGGCGGTGGCCAGGTCCTCGGCCCTGATGCGGATGCGCCTCCCTTTGCCGAGTCCTTCGTAAGGAATCGAGGTCAGGCCCGGCCAGGCGATGACGATGCGGTCGCCGAGGCCGGCGGTCGACTTGATGAGCTGCTTATGCAGCCCCGTGCCGAAGGCGAGCATCAGACTGATGGCCACCGTCCCCCAGACGATCCCGAAGATCGTTAGGAAGGTGCGCAGCTTTTCAGCCTTGAGGTCGCGGGCGAGCTGTTTGAGGACGTCTTTCATGGGGTTGCTGGGTTGCTGGAGTTGCTGGGGTTGCTTGGTTACTGAGGTGATGGCTACCGGGTTGCTGGTTTACAACCCAGCAACCTAGAAACCCAGCAACTCAGCAACTTCCTACGAAATCTCCTTCGGCGGCCTCTCCACGATCTTCTGTCCCTTCGTCAGACCAGAGAGCACTTCCACGTTGAGGCCGTCGGAGATACCGGTTTTGATATCGACTTTCTTTGGGGATTTGGGATCGCTGCCGGGGAGCTCGACGCTGGCTTTCTTACCGCCGTCGGCGAAGGTGACCAGGCGTTCGGGGATGACCAGAACGTCTTTCTTCTCGCGGATGATCACGTCAGCATTGGCTGAATAGCCGGCGCGGAGTGTGATCTTGCTCGGTTCCAGCTCGACCTCGACGTCGAAGAGCGTTGCTCCTTCCTTCTGCTGGGCTTGCGGTGCGATGCGGGAAACGCGTCCGGTAACGACGTCGGTCGGCAGCGCGCCGACTTTGATGCGCGTCGGCATGCCGACGGATAGCTTGCCGACATCGATCTCGTCGACGGTCCCTTTGAAGATCAGGTCGCGCATGTCGGCGATCGTGGCCATCTCCGTGCCGGGCTGGTAGGAGGTGAGTGGAACGATCGGATCGCCGGGGTTGACCGTACGGGTCAGGATGGTGCCCGCGGCCGGCGCGCGGATGACCGACTCGGTGCCTGAGATGGTCAGCCGGCCTTTGCGCGTCAGGTCGCGGTTCTGTTCCGCCTTGGTCAAGGCCACGTGGGCCAGGTCGTACGATTCCTTCTTCGCTTCGACGTCGGATTTCGGCAGGACGCCCGATCGCGAGAGTTGCAGGGAGCGTTGGTAATCGCCTTCCGCTCTCCGGAACGATGCCTCGGCCGATTCGACCTGCCGATCGACTTCAGTGACTTCGAGCGGCGTTGGATCGGGTGCGATCTCGAATAGCGGATCGCCGGCCTGGACCGTATCGCCGACCTGAGCCAGAGCCCGTTTCACGATTCCTGAGATCTTCGATTTGACCGAGAACTTCTGCCGCGGCTGGATCTGCCCGACGGCGACCGCTTTCTCGACGATCGAGCCCTGGATGACTTCGACCTGCTTGAAGTCACCGTCACCCTTCTTGCCGTTGCGCGTCCACGCGTAGAGTCCCGCGCTGGCGCCAGCGAGAACGACCAGAATGAACAGCGTTTTCCATAGCTTCCGCATGCGGTTTTCTCCGAGGTTCTAACCCTTGTACGACGAATTTGACGCAGGGTTAACGTGGAAGTTGGCCGAGCGACGAAGTCCGCTTCTTCTGCGAGTAAGGTTTGACCGGTTACACGCACAGGCATATCTTTACGGACTCTACCCAGTCTAAGAAGTCTTCAGCGATCTTTCCCGAAGACGTGGAACGAGCGCCACAGCCCGTCAGGACTCCGCCTGACGACGACGCTGCTCGCCGAAGGCGATGTCAGCAGAGGAGAGGATTCGTCATGGCCGATTTTTCAGTCGATATTTCTTCCGAGGGTGGGACGACTACGTTTCAGCCGGACCCGCTCAATGTCCCGGCCGGCTCGCTCGTCAGCTGGAACAACAAGACGAGCGTCAACCATACGGTGAGCGCGCCTGCGCAGGGAGGGGCAGGAGCGGTGCCGGCGTTCCAGACGACCGACACCTTCCCAGGCCTCTCGACGACACCGGAGTACTACATCCCGAGCGGTGCTACCGCGGGAACGAACTATCCGTACACACTCGATACCGGCGAGTCCGGCACGATCACAGTGGTCGGGGTGCAGGTCATTCCGGATATCTGATCCGTTGCTTTCAAACCGTTTGTGAACGGGCCGCGAGAGAGCGGTCGAGGAGATTCGATGATCATGTTCGAGAAGCAGAGACGGGTCATTTCCGCTGCCGTCCTTTCGGGGGCGCTGCTGCTCCCGGTCATTCCGGCGCACGCCCAGGGCACGGGACCAGGCACGGGGTCAGGCAAGCCCAAGGGCCCCGGAAACGCGACATCTTCAATCGTCCAGTCTCAGGAACAGGTGGCGTGCCTGGGGCAGAAGGATCTCCTTCTGATCCCGGAGCTTTCGTCCAACGGTACCGGACGGTTGCGCGCGAGGATCACGGTGACGAGCGAGCGAGACCGGATGACGTTCCGCAATCCGATCAGTGGACAGCCCGGTATGACCGAGGCTTGCTGGCCGCAGTGGGTGCGCGCCTTCCGCAGCCCCGATGCGATCCCGCCGTATCCGCCGCTGGGCGACCTGAATGAGCTGCAGGTCGGTCCGACACTGCGCGCCCGCGTCGGCGATTTCATCGAGCTGACGTTCCTCAACAACGTCAACCCCGCGGTCTTCGGCGCATCGAGCGACGGGCCGACGAAGGTCGACGCCGGCGACATCGGCGACTGCGACAACACCTCTGCCCCTTATCCCGGCAACGTCAAAGGGCCGGATGGGAAATTCATCAGTGATACCTTCCCGAACTGCTTTCACGGCTCGACTACGGCAAACCTTCACTTCCACGGAACGCACACGAACCCCAACACGACCGGCGACAATGTCTTTCTGGAGATCCTGTCCTCCAAGCGGCTGGTCGGTACTCCCGACATCGCCCCCCCGGACTTCACCAAGTTCTTCGGCGATTGCGAAGTGAAGCTCGCACCCCCAGGCCCGGTCGAGTGGCCGCGCAAGTGGAGCGACCTTCCCCCCAGTTGGACGGGTTATCAGACGGAACCTCCGCCGCCCGGAAGTCAGAAGGCCCTCCTCACGATGTTCGATAACCTGCCGAGCACTCCGGCGGCGAACAAGCTCTGGCCGAAGAATCAGGCGCAGCTCGATCTCGGCAACTGGCCGCAGTACTACCTTGGCTCGTATCCCTATTGCTTCAAGCTGCCCGACTACGATGCGGCCATGGCTGCTCCTCCGGTGGACCCGATGGCTGCGATGAATCACGGCGGTGCCGTCGAGCGCGATGGCTCCGCGGCGAGCAACATCCTCTCCGAGGCGTTGCCGACGCATCCGCTGCGGATGGGACAGGCGCCGGGAACTCATTGGTACCACGCTCATAAGCACGGATCGACCGCGATCGACGTTTCCAACGGCATGTCGGGCGCGTTCATCATCGAGGGCAAGTACGACGACGAGATCAACGAAAAATACAAAGCGTACGGTCCCTACTTCACGCGCAAAGTCCCGGTGATGGTGATCAACCAGTTCGGCGTCTCGCCGAATCTGAAATCGCCCGGCGGCGCGGACAGGGGCCCCGATTTCTCGGTGAACGGGCGGGTCAATCCGATCGTCACGATGCGTCCCGGCGAAGTACAGATGTGGCGCATCGTCAATAGCTCAAGCCGGGGCGGCGTTCGTTTCGCGCCGTCGACCGTCATCAACGGTGCGCCGGCCACGTTCCAGTGGAGACGCATCGCCCAGGACGGCGTGCAGTTCAATGACTTCAACTACCAGTTGGCGGGACATCAGAGCTCGTCATTCCTGCTGGCTGCCGGCAACCGCGCCGACCTGCTGGTCAAGGCGCCGTCCTGCCCGTCGCCGCTGACGACGTGTACCGCGAGCCTGCAGGTCCAGAACGAGGTCGATCCGGAAAATCCGTCAGTCGTCGTCAACCTGCTCACCGTGAAGGTTGCAGGGACTCCCTACAACCCGCCGATGCCGTTCATGGATCACGCGCCGTCGTTCCCGCCGTTCCTGGGCGACATCGAGGATTCCGAGGTCAAGGGTTGGCAGACCATCGATTTCGCCACGGTAGCGCAGGTCAATCCTCCCGCACAGCCGGCCATTCACACGATCAACGGCAAAAAGTTCGACGGCGAAGTCGGCGTCAGTGTCCTGCTCAACAAGGTTGAGGAGTGGAAGATCACCAATGCCACGCTCCTTATCGCGCACCCGTTCCACATCCACATCAACCCGTTCCAGGTGGTCGAGGTGTTTGATCCGAACGTGACGCTCCCTGGCGTTACCGGCAACGGCACCATCGCGATGAATTTCGGATCCAAGACCGTCACCGGCACAGGCACGGCATTCACCAAGCAGCTTGCCGTTCGATACCTGATCACCACGGCAACCGGGGGGACAGGAACGATCAAGTCAATCGAAAGCGACACGTCCTTGACGCTCACGGAGAACGCCCTTCAGAATGGAAGTGGCGCCTACACGTACGTGGCGCCGAAGTACGTCACCACTCAGGCCGGGATTCTCCCCGGGCAGTGCTTCCTCGATCCAAATGGAGATCCTGAGAGTTGGAAGCCGTGCAATCCCTCGGTCGTACCGTCATCGAAGAACCAGATCTGGTGGGACGTCTTCCCGATTCCATCCGGCCTCGCCGCGAACAAGTCGGACGGCAAGGGCGGCACGATTCCGATCATCATCCCCGGCTATTTCAAGATGCGCAGCCGCTTCGTCGACTATCCCGGTTACTACGTCATCCACTGCCACATCCTCGCGCATGAGGATCGCGGCATGATGACGGTCGTGGAGGTCACCCCGCTGCTGCCTCCGTTCTCACATCACTAGGAGCCTGCCAGGTAGAAACGTTCTTGCGCAACTGCTGGCGGAGCCTTGGGGCAACCAACGCTGCCGTGCCGGCTCGACGACGCCCCGGTGAGGAAGACTCGCCGGGGCGTTCGGGCGATTTGATACCCTTCGCCCGTGAACCTCTTCCAGGTCGACGACTCCGGACTTCTCTTCATCTCCCCGGCGATTACCGATTGGGAGAGCGTCGCTTCCCACGGCATCGACGTCGTGATCGATCTCGAAGGCGGCCTGGACGAGTACATCCCCACGGCTCCCGATTCCTGTCTTTACGTCTACTTCCCGATTTACGACGAGGAGTTGCCGGATCCTGCCCGTCTTGAGGCGGTGACACTCCTCGGCGCGCACCTGGTCCGCAGCGGTCACCGTGTTCTCTCGCACTGCGGGATGGGATTCAATCGCTCCGCGCTGATCGCCAGTCTCATACTTCACAAGCTGGGGATGGATGGCCCGGCCATCGTCGAGCGGTTGCGCGCGCGCCGGCCCGGAGCGCTCTTCAACGAGGTCTTCGCAAACCACGTCAACTCGCTTTCCTCCGGCGGCGGGACGTGAGGAACGTTCCAGTCCCGGAGACGTCCAATGCTCATGTCCAAGGTGGCCTCTTTGCGTAAACTCATTCTTCTCATTCTTGTGATCGTCGCGCCAGCAGCGTTTCCCCAGTCCGGACGAGGCGTTCGGTCGGGTCCCGGCACCAATAATCCGTACGAGAGCCTGGTGCCCTGGCACTTCCTCGCCAAGGGTGGCACGCTCGTCAACGAACCGCTGGTTCTCTACTGGTTTCCGGCTGCCGTGCAGGAATCGGAGAATTCTCCGTTGCTCAACTCGCGCGAGCTCATCCAGGCCACCGACCGCTGCCTCACGTTCGAGATCGTTCTTCCCGAGGACGCGGTGACGATCGAAAAGTTCGGCGAGACGGGGAAGCTGCCGGCAGCGCTTCTGGCCGACGCGAAGGGCACGGTCTTCCGCCGCGTCGAGGGTTCCGCCGGCCGCCTTGCCTTGCCATCGGTCGAGAAGATGGTGCGGGACGAGCTGAATGCGCGCGGCGACACGATGTACGTCAGGGTCACCGAGGCGAAGAAGCGCGTCGCCGCCGGAGACAAGGACGGCGCGATCGATCTGTACCGGAAGCTATGGGACGAGCGCTGTCTCTTCCCCCTGGTCGGCGCCGAGGCGCAGCATGCGCTGAAGGCCCTCGGCGTGATCGTGGTAGAGCCGCCGCCGCAGTTTCCGATCGATCCGAATCTCCCCATTCCCGCGACGACGACGGCCAAGCCGACGAAGCCCAAGCCTCCAGGCGGTCGTTGACTACAGAGCAGGTTCAATGCGGCACGGACACTCCTGTCCGTGCCTCCAGAAACTCGCGGAACGGCTTCTCCCACACCGCCGCCCACGTGTGTGTCGAGTGGCCGTGCGTGTTCTCGCTCACCGGCAGCAGCAGATAGCGGCCGTGCTTCACACGTTTGATGGCCGGCTCCATGATGCCCAGCTCCGGTGGGTTGATGAAATCGTCCGCGGAGTTGATGGCCAGCAGCGGCGCGGTGATGCGCTCGAGCTGCGGTGATGGGTCGTAGTTGCGCGACGACTCGATGGCATAGAGAAGATCGTCGGCGTCGGTCGCGGCCACCCGCGTCTTCATCTGATCGGTAATCCAGCGGTCGGCGTCGTCGCGCGTCGGCGCCGACTTCTGCCATTGCAGCGGCGCGCTGCCAACGATCAAAAGGATCTGTACCGCGGCGGCGACGTCATTGCGCTGCAGGTCGTCGATCATCATCTTCCGCCAGATGCGGTTGCGACCCGCGATCTGCGCCGGAGCGCTGGCCAGAGGAACGAGCGCGTCCGCGGCGTCGGGCCAGCGCTCGCCCCACATCCACGTCTGCATCCCACCCATCGACGTCCCCATGACCAGGTGCAGGTGGTCGACGCCCAGTCCGTCCATGAGGAGGCGGTGCTGGAGCTCGACCATGTCGTCGTAGTCATAGTGCGGAAACTTCGTCCGCAACCCGTCGCTCGGCTTGCTCGACTTTCCATGCCCGATGTTGTCGGGGATGACGATGAAGAACCGGCTGGCGTCGAGCGCGCCGCCCGGCGTGAAGAGCACCCCGGCGAAGCGGTCGTTGAGAAACTGCTGCAACGACCCGCCGGTCCCGTGCAGGACCAGGACGGCATTCGTCCCGTGCGCGGTCTTTCGAAGCGTCCCGATCGTTGCGTAGTGGATGCGCGCCTCGGGCAACACCTCCCCGCTGCGAAAGTGAAAGTCCTTGACGACGAAGTCGGCCTCGACGGCCTTCGGCACCTGGGCGTGAGCGGCGACGGCGACGAGCAGGAGGGCGAGGGCGGCTATCTGGCGCATGGCGGAGAGTGTAGCGCCGGGACGGGCGCTGCCGTCGATTCGTTACCAGAAGTCGATGATGTGCATCGAAGGATCGTGGATGCTTATCGAAGAAACCTTGATGCGTATCAAAGGATCGTGGATGTGTATCCAAGGATCGTGGATGCGCATCGAAGGATCGTGGATATGCATCCAAGAATGCTGGATGCGCATCGAAGGATCGTGGATGTGCATCCAAGAATCCTGGATGCGTATCCAAGAATCCTGGATGTGCATCCAACAATCCTGGATGCGCATCCAAGAATCCTGAATGCGCATCCAGAAATCCTGGATGCACATCGAGAAAACGTGGCTAAAACCACCAAAACTGTCGACTTCAAGCAATGCTCGGCTTGCAGAAGTGGTGAAAACGACGGTTTGTCTGGCAGTCACGGCCGACGTCATCTTCCGAAGCTGTGCGTTGCGCCTGGGCCGGCCATGCATTCATGATGGCTAGACTCGCCGAGTTCTACGATGAACGAGAAGCCACCGGACATCCCGCGCCTGGCGATTGCCTACCGCCACCTCGTGCTCTGGTTCGGTGCGCAGCTTTTCGTGACCTTGGCGTCTGTCCTGCTTCAGTTCGCCGCACATGGCAGGTCTGTGGGCTCGGCGGCGAATCCTTTGATGGTGCCGCTGACGCCGGCGACGATCTCATCATCCGCGACGGTCGCCGCGCTCGCCATCGGTCATTTCGTCATTTTCGTTGCGCTGGCTTTGTACTCGTACCGCACCGCGGACGCGCTCGGCTCGCCTGTTGCACTTCTCTGGGTCATCGCGATGGTGGTGCCGGTGGTCAGCCTCTTCGCCCTTCTCCTCCTCAGTTCCCGAGCGGCGGCCATCTGTCAGGCGAATGGCATCCCCGTAGGGCTCTTCGGTCCGAAGCTGCCGTCTTGACAAGCCGGCTCGAACGTTCACGTACGACGCGAAGATTTCTCCCGGCCCGTTGCGTTGCCGTAGGAGCCGGTATGGAGAACGGTTGCGCGCGGAGGCGCGCACGCACAATTCAGCCCCGCACTCGGCGCAGCGCGAGCGCGGGGTATCAAGTAGATATGGAAGTGCGGCCGCGGAGGCGGCCGCCACAGGATTTGGCGTATCGGGCGCTTCTGGTGCGAATTGGGCGGTTTTGTCCCGGCCGCCTCCGCGGCCGGCGAAAGGGGTGGCCCCCTCTTACCCCGCGCTCGCGCTTCGCCGAGCGCGGGGCTGGATTGTGGAACGCGCCTTCGCGCGCATCGGAGCGACCGTTTCGAAACCCAAGCCATCGCTGCGATCGGATGTCCGGACGTCGTGGCCCCTCAACTCATTCGGGAGCGCGATGGGCAGCGACTCGTCAATGAGTATCCGCGACGCCGGCCGCCACTCTCGCAAGTTCCAGCGCCGCAACCGCCTGCTCGCGGGTTACTGACGGGAACTGTTCGAGAAACTCGTTCAGCGAGTCGCCTGCCTCGAGGTAGTCGAAGAGGTTGTAGAGGGGAACACGCGTACCGACGAACACCAGCTCGCCGCCCATGATCTCCGGATCGCTGTGAACGATCTGTTCTTTCACTATCACGTGCGTATTCTACGTCCCGGAGTCATCTCAGTGCGGAACGGAAGGGTCACCGATGTCTGAGACGTCGTGCCACACGGTCGCGCACGTCTTCCCACGGCTCGCCCGCGGATTCACCGTCCAGGATGTGACGGCCTCGCCTCTCGATTTCCTTCGCCCATGCAGTCCGAACCGCGGCCGGGTCCTCTTCGGAGTCGTCGAGGCTGGCCAGCAGTTCCGCGGCAACATCGGCACGTTCATCGACGGGCCACGTCAGTGCTTCCCGGAGTAACGCTTGCGCTCGGCCAGTCATGGGTTCATTGTAGCTCGGGGACTGAAGGCAAGAAGCTGCATGCGCCTGGGCGAACCGAGAGCGCGATGAAGACATGATGAAAACCCAGTATCTGGAAGTGACGTATCGGAGAGGACGAGCGATAGCCGCCTATTACTACCTGCCGCGCCGTCCTGGTCAACACAGCGTGCGAACGCGGCGCGTTGAGGCCGGCCTACTGGTCGATTACGCCCGAGGCGGACGACCGATCGGCGTTGAGATCACCACTCCCGGCGCCCTTTCGGTCGCCGCCCTCAACCGTGTGTTGCGCGAGCTGGGCTCTTCGGCGGTCAGGCGCGAGGATCTTGCGCCTCTCATCGTCACCTGAGTGAGAAGATTGATGGAATACTCGCTGTTGGACACGGTGGTTCTCAATCGCGATCTTCGTGAGCATGGGCTCAAACTCCGTGATCTGGGTACGATCGTCGAAATCTACGAACCTGACAGCATTGAGGTTGAATTCATCACGGCTTTGGGTCGCACCTACGCCCTGCTCACGCTCAGCGTTGGCGATGTCCGACGCGTTGCCGACTCCGACCTTGTAAACGTACGTCGATTCGCACTCTCCCCGTAACCAGAACTTAAAACAGGAGCGAGTGGATGGACAAAGGCCGTGGCCTGCGGATGGGTGGACAATTGAGAGTGTCAGCAGAGATAAAATACCAACGTGCGCAAGGCAATCTATTTTGTAGGAGCAGGGTTGAGCAAGTCCCTTCAACGAGAGCAGGGTATGCCTGTGCCGTTGCTGACGGATTTTGTAAAGGTCGCTGCCCATTACGCGGCAGCTGACGACGTCTCGCTCTTGACCTTGACTGGATTGGTTCGCTTGGGACGTTTCCGTTGGAAGTCATCGGAGGCCCTTGAGCTTGCACGCGCTTTTGACCCGCAGAACAGAGATGAGAGGTTGGTTAGGGCTTTCGTTGATGCTCTGAGAAGGTTACCAGCTGAATCGATCGAGGATTTGCTCGCGCGTGAGGATGTCGGAGCAGAATTTTACGAATCAGCCTTGTTTGATGCACCCATCAGGTTCCGCTATGCGATCAGCCGCATCTTCTCACTACTCGGATGGAACGTTAGACTCGATCTACTTCACACCTTCCTGTCAGACATCATGAGGAATGAGGCTCAGCACACGGTTGTCTCGTTCAACTACGACCTCTTTCTTGATCGAGCGATAAGCGAAAGCGTGAAAGATTGGCACTGGCACTGCGGATATGGATTTGACGTGCCGTATGCCGTGACAGCCGATCCAACCGACCATGGCGTAGACGCACAAAGTGTGGCTGCGCACGTCTGCCAGTCATCAGTCCGTCTGCTCAAGCCACACGGGTCGCTTAACTGGTTATTGCCAGTCCATCAACCTTCAGCCGCGATGCCTTTCTGTGACGGCCCTACGACTGTGCGAGTCGACTCTGTCGGGCGCCCAGAATATGTGAACACGTTGGAGTTGTGGCCACGCGTTGCATATCCGAACGGAAACTGGCCAGGGCAGCAGGTAGGGCTAGGGATTGTCGCGCCGCTTCGTCGAAAGGAGACCGCACTGAAGATCCTGAAAGACACTCGCGCAGAAGAATTTACGGCGGTATTGGAGGCCGATGAAGCATTTGTGCTCGGCTGGAGTATTCCAGAAACAGACGACGACCAGAGGTCGTTGATTCGATACGCGGCCTCAATGCGAGCTAAGCCGCTCGATCGTGTCGTCGTCGTGAACCTCAATCAGCCGCCGGATTACTTTGAGCGCATCGCTGAAACATTCATAGTGAACTTGTCATCCGTTCAAATCTGGAATGATGGCTTCGCCGACTATATGCGAGCACATACAGGCGAGGAAAAGATGCCGTGAAGGCCTTCGTTCGCGATTTTGCACTTCAAAATATGCACATCCTCATCGTCTGCCCCGACTCCTACGACCGCTGGGCCTTCGCCCGTGTCGACGGCCATCGCTTCCATTTCGTCGATGCCGGTATGAGCCACTGGGAGGCCTCGCCAGCCTTTGATCCGATCACGTATCTCGAGAACTGCCGCGAGGGGATCAAGAGCGAGCAGGTTGACGCCGTCGTCTCCACGCACGACCTCGGCGATCTGATTGCGGCGGTGCTGGCGAAGGAGGCAGGCTTGCCGGGGCCGTCGCCGGAGGCGGTGTTTCTTTGTCTGCACAAGCTGTATGGGCGGCGTGCCGAGGTCGATCCGATTCGGTGTCAGCCACTATTGCTGGATCAGCCGCTGCCGGAGTTGACGTATCCGGCGTATTTGAAGCCTCCGTGGTTGAAGCTCGGGTTGCTCGGGTTCAAGGTGAACTCGGACGATGAAACGCTCGCGGCGATGGAGCTCGCGCGGCGGGAGCTGCCGGCGTGGACGCGGCTGTACTACCCGTTGTTCGCGCGCGCAATCGATGTCGCGAGGTATCCGCTGGCGACGACGGACATGATGCTGGTCGAGGAGTTCGTCGACGGGCGGCAGGTGACGGTGGAGGGGTGGTCACTGGATGGAGACATCCGGATCTGGGCGATGACTGATACGAACACGTTCGCCGGCACGCGGGTCATCGACAACTTCTCGACGCCCTCTCGCGTCGATAAGGAGACGGCGGAGACGCTGCGGGGGAAGACGATCGAAACGATTCGGGCGTTTGGGTTCGACGGCGGGTTTTTCAACATCGAGTTCTGGCTGACCGACGGCGGCGTGCGGCTGACCGAGGTCAATGGCCGTTCGGCGGCCTGTTTCGGGGGGATCTACGATCTGGCCCTCGGCGTGGACATCTTCGCCGCGGTGGCGGACGTCGCCACCGGTCGTGCGCCTCGGGCGCTGCCGCGTGCCGGCGGTCAAGTGGCGGGACAGTTCAACGTCATCACGTTTGATGATGATCGTGCCGGCAATCTGCTCGACTACGAGGCGGCGGAGATGATGCCGGGGTTCTCGGCATTTCGGCGCGCCGAGGAGCGCGTCAGGCCGCTTTCGGAATTCGGAGTGGTCCTCGGGCAGATCGAGATCGTGGGCGATTCATATGACGAGATCCACGAGCGTGCAGGGGCGATGCGTCGGAAGTTGCTCAAAACGAAGTAACATACGCGCATCAGTCCATCAACAAACATGACCCCGGAAATGCGGCGCATCGTCGCCGAGGCAGAGGCAGCGGCGCGCGGCGGATGGAGCGACGAAGCGGTGGCTTCCCTGGCGGAATCGACGCGCAGCCTGCGCTGCAATGTCGATGAGTTGGCCCGGCTGCTGGCGCTTCCGGAAGCCGATCATGGATTCCGCGAAGAGGTTTTCATGACCGATCCGTCGTTCCACGCCAGCGTCTTTGCGCTCGCGGAAGGAGAGACGATTCCGCTGCATGACCACCCGAGGATGGATGTCATCTCGAAAGTACTGCGCGGGCGGGCCCGCCTTCGCGCGTATGAGTGGGTGGATGCGGCGGCATTGCGTGCCCGCGCCTGTGGCGAGCTGATTCTCGGGGAGGATGACGGCGCACTCGTGTTGCGCAAGTCTCCCGGGACTATTCACACGATCACGGCGCTCGAGGGGACCGCGTTTCTCGATCTGTTCGCGCCGTATTACGACGATGTGGTGCGGCCTTGTCACTATTACAAAGAGGTTGCCTGCGATACGGCAACGGTTGTCCGGATGCGCGTCGTTACCTGGGAAGAGGCGCGGCAATGACAACCGCCATCCTTCTCGTCGAAGCGCGAGGGCAGTCGATGCATTGCCGCGAGGACTCGTGTGTGAATCTCGTGCAGGCGGCGTGGCTGGCGCGGGAGTTCGTGCGGCGCGGTGTCGACACGCGGATCCGGCTCATCATGGACGCGGGGCAGTCGATCGAAGAGTATTCGGTGCTTTGCCATCGCAAGGATCACGACGCGCTTCGTGCGCGCATTGCCATAGGTATCGGTGAAGCAAGTGCGTCGCGCTACGCGCTCATGCGCGAGTTGCGTGAGACCTCGATCCCCATCCTCTTCGACGCGGACGATGGCTGTGGCGTCATCATCGAAGACCGTCTGCCGTTCTCGCCCCTTCTGGCGCGCGTGCTCGGGACGAACGATGATGCCCTGCGCGCGTTCGATCATCCCCTCTTTGCAAACGAGCGCCTCGACGATTACCGGCATCTGGTCGCGGAGAACAGGGGCCGTCCGTACCTCGATCTCGATCTGGCCGTGGCCCGCTTCGCCTTGCGCACGCTCCTCAGCGGCGACTTCGAGGCAATCGACCTCGCTGTCGTCTCGCGCCCGCCGGATGCATCGCATCTCTGGTTTGCCGAGGAGCTGAAAATGATCGAGGAGGACCTCGCGGCCAAGGAGCACGGCGCGAGCGACGAATTCACCGACCGGCTCATCGGTCTCTTCCTGTCGGTGACGGCGAAGGGGGAGGAGCGGCCGTACTTCAACTCTCCGACGGGCGTGCGGGTGGAGCATGGGAAGGTGCGCGTCATCGCACGTGACCGCTTTGACCTGTTCGGGCTCAGGGCATCGGAGCGGATGACGTTCGATCGTTTCCGTGCGCTGCTGGCGGCACAGCTTGGCGGGGCACCGGAGCGGCTCGCGGCGTTGAAGTATCCGTTTACGGCGAAAGTGATCGCGGCCGGTATCGGCGCCGAGGCGCGCGAGATCGCCGGGCATGATGACGTGAAGGTGCTGTTCATCGATGGCGTCGGCGGTTGGAATCCGGCCACGAGCGGTCTGATCGAGGCTCGGCTGCGCGCGGAGCTGCCGCCCGGGATCGACTTCCATCGCATCGTCGGCGCCAACGCGATGTACGCCACGCTCCCCGACGTGCCGGGCGGCATCGTCTTCGTGATGGACGCGCTGCGGTCGATGACCGAGGCGCTCTTCGATCCGAGCGTCGACTTGGCGGCGGTCGTCGGCACTGCCTCGGTGCCGGCGACGTTTTGATTCCTCCCACTTGCGCGAAAGAAAGGCCGCCGGGTACGGCGGGCTCTCGTACTTTCAGAGAAAGACTACTTGTTCATATCTTGCCCGGCTTCGAGCTTCTTGATCGCTGCCTCGATGTTTTTCTTGTTTCCCTCATCAGGTGCCTGCGGGAGAGCCAGCTTGGCGTACTTCAGCGCGTCCGGATAGCGGCCGACGGCGGAGTAGCCGCGGGCCAGACCGAAGTTGACCGGCCAGACTCCCGGATTGCGCTTCGCGTTCAGCTCGAACACTTTCAGCGCTTCCTCTTTCTTGCCCGCGGCCATGAGCTGGCGTCCATAGCCGTGAAGGTCGAAGACGGTGGCGCTCGGATGGTTCATCCCCTCTTCGCGCGTCTTTGCTGCCTCGGCGGTCTTGCCGTTCGCTTCCTGCGCATCGGCGAGCGTCATCAGGTTTGTGAAGTTTTTCCGGCCGATGCCGCCGGCACCGCTGACGGACGCCTCAGCCCATGGCAGCGCGTCGGCTGGGCGTTTGTTGTCGAGAGCATAGCGAGCGGCCTGCTCCCAGGCGACGTCGGAGAAGCCGGGCGAGGTGCGCAATTCGTTGCGGATGTTGGCGATATAGAGATCGACCGCGTTCGGAACGGTGATGTTGATCGGCACCGCCAGCTCTTCCCACTTCATGGCCACGGTGGCGTGGTCGTTCTTCCGCTCGGTGAAGTCGAAGGTCAGGACTTCGCGATACTCGGCTTTCTCCGGTTTGGCCTTCACCCGGAGCACGTCTTCGGCCGGATCGTAGAAGAAGCTGCCCCAGGACGTGTGGTTCTTCGAGAAGATCCAGGTCCATTCGTCCTGTTGGGGGATGGCGAAGAGCGCATAGGAGCCGGCCGGCAGCGCGGAACCGTTGACCTGAATGTCGTGAGAGGTCGTGAAGACGGTGTTCTCATTGGCACCGACGCGCCAAGGGCATTCCTTGCAGGTACCGAAGCCGAGGTTGGCCATGCCCCACGGGACCAGCGTGCCCCAGATCTTGCCGCGGCGGTCCTGCCCTTGCGGACTGTGAACGTGCGGGCTGCTGTAGTCGATCGAGATTTTGACGAGGCCGATCTGCTGCGTGACGCCGGCTCGTTCGTTACCGCCTGAGGGAGAGGTGGTGATTGATTGGGCTGCCGCGCCCATGGCTGTAATCGCCACGGCCACGGCTGCGAGGAAGTGTTTCATTGTCCGCTCCTTTCGAATGCGTCAATGTACGCACCCCCTCGCCTTCCGTTCGTCAGCGATTGGTGAACATCACCAGATCTTTTCCCACCACTTCTTTTCGGGCGAGGTTACGGCGGCCACGTTGAGGTGCATCTTCCTGCGCATGTCGTCGATGTTCCAACCGGTCAGCTCGGCCACGTTCCGTGCTTCGTGCTCCTGACGTGTGCGGAGCTCCCGCCGATAGACCGCCGCGGCATCGCACCGGCCGGCGTTCGCGGGATGGTGGAGAACGTAGCGCGCCTGGAATTGACGCTGGTCGCTTGTCTGCTGAAAGACGAGATCCTCGGGAAAGTGCGCGCCGTCGTAACGGACGTGAAGGCGTGTGAGGAAGACGCCGCCTCCGGCGTCGAGCCAGAAGACGCCGAGCTTTTTCAGCTCGTCGTGCGAGAGCGGCTCCGAGGCGCAGGGATCGCACCAGTTCATGTCCCACGCGTATTCGAGGAAGACGGCGCTCATCTCCTCCCGTTTGACCTGCTGCGAGAAGAGGGCCTTGTAGAACGGCGCGAAATCGTTGCGCACGAAGAGCGGCACATCGACGTCGCTCGGAAGCTTCACGGTCCGGTAGTTCGTCGTCTCCACGCGGCCGCTGGTGGTGATGACGTAGACGAAAAGCTCCTGCGCGCCGTTCGCGTTCACAGTACCGAGCCGGATCGGCAGCATAAACTTGGGCGACTCGTACGCCACCTGCAGCGGACGCAGGTAGTTGAATCCGAGCCGGGCCTGCTCGCCGAGGTTCACCTTCGCCACGAAGAAATGCATGTTCTGGCGGATGTAGCTCCCCAGCACGTTCGCGGCCCCCTTCGGCAACGTGTAGCCGTTTTCGGTGAGCCACGTGGCCAGACCGGTGCTCTGCGTGGCGGAAAGGATGAGGATGTCGTACTCGCCGACGGTGTACTTCGCTTCGATCCTTACGCCGAGAGCGTCATCGCGTCCGCGCGACTTCCCAACTGTGATCGACTCCTGCACCCATGCATTACTCATCGCCATCGGCACGGGCTGCGGCGCGCACGGATCGGGATCGAAGTACTCGACGAGTCGCGGCGAGGAGTAAGCGTCGAGGTGATCGATGAGCGCTTTCTCCGCGACATGGATCTTTCCACGCTCGATCTTCGTCGGTACGGGGATGACGACGGCGAAGTCGCGCACGCTGCCCTGAAAGTCGTTGGCCATCGTCATGACCGTGCGGTCCTGATCGCGGACGATGACGACCTGCGAGGCGCGGTTGAAAAGCTTGGCGTCGCCCTTGGCGACGTAAAAGCCACAGAACGCATGCGCCTGCGCCGCGGCGAAAAACGTGAGGATGAGAATCAAGGTGCGTTTTGACATGACTGCCTCCTTTTATGCGGTTGCGAGGTTTCGCGGTTTCGAGGTCACGCGGTTGGGTGGGGCCGCGAGACCGCGTAACCGCGCGACCTCGCAACCCCACTGATAACGCCCTGCCGGAAGGAGCACGTCGATGAGCGGCACCACCAGCGCCGCCGCGGCGAGCGACCAGAGGATTCCGTTCGTCCGGAAGAGCCGGTAGTTGATGTACCACCCGCCGAACGCTACGAGCGTGGCGAACAGAATCCGGCCGGCGCGTGAGTCGGGCGTGGTCTTGGGGTCAGAGATCATGAAGAAGGTGAAGAGCAGCAGCGCGCCGTTCTCGAGCCGGTGAATCGGAATCGTCAGCGGCTCACCGACCCAGAGCGAGCGTCCGATGACGAGCGCGCTCCAGGCGACGATGAAGGCGTAGGTCACGTCGCTCCGCGCGGCGCGATTGACGACCAGGCCGCCGATGCAGGCGATGAGGAAGCCGAAGAATGCGACGTTCCCCCATTGCCCCGGCGAGACCCATACATGCTTCGACACCAGCATCAACGCCACGATGGCGATGTTGGTCGGATTGAAGAGGTGCTTTCCGTGAAAGCGAATGATGAACTTGCTGGCGACGGCGATGACAGCCCCCGTGAGCAGCAGAATCAGCGATTCGCTGCGCAGCAGAAGAGAAAGCGAGAGTCCTGAGATGGCCGCGCTGCGCGGATCGAATGCGACGCCTTTCATCTGCGCGAAGAGCGCCTGCGTCCCGATCGCGGTCCCGGCCAGCAACGCGGCACGGAAGAGTGTTATGTCGAAGTTCAGCGCGAAGATGCCGTACAGGAGCAACAGCGTGAGCGCGCCGATCTGGTAGAGCCGCGGGTCGAAGCGTTTCATGCCCCGTTGGATGCGCGGGGTGTTGGAAAGGAAACCGGTTCACGCGGAGACACGGAGACGCTTCAACAAGAACCTCCGTGAAAGCTCCACTTTTCAGCGTCTCCGCGTGAATACGGCTTTTACAACAAGGCTTGGGTTCGCCAACGGCATGGAACCCGCAAATAATGCTTATCGGGTTCGACAAACAGCCTCATGTCCATCAAACTGTCACTTCCCAGGTAGACAGAGAGAGGTCCGGTGCTCCACATCTTCGACACCACCCGCTACGGCGTTTCGCCGTTTGCGGTGCCAACGCTCGTGACGGCGGTCCTGATGCTCGTCTTCGGGGCGGGTGTTCTGGCGCGCCGTGCCTCGCGAGTGGCGGGCGCATTCTTCGCCCTGGCGGCGTCGGCGTCGGTGTGGCTGGTCGCCTTTACCTTCATGTATTGCGCGAAAGACGCCGCGACGGCGCTTTTCTGGGCGCGCGCGGGCTACCTCGGCGTGCCGTTTCTGGCTCCGTCGATTTATCACTTCACCGCGGAGATGCTTCGCATCGCCAAGGATCGGCGCGGTGCGATCATCGTGGGGTGGGTGACCGCCGCCGTTTTCTCGGCGCTGGCCGTGACCGGCCTGCTCGTCGAGCGGGTGCAGCACTTCTGGTGGGGCTTCTATCCGCGTTACAGCTCTCTGGTCGCCCCCCCGTTCCTCCTTTTCTTCTTCGGCTATCTCGTCGTCGCACTCGCCGAGTTTCTTCGGGCCTATCCGAAGTCGCGAGGAGTCGAGAAGAAGCGGATCCGGTTGCTGCTCATCGCCTTCGCCGTCGCCTACCTCGGATCTGTCGATTACCTGCCGAAGTTCGGAATCGCCGTCTATCCGTTCGGCTATGCCGCGCTCCTCGGCTTTGTGGTGATCGTCGCCATCGCCTTCCGCAAGTACGACCTGGTGCCGATCACGCCATCGCTCGCCGCGCGCGAGATCCTCGGCACGATGGCGGACGTCCTCTTCGTCTGCGATCGCGATGGGCGCATCGAGTTCGCCAATGCTGCTGCCGAGCGGGTGCTCGGCTACCCCGCGGACAGCCTCGTCGGGCGACAGTTCGAAGAGCTGTTCGCCGCGGGCGGGGACGATCCGTTCTCCGAGTCATTCCGCCGCCGCAGCATCCGGAACCTCGAGCGCCGCTTCGCCGGAAGCGACGGGCACCCGGTCGATCTGATGATGTCGCTCGCTCCGGTCGTCCATCACGGCGAGACGGCCGGAGTGGTCATTCTGGGCCGCGACATGCGCGAACAAAAGGACGCGGAGCGGGAGGTGCGGAG
>Ga0210402_10000453_pt1 | contig 45840 bp, 74 predicted proteins | sample IncBWC7MmetaG_FD_161055 | JGI IMG/M metagenome (GOLD analysis project Ga0210402, IMG submission 161055) | Forest soil microbial communities from Barre Woods Harvard Forest LTER site, Petersham, Massachusetts, United States - Inc-BW-C-7-M | ecosystem: Environmental > Terrestrial > Soil >... | reverse complement strand
ATTTCCCTGTGAAAGACAGTTTGCGGCCGGACTTTTGAATCGGCGCGGCCGCGCGTAATGTCGCCACAGCCTTGTCGATATCGAATTCTAACGGTTTGTTTTCGTCGTTCATTTTCGGACCTTTCCAGGGGGCATTCGGGGGGCATTCGGGGGGCATTCGGGGGGCATTCGGGCCGATTGTGCCCTCCATATTTCAATGTGGTTATTTTTCTTTTGTCAAGGGTGAGGTTAAAGGAAAAGCATTTGTATCTACCCTTCAAACTAACGCGCGCGGAAGTGGAGAGGGAGCGATTCTAGGGGTTGTGGAGCATGCAGGGCTTTGCAGGGGGGAGTAAATCGGGGAATATACAAATGCTTTACCATCGTCTTTTTAACCAGCTGAGGCTTCAGAGGGAAGGATTGCGCGGCCGCCGGCGGCCGCTCGGAGGCCTGCGGCATTTTCCCGCAAGGAAATGGCCAACAAAAAAGGTTGCCAATTGGCAACCTCTTTTGAGGGATTGTGGACTGGTCTAGTGCAAGGGATAGGAGACGTTCTCCACTGTGGTGTCCCAACACAAGCGACATGGCCCACAGGCATTACCACGCGTGCGAGCCTGGCAGTCTTCGCCGATCCACGACCGACCATGGCTGTGCACGGTGGAGGTGTGGGCATACCCTTTGATTGGTTTATCATCGACCATGGTGGAGGATATGCGCACGACAAGGTTAGGGGGGAAATCACGTTGGCGTAAAAACGCCTTGACCACTGCAGCCTCGCGAGTGGGTAGCCAGTGGTGAATGTCTGGCGTGAGCTCACACACTCGGACAATGGCGTGGAGCATGGCTAGGCTGGCGATGTCGCCAGAGTCAAACCAGCGATGATAGGGTATGCCAGTTTTTTTAGTGAGGGTGACAATTTGAAATGTGATCCACTTTGCCCAACGCTCAGGATCGGTGGAGATCATTTGTGTGGCGCGATCAAAGTTTGTCGTCCACCCTTTATGCGCGCTTGGGTAGCGTTTTTCGATCGCTGCGGCGTAGCACTCATGGCAGGTGCTGCCTGGAATAAGCGCAAGCTTTGATCCGACATTGCATTGGTCGACCGTGAGGGCGAAGCTGGTGGACGGCATTTTGCTATTACGGATTGAGACCGATCCGGCCTCGCGTTGCGCGGCCGCGATGGATAGAGTGTGTGGCATTATGGACTCCTCAGCATGGCAACAAGCCATGGACGCGCGGCCTAAGCCGCGCGTTTCGTCCTAAAGATCAAAGAAACCGCCGCAGCTGAAATCTTCGCGTTTGGCAGCAAGGCGTGCGGCGTGGTCACGTCCATCATTCCAGCCTTGTTCATAAGCCATGAACAACAGCCAAACCTTGTCGCTATCGTATGGGTTGGCGTAGTCGACCGTGTGGTCAGCATCAAAGCCTTGTGTGTAGGCCTCATCTTGCGCGGCTTGTGTGGGTTGACGTGGCATAGGGTGAGCTCCGTGTCAGGATTGACAGGGATAGATAATAGGGATTGCGATAGGGATTGTCAAGAGGGATTGTGAGCCATGCGCTGAATAAGACTGCCACACGACCTTGGTCTGTGGCAGAATCAACATTTAGTGGGTGTTTTGGCGCGTCACACTGTGCACAGCGCAGCGCAAGGCGCTCGCATCCATCGACATCGGTATGTCCATCGATATGATGGACAATGAACGCAATCCGCTTACGGCTTGCGTTCATGGTTTGTTCAGACTGCGGCGCACGCCGCAGCCTGAACGGCGCGCGCGCCGCAATGCTGCGCAGCAGCAGCGTTGGACCCCCCCCACGGTGCCCGGTCGGGACGTCTAGGCCTAGGAGTCCCAGCAGGCTCGACATGAGGTGAAATGATAGTACAATTGAAAAATGAATATCATAGCTCGTCTGGAAAAGAACTCTGTGCCGATCACGGAGTGTGGTTGTCGCATTTGGATGGGAGAGGTTCACCCGCATCGACGTTAAGGGCAAAAACCGTTTCGTTCACCGTGTGGCTTATGCTGCCTACACGATCCCGCATTTGAAGCAGGTTCTTCACCATTGCGATGTGCCGTTATGCATTGAGGAAAATCACTTGTATGCTGGCACGTCGAAGGACAATTACGATGACATGGTCCGCCGCGGACGAGCTCGGTGGCATAAGGTGAGGCGAAATGGACGGTGGGCCAAAGCATCCCCATCTGACGCTGGTTGATCCTAACCGCGACACCTCCCTTGATGAGGAATTCGCCCCTCTGCCCTTCTATCCGTGGGATTCCAGACCTCCAAGCCTCCCACTCGATCCCGACGAATGCGCCACCGCCATTCACCTCGCCCAAGGCGATCTCCCCGCGGCGGCCTCTCTGCTGAAAGTCCCTCTGCACAAGCTCAACCGTCAGCTCGTTCATCATCCGCGTCTCCAACGGATCCTCCGCGAAGCTCTCGACAACCAAATCGCTCGCGCCGCCTCCGAATACATTCGCGCCCTCGACAGCCCCAACGACCGGCGGCGCGAATGGGCGGCGACCAAGATCCTCGCCTCTCGCGCCGCCGCCTCTCATCCGTTCGCTCCATCCCCTCCTCAGCCCTCGACGGCCTCGCTTCAACTCTCTCAATCTGGCCCCTCCCGCACCCTCACCTTTCGCTGGCGCACCGACGATGATGATGTTCCGACGATTATTGACCATGATCCAGCGGCTTAGATGCCGCTTGCACGCCTGTCCTGGTCATGTGGTCTCGGGCATCCACAACAACCAAGTCTGGATCGGCTGGCAGTGCGATCTGTGCGGCAAGGTGAAGCACTATGAACCCACCTGGTCTTGTTGATGACACCATCGTCCTGCCTTACAAGCCCCGCGCCCATTTCGCCCCCCTGCACGCCTCCCCCAAGCGCTGGAAATTCGCCGTCTGTCATCGCCGCGCCGGCAAAACGGTGGCGCTCGCCAACACCCTGATCCGGGCCGCGCTCGACAATCCTCGCACCGACCCGCCGCCCAGATACGCCTACATCGGCCCCAGCTTCGATCAGGCCAAAGATTTGGTGTGGAACTATTTGAAGGCCTACACCGAAGGGATCCCCGGTGTTCGGTTTCTTGAAGGCGAACTCTCTTGCCTTTTCCCTGGTGGCGCTAGCATCCGGCTCTATGGCGGCGGCCTCGCCTACGAACGCCTGCGCGGCATTTATTTGGACGGCGCTGTTCTGGATGAATATCCTCTTCTGGCCCCTGCCGTGTTCTCCTCGGTGGTTCGCCCTTGCCTCGCTGACTACGGTGGTTTTGCTATTGTGTCTGGAACTAGCAATGGCGATGATCACTTTCACAAGCTGAAGCTGAAGGCCGAAGATGATCCGCTGTGGGACATCTTCGACATCAAGATCACCGACACTGGCACCGCCGCGCTGCCGCTCGAAGAAGTGGAAAAAATGCGGGACGATATGAGCCCTGACGAGTTTGCCCGCGAGATGCTCAATTCCTTCGAGGCTCCGGTCGAGGGCGCTTTCTACCAAGAAGCCTTGAATGCTTTGCAGGTTCAGAACCGGGTCTGCAAAGTGGCTCCCGATCTCAACACCAGCGTCATCACCTGCTGGGATCTCGGCATGCGCCATTTGCAGGTGGTCTGGTTGTTTCAGATCTGCGGCCGCGAGTTGCACTGGATCGACTATATCGAGGGCGCGGGCAAAAGCCTCAGCCACTATGTCGACCTGCTGGCGCTCAAGGCCAAGGCCGGCGGCTTTCGCTATCGCGCCCATCTGCTGCCGCATGACGTCGAAGTCCGAGAGCTCTCCACCGGCTTCAGCCGCCGACATGAACTGACCGGGCTGTTGAAAGAACCGGTGATCACAGTGCCCAATCACAGCACTGAGGATGGGATCACCGCCACCCGCGCCTCGCTCGGCGTCAGCTGGTTCGATGAGACCGCCTGTCGACGCGGGCTGGCTCGCTTGCGCGCCTATCGCCGCGGCAAATCGGGAATCGCCATTCCCGACGAGGCGGAAGACGCGGCCGACGCCTTTCGCACCGGCTGTGTCGGCATTCCCTTGATTTCGGGCAGCTTCCTGTCACATTCGGGGGCCGGCGGGCGGTTGCGGAGACGGTTGCGGGGGCTGGTGTGAGATTGATCCGCGTTTTTCCGCGCAAGACCAAGGCCAGTCCCGATGATGCCTTGGCTTATTTCGGGCCGCCGGATCTGTTCGCTGAGGCCGACGAGGTTCATATCTCGGTCGCTTTCACCTACGACAAACCCAAGGCTGAGGCGCTAGCAGAGCAATGGCGTCATGTCGCCCCCACCAAGCTCGGTGGTGTGGCTTACGGCGATCGCGGTGATGATTTCATTCCCGGCCGTTACATCAAGCCGGGTTACACCTTCACTTCGCGCGGTTGTCCGCGCAAGTGCTGGTTTTGCAGCGTGTGGAAGCGCGATCCGGTTCCTCGCCTGCTGCCGGTCCTCGACGGCTGGAACATCCTCGATGACAATCTGCTGGCCTGCCCGCGCCCGCATGTCGAGGCGGTGTTCGCCATGTTGCGACGGCAGAAGGGGAGAGTCGAATTCACCGGCGGGTTGGAGGCGTTGGCGCTGGAGGATTATCAGGTCGATCTGTTGGCCAGTCTGAAGCCGCGGCCCAACATGTTTTTCGCCTATGATCCTGGCGATGAGTTTGAGACGCTGCGCCATGCTGCGCGCCGCCTGTTGGCTGCGGGTTTCACTGAGGCCAGCCATCGAATGCGGGTCTATGTGTTGATCGGTTTCCCCAAGGACACGCTCGACAAAGCGGAAGCCCGCTTGATCGACATGCAGGGAATTGGTTTCACGCCGATGGCGATGCTGTGGCGGCCAGAGACACCCTCTCAGGAGAAATACGCGCCCGATGCGCGTTGGCGTGGTTTTCAGCGGTTATGGGCGCGGCCGGCGATCATTCATGGGCAGGCGTGATGGATTGGTTTGATCTGCGGATTTTTCTGATCGGGTTCGTTGGCTCGGCCCTGGTGGAGTTGTTTTGGCTGACCGTCTGCCGCGGTCCGTGGCGGGCCCGGCATCGCCGGCTTGATCTGATGATTTTGTGGCCGGCCTGCAAGCAGAATGAGCCCGACCTCGATCACGCCAAGGCGGCCTTCGCCATGCATGCGTTCCGTGACCTGGCGTGGCTCGAGCTCGGCGATGAACTCTTCCCCTTCATCGATCGGCTCACCTGATGGATGACGACAATCTGCTTTATCAGCTCGGTCAGCTTCTCAATGGCCAGTCGATCGAGAATGTGGTCCCGGTTTTGATTGTCGCTGCGGCGCGGGCCCTGGCGGCAGAGGCCGGCGGCGATGAGGATAAGCTGGGCCGGCTGTTGAATAAGTTTGATGACTTGCTGGCCGATCAGGCCTTCGACATGCTGCACAACTGATGGTCGGCAATCCGCATTTGACTGCGATCAATCTGCAGCAACTTGCAACCCATCCCGGTCAGGCGCATTTTGCCATCGATCTTAATCATACCTGCAGGGAGTGTTTCTATTGGGCAAATCAGAGGGGCGAGAGGACGAAGTACGAGCTGAAACCAGCGCGCTGCCGGAAGACGCTGGAGTCGATGTCGGATCCGCCGCCGATTCCGCACTCGGCGATCGCCTGCCGCCACTTCCAGGCCAGCCCAAATCCGCCGGAGATCTGAGCCTCGATCTGGCGGCGGCGTTGGATGAGCCGGAACAGCTGGTGCGGTGCCTGGTCATCGCCGCCCAGGAGCACGTCGGCTACAGCGAGAATTCCGACAAGTGGAAGGTGGTTCTTGGCCATGCGACAGCGGCGGCCAAGGAATTGGAAAAACTCAACGCGCCAGCGTCACACAGAGGTGTTAAGGTTTCTTCGTCGTAAACAACGGAGGAAACTTCATGCCACAATTGTATTGGATCATTCCCCTCGAGGCCTCCCCTGGTGTGCCCACCCATCCGATCGCCCCTGGCGGTCCTCCTCCTGGGATTTGGCCCGGTCCCGGCTATCCGACGCATCCGATTGCCCCCGGCGGCCCGCCTCTGGGAATCTGGGGCGGTCCGCCGCTCTATCCCGATCAGGGACTTCCCGGCGGACAACCCGGTCCCAGCCATCCGATCGTGTTGCCGCCTTATGAGCCCGGTGGGCCGCCGGTGACGATTTGGCCGAATCCTGGCCACCCAGCCCATCCGATTGTGATCCCTCAACCGCCGGAAAATCCGCCGGAAGGCGGTAAACCGCCGCCGGAAGGCGCTCCCGGCTGGGGATATCACCCAGATTATGGGTGGGGATTTTTTCCCAGCGGAACGCCAGGTCCAAAGGGCTGACCCGCTAGTCGAGAGCCTTAGTATTTGCTAGACATCGCCACTGGGAGGCCTCCCAGTGGCAGTCGAGCGCTTATTTCCGCACTTCAAGGATCAGAAGTCCGAACCCAGCGCGACTTACGATCCCAGTGATCCTGACAGCTACAATTCTTTCCTTCTGAGTATGATGGATGACTCGGAGGATTACGAAAATTCCATTCTTGCTGGCGATCGCTCGGAAGCCCAGCTGTATTACTACGGTTATGAACCGTCGATGGATTTTACTGACGTCAGCGGCCCCTACCGCGGCGAAGATCCCAATCAGACCTTAGGCGAGCTCCTCGACAAAAAAGACAAGACCACCGTCAATCGCAGCACCTTCGTTTCGACCGACGTCAAAGACGCTATCCTGTTGATGTTGCCGGCTTTGGTCCGGTTGTTCGGAGCGAGTGAATCGCCGGTTTTTCTCGTTCCGCATTCGGAATCCGACGCTGACATGGCCGAACAGGCCACCAATTATGTGAATTACGTTTTTTGGAATGACAACCCAGGTTTTCTCAATCTTTATGGGGCGATCAAAGACGCGCTGACGGTTCGCACCGGCTTTCTCAAATGGTGGAGCGAGGACCAGAAGGAGGTTAAGCGCAAGCGTTTTACCGGCATCACTGTAGAACAGCTGCAGATGATCCTAGCAGAGGATCAGACTGCCAAAGTCGTTGAGCTCGGGAGGCCGGTCAAACAACATGCACCAACGATACCGCCACAAATGGCTGGGACAACGGCTGGCCCTCCGTCACCAGGTGCGGCCGCTGCTGCGCCGCCTGTTCCACCGGGACCACTCCCTGGCAATCCACCGCCTCCGATGGGACCGCCTGGAGCGCCAGTTGGAGCGCCGTCATCGCCGCCGGTTAATGGGTCAAGCGGTATGGGCGGACAACCAGGTCAGCCAGGAGGAAATGCTCCAGGCGCTGGACCGCCGAATGCTGGAAATCCTCCTCCAGGCTTACCGATGGGACCGATGGCGGGAGCACCGCCTCCAGCCCTCCCACCAGCCCCACCTCAACCTCCCCCAGTCACCTATGACTATGCAGTGGTTGCGTATGAAGTCGCCAAGCCACTGATTAAGATCTGCGGCGTGCCGCCGGAAGAAATGCGGCTTGATCGTTATGCGCGCTCGTTCGCCACCAGCCGCCTCGTCGGTCACGAGCGCGTTGTGCCGGCGGATCAACTGATTGCGATGGGCTACGATCGTGATCTCGTCAACGACAACATTCAATCGTCGGAATCGACCTTCACCGTCGAGCCGCAATTGCGCAATCCTGGCCGCTTCATGGGCACGCGCATGGGCGACGGCTGCAAATATGGCGAGTGGTTCATCAAGATCGATAAAGATGGTGATGGCCAACCGGAGCTTCGCCACATCTGCACGCTCGGCGATGCGCGCCAGGTTGTCCACGATGAGGAGGCAAACAGGATCAAGTTCGCTTTGTTCTCGTGTGACCCGGTTGGTCACACCATCGTCGGCGAAAGCATCACGGATTATACCAAAGATATTCAGAGAATTAAGACGAATTTGATGCGGGCGACGTTGGACAGCGCTGCCGAGAGCATCAACCCCAAGACGGTCATCAACGAGCTTTTGGTCAATCCCGACGACGCGATGAACGATGATTTGGGCGCGGTGATCCGCAGTCGCGGCGATCCGTCTGCGACGGTGATGCCGTACAGCATTCCATTCCTTGGACAGGCGATGATGCCTGTGGTCGAGATGCTGAACGACGTGTTGGCGCGGCGCACTGGTTTGTCGGATGCCGCGAAGGGATTGGATCCGAAGGCGCTGCAGTCGAGCACCATGATTGGGGTCGAGGCCGTCATCAATGGGGCGCAAGAGCGTGTCGAGCTTGTCGCGCGCGTCCTTTGCGAAACTGGTTTTAAAGATTTGTTTTCGGGATTGTTTAACGAAATCTGTGAAAATCCCAATCAGCAACGGACCTTGAAGGTCAACGGCAAGTGGGTTCCTTATGACACTGGCACTTTCGACGCCAGCATGGGCGTCGAGGTCAACGCCAACCTGGGCAAGGGCTCCGACATGGTGCGGATGCTGGCCCTCAATCAGATTGATCAAAAGCAGCAGTTGATCGTGCAGACTTATGGGTTGAATAACCCTGTCTGTGGGATCCCGGAAATGTTGAACACTGTGACCGACATGCTCGGGCTCGCCAACATTAAAAATGTTGGGCGGTATTTCAAGACACCCAATCCACAGCAGATGCAGATGATCCTGGCGCAGCCCAAGACGCCGGACCCGATGGCGGTGGCGGCCCAGGCGCAATTGGAGAAGGTCCGCTCCGACACAGCGAAGGCGGTCGGGCAGCAGCAACTCGATCGCGAGAAGATGGTGCATGACAATGTGTTCAAGCATCAGCAACTGCAGGCCAAGACTCAGACCGACATTCAGAAGATGGGTATCGATAGCCAGAAGGCGGGAATCGATGCGCATGTTCAGCTGTCTCAACTGGCTGGTCAGCTGATGCGCGACCAGCAAGATGGTGATCAGGCGGATCAGGATAGCCAGCTTAAAATGGCGGATGCGCAGAATCAGTCCGATCAAGTCGCCCAGCAGGGACAACAGGCGAACAATGATGCGCAGTTGAAGGCGGCGCAATTGGCGAGCGCGCACATGCAGAAGATGCACCAGCTAAACCTGGGCCACGTTCAAACGATGACCCAGTTGGCCAGTCAGCACCATGCGGCGATGACTGGGCATGGGATGAAGGGGGCGCAGATCATTGCCGGCGCGCTGTCGCAGGACGCGGATCACGATCACGAGGCCGAACAGGCTGCGCTCGATCGGCAGCATCAGGAGACGGTGACCGCGGCCACGCTCGGCAATCAGCAGAAGATCGCCAAGATGAGGCCAAGCGTTGGACGGTGAGGAGCGCAAGCTCGATTCGGAAGAGGTTAAGCGCCTCGCCACCGAATCCAAACAACTGTTGGCTGATCCGGCCTTTACGGCCGCGATCCTGGCGTTGCGCAAGCAGTGGTTTGCGCAACAGATGGCGATGAATGATCGGGAGGCGATCGTCGCCCTGGCGCTGAAGATGCAGGCTTTGGAAGCGATTCCGGCCCAACTTCAGGTTTTCATCAACGATCACACATGGGCTGAGAAGAGGAAACATTAATGGCTGACGGCGTCGATGAGGCCGCCGGTGCATTTGCCACAGAAATAGCTCCCGCTAGCCGCCCGCGCGACCAAGGCGGTAAATTTATCCGAGAGACTGCCGCTCCGGAACCAATGTTTCAGGAGCGTCGAGTTGAAGGGGATCCGCTGACCGGTGACACGAGCGACGGCGGCGATGATCCGGTCTTTGCCGCTCGCGAGAGGGAAATCGCAGATGGATACGAAGAAGGGCGGCAATCAACTCAGAACCGCCAAAACCTACGCCGGACCGCCGACGACGCCGAAGGTGACGAGTGGGCAACCGATAGCGAACCGGAGCGGTTCGGGCCCCTCGATGCCGAAGACGATACCGACTTACAAGGGGCAGACGACGATGCCGACGAGACCGGCCGGCGGCACGCCGAAAGGTCATCCCTCCGCGACTCCGAGACCGAAAAGTACGAGATAACGGTCGACGGCAAGATCTATCACGTCGGTCTGCAGGAAGCGCTCAACGGCTACATCCGGCAGGCGACGTTCCATCAGCGCATGGCCCAGCTGCAAGAGACCACGCGCTCGGTGGAGGATGAATACAATCGCCTGCAGCAGGGCTGGGCGATGTGGAACAAGGCGCGTCTCGATTACGAGGAAGACGTTGCCAACATGCTGCCGCGTGAGCCGAACTGGGATCAGGAGTTCGCCACTGATCCGCGTGCGGCGCACGCCAAGCAGAAAGTTTTCCAAGTCATTTATGCAAATCTACAGCGATCGCAACAGATGCGGGCCCAGCGTGAAGCGGCGCAGGCAGAGGAGAGCGATAGACGGACTCAGAAATATGCGGTAAGCGGGTTTGAGAAGTTCGTCATGGATCACATCAAGGTGATGCCTGACGAGCCAACGCTGAAGAAGAACATTCAGTCGATGCGTCGTACCGCAGCGGCTGCAGGCTTCAGCGATTATGAAGTCGCCACGGTCTATGACCCCAGGATGTTGGACATCCTCTGGAAGGCGAGCAAGTACGACCGGATGACCGCCGCCGCGCCCAGGGCGGTGGTCACAGGCAAGGGCAGGACGTTGGCCCCCGGCGCGGCTACCCCCCTCAGTGGGAATGCGCGCAGGTCAGGTTTCGACGACGCACAGCGCCGATTGGCGAAAAGCGGCAAAATTGACGACGCCGCAGCAGTGTTTCGTTTCTTAACCTGACGGAGGGCCCTAATGGCCAACAGTACTGCTAAGGTTACCCAAGCGTTTGCGACCTATTCTGCGACCGGAAATCGCGAGGATTTAAGCAACGCGATCTACAACATCGACCCATTCGACACGCCTGTGATGTCCGCTTCCAGACGTCGCAACGTGACAAACCGTTGGTTCGACTGGCAAACCGAATATCTACCCACTGTAAACCTCACAAATGCGCAGCCTGAAGGTTTTAATCTTAATACCTTCCAAGATGCAGCCACGCCGACCATCAGACAACAGGGCGTGGCGCAGATCTCAAAACGAGACGCCACGGTCTCGGGCTCGCAGGAGGCGGCCGATGCTGCGGGCAAAGGGAGCGAGATGGCTCACCAAATGGCCATCATCTCCAAAGTCCTCAAATCCGACATGGAATCCATCATGTGCTCGCGCCAAGCGCGGGTCGATGAAACCTCCGGCAACGCGCCAACGGCGCGCATGACCGAGTCGATTCCGCACTGGATCGGGCGTGCGGCGGATCGGGCCGGCGTCACTGGCACCACCAAGACGGTCCAGGCCAGCGGTGGCGCAGTGGTGGGTGTCTTTGGCGCGGTGGGCACGGCTGGCCTGCCGCCGTCCAACACTGGCGTGATGACCGCGCCAGGCGCACCGGTGCAGATCGCGGAAAGCATGTTGGGCGATGCGATGCAACTCGCCTACACCAATGGGGCGAGCCCCAACCTCTTGGTGGTGCCGCCAGGGCCCAAGCGCACGGTCAGCACCTTTGTCGGGCGCAGTACAACTCAGGTTTTGGTCGGTAAGACGGAAGTGGTCAGCACGGTCGATGTGCTGGCGACGGATTTCGGCAGAGTGAAGGTCATCCCCAGCCGCTGGCTTCCGGTCGATATCGGCTTGCTTCTCGATCCGGATTACGTCGCGGTGGCCTTCTACAGAAGCTTCCGCCAGTACCTGATGGCGCGCACCGGCGATGCCGAGAACCGCATGCTTGTGGTCGAGTGGGGAATCGAGATGCGTAACGCCTTGGCCCATATTTTGTTTAACGGTATCAAGGCGTAAAACAAGTGGTCGAGCGGCGCATCATCTACCGTGAAGCGGATGGCGTGCGCCGCACGATGATCCTTGACGACGAGAATCCAACGCGCGTCGTCGTCAAGACGGAACAGGATCTGACCGAGATCTTGGCCGGCATCGCGCGCGATCGCGAGTTCTCGCAGGCCGGCAAAGACATCAAGCGGATGGCGACGATTCCGATCGAGATCTACGAGCGGATGGTGCGCGAGGGGTGGGGCCCTGACGACGAAGCCAAATGGTTGAACAGCGCAGAGGCTGCGCCGTTCCGAGTTTGGCGAGGGAACGCCGGAAGGGATCGGTGATGTGCGCGTTGTTGTCTTCGCCTTCCTCCTGTCGGGCTGCACCAGTCAGTTTTCGCTCGGGCCTGCGGCGTGGAGCGCCACACCGCCGGTCATTCCTGGTTTTACCGCAGTGCCGTTCGGAAATGGGTTCATCGAGGAGCCCAACTCACTGCTTCAACCGCCGGCCGCAGCCCCTGCAGAGACTTCGATCGAGACCGTCATCACTGGCCTGGAACAGGCGCAGAAGGTCCGAACTCTAACCAGGCAGTTGGCGAGGTGATCCGTGCCTAAAGGTCTGCTGTTCTGGATCATCTACGTCGTTTGCTTGGTGCTTTGGCTAGTGGCTGATTTCGGCGGCGTGTTCGGTGGCTACGGTCGTTTTGCGGGCGGTGGAGTGGTTGATTTCATCCTGATCGGCCTACTCGGTTGGGGCATCTTTGGAGCGCCGATCCAATGAGCCCTGGTCTATTCGTCCTCATCATCGTTCTTGTGGTCATCTTTGGTGGTGGCGGCTTCTACGCGCATGGCAATTATGGACCGGCCTATAGCGGCGGTGTTGGTCTTGTTGGGATCGTGGTGATCATTCTGGTCGTGCTGCTTTTATCGGGGCGATTATGACCGACTATAGCGATTTCACCACTGCGATCGCGGAATGGGCCAACCGCCAGGACTGGAGTCCGGTGCTGGTCACTTCATTCGTTCGCAACGCGGAGGAGAAGCTCAACGCGGAGCTCCGCATCGATCGGATGATCGAGACTGTCGATGCGCTGATCGTTTCGCGCTGCGCGCCGCTGCCCGACGATTGGTTGGAGATGGATTTTGTCCGCATCGCCAACGATCAGTTTCCCAGCGGCTTTCAGCCGATCGAATACAAACCGCGGCATGAGTTCTTTTCCACCGATGATGATTGTGCGCTTGGGATTTACACCATCGAGGGCCGACAGATCTTCATCGGCGGCCCGCCAGACACTGTGAATGGGCAGACGGTCAGGCTCGATTATTACAGCGAAGTGCCGGTGTTTTCCGATGACACGTCATCCTGGGTCTACACCAAATATCAGTCATTGTACCGGTATGCCGCGTTGATGCACGCCGATCTGCATGCGATCGGCGAAGAGCAAACGTCCTCGATGCTGAAGCAATTGTGCGAGGACATGATCCAGAAGCTCAACGCCGTGCATTTCCGCTCGCGCGCCTCGGGCTCGCGGCTGGCGCGCACCAGGACGAGGAGCTTTGGCTAAATGGTTGGTCTATCGTCAAAGGGCGAAACAGCGATCCTGACGCCACTCACCACGTCTTGCTACGTGTCGCTGCACACTGGCGATCCCGGCGATACCGGCATCAACGAAATTTCGAGCGGCGGCTATGCGCGCGTTGGGCCAGTGACGTTCGCCAACGCCAGCAGCAACCCAACCGTCTCGAGCAACAGTGTAATCCTCAATTTTGCGCCGGCGACGGCGGCGTGGGGGACGGTCAATTTCTTTGGCACCTGGGATGCGTTGACCGCGGGCAATTTTCGCGGCTCGGGCGCGATCGCCACGCCGAAGCCTGTTAACAACGGCGATACGGCGCGATTCGCCGCCGGCGCGCTGACCATCACAGCAAGCTAAATGGCCGCGAAGACTTTTTATCTTCTTAATACAATTGCCACTGGGCCAAATTGGTTCGGCAGTACGCAGGATGGGGGAAGCGCGCCCGCAGCGGCGAATAGCACGTTCGGATTTCAGCCTAGCAATGTGTCTTTAACGAGCGGGCCGTATTATTGGTGTAGCAACGCTGGCGCGACGGCGTTGACCACTAATTTCTCAAACATAGCGTATCTTTTTACTGGATACCCACAGAAAGGCACAAGCTCCGGCACTGGACCGCAGCCCGGTGGATCGGGCGATAGTTTCTTGTCGCCAGTGCCATACAGCGGCAATTTCTCGGCAGGCAACTGGGTTTTTAATTTTGGCATGCGGACAACCGTGCCTACGGCGGTTGGTCATATGCGCGTTACTGTGTGGGCTGTTTCAAATCCTTCCAGTGCGGCTGCAACTGCTCGCAATCTAGTCGGCTCGATTCTTGCCTGCTCCAACATTACGCTTTCAGCGGCTGGTGTGACGCAAATTTCAACCGTGACGTGGAACGCGCCAGCCATCACTCTCAATAACGAGTATTTAGCTTTTGGAGTTGATTGGAACGAAACGACGGCGGGAACCGCAGCGACAACCAACGTTATCTACTATCAGTCAGCCTCCACGATCGCGACCCCGAATTTCTCGCCGTTCGATCTCCTGGCGGGCGACCTCGCGCCTTCGGTCACCTTTGCCGCGGATCTCATCGTCGGCTCACCGGTCGATCTCGCCGGTGATCTCGCGCCAGGAGCCTCGTTTGCCGCGGACTTCATTGTCGGTTCGCCGGTCGACCTCGCTGGCAATCTCGCGCCGGTAACCTCGTTCGCTGCCGACGCCAGCATCCTTGTGGCGCTCGCTGGGGATCTAGCGCCTTCAGTTGGCTTCGCTGGCGCGCTCGATTCGGGTCCAACGGTCCTTCTCGCGGGCGACATGTCGCCTCAGGTCACCTTCGCCGCCGAGATGGCCCAGGATCTCCTCTTCGCCGGAGACCTGGCCGCTCAAGTGACTTTTGCGGGTCAGTTTACTGCGGGACCGCTATGGACGGAGGAGGCTGCGCCCATCCCGCCTTGGACCTCGTCTGAACCGTGTCCGCCGCCTCTGTGGACGGCGGAAGCGCCTTGTCCGCCGCCACCCTGGAACTCGTCTGAATCGCCTCCGTCGTCCCTATGGACGCCGCATGAGCCATGTGATCCGGCCGATTGGGAAGAATCGGAGCTTTGCAATGGCTGAAACGACAACCGTTAATTTTGGTTGGACGAAGCCGGATCCAGGCGCGAGCGCCAACACTTGGGGGGTAACGCTCAACGCCACCACCGACAAGATCGATGCTGTGGCTTGGGCGAATAAGCAGGCGGGTATGCCGATCGGTTCGATCGTCATGTTTGGCGGCGCGACTGCGCCTGCCAATTGGCTGGTCTGTGATGGCCGTTCGCTGCCGACGACCGGTGGCACCTACGATGCTCTGTTTGCGGTTTTCGGTTATGCGCATGGTGGGGCCGGCGCAAACTTCAATCTGCCAAACCTGAAAGATGTTTTTCCACGCGGTGTTGGCACCAATCCGGTCGGTAAGACTGGCGGCTCCTCCACGGTGACTTTGGCAACCGCTAATCTACCGGCGCACGCCCACACCATCACCGAACCTCCTGGCGGCCATACGCATGGCGCATCTCAGCCAGCCCATAACCATGGTGATCAAGGTCACGCGCATCCAGACGGCGGATCGTATCAAGACGCGCATAACCACACATTCCAGTCAGCTATAGGATCGGGCAGTGGTCTGACCAACGGCGGCGCATCCTACTCTCTCGCAACCATTACAACCTCGACCGCGCAACCCGCCGTGCATGCCGTCATTGGCACCGGCTATGCCAATCTGGCGGCGGCACAACCGGCGGTCAACGTCAATGCCGCAGTGACTGGGATCAACACCACCAACAACGCTGGTTCGGGCACGGCGGTGACGATTCCGGTGCCGCCTTATGTCACCCTCAACTACATCGTGCGCTATCAATGAGTAGTGGTTTTAAACCGATCGAGATTCCACCTGGCGTCGTTGCCAAGGCGACGAAGAAAATGCGTTCGTCCAATTGGTCGGAAGTCAATCTGATGCGTTGGCGTGAGGGCCAGATGCAGCCGATGGGCGGCCAAGCGAAGCTTTCCAACATCGTCAATGGGGTCGAGCAATATCGGTTCGCTAGCCGCTGCAAGATGATCAAAGGCTGGTATGACCTTTCTGGTCAGTACCGCATTGCCTATCTCTGCGAGTCGAACCTCTATGTCGACACGGGCGGGACGCTCCTCGAGATTAGCCCGATACCACCTTTTGCTGTTCCTAGTGGATTGGTGGGTGGTTTTGGCGACGGCTCCTACAACGATAGCACCTACGGCACGCCGCGTTCGATTCCTGGCAGTGTCGCCATTACCAAAATTCCAGACGCTTATTCCTTGGATAATTTCGGCAGCATATTGTACGCGATGACATCGGTCGATGGGCGATTGCTGATGTGGGATCCAGCGGCCGGATCGCCAGGTCAGGTCACTGTTTCTGCAACGGCGGCTTTCACTACCACTTCGCCCAATATTTACATCGCTGCGATGCCTGCCCTGATTGTCGCCGGCAACACGGCTTACGACCTGACCACCAGTAAGACGCTCGGCACGGTGCAAAGCATCGCGGCCGACAATCGCGCGCTGACCGCGGCGGGTCCGTGGGCAAGTGGGGCGACACAGATCGCTATGCCGCCCAATCCAGGCAGAATCGTTGCTGGGATGAATGTGCTGGATACGACCAACGGACTGCAGATGGGTCAGGTTTCGACCTATGCTCCGGTCACAAACAGCGCTCCAGCTGGAGCGGCGTTCAACGCCCTGACTTCCAAAATCCCCATGCCTGGGCCAAACCCTGGTTGGATTTTGCCAGGCATGACGGTCTTCGACAACACCACGTCTCAAACCATAGGCACTGTTCAGTCTTATCCGACGACGGCAGGAGGTTTGTTCGGTCCACAATCGGCGGCGGCGGCATTCACAACCTCATCGACAACGATCACCATGGCCGGTCCGGCGCAGAGTGGCGTCGTGGCGGGAATGAACGTCATCGATGTTTCTCTTGGCAATCTTTTTATCGGCACAATAGCGAGCTACACCGGCAACACATTGACGCTGACTGCCCCCGCGTTGCACGCGAGTTTTGGAACCAGCGATGGCATCAGGTTTAGCAATTTTACTCTGGCGTTGACCGCGAACGCTGCTTTTGCCAGTTCGGGGGCGGCGGACTCCCTGCAATTTACCGGCAATGTCCTGACATTGGCCGCGCCGGTCACGTTCGCCAGCGTAGGATCGAACGACGCCATCACCATCAGCGGCGGTGCGCTCGTCGTTCTGTCGGCGAATTCTGCTTTTGCCAGCGCTGGGGCGTCCGACTCGCTGCGGTTCAGCGGCAATGTCGCGGTGGTGCAGCCGCCTGCAAGCGGCCGCGGTCCGGTGCCCAGCGGGCGTTGTTTCGTCGTCACTCAGGAAAGGTTCCTGGTGATTTTTGGCTCTTACAACGATGGTACGGTGGGGGGTCCGATCAATGCGCCCTCGCGCCGGTTCGCGTGGTGCGATCAAGAGAACCCTGGCGCGTGGGATTATGCCTCGGTGACGTCGCAGGCTGGTTTTCTCGACATCGAGCCGGCTTCACCAATCATCACGGCGGTCGCTGGTCGCTTTGGCACTTTGTTTTGGACCAGCAAGAAAACCTATTTTTCTCGATTCTTGGGATTTCCTTATATCTACAACTACGTCGAGCTCTGCGACGGCACGACGCCCTGGTCATCACAATCGGTGGCAACGACGTCGTCCATGGTGCTGTGGATGAGCGAACAGGGCCCCTACAGCTATGACGGCACCTCGGTGCTGCCGGTCAAGTGTATGGTTCGGCCATGGATGGATGACAATTTTGATCCAACCGCAGTGCGTCAATTATCGTTCGCCTGTCACCTGGGTGAGTATTCAGAGTGGTGGTGGTTTTTCCCCACCCTGAACAGCCCATTCAACACGCGGGCTGTGGTTTACAATTATGCCGAAGGTTGGTGGGCGCAAGTTCAGCAATCGCGTTCGGCCGGGATGACGTCGAGCTACACCAGTCATCCTCTGTTCGCCGACGACTATGTCGCCATTCAGCATGAGATCTTTGGCGCAACCAGCTATGTCAACGCTTCGATGCCGGTGGTGCTGCCGTTCGCCGAAACGTTCGATCTCAATTTGGGCGACAAGCTGATGACGGTGAAACAGTTGTTGCCCGACGTCGAGGCGCTCGATCCGACTGACGACAATGCTGCGGCGTTCGCGATCGCCAACTTGCGCTACAGCTTATTTTACAGGAATAGCCGATCTTTAGGCAATGCGGAGATTCAATCGCCGCCGCGCCCAGTGCGTTCGGACGGTTATGTCGATCTTCGCACCACCGGGCGTGATGTGCGGTTGCGCATCGATGTTGGCAGCACGACCATTCAACCGTTCACGATCGGTCAGCATTTGATCGACGCGGTGGCGCGAGGGGATCGCTGATGGCGAATCAACCCACTGCGCCAACGGACCAGCCGCCGCCTGAATTGCCCAATATGCCGGATGTCAGCGACACGCTGTCGCGTTATCTGCGCACTTTCAGCGTGTGGTGCCGCAATGGGTTTCGCGACAAACTGTCGGCCAATTCCGCTGCGCCGGGGGTGATGCTGCAGGCTTATGACGCTACAGCGGGAGCGATACCGCCGATTTACGAGCTTGGCATCAACACGGCCGGGATTGCCACGATTGCGCCGGTGAGGCCCGGCAGCGGTCAGCCGAGCAAACCAACCATCGGAACCGGAGTGCCGATCAATCCCGGTAATTATTTGCCGTTGAGTGGTGGAGTCATTACTGGTCCGATCACGCCGTCTGGCGGCGTTGTCGGCGTTACCAACGGCTCGAATGCGTCGCTGGGTCAAGTGGGCGAGGTGATTTCGGCGCTTAGGCTTTCGACCGCGGCACTCACGCTAACGACCGGCATCGGTGTCAACATTGCGACGATCAATCTGACTCCCGGTGATTGGGACGTTCAGGGCAACGCCTGGTTTGCTGTCGGGGTCAGCGCAACCAACCTGCAGGCCGGCATCACCAATGTCAGCGCCACGATCCCGGCTGAGACTTCGATCGGCCTGACGCGCGTCACTGAGAATATCGCCCTGGCAGGCGGGGGTCAGATGCGGTCGATCAGTCCCTGCCGGGTCAACGTGACGGTGAATACGACCTATTATCTCTATGCCTCACTGAGCTTCCCCTCTGGAACATGCACTGTTTACGGCTCGATCTGGGCGAGGCGGGCGCGATGATCCACCCTTACCATCGCAAGCTGGAACGTGTTCTCGCTCGGATGGGCGGTTTATACACGTTGCACGACATTCTCAGTGCGATCGCCGATGGTCGGATGCAGTCGTTTGCAGAAGGGGATTCCTGGGCGATTACGCGGGTTATGGATCATCCGCGTGGACGGTCGTTGGAGATCTTCGCCGTCGTTGGCAGCATCGATGACCTCCGTATTCTGCACGATAGGGTGGTGATGTACGCCTTTGAGATTGGCGCAAAGGTGATCACGGCCTATGGTCGCAAGGGATGGTTGAACGACGCGCAGCGACGAGGGTGGAAGGTCAAGGCGCGGTCTTTCGTTTACCAGAGGGTGTGTGATGAGTAGCGGCGAATCCACCCAAAGCACCCAGACGCAACAGGTCAACTCGATCCCGCAATGGGTGACCCAGGCTGGTGAGCAAAACTACGCTTTTGCACAACAAGTCGCCAACCAGCCACTGCAGCAATACCAAGGCCAGATGGTGGCTGGCACTTCTCCGCAAACCCAACAAGCGTGGAATTTGGCGGCGTCGAGCGGCGACGTCGGCCAAGATCAATATGCCGGCGCGCAGGCTGGTTTTCTCAATTCGATCGGTCAAACCCCTAGCAACGTAGTTGCAGGACAATTGGCCAATACTAATCTTAGTCCTTATATGAATCCCTTTACTCAGTCTGTTATCAACACAACTTTGCCGTTAATGCAACAACAAAACGCGCTGTCGCAGAATCAACAAGGCAATGCTGCGAATGCTGCGGGGGCATTCGGCGGTTCTCGTCAAGGAGTCCAACAAGGTGTGGCCCAGGCTCAAGGGGCCATGAATATCGGTCAGATGGCAGCTGGCCTGAATCAAGCCAACTTCCAGCAGGCGCAGGCCGGCGCGACAGGCGACATCAATCGCACGCTTGCCGCGCAGCAAGGCAACCAGCAGGCCCAGCAGGCCAAGATCAATTCCGACATCCTGGCCAGCCAGGGATTGGCCAATTTGGGCGATTCGCAAACCCGCGCCAACGCCGCCAACTTCACCATGCTGTCGCAGGCCGGCGCGGGCCAACAATCCCAGGCGCAAGATCAGATCAACGCCCAGATGGCCAAATTCCAGCAGGCCAATTCATACCCGCAGCAGCAATTGGCCACGCTTCTCTCGGCGCTCGGGATGACGCCGCACGACACCATGAGCACCGGCACTTCCAACACCCAGACCCAGACGCCGACCAACTGGGGCGCGCTCGCCCTCGGCGGCCTGCAGGATCTCTCGGGCTTCTTTAAGCCGGCCTCGGACGAAGACATGAAGACCGACGTCACCAAGGTCGGCAAGGATCCCAAGACCGGCCTGATGCTGCACGCCTTTCGTTACAAAGGGGATCCAAAGTCGTATCCCAAAGTGGTCGGTCCTATGGCCCAGGAGGTCCGAAAGAAGTACCCGGGCGCGACTCAACGGCAGGGCGGCAAGCTCACCGTCGACCCCTCGATCATGGCCGCCGCGGGCGTGCGCGGCTACGAGGACGGAACGGAGGATGTCCAGCCAGCCGATGGCTCGGTGATGGGCGGACTCGGCAAGGTGCTTGGCGGCGGCCATTTGGCCAAGGCTCTCGGCGGCCAGGATTCGTCCGCGCCGAAAGCGCCCGACATGCCGCCGGGATGGGACGCGCCCAGCCAGGGCTTCTTCGTCTCCGGCTTTGCCAACGGCATCGCCAAAGTCCCGTCGTCGCCCAAGGTTCCCGGCGCGCTGGCCATAGGCACCGACAGTGTGCCGGCCTTGCTCACGCCAGGCGAGGCGATCCTCAACCAAAAGGCCGCGACCAAGCTCGGGCGCGGCACCATCAAGCAATTGAACGCCGGCACGCCGCCGTCCTCGCCCCTGGTGGCCGCCGGCCTGAAATCGCTCGCGCCGCGCACCCTGGCCTCGTTCATGCCGCCCAAGAAGGCGTTTGGCGCGGCCACCACCATGCCGCGCGCCGGAGCCAAGGCGCTCGGCGGCCTCTCCAACACTAAGTTTAGGGGAGCGCTTGCCTGATGGTCGACGCATCCACCGTCGCCGCTCAGAGCGCGGCGGCCGACGCGAAGAACCCCAATCCGCCAGGCTTCGACCTCCGCACTGAGGTCTATAAGTCGCTGATCTCGCGCGGGCTCAATTCGCAGCAAGCGATGGGCGTCCTCTATTCGCTGATGGGGGAAAGCGGCACCGCGCTCGATCCCAACTCGCACGGCGACGGCGGCAAATCGTATGGGTTCGGGCAGTGGAACGGGACGCGCTTCGCCGCGCTCGAAAATACCGCCAAGGGCATGGGCACGACGTGGAACGATCCGCGGGCGCAATTGGCCCATTTCAACAATGAGATTGACGGTCTCTACAAGGGCGAGCTCGATCGGGTCAAAGCCAACGCCACCACCGCCGCCGACGCCACGCGGCTGTGGACCGGCTCGGTGGCTGAGGGGATCGGCTACGAGCGACCAGCCACCAACAATTGGCAGGGACGCTACGTCCAGGGCTCGCAGGCGGGCCGGCTTGATCCTAAGACCAACGAGCCGGTCTGGACCACCGGACCGGCGGCTCCTTTGCCGACCGGCGCTCCAACCCAGGGACCAAACCAGCCTGGGGCCGCGCCGGCCCCTCCCGCGACATCCGGTGCGCAGGATTTCGCAGAAGCTGCGAAAAAGGGCGATGTCGGTGGTGCATTGGCCTCTCTCACCAAGGGGGATGAGACCAAGGGTGGCGGGCTCGGTAGTCTCGGGGATCAGATCGCCAAGGCCGCGCCGGTCCCGCAATCGTCGGCGATGCTGTCGTCTGCCGCGCAGGACACTCAAGGCAGTCAAGCGCAGGCCGGCCAGGCGCTTCTCGGGCAGGTGCTGGAGCAATCCGCCAAGCCCCTGACTTGGTCGTCCAGACCCTATGGCGCGGGCGTGGCGGGCCCGCAGATCCCTGGCACCACCCTCAATTCAATGGGCATCTGAGATGGCTAACGACAAAAACGCCGCCCTCAACATGGCCATGATGGCCGGCGACATGTATGGGCCCAACCCCTACAGCCAATTCCCCAATGGAATTCAGGGAACGTCCTATGCTGGGACGCCCACCGATGCGCTCGGGCGACCGATCCAAGCCGGGCCAAACACGCCAGGGCTGACGCTCAATTCCGCCCCTGCTGCGGCCGCTGCGCCGCAACAATCGAACATTCCGCAATTTGTCCAGGGTGGCGGCGGTCAGTACACCGGCGGCGGCCAATATCAAGCTGGTGAGATGGCTGGTCAGAACGCACCCACGAGTTGGCAGATCAATCCGGCCTATGCAATCCAGCAGATCCAGCAGCAAAACGCCCCGCAAGCCGGTGCACCGCAGGCCGCCGCGCCGCCGACCCAGGACAATTCCTATCAGCACGCTCTGTCGCTGTTGGCAAACCCTGGCCCGATAACGATGCCGGGGGCGACGGTGCCGCAATCGCAGCCGATCACCAATCAGCCCTCGGTCCTCGATGCCTTCCTGTCCAACAATAAAGGCGGCGGCACCGGCGCGGGCAATTATTCCAACCAGGGCTTCTTCGACACCCTGAACAAACTGCGACCGCAGGCAGGGGCCCAGCAATGATCGGCCAACAGCTTCTCAGCCTGATGTACGGCAATCCTGGGGATCAGATCACGCGCACCCTCAACCCTGGCGGTCCTGACCCCAATCCGAATCCGAACGCGCCACCTCCTCCCGGTGGCGCGGCGAGTGGCGGGCCTAGCGGAGCTCCTTCAACAGGCCCGCCACAGCCACAGCCGCCCATGGCCCCTGCCAACGCCACCCAAAGCCCGCCGGACCTCGCCGCGCTCTATGTCAAGCTGCACCAGCAGGACATGGCCGCGCACCAGATCGACCAGGGCACGGCGCTGATGGCGTCGGCGTTCGGCACCGCCCAGCAGCAGCACGACATGATGCAATACGCTCAGAATATGCCGCAGGACGATACCACCGGCGCTCTGAGCAAGGGCATCCTGGCCCAGGGCGAGATGCTCAAACAGCAGCAACAGCAAACCGCGCAGCAGGAACACGCGCGCTTCCTGGCCGGCGCGGCCGGCATGTCCAAAGTTCTCGGGGTGACGCCGGACCAGGCGCAGTGGCTCGCTCTCAATCCGGACGCGATGAACGAGGTGCTGAGGGCCCACAACGCCGCCACAGCGCCAACGGAAGTGCAGAAGAACGTCGATGCGGCGGCGGTGGAATACGCCAAGGCCAACCCCAACGCCACGCCGGAAGAGATCGCGCAGTGGAAGTCAAGAATGATGGTTGGGATGCTCCCTGGTCCTGCTGGGGAGGCGATGAAGGTTCAGGCCAAGGACGCCCAGGAATTCAAGGACACCGCCACTCAGGATTACACCAATGTCAATTCAAAGCTGAACGAAACTGAGAATATCCTCGATCAGCTTCTCAAAGATCCCGATCACACCGTGGCGGCGCTGAAGGATGTGGTGCCGACAACCGGCCAGGGCGCGAACCTGAATCCGTTCCTCAGTCAGGCGACGGCGGATAAGGCGGTCTTGCTCAATAAGCTCAAAGCTTCGTTCAGCGCCGATCAGCTGTCGAACGTCAAGAACGTCCGCAATTTGCGCGAGTTCAACATCCTCGGGCAGGCGGCGACGGGCGGGCTCGATGCGGCCAGTTCGCCAGAGCAAATCCTTTCGACTCTGCAGACGATGAAGAGCAGAATCCTCGACGCTCGAGCGACGGCGGAACTGGCCGCCGGCCACAAGCTCACTGGCAATCTGGTTGGTCACGGTAATCGCGATCTCCTCGACCCCAAGAACCCTTATTACAATGGGGCGACGGAGGAGGCAGCAGCGCCTGGCGCGGCCCCTAGCCGCGGTGGCGGACCGCACTACGTCTGGTCCAAAGACGGAGGCTTGCAAGCGCAATGACCATCACCGTCTCAACGCCGGACGGCGGCACCGCCGAATTCCCTGATGGGACATCGACCGACGTCATCTCCTCGGCGATGAAGGCAAAGTTCGGCGGGCCGGACGATTCCAAGCCGCTGTTCAGTCTGACCGGCACCGACAAGGTGGGCGAGTTCGTCGGCAAGATGAGCGATGCTGCGACCGCCGGGTTTGGGGCCAAGGCTCTTGACGCGCTCGGGCTCGGCCAGGGCCCTGACGGCCAGACTGTCGCCAAACAGGTTCAAGCCGCTGGCCGGGACATCGGGCCAGGATGGAGCGCCGCCGCGGACATAGCCGGCGCAGCCGTCCCAGGCGTTGGCCTGGGGGGCCGGCTGGCCAAGGGGGCTGAGGCGCTCGGCGTTGGTTCTGGCCTGGCTAAGGTTGTGGGTGGCGCAGGCGAAGCCGCCGGCCTGACCGCGGCTGGCGATGTCGGTCACGATGAAACGCCGGGATGGGACGTTGTTGGTGCGGGCGCTCTCGGCGGCGTGCTCGGACCTCTGGCCGGCAAGGCGGCCGGGCCGGCCCCAGTCGGGAAATCAATTGCCGACCTTCAGGCCGCTAAGGACGCCGCCGTTCAGGCGGCCGATCAGACCAAGATCGGCAACATTCCCGCCTACAAGGCCTTCGACGCCGGTGTGAGCTCGCTGACGCCTGGGGAGCAATCCGGCCTGAGTCGCGCGATGAAGGGCCAACTCGACACCACTCAGGATCTGATTGAGAACAACCCCAGCCTGACCGGTCGCGACATCTGGTCGATGCGCAAGAACCTTCTCAAAGACAGTGTGGTTCAGACCAACGAGGACCGTGTCGCCGCCAAGAAAGTCGGGGATGCTTTGTACAGCCTCGCGCCGAAGGAGATCGGTGACGCCAGTCTAGCGCATGCTCAATGGTCCGACGCCAAGTGGCTGGATAGCGCGCTGTCGGGAAAAATGAGTGTCAGCGATGCGATCGCCAGGGCGCAGAGCGGCATCGAACCCAATTCGGGGATGATCTATTCGCAGGCTGGCAAGGATGCAATGACGGACCTCGCCAATGCCGGGCCAGGGCCGGTCAATCAGTGGCTGCAGACCAAGGCGGCGCAGGGGATCAACACGGGAATCAAGGGGGCCGCTTACGGGTACGGCGGCCATATCCTTGGCGGATTGGTGGGTGATCCAGGCTTGGCCACCATCCTTGGTGTCGAACACGGCATAACAAAGAATGCTGGCGGTTTCGGCGGTGCGGTGGTCAATCAAATCGCCAAGAGACTGCCGATCGCCAGCAAGGCGTCGATCAAGCGCAGTCTCCAGGCGGCAAGAGCCTCGGTAGGCGGTCAGCCAGCGACGGCGGCCATGTATCAACAGCCGGACTGGCTAGCGCGGGCAGCGCAAGCCGGTCTCATGGGTGGGGCGGCGTCTGGGAATGTCTAGCGCCCAATCATAAATCCAAAAACAGTCAGGAAGACAAAGAAAAAAACTGGGACGCCGACACAGGCGGCAACACATAGCCCTAGTTTTTCCCAGCTAGACAGTTTGGGGTCATCGAGAAAATCGAACAGATCATCGAGCGGATCGTCGTTTTGTCTTCGTCGGCTCAGTGGCATTGTGGCATTTCCTTTGATTTCTCGGACTGTCCCCCATGGGGGACAAATTCGGGAAACTGATTGAGAAGAGGGCGGCCCACCGGCACGGAAAGCCGCCCTCTCTGGCTCCGTCTGACATGTCGTCCAGCGCGCGGACGGACTCTAGAGGCCCACTAGGGGGTAGACAGGCCCCTTCAGATCGGTAGCCGGCTCATCCCCACAGGGTGCGGGGAACACTCATACGCTTGCGGCCTGCAAAGCCCAGGAACGCGAAGCCCAGCCCCAGCATCACCCAGGTCGACGGCTCCGGAATCGCCGCGCTCTGCATCGATTCATTGAAGCCTGTAATAGACCCACCGCCTCTGAGCGCGAGATTGGCGGTTTCGGTCATGCTAAACAAACCGCCAGCGCTGAATAGCGATTCGTGGGTGCCACTGAACGAGTCCGGATCCGTCGAGGGTACACCGGAGGTGCTAAATAGAAGCGTACCCGGTACGTTAAGCCCAACTCCAGCCGGCTGACCATTGGCGGCGTCGGCAAAAAAGTTGAGCGTGCTCGCGCCGCTCCCGGCTGCATTGTTGAAGGTCAGCGAAGCGCTCTCGCGTACCGCGTTGACCGGCCCGACAAAGTTGGTGTCGCCGACGATCGCCACCAGATGCCCAAGCGTCGAGCCGGTGTTCTGAATCAGCGAGGTCGAGAACTGCAAATTGTCGTCGCCGGCCGAGCTTGTGCTCGCGGCGACGGTGCCAATGATGTGAAACGCACCGACCGTTTCGTTGAGGACGATGACGTTGTTGGCGGGTCCGGCGAGATCGCAGCTTTGCCCATCGGCGCAGGTCACCACATTGGTGCCGTCCGTGAAGGCGATCTGCAGTGTGGCCGCCGCAGGAACCGCCATAAATCCAAGGATAGTCGTAGCCAGAAGAAGCTTTTTCATATTGTCACCCTGTGGTTGAGAACCCATGAATCACCCTAGTCTTTCGTTGTGACGTTTGCACCTCCTACGCCGGTTCCGCGACTTTGAGATTCTTGAAGACGCTGCGATACAATTCGTCTTTGCGCTGCAGCGCGCGCACGATGCGCCGATCGAGATCGGAACCGGAAAGATCGATGTACAGCACGTATTCGCCAGTTTGGCCACGGCGATGAATGCGATCCTCAATCTGATCGCGCGTGTCCGCGCTGTAGCTGTTTTCAAAGAAGATCATCGTCCGACAGCGATCTTCTTCCGCTGGGCCAGCCAAAAGCGTGTGGCCATATTTCGATGCATCACATTGCGCCAAGATGATCCTGCAGTTCGGATCGTTATTAAATCGCGCTTTCTGTTCTTCTATTTCGTTGGGCTTCATCCCACCCTTGATCCAGGCGGGATCGTATTCTGCGAGGGCGCGAATCAGCACCTGGAGTATGGCCCGATGCCGGTAAACGACAACGGTCTTGCCACTGACCTCGTCATCTAGAAGCTGGCGCAAGAGGTTCACGCGCGGATTCTCAGAAGGATCCACGAGCTCGTGCGCATTCCCGTGTTCATCGTAGATAAAGCCGGTTTGGATCTGGGCGAGTTTGGCATATTTGGCGATCGCCACATCAACCGTAACAACGCCGCTGTCGATCTCTAGTAAAAACTCCTCCTCCATCGAAAGGTACTGGCGTCTTTGCTCGCCAGACATGGCATAATCCCTGATGGTGAAATCCTTGCGCGGCAAACTGGGCAACCAATCCGCCTTTTTAGCCTGGAAGACGGAGGGGGCCATGGTTCTGGCGAGGTGGTCCTGATTCTTGGCCTTAACCACCTCTTTCATCTGCCAGCCGCCCATGACGCAATAATCCCCCCTAAAGGCGTAAAAATTCTTGCCCTGGTAGAGGCCGATCGTCCGCAGCTGGCCCCACAGATCTTGCGGCCCCTGGGTCTGCGGCCGGCCGGTCAGGATCCGGACATAGCGGATGTGCATCGGCTCGTGCGTGTACGGGCTCCAGGCCGTCAGGCCATGCACCGCCTTGGTTTGCAAGCTCCGGTGCCCCTTGATCTGGATCGACTCATCGATCACCAGATAGCACTTGCCGCGGCTGGCCCATTTGATCAGGCCGCCCAACACCGTCTTCATGCGCGCGGCCTCGTAGTTCACCACCATCACCGGCGGATGAAAAATGTTGTGCAGGTCGATATGCGTCTGCTTGCAGAAGCCAGTCGCCGCCTCGCGCTTGGCGGCGCGAAAAACATGGGTGTCAAAGTTAAAGCCATGTTTTTCGATCTCTTCCACCCAGCCCAATTTGAAACTATTGGGACAGATGACGATCATCCGATCGACCTTGTTCTGCAGCACGAGGGCATGGAATTCGGCAAGCGCCAGCAACGTCTTGCCAAGGCCTTGCTCTAAGAACCAACCGACGCCGGTCTTGCCTCTGGCAAAATCGAGCGCGGCGTGTTGCACCGGATCAAGTGGACTCATGTGGCATTCTCCTCACTCGCCATTTCCCGTCGCCAACGCGCTCAGTGATGCCTTTCTTGCGCAATTCTTCCAGTCGCGAATTGACCGAGTTCTGCGAATAGCCGGCGGCCTCGACTAGGGGCTTCAGTTCTAGGGCGCGTTTAGGCCCATCCGCCATAGCAGTCAGGATGATGCCGTTGATGCCCGCTTTCAGGCGCACCTTGCCCTGGCGCTTGGGCTTGGGCCGATGGGCGATCGCGATCGCGCGCTGGGCCAGCCTCGGCTTAGGCGAAACCTCCTCGACCGACACATCCTCGACCGGCAGCATCTTGGCGATGATCCCGAACAGCGTCTCGCCGTCGATCGTCAAGCCGATGCGGAACTTAACGCTCATGCGTCCCTCAAATGCTCAGTATGAGCTTCGATCGCCTCGGAGATTTTTTTGACCTCCATCGCGAGAAGCTCGATCGCGCCCATTTGCGTTGCGGCGTCGTTAGTGCCAAGCATACGGAGCCCAGCGGCGACCGCAGCTGTCTGATCGGCAACCTCCAGAAGAGCGATGGCGATAGCGAGATGATCGCGTTTGCCGCCAGCGCCTGCGAGAAGCTCGATCCACGTTCTCTTAAGCTCATCGCGGCTCATCGCGCCCTCTTCCGCCCAGCAATAGAAACCACGTCAGCGGCATAAGGCACGATGCCAAGCTTGTAGCCCATGGAGCGCAGAACGGCGTTGACAGTCGCCGCCTGGGGACGTTGAGTGGTGCCGTCGAACCATCTGACCAAGGTGCCGACCGAAACACCGCTGTCCTCGTGGATCTTTTTGTAGGTGAAGCCACTGCCTTCGTAGACTCCCCTGATTTCATCAATGATCGGATCCTTGTCGATAAAATTGTAGCTCTTGTAGACGAAGCCTTTAGACAAGTGGCATTCCCTTCAGCAGTCGTTGACTTTGTGGGTGACAAACTTCAGCGCCTCGGCAAACTCCGGCTCGTAGTTCTCGGAGGCTGGATGGGCGGCGAATCCGGTGATGAGCTCCATGCCGCACGAGCGGCATTGGAAGAGATCCGCCATCCAGATCTTGTAGGGCTTCCAGGCGGTCGGATCGATTGTCCCAGGCTCGGCGGCGGTCGCAGCCGGCATCTGTTCCAGCACCACGATACCGATCTTCTTGGGATGGTAGAAGGTCTGGCATTGGACACACACGGGCTTTGGCATCACTGGTCATCCGGAAAAACATTGCGCGCCGCCAATTCGTTCAGACTGGCGGCTTCACGCATCAGGGCGTCAGCCGCCAACCCAGCCTTGGCGGCAAGAGTTTGGATGGCTTCGAGATCGAGCCGCTCAAATGCTATTCTGGTCTGCTTAGTTTGAGCTTCAAGCTCATTGATAAGCGTCTCTAATGCGAGTGCGAACATCATCGTTCTATCTCTCTGATTGTCCCGCTTTAACGATATCTTCGCCCTGACAAGGCACCCTAGTGTTTCGCCCAACGCGAGCGCAGTTCTGGGACTGACTTCGTCGGGCACCTGTCCGAACAAGGGAACAAGAACATTGAACGCTTGATCCAGGCGCGTGAGAATTTCTTCGAGTGTCATGTGTTGTGTATCTTGGTTTCCGGCCCAACAAATTGCATCATCATGCCTTGCATCTGTTCCTCGGTTTCGCCGGAAAAGATGATGACGTCGATGGGAATACCGAGTTTCTTGCCATCGATTCGGATGTACGTCTCGAGAGGCTCGGCGCGGAATCGATCGAGATTGCCGAAACTCAACCCAAGCGTCAGCAAGGTTCTACCGTCTGCTGCCTTTCCGATCGCTTTGATCATACGCCCGCGAGCTCCATCAATTTGGAGACGAAGGCGTGCGTCGTTTCTTTCGAGATTTGGTCAAGCTCCATCAGCTTGTTGCTGGGAAGCCCCTCGTTGGCGTCCTGTCGCCAATAGTCGATCAGGGCTTTCTCGTAGGCGCGATAGGATTGGCCCAAATTGGTGGCCATAAAGGCCTCGTAGCGCTTGCGCCGGACGTGCCAGTCTTCGAGATCAGTCATAGCTTCTTTCTCACGACGTTCTGCAAGCTTGGCGTGGAACCGATCCATCGCTTTCCGAACCGCGGGGCTCATGTCATCGTCGGTCATACGAAAAACTTGGGTGGGAGCGGCATTTCAAAGTCGTGCTTGCGCCAGATGTGCAGCACGTAAGGATGGATGCTGAGGTGATCGTCGGGGTTCATGTGGTATTCCCAGGCGAGCTCATCCTTCTTGAAAAACAGGCGTTTGGCGTGCTCCATCTCAGCCCAGGTTGGCGTGCGGCCCTGACCGTTGACCGAGACGCTGATGTGATCCCAGCCGTCGTGCCCTGACGCGAGCACCTTCAGGACCGTCGACTGACCGGGAACCGGAATCAGGAACGCGCCGCTCTTGTCGTCGCCGTAGTCGCCGAATTGATCGAGCACAAATGGGGTGCGCTGGCGAAAGTCATCAAGCGCGGTCAAATCCCTCATTGCAGCACCGGCTGCGGCGGCCCGATCGGCTCTTCGCCGCGGCAGACGCGAAGGCATTCCTCCGCAAACGGAATCCACAATTCCTCGACTAGGCTGAAGCGAGCGAAAGCATCGCCGTGACGGTCAAGCAGATAGACGTAGGTCTGACCACAGCCGCAGTCACACTGGATATGTTCAAGCCCGGCCGCTGTCTTGACTTTTGGCAAGTGGCACCTCGTTCAAATAGAGAAGCAGCGATTCAGCGTAGCTGATTCCGCTCGTGGCATAGCATTCTCTTTTGTCGGCCTTCTCAACCCATGGCGAAATGTACATCGTCTTGTTTTGCCAGCCGATCAGCAACGCGTTTGCGCCGGCCTTGATCCAACTCTTGCCCTCTTCGTACTGACGCGGCGTCGGCGCGAACTGGTGCCCCTCGATCAGCTTCCCTTCGCCCCAGAGCAAAGCCCGCCCTGGCAACTTGATGATCAGGTCGAGGAGCCCCAGCGCGTACTTGTCTTCGAGCCGGCGCGCGTAGCCGCCAAGGAGCCTAACCTCCTTGACCAGCTTCACCTTGTGGTCGGCCTCGTTCAACGAACCACCTTCCCTCTGGACCGCACTTTTTGTCATCGGTCTGGTTTCTGAGCCATCGACAATCAAAGGGTTGTTGCGGTCCTCCATTGATGTAGTCAGGGAATCGATTGCGCGGATCAAGGCAGACCTCCCAGTTCGTTTTTAATGAGAGGCCGCCATAGGATGCGCAATCGCGACAAAGCTTCACGCCGCCTTCAGCCCATAGACGCCGTCGCCAATGCGCTCGATCTCGCCGGCCTTGGTCAGCGCTGCGATCCCGGTTGACAGCGAGGCCGGCGACATGCCGGCGGTCTCCAGCGCACCCTTCAATTCGGTGATCGTCGCTTGACCGCTGCCAAGCCGGTTGCGGATCGCGTCATTGACCTTCGAGCGCTTGGGGCCGCGCAGGTTCTGATTGGCCTTCGCCTTGGGCGCGACGTCGGTGACCTTGGGAGCGCTATTGGACAGCGCAATCTCGGCGGTCTGGGCATAAGGGCCGATCGCATCCAGGAGGTCGGCCAGCGCGGTCCTGTCGGCCACCTTGATGGTCAGCGTATACGAATTCTTCACTTCAATGTCTCCTTGTCGTTGAGGTGATCACCATAAAGCTGCAGGGCGCACCTCATCGCCCTGGAAGCCATCCGGAGATGGAGTCCCAGCGTTCGTTCATCTTGGGCGTTTTCAGCCTGATCACAATGAGCGATTACCAGTTCCAACGTCTCGTAGATAGTGAGTAACCATGGGTAATCCACACCTGTCAAACTGCCATCAGATCCGCCCATGAATCGCTATGCGCCTCACCCTGTGTTTTGAACCGGCCTGAGAACACAGTCGTCTGATGAAAATTGTCGACTCGCATCCAGCCCCAGGTGGGCGATTTCTTGTGCTGAAACAGAACGATTCGATAGTGGATGTTCTTGTGGTAGACGGTGGTCGTTTTGTTGCCGGCTCGGGTTTCGTTCCAGAGACTGAGGTCGGTGAAGACGTAATATTCGTAGGCTGGATCGACCCGCATCCCATAGACGCGCGGATCCGGTGGCGGCACGTCGTGAAACTTGGGCGCGGCCGCGAACAGATGCGGATGCGACTCGCGATAGGCAGCGAGCTTCTCCTGCGCGCGCGCCCTGGTTGCGGGATCCCCACGCGCATCGTCGGCGAGCGCTTGGATCTTGCGAATCCGGTCTGGGTTCATCGGTCAAGTCCAGCCCCTTTGCGCTGACAGATGCACTGCATCAGATAGGCGAGCGCCTGGGTGGGATCGGCGCACATCCATCTCTCGCCAAACATCCCGTAGGCGACACGCGCGCAGACCGAATTGATCGCGAGGTTAGCTCCGCGGCCCTCGTGATAGCGCAGCGCCGCTGTGATCATGCGCTCGGCCTCGGCCCAGGTTTCCGGCACCTCGGCCTCGTTGACGCGCTTGGCCTTGAGAACTCTCATATCTGGTCCTGATTGAGACTGGCCTCATCGTGCGCCATGTGCTTCAGGTCGGAAGTGTATTTAGCCAACGAGGCCATGGTTTCCGCCTCGAAGGCGATCGTATGCTCGAAGCCCTCACGCTCGGCCCAGATCCAAATCTGATAGCCATCGAAGCCAACATAGACGCCGTCGCCAAGATAGCGTTTGAGCTTCATCCTTGGATCAGTACTGGATTTCATCCGCGTCGGCGTCCGGACCGGCATATTCGCGCTGTGGCGGCGCGCTGTGATCAATTTCGTCGGCCATGGCTACCGAGAACCCGGCCTTGCGGAAACGATCGTGCAGTGCTTTGTACATGTCGCCCTCGGCCTCGTCTTCGACTAAGCCGGCAGCAAAGTACTTGAAGCCGAAAAAATACTCGCCTGGGCGCACCGACAACCGCACCGCCTGAACGCGAAAACGCAGGAAAAAATGATCGATTGGCTTGCGACCGTCGATCATGCCGAACAGTTCTTTGATGGGTTTCATGCCTGATCGGGAGTTGGTGATCACGCCCAGCTGTGGACGACCGTCCGGCAAGCGGAAGGCCCACAGCATCTGATAGGTGGCCGCCGCCGCGGGCGTCGAGCGCGGATCCTCAGGTCGGCTGGAGCCAAATTTGTCGAGGCCCGATTCGGCCACCGTGCGCTTGATCTTCCAGACATAGGCGGTTGGGTTGTTGGGATAGAAGACCTTGAAGTCTTGATTCGGGATATCCCAGTGGATGCCGTCGCTGGCAACCGCGAGGGGCACCTTGGAATCGAGGCTCTTGGTCGGGTTCCAAATCACGTAGGTCTTCTTCAGGATGATCGGCGTGGCCAGGATCTCAGGCCCCAAATTGAGGTTCTGGCCGGTCAGCCAAAACTCGCCCGCGCGCGCTCCCGGTTGCTCGGCCACTTCTGGACTGGTCGCTTGCAACAGTTTGACCTCGGGCGGTTTGATGTCCGATGCATCGAGGTTGCCAAGGACCGCGCCGGTCGACTTGGCTTTCATCCAGGCAGGGACCGGCGCGTCGTCACGTTGAGTGATGTCGTTCGCCATGAGAATTAATCCTTTGTGATGCTGACGTAGGGGGCGGTGCCGACAGTGAAGAGAGTCTCGGGCAGTGGCCTGCCGTCGAGCGCCTCGGTTTTAGCGAACGAGGCCAAGGTCTGAGCATTGACGGTTTCAATGATCAAGCCGCCATTGCCAGTGTCGCGCAGCCAGTCCATACCCTTGATCTTGTCGGGCATTGAGGCCACCCAGCGCTGATTGACGGTCACGCGCCCGATATCATCGAGTTTGATCGTCTTGACGTGCTGAGTCTCAAACATTGTTGGGATGAGATTGTAAGAGAGGTCATCGACCTCTTTTTCCAGCTTTTCGAGCTTGTCCTTCAGCGCCCGATATTCGGTGCGCAGCCCAGAGAAGTGCTTGACGATCGATGGGATATCGTTCTTCTCTACCAGGGCGAGCGTGTCGCGGCGTGAACGATTGATCAGATTGTCGAGCTTGCCGCCAGCATACTCGGCGGCCAAACGAGTGTCATATTCCATAATTGTTGTCCTTTTGTCAGGGCGTGGGTATGCCCAAGGACGGGAATATGCTAGGACTGCACTCGTGTCAAGTGAGAGGGATTAGAAATGTCGATTTTCGCCCTGATGATCAGCGCCGTCGCCGCCCAGGTTCGCAAGGTCAAACCGAAGCCACTGAATTGGTCCGAGATCGCCGCCCTGCAGGCGCAGATCGATGACCTGCAGCGCAGTTTTGACGAGACGCTCGCGCGAGTCGAGCGGCAGCGCGACGATTGGCGCAACCTCGCCCTCGGCTACCGGGAGCGCACGCGCGAACAGCTTGAAGGGCAGCATTTTATCAACGAGGGAATGCGTCAACAGATTCAGGCGCAGATATTGCAGCAGCAACAGGTGCAGGCGATGTATCAACAAAACATGCATCCAGCGCAACTTGCGCCACTGGCACAACAAGGGATGCAGAATCAACCGGTTGTCGGCCGGAACTTCACCCAGGCGCTTGACAGCTATTGCAATTGCGTGCCAGCGCGTCACGACGCCTTTTGGGGTATCATTTCCAGGTAGCCGCTTTGACGCCCCACATCTGTGCCACTTGCGCATCAGAGATGGCGAGCGAGTACATGCGCTTGACCTCGGGGTCAGTCGCCTTGTCACGCCAGTCGTTGCAACTATCGATGAAGGCCGCCGCTTGCCCCTTCAACACATTGACCTTGTCGTCGCCGCTCGGATTGAAGGTCAAGCCGACCGCGCGCTCGCCAAAGGTCTGTTCGGTTGTTTCGATATCTCTCATGGCGCGGTCCTGTGTCGTTGGGCGCGGGTCATCTGGCCACGTTTGATTCCCTTGGAAGTGGGTTTGTTCGTTCCGGCCTTTAGTGAGCCCGATTTTTGCAGCGTTGAAGTACCGATGGCGTAGGCGCTCGACGTGCCCCATCCTTTCGCCTTCAATCGCTTGACCGCCTCGTCCAAGATTTTCGGCATTACGGTCCTTTGACCGTGTTGGACAGCGGCGCAACCGTGGTGCCATTGCCGTTGACCGCGGAAACGACGCAACCGATGTTGTGCCCGGTGTCCGCGCCGACCATGGTGTAGGTGTTCACATTGGTGCCGATCGCCGTCACACCATCGCGCTTCCAGGCATAGGTGTAGCTCGATGGCGAGCCGCTCCAATTGCCGTTGGTGACGCTGGCCAATGCGCCAACCGCGCTGACGAACGGAACATCGATCAGGCCTGGAGCGTGCGCGCCGCCGATCGCATCGTTGATCGCCGAGATGATCTGAGTCTGGTTGAGATTGCCGGCCTTGCCCTTGTTGACCAGAATGTTGATGTCGTTGGTGAACGGCGTTTGCAGGTTGACATGGATCTTCAGCGCTGCGGGCGGCTCTTCGATCGTCTTGCCGTGCGTTGTCGTGTCGCTGGCGAGCGCAGTGGTAATCGCATTGAGCTCCGCTGTCGCATTGGCGTAGGTCTTATACTGCAGAATCCGCAGGGCCAGTTGTTGGGCGAGGTCCGGTTCTCGAATGCTCATGGGGGCATCATCGTTGTTACGCCGACTTGATCCAAGTCGTTCTGGTTAACGCGACCGCCATAGCCAACAAGACCGCCGCCTTGGTTACCCCTCATCCTCTGGCGCGCGATGATGCTCGGATCCATCGGGCCTGGGGGTAACGGCGCGGCTGGATCAGCTGGAGCGGATCGACGTCGGGTTAGGACTCCTGGCGCGAGAGGACCGCGCACCGGCGCTCGAGCGGCAGGTACGGGCGGTGACCAGGGTTGCGGCACATAGCCGCTGAGGTCGAGCGCAGTCGCCAGAGGCGTGCCACCGCCGCCGCGGGCGCTCTGATTGTTGGCCGGCGCGTTGGGGCGCAGGACCATGGTGAACGGAGAATTCGGCTGTTGCGCGCCCGACATCGTCACGCCGGGAACGCCGTGGCCAAGGTTGACCGACGCCGGATTGACGCGACCGCCGCGAGCTCCACCGCCGCCGCGAGCTCCACCGCCGCCACCGGTCGCTGGTGCTGCAGCTGGTGCTGCCGCCGGGCCGACACCGTACGGACGTCCGGCATTGTTACCGGCCCAAGGCATGCCCATCTGCGGCGACACCTGATCATTTTGCGGGAACGGCATACCCATTTGCGGGCCTGCGCCTTGGCCGCCGACATAAGGGCCACCGACGCCAGGAGGAGCGGGTCCAGGCGGCTGGTTATGGACCTCTGGCCCAGGCATCCCGCCGACGCCGCTCGGACGCTGATTCCACATGTTGGTCGGTGCGCCGGGAGCGTTGGCCGGCGTTGGAGCGATCGCGCCAGCCCCTGCTATGGCGGCTTTCCAATAGGGATTGCCGCCGCCCAACAAGCTCGCCGGATTGAAGCCACCAAACCAATTTGATTTGCTCGACAGATTCGGGTCATCCAACATCTCGGGCTGACCCGTTGTCGGATCGACGTGCGCGCCGCCACCGCCACCGCCACCGCCACCAATGCCGAAACCAGGGCCGCTCGCGCCCTTGTCGGGACCAGTGGTGTTCAGGCTCGTGCCCATATCGAAGCCTGGGGGAGGGCCGCCGCCCCATTGAGGGCCGCGAAAGGCAGAACTGCCATAGATTCGCGGATCGAAGGTGCCGCTACCACCAGCAGGTTCGACCCCAGCCGCCGGATAGCCCATCCCAGGACCGCCGGAGACGCCCCTTAACTGACTGGGCGACGGCGGACCGACGCCGCTCTGGGTGCGATAGGGCGCATTCCAATCGCTGCCGACCTGATTTGGCGGCCCAACCGAGCCGTCCGGAAACTGGATCCAGCCTTGCGGGATGCGCGTGCGCCAGGCGCTATCGATCGGCGAGTCGCCAGGGGCGGAAACAGCCATCAGCGTGGCTTTTGCGGCGGTGCGATTCCATGCACTTGTCGCGGTTCAATGGGCGGTGCGCCCTGGCGGTCTCGGATGCGTGTCTCTTGCGCTTCCATATAGGCCTGGGGGCCCATCTTCTCGATTTCCATCGACCGCCTCAACTGATCGGTCTGGGTGGTCACCGGCAGATCGGCGTCGGCGTCGAAGTCGGTAACGTAACGCGGCGGGTCCGGATGAGTGTGCAGGGTTTCCCCTTGCGGATGCAGGGGCGGTTGTGTCGTGGCCATGGCTTCCTCCTTTGGAGGTCAACGACCTTCGCTCAAAGCGCGCAATCGCGCAATACCCTGCAGTCTTTCGTCGCCGTCTGGACAAATGTCCCAATTGAGCGCCGGCAACGGAATCTCGATTCGTTCCGGCGCGACACTGACCAAAGCTGACACATGCTGGTGTAACGCTGACACACGCTGGCCGCGGTTCCTGATCGGTTCCGGCGCGAGCGCGGTGAAGCACCGTTGCGGCTTGGGATAGTGCCAGACGCGATAGCAATGCGCCTCAGCCGGCGAGGCCAGGAGAAGGATCACTCCACATCGTCGTCCGGATTGTAGGGCTTTTGCGATTGCGCGCTGCGCGAATAATAATTGCGTGGATCGCTGAAGTCTCGTTGTTCCGTTGGATCGCCGCCGCGCCATGATGCACCTCCTTGTGGCGAGTTAACTTCATTATCCTCCCAATCCACTCCTGGCTGTGGATCATACTGAGGGATGATCTCCATGTTGTGGGCATCGCCCATCACTTTGAGAAGTTTGCCGTAGCCGTATTTAAACTTGTACATATCACGGCGTGCCCTCTCCAACACACCGGCGGATTCAAATTCCTGAATCACCTTGTCAGCCTCGACCTTGCTAAACCGTCCATCGACGCGCAAGATCGCCCGACGCACGTCAGCCCTGGCGAACCAAGCTGTGATATCTTTATCCACTTTCACGCGCGCTTCAGCGACAATCTCCCGCGCCACATCGCGCGCCTTCGAGGTCATCGACCTAACCACATCTTCGTCACTCCGTGATGAGTATTTAAGATCTTCCAACTCGGCACGCGTTACCTCGAAGTCCATAAAATAGCGCATCAGATGCTGCCTGAATGCTAGATCCTTTAAAAACCTAACAAACTCAGTGTAAAATGGTTTGAGGGTGTATGTCCATTTAAGGAAATCATTGTCGAGCATGTTCTTGGTTTTTGCTGTCCAGCTAATAATGAAAAAGAACGCGCGATCGACAGCATCGGCTGAAGTTAATCCGATCTCAAATTGATTGGATGCAATCAACAGTCGGCTGGGAATGTACCAATCGTGTTGATGGCCAAATTTCATTTGCCCTGAAATTCTATCTTCACGCACTAGTTTTTTGATGATGTTGACAGCTGTTGGCTCCAGATGAACCTCGTCAATGAAAGTGATCAATTTGCCAATAAACGGCGTGATGACAAACTTGTTGTCGCTGAGGGCAGGGGCATCGCCGGTCCCAGCCATTTCGCCAAACAGAGCTTTCATCAAAGTGTTGCCAAATGCGCTCTTTCCTACGCCCTGGCCGCCGATCACGATCGGACACACTTGTGGTTTTTCCTGTGGCTTCTGGGCAATGTGAGCAATAAACTGCTTCAACCATTTCATCTGGGCATCGTTGTCACGCGTGAGAAGCCCAAGCATCTTATCGAGCATCGAGGTCGCAGTGGACATTAACGCTGGGTCGACAGTGGCGATCGGCTTGATCTTAAAACCAGAGAAGATGTTGAGCGTCCGGTACTCATCGGATTGCTGTTCGTTGTCGCTTGGCAGAATAAGATGGTTTGGCGTGCATCTCAGAATGGACCCAGGTTCGTGACCTGGGAAAAAATCACGATGTTGCACGTCTGTGCGCAACTTTGATGTGGCATACAGTTTAAATGGATGAACTGGTTTACCCTTATGGTTGAAGGTTATATCCTTGTTGTGTCGTTCGACCAGAGCGTCGTGAGTGTGTTCGTAACGGAGTCCTTTCAACAACTCATCGCGGTCTAAATAGCTCGCAGACGTCCTGTCGTACATATACTGTTCACTCATCCGCTCAATCACGCTCAAATCCAGGCCGGCGCGAAATGCACACCGAATGCCGATCTTGGCCTGAACGCCAAGCACGTTCTCCAGACTCGTCCAGCCAGGGACATGGGCACTCGGATTGCGTTCCAGCTGTCCCTCAGCATGAACAAACGCCACACCCAATTGATTGCTCGCGTGCGCGTATTTCTGCAGGAAGGTCAGGAGCTCGATCGCCTCAGTCCGATTGGCGATCGGTGACCAGCAAATGCCTTCAAGCGATTTGCCCTGCGCATTGATGGCTTGACCTTCTAAAACAGCCTTGGCCAACCAACCGCCCAGGATCATCGTCAGGCTCGCGTCCCAATCCTCGAGCCCATCGAGCGCAATCCGAATCCAGTACAGAAGCGTGGCATAGGCGATTGCACGACAAATGCTTTCCATATTTGTCGCAGTGAGCTCGCGCGCTTCGAGGAGATCCTCAATGCCCAATTCAGGATCGGTCGCGGGCGGCTTGCCCTGCGGCCGCCAGCACACCGTGTCGCCGGCCAGGATCGATCCCGGCAGCGGCGCGCTGGTGCGCCAGATCGCCTTCGAGCGGCTGGTCTCCGCGGCGGAATAAACAATCCTGGTCTTGACCTTCTGGCCCTCCTTGTCGGTATGACCGATCGGCCAGCGATGCTCCCAACGATCGATCGTCTCGGGATCATCGATCCTGATGATGATGGATGAAACGTGATAAACGCCGTAGGCGGCGCGCGCATCGACGCGCAGGTGTTTGAAGGCCTCGAAAAGGCATCCGGACCAGACGTCGTCCGGCGCGGTGATTTTGAGCTCGAAATGTCCGTCGACCAGCCGAACACCAAGATTCTGGTCGGTCCAGGCGTCGAGATCTGTGGAGAGGGAATCGGCGATCGTGTCCTCGGGCGAGGGGATGATTCCATCGGGTTTGAGCCAGACCGCCGGCAGAGAAAGTCGTTTTTTGCTGATAAATTCAGTCGAGAGATAGCGTTGTAGTTTTGTTGATTGTGACAGCATTGCGCACCTGAAAGGCAACAGGTTTCGGCCTGTCGAACGGTCCTGTCAAACCGTTTTGTGGACAACCTGAAGTAATGCTGGTACGGACTAAAATTGGGACATTGCACCTGTCCCTTTCTATGTGGGGCCCTGGCGTCGTGGCATTCGCCAGGGCTCCTTTTTATTGTTCGCGTCGAGCCATCAAAGCCTCAACTGCCTTTTCGGTGTATTTTTCCCACTTGGCGCGCGCCAGGTCGACCTGAGTCTGTTCGCCAAAACTATCGAGAAATAGCGTCCGACTCTCAATCGTTACAATGCGCCACGCGCGCTGTGACATAATCAGCCACATGTGTTCATCATGTTGCTCTTCGAGACACTCGCCAGTGCGCGGCGTATCTTGAATCAGATTGCGCGGTGGAAAGATCCGGAATCCGGCCAGCGCGATCATCGCCTCGATCGCACCAGCCGGCTTGTCGTCGGTGGCGTGGAATTTACGCCAATCGCGCATCGTCGCCTCGAAGGCCGAATCCTCCTGCAGATAGCGCGGCAGCTTGGGCCAGCGGGTCATGTGCGCAGCAAAGCGCTCACGCCAATCCGGCTCCTCGAGCTCGATCGCCGCGGCCTCAGCCGGTGACACGTCGTAGCTCGTCACAAGCTTGCACTGAGGGCACCTCTTGCTGTGCGCGCCCACCATCAGCATGGCGAGCGCGGGATAGGGCTCCTGATCGCCCAGCGACGTCTGGCAACGCAAGCAAACGACCACCTCATGGCTCGGAAACGTCGTTGGACCCCAGCCTTTCAAGCGTCTTGTTCCTCATCACCGCACGGAGAACAGGGCAATCCCAGGCTTGCCTGATGGCCGCGGCGCGCTTAAGATTGGCCGCCGGCCCACCAAACTGACGCGCTCCCTTAGACTCCCGTCGTTTGTGGTAAGCGCGTGGTGGGCCGCCGCGCTTCTTATCTCGCCAGGCGCGGACCCGCTCGGCCTCGGTCATGCGAACAGGTTGTAAAGATCGCCGCTGAAGTGATCCATGTCGCCCTGTGGCTGCAAGACGAGCTCGATGATAACGTCTTTTTTGCCACGCTTGATCTCGTAGAAGCGGACCTTGCCACCCTGGCGATCAAAGGCGGTGACGATCAGCACTTCGATCCTGTCCTCGCGCTGCGATGGCGATAAGCCGATCGGATGGCTGAGGGACTCGTGCGCCATCCAGGCCTCGGACATAAAACTGTAACTGTGCGCCTGTTCCTTTTTGAGCATCGCGCGTATGGCCAAGGTCATAATCGTCTTGTCCTCGTCACCGTCCCATGGCGTGCCAACGAGCGTCGTTTTATCCTTGGCCTGAATGATCCACGTCGGCATCAGCGAGGCCTTGGGCTTGCCCAGGAGCACGCTGCGCGCGCGCTCGGCGGCCTGATCAAGGAGCTCATCCACGGTCAGCATCGCGCCTCACCAATTCGGCCTCCATTTCTCGATTGACAGCGATCACCATGTCGTCGGTGACGTATTTCTTCCACGCCGCAGCTGGTCCTAGCTTGTCGACCAGGGCATTGATCTCTTTCGCCTTGTTGGAATAGATCGAGGTCGGATAACTGTCCGCAGTGCCAGTCAGGGCGCGATAGTAGATGGTGTTTTTCGACACCTTGAACGCGCGCGCCAAGATGGGCACTTTGACGTTTCGACGCCAGAACAGATTGAGGGCGACGCATTCATTGTCGGTCAGCGTGTCTTCGCGCGGCTTGCGTCTCACTCTCATAACCAGGGCTTCGTCCAGGGCGACACTCATAATCAGTACTCCATTTCGGTCCTTAATATAAGGCTCCGAAACCGTTTGGTCAATTAACTGGTCGTCCAAAAGTGCGAGCGATCGCTTCGCGCATTTCATCTTCGAGCCATTGCGCGTGCGCGGAATCGGCTGCGCGCTGCAATGCCGCGGTTTCCTCTTCCTCTTCGATGGCGCGCTCAACCGCTTGCAGGAGGGCGCGGTCCTTAGCGCGTCGGCTCGCGCCGAAACGCTCGTTCCAGTCGTTTTTCTTTTTCATCACTTTTCCGTGAAGTGCTTGAGAACGGTTTCCCAGTCGCCACAATAGCGAAGAGACCGCTTGTGGCCGCCGGCTAGGATCACCTGGTAGTAACCGCCAATGCCGATGATCTCTTGATCATCGGCCTCGGGTCCGCGGCGTAGAAAAGTCCAACCATCGTTTTCGACGCGAAGGATGAGCTTGTCGCCCTCACGCCGGATCCAGACGTCAAGCGCGCCCACTGGCGGCCTCCAGCTGACGAGCGATTTCGAGTAAACGGTCGATGTCGCCCTGGTCGACATCATAGCTGGCCGGAATCGCCATGAGCCGTTCAGCCAGATCGCGGAGATAGCTAGAATCAGTCAACACGACATACCTCGTATTTGCCGTCCGGTTGGAGAATGAGTAAAAGTGAACACATTGGGTAAAACACGACGATCTCTTTGCCGATCGTGGTGAAGGCCGCCGGCTTGTAGGGTGGATCACCGGGATAGCGCATCACCATGGTCTTACGGTTGAGCTTTAGGCCTTCGATCGGCCGCCAGCCGCCACCATGGGCGTAGCGGTCCTCCAATTGATCTTTGACCGATCGCTGGTCATCGTGGAGGAGGATGTCGGGCAGGAAGCCCAGATGCTCGGGGCGAAAACGCACGTCGAGGCCAACCCAAACGTTCATGGTCTCTGCCTCACCGTTTCTCTGATCATGTCCCCAGCGATCCTCGCCCCATCGCTCGGACTGCTTTGGTTCCGATCGGCGATACCCCTGATGAGGGCGCTGATCGTTAAAACCAAGACAGGAACAGCTTCGCCGGGGCTTATTTCCTGGCTTTCAATCCAATCGAGGAGCGCCAGCGAGGCGGCAGAGATGTCTTTTTTGTTCATGGCTTCACCGCCACCAAACGATTGTCAACCCAGGCGTAATTGACCGGATCGTCACTCTCCACCACGCGCGTGGCGCGCACTGTGGAGGTCCAGCGACAGGCGCGATCCTCGGCCCAAGCCTCGGCCTCCGCTGCAGTGGCGAAGCGGACGGCGTTGCCGTAAAACATTCCACTGTCATCTGTGCTGACTTCTGGAGCCCAGCTCATTTTTTCACCTTGGGTTGTTTGGCTTTGGCGTGCTTGGACACATGCCGGGCATGAATCACACGGTTGGCGCTGATCTTGCCATCATGGCCAGTGTAGAAAGTGGTCGAAGGGCCAAGCTTCTTTTTGGATTTGGCCTTCACGCGACGTCCTCCTCTTCCTTGGGAGGCGGATTCACCTTCAACGCGGCGCGGTACTCGTGCCCCAGGTCGACCAGCGCGTGCGCGTGCTCGATCACGCTCCCTGGCCACATCTCGATCGAATCATCGGTATCGATCGCCCAATAGAGGCATTGCTCGATGCTCCTCAGCTGACCGAGAATCTCTTTGATGGTCTTTTGAACCTCAGGAGCTTGGCGCGCAAAAAGCGCATCGTTTATGCGTTGCTGATAGTTGGTCAATGTCGTCTCCTCTTTTTGAGCGATCGTCGAATGAGCCAAATCGCGAGCTCGGCAAAAAACTCAGTCACGGTCGCGCGCCTCTTCGCGCGCATCGTCCGGATCGTGCTCGTCGTCCTGAATGTCGTAACCGCAAGAGTCGCAAATCACGCCGTCAAAACGAGCGTAGCAATGCGGGCATTCCTCGCGCAGACGATCGGCATAGGGCCGCCGCGCTTTGCGGGCGGCCTCATCTTCCGGCGTTTCCAATTTCCAATCATCGTAGGTCATGTGGCATTTCTCCTCGGTGTGTCACCGATCCTGCCTATCGCGTGTTTGGCGGCTCGATAGGCAGGGGCTGTGGCACCTCCTTTGGTTAGCTGCGGTCCTTAGCCGCGTCGGTCAGCGCATCGAGCGCGTTGCGCACGTTGCGCCAGAAGCCCGATCGATCGCGCACCAGGCAGTGCTCAATCCATGCGCGGGCGTTGGTTTCGCCGCGGTCCTCCAATAGAGCGCCGGCGGTGTCCATGGCTTCAAAATCTTTGCTTTTCATTTTGCACCTGTTTGGTTTGAGTGGATGTTGCGTTTTTCAGCGTAATAACCGGCGAGGAAAGCATCGCCATCGCGCACCGACATTGCGCGCGCGAGCCGAATGGCCATGGCGCGCGTCACGCCATTGACCGCAGCGACCATGCCGTCGCGGAAAGCCATTGTGTAATCTTGGTTATTCAAGTGCGCACCTCTAGATCCGGATAATGAATCGTCCAGGTGTATTCACTATCTGGCGACACAGCCAATGTGTCCCACATTGGCGTTTTCTCTGGGTTCCAGAGGCAGAAATTGCACTGGCATCCGCCCTCGATGGGCTTTTGCACGGCGGCCGGAAGCGCAACGAATAGGGTGTTTTTGCGCTTGTGGACTTTGAGGGCGTTCAACATGTGGCATTCCCTGAGTTGCTGACCAAGGAATAATCCTTGGTCAGTCCTATGTCAATCCCTATTTTAAGTTTTTCTTCCCGTCCTCACCATGCTGCAGGACGTGTTCCAGCCAGCCTCTGGCCGCAGCCAGCGAGGTGAAGGTCTGATGCTTGACGCCGTCCTTCAGGATCCACCAGCACGGCGTGCCATGATCGGGTTTGAGTTCATAAAAAGGTAGGCCGGCCTCCGCTGCGGCGTTCTCGAGGATGCGGCAGAAATCTTCGCAGCGCTGTTGCAGGTCTTCCGCCAATTCGGTGACGTCCTCCGGCTTGACGCCAGCAATGTCGGTCAGGAAATATTCAGCCAATTCATGGACCTTTTGGTCGACGAGAATGCGTTTCATGGTGCGAGCTCCAAAGTAGAAGGTATACGAGGCGTGCAGGCTGGCGGCCTGCAGGCCGATCGAGCGGCAATCGCGCATCAGAGCTTGCCCCGACATTCGGGCCCATAGCCGGACTCGATGCTTTCCGGCACGGTCAGCGGCCGGCCGCAGCGGCCGCATGCGCCGCAATGGTGAACCTCCACCAGCGAGGAGAGCGTATCCTTGCCCGCCATCAGGTGACGCCAGAACCAATCGAAGGCCTTGGCGCTTGGGGCCTCTTTGCCAATGCGGGCCTTTTGGCCGCCGTGGAAATACACGCCGCGGCGGATATATCCGAGATAGGAATAGTTTGACCAATTGTCCGGACCGGTCAGGACCGAGACGAAATGCATGGTCGCGTTATCCTCAGAGGCCTTCACCTTGTAGGTGAAGCGCGTTTGAGTGACTTGGCTGACCAGGGTGAAACGCGCGTTGCCTGCGAGGGCGAAGCGCGCCGGATTGGGTAGAGTTGGCATTGGGCACCTGTGGCATTGGTTACAATCCTGTATGTAGTCCTATTCTCAATCCCTGTCAATAACCTCGTATTCTTTTTTCGCGCCGTCGAGCGCGTCTTTCGAGGTTCGATAGGGAGTGAAGGGTTTTCCTGGCTCATCAAGCTCACGGCCCTTCCAGCGATTGTTTTCGATATCGCCATCCTTTTCACATTCGCACCAGGCCCAGCCATGGTCGGGAGGAATCCACTCGACACGGATCCACAGGCCTTCGCCAAAGTCATGCACGCCTCTGAGCTTGTCGGCATTGGGGTTGGGTTTAAAATTGTGCGCCGTGTTTTTTGGCTGGGATTGAGCGGCGACAATTCGCTCGTAAATGCTGGGAGTGAGATAGCGGCGTAAGAATTCTCGTTCTCCCAGGCGCTCGAATTCTGTGGCCACGTCCTGGTAGCGCGGCCGCCGATCGCCGCGCCGGCCGCGGGTTAAATTCAGGTCGTGCAGGCCGCCGTCGAGGTCTTCCAAGGGGGCCCGATCGTCGGTGCGGCATCCGGCTAGGAAGGAGATTGAGGTTTCAGAAAGGCCGAAGACTGCAGCCACAGCATACGGTTTAGCGCCACAATGAAGCGCCCCATAGGCCGCGCATTTCCCTGTGAAAGACAGTTTGCGGCCGGACTTTTGAATCGGCGCGGCCGCGCGTAATGTCGCCACAGCCTTGTCGATATCGAATTCTAACGGTTTGTTTTCGTCGTTCATTTTCGGACCTTTCCCGGGGCCATCC
>Ga0210402_10000452_pt1 | contig 45945 bp, 41 predicted proteins | sample IncBWC7MmetaG_FD_161055 | JGI IMG/M metagenome (GOLD analysis project Ga0210402, IMG submission 161055) | Forest soil microbial communities from Barre Woods Harvard Forest LTER site, Petersham, Massachusetts, United States - Inc-BW-C-7-M | ecosystem: Environmental > Terrestrial > Soil >... | reverse complement strand
GGCGGGGGTGGCGGGCGTGGCGGCAATGGTGGCAGTGGCGGTGGCAGCCCAGGCGGCGGCGGGGGTGGCGGCGTCGGTGTTGGGAGCAATGGCGGCAATGGCGGCAACGTTGGCAGCGCCGGCATTGTCAATGGCGCCGCCAGCGGCGGCAACGGCAATGGTGGCGGGGCGGCTGGTGGCCTCAACGGTGGAGGTGGTGGCGGCGGTGGAGGTAGTGGCGGCGTCGGCGGCGGCGGTGGCGTCAGCGGCGGCTCTGGTATCAGCAACAATAGCGGCGGCAGTGATGGCGGATTCGGCGGCGGCGGCGGCGCTGCCGCGGCCAACGGCACAAGCGGTGCCGGCAGCGGCTCCAATGGTGGCTTTGGCGGTGGCGGCAGTGGTGGCGGTGGCGCGGGAGGCATTAGTCATGGCGGCACCGGTGGCCTCGGCGGATTCGGCGGGGGCGGCGGCGCTGGCGCCGGTCTAGTCATGGGAGGTCTGGGTGGTTTCGGTGGCGGCACTGGCGGTGGCGCCTTGACCTTCTTCGGCGGCGGCGGGGGCGGCCTTGGCGCGGGTGGCGCCATCTTCGTGCAACAGGGCGGCACGCTCACGCTCGCCGGCGCTTTGTCGGTGAATGGCAATAGCGTCACCGGCGGAAACGGGGGAACGGGCGGCGCCAGCGGCACGGCCGGCACGGCTAGCTCGGCGTTCGGCGCGGGCATTTTCATTCAAGGCAACAACACGATCACTTTCGCGCCGGGCGCCGGCATCACCCAAACCATCAACGACGTGATCGCTGATCAGAATGGCTCCCGGCCGGCGGGTGGAGGAAGTGGCGGGATTGCCGTGACGGGTGGCGGCAGGCTCGTGCTGGCTGGCGCCAATACCTATGCCGGCTCAACGACCGTCAATGGCGGCACGCTGGAAGTGGATGGCTCGATCGCGTCCTCAACGGTCACCGTCAATGCCGGCGGCACGTTGTCGGGTATCGGTATTGTCGATCCGGCCGTTACCACGATCATCGGCACGCTCGCGCCGGGTAATGCGGCAAACCCGACCGGCACGATGACGATCACCGGCAACCTCGCGTTCCAGAGTGCTGTGGCGACGTATCTGATCGGCATCAACGGCGCAAACGCGGCCCAGACGGTCGTCACCGGCGGTTCGGCGACGCTCAACGGCGCCAGCGTGAGCATCGCGAGCGGCAGCGTCATTTCGCCCGGCACCAAATATACCATCCTGACCGCGAGCGGCGGCGTGATCGGTACGTTCAATCCGCACGTGGCATCCGGGATCTTCGCCGGTTCGCTCAGCTACGATCCGAACGACGTCTTTCTCACCTTCTTGGCGCTTCCGACGGCTTCGGGATTGAACGTCAATCAGCAGAACGTGGCCGCGGGCTTGAGCACCTTCTTCAGCAATGGCGGTGGGCTGCCGCTCGCTTTCTTTAACTTGCTGAGCCAAGGCGGTGCGAGCCTTGCCAATAGCCTGACGCAAGTCTCGGGCGAGACCGCGACAGGCTCGCAGCAGACCACGTTCAATGCGATGGGACAGTTCATGGGGCTGATGAGCGATCCTTTCATCAACCGTGGCGGCGGAGGTAACCCGCCATTGTCATCGGGTTACGCCGAGGAAGACGGTCAAGCGAGCGCCTACGCTGCGACCAAAAAGACCGATGCGTTCGCGATGTTCACCAAGGCGTCCCCCTCCCAACCCTCCCCCGCAAGCGGGGGAGGGCTAGGGTGGGGGCAGCGCTGGAGCGTCTGGGCCGCGGGCTTTGGCGGCTCGCAATCAACCGGCGGCAATGCGGTGCTCGGATCGAACAACACCACCAGCAACATTGCTGCAACCGCGGTTGGCGCCGATTACCTGATTTCGCCGACGACTATCGCAGGCTTTGCGCTCGCCGGCGGCGGCACGAGTTTCTCGGTGGCCAATGGCGGCACGGGCCGCTCCGATCTGTTCCAGACGGGCGCTTATGTTCGTCACAACCAGGGTCCGGCCTATGTCTCGGCTGCGCTCGCCTATGGCTGGCAGGACATCACCACCAACCGCACCGTCACCGTCGCGGGCTTCGATAAACTTCGCGCCGATTTCAATGCCAATGCGTGGTCGGGAAGGTTGGAGGGCGGTTATCGCCTGGTCTCGCCGGCCATTGGCGGCATCGGCATCACGCCCTACGCGGCGGCGCAGTTCGTGACTTTCGATCTGCCGGCCTATGCCGAGCAGGCGATTATCGGTACCAATAATTTTGCGCTGACCTATAACGCGAAAGACGTCACTGATGTGCGAACCGAATTTGGTATCCGCACCGACCGGTCATTTGCGGTTGACGAGGGCATTCTGACGTTACGTGGCCGTTTGGCCTGGGCGCATGACTACGATGGCGACCGCAACATCGCCGCGACGTTCCAGTCGTTGCCGGGCGCAAGCTTCGTCGTCAACGGCGCCGCCCAAGCCGCCGATTCCACGCTAACCACGGCCTCCATCGAGATGAAATGGAAGAACGGATGGTCGGCGGCGGCAACCTTCGAGGGTGAGTTCTCGGCTGTCACCAATTCTTACGCCGGCAAGGGCGTCATCCGGTATGTGTGGTGAGCGAAGCCGACGGTTGCCAAAACGGGCGCCGGTTTGATGCGCCCTTTGTTGTTTTTGTGACCCTGGCTACGACGCAACCCCATTTGTCATCGCGGGGGCGGTTCTTGTCCAGATTCTCCGGATCGAACTCGTTCTTCACGCCATCGAGGCCAGCCATCAACATCGCGGCGAAGCCGGGACAGGGATTATTGGCCAGCGGATCGGGGAAACGCACCTCGACGCGCTTGGCCAGCCGCAAATGCCGTAGCCAGATCCGCCGAGCTTATGCGCTTGTCGTGCGACGCATCGACCGATCGAGAAAGCTCACTTCAAATTTGTCATCGCCGTCAGGTCGGCCGAAAATTTGGCGATGCCGGCCGCGCCGCACCAGTTGGTGCCCGCGCCACCAGGATTTATCGGCGTCACGTTGTTCACTCCCGAGGCGTTGAAAGCACTCGTGAAGGCGTTGCAATTACCCTTCGACAGGTTGGTGTCGGAGTAACGAAGATCAAGCGTGAATACCTTGTAGGTGAAGCCGATCCCAATGTTCCAGGTATCATAGCTGGCATAGGGAATGCCGTTGGGGAAGCCCGGAACACGATAGAACGCATCTGTCGTACCGAGCCACTGCCTGCCGAATTCGGCGGATACGTACATGCCGACGCCGCTCTTTCCGAAGATTGTGCCCGGCGCGGTGTATTTGCCCGTGATCGACGCATAGTCGCCCCAGGCGCCGGAGTTCAGGAAGCTCGGCGTGTAGTATTCGTTCACGCCGAACTGCCAGTTGTCGTTGACGGTGTAATTGCCCTTGCCGTAGACCTCGTAAAAGCTGAGGTCTTTCTTCAAGACGTTGCCGTTGGCGAGGAAGATTGTGTTGGTGCTGACAGGGCAGACAAACCCGCCGGGAATCCCTCCGGTCAGGGTGTTGCCATCAACGCAGCTTCCACCCGGATACAGGTAACCCCAGATACCGAAGTCGAGGGCGAAGGCCCCGAAAGTCGGGCGAACACCGCCTAGACGTCAACCTCGGCCGCAGCACGGTTGGCAAAGGAGATGCTCTCGGCGGAGGTGCCGACATAGAGTTGCAAGTCCTTGTTGACGTTGTAGCGCGGTTCGAAATAGGCCGTGACGGAAGGCTGATGGTTCGACTGGGTCACACCGCGAAAGACGTAGTCGCTCACGATCCCGCCACCGAAGGCAATATCCCAGGGATCGAAGGGCGCAGGCGGCGGAGCCTTCGCCTTCACGGGCAGGTCGGCCGCCAGACCCGCACTACCAGACACCACCAATGCCAGCGCCGTTGCCAACAAAACCGCTTTCTTCATGACGATGATTCCCCATCAAGCGCTCCCGGCCAGCGAACGTTTCTTCATGAAAACGATATGCAGCCGGAAGTAGATTCGATTGTTTTGCTATGTGGGGGAGTACGTCGTTACCTGGAAAGCAAAAAAGTTCGGCAATTGACGAATTTTCGGGCGTTACGGCAATTTCGCGAAATATTTCCGGTGGCATGTAGCAGTATGACCAAAAACCTACGGTTGTCCTGTCACGGAAAGCGGCAAACCCACCGGAAATCAGGCCTACCGTCGAAGCAGCGACAGCAGCAATGCGCATGCAAGGAGTACGGCAACGGCCTGCCAGAAACGAATCGGGTTGCGTTCATAGAGCGTCCGAGGCCGGCGGACCGCCATCGGTGCGCTTGAAGGCCCCGCTTCCAATTCGACGGCAAATTCGGTCATGTCGTGGAAGCGCTCGCCGGGGTCGGATGCGATCGCGCGAGCCAGTGTGGCCTGGAGCCAGGCCGGCAGGTCCGGGCGCAAAGCGGACAGCGGCGTCGCCCGGTCGCGGCGCGGCGCACTTGTGGCGTCGGCGTTGCCGTAGGGGAATTCACCGGTGAAAGCGCGGAACAGAGTAACGCCCAGAGCGTAAACGTCTGTTGCCTCGTTGCCGGGCTCGCCGTCAATCATTTCCGGCGCCATGTAAGCGAGCGTGCCCGGAATCTCTTGCGACGGGAAATCCTCGGCTGCTGGCACGCGCACGACACCGAAGTCGATCAGCTTCAGCGAGCCCTCGCTTTCAAGTATCACATTGTCCGGCTTGATGTCGCGGTGCACGATCCCGACGCGATGCAGCGCCGCCGCCGCCCGAGCCAGCTTGATGCCGATACTCCGTCCTTCCTCCAGTCCCAGCGCGGGGCGGCGAGCAATCCGGGTTTCCAACAGCTCGCCCTGGTAGAGCGGCATGACCGTATAGAGACAGGTCTGCCGTCCTTGCGGCAGCTCTATGATATGGCCAAGCCAGGGGCTGGTCACGCGCGCGCCCACCCACGCCTCGCGGACGAAGGCTGCCCGATAGCTTGCCACGCTCCCGACAAGAGGCTTGGGGAATTTCAACGCCACTTCGCCTCCTTCAACCTCATCGATAGCGCCGAACAGGCGGCTGTAGCGACCGTCGGAAAGTAGCGCCTTGAGCACAAAGCCATCGACCGTCTCGCCGCCAAGCGGCACGGGAATCAACGGCAACTCCGCGATGTTGACGCCGATATCCGCCGACTGCGCGGTAGCCAGACCAACCACGTCGAGCACCAAGGCGGTGCAATTGTCCGTGCTGTCGGCTTGAAGCGCGGCTGCAACGAGTGCGCGGGCCGTATCTTCCGAGGAAACGCGCTCGCGCATGATGTCGGCGATTGTCTCAGCCGGCAGGTAGCCGTGCACGCCGTCGCTGCAAAGCAAGAAGCGGTCGTGCTGCGCCATCGGTTGGCTCGTGTAGTCGAGCCGCACTTCGGTTTCGACGCCCAGCGCGCGGGTGAGGAGGTTGGAGCGGCCGGTGCTCACCTGCCGAACGTGGTCGGTTGTAAGCGCGGTCAGATGATCGCGACTTAGTCGATAGGCGCGCGTGTCGCCCACATGCAACACATGGGCGATGCGGCCGCGCAGCACGAGCGCCGTGAAGGTGCATCCCATCCCCGTCAAGTTCGGGTCCCGCTGAGCCTGAGAATGGATCCAGCCATTGAGCGCGTCGAGGACGACGGCCGCGGCGCGCCGCACTTCCATGGTCTCGGGCAGATCGCAAAATCCATCGAGAAAGCCGCGCACCGCAATCTCGGCTGCCTGGCGGCCGCCGCTCGTACCTCCCATTCCGTCGGCGATGGCGGCCACCACGTCGTGGCGCGGCTTGGGCATTTCCGACCCGAAAACCGCGCCGGCGAAATCCTCGTTGCGTTTGCGCGGACCGCGCCTCGAGGCAAACCCGACACTTACCTTGAGGCCGGAAACCCGCGCAGTCATCGCCCTCGTTCCAACTTTCGGGGCGCCGGCCGCCGCCCGGATCGTGAGAGATGATGGCGATCATCTTCCGGGATCACGATCTCAGTTCTGCAGCTTGCAACGATGATGAAGGAAATAGCCACCGGTGCTCGACGCGACGATCACCGTAAGGTCCCCGGACTTCCGATCAAGCGTGTAATTGCCGCCGTCGGATGTGTCGCGCCACGAAACCTGCGTCTCGCTGATGCGCGCCGGATAGGAATCGGCCGTCGAGCGGTCATAGTCGATCCTCACCTGCCAGTTCGCACCGCTGGCCGGATTGGTGCAGGTGATCGCGGCCTCGCCGCGCTGAACCTCGCCTGCAATTGCGGAAGCCGACAGGCTGATCGAGAGAATGCCAATCGACAGTGCCCATCTTATCCGTACACTTCGCATAGTTTCATCTCTGCCCATATGATGATCATCTGCTTGTTTTCTTATCAACGCCGAAGCGGAGCTTCAGGATAAGCCGTTTCCAGAAAATCCCTAAAAACCCATTTCGGTCAATTCCGGGATGGGCTCAACGCAAGGTGGTATGTTCCTTGCGTTCCGCCGGGGTACTTCTGTGTGCAGTGAGCACAGGAATAACTTGGGGAACGTACTTATGGCACTCGTACCATCACCACAATGGCTCGATACTGGAAATAACGCTTGGCAGCTCGCGGCCGCCACATTCGTCGGTATGCAGAGCATACCGGGGCTGACGATTCTTTACGGCGGTATCGTCAAGAAGAAATGGGCGATCAACTCCGCCTTCATGGCGATGTACGCCTTCGCCTCGGTCCTGGTTGTCTGGGTGTTGTTCGATTACAAGCTGGCCTTCGGGGAGCAATGGTTTCCGTTTCTAGGCGAGCCCGGCTTGGCGACCTCGGCCGCCTATACCACCGGTCAGGCGATCGTGCCGGCTGCGGCGTCGGGTATGCCGGCGCTCACCTTTCCGATGGCGACGCTGATTTTCTTCCAGTTCGTGTTTGCCGCCATCACCGTCATCATTCTCGCCGGCGCCGTGCTTGGCCGCATGAACTTCACGGCGTGGATGATTTTCTGCCCGGTGTGGATGACCTTGGTCTATACGGTCAGAGCGTTCAGCATCTGGGGCGGCGGCTGGCTTGCCGGCCTGGGGGTTGCGGACTTCTCGGGCGGCTACGTCATCCATGTCGCCGCCGGAACTTCCGGTTTCGTGGCGGCATGGATGGTAGGGCCGCGTCTGCAGGCCGATCGCGACCATTTTCCGCCCAACAGCCTGTTGATGACGCTGGCGGGTGCGGGAATTCTGTGGCTGGGCTGGAACGGCTTCAACGGCGGCGATCCCTATTTTGCCAACGCCAATGCGGGCGCGGCAGTTCTCAACACCAACACCTGCACCGCGGTGGGCCTTCTGGTCTGGACGCTGCTTGACAAGATTGCCTATGGCAAGCCGTCCGTGTTGGGCGCGGTCAACGGGATGATCGCCGGTCTTGTCGCCATCACGCCCGCCGCGGGTTATGTCGACGGCCTCGGCGCGATGGCCATTGGCATCGCCGCAGGCATCATCCCATGGCTTGCCATGAACAAGCTGCAGAAGGCCAAATTCATGATGAAGGTGGATGACACGTTGAGCGTGCTGTCCACGCACGGCATTGCCGGTCTGACCGGCGGTCTTCTGACCGGCGTCTTCGCCAACCCGGACATGCTTTTGTATATCGGCACCGACAAGGAGGCGCCGGGCGTCAACGTGACCGGCTGGCTCTACGGCAATGCTGCTCAGGTTCTGACTCAGGCTGAAGGCGCCGCCTTCATTGTCGTGTACAACGTGATCGCAACCTTCATCATCCTCAAGGTTATCTCGTTCATCGTGCCGCTGCGCATGGATGAGGCAACTCTAAAGGTGGGTGACGATGCGGTGCACGGCGAAACGGCGTATGCGATCGGCGCTGAGGGCGAATAGTCGTAGGCGTGAGAGGTGTCGCCGCTTCGGCGGTAACGAATAACGCAAGCTCGCAGCAAAACCGCCCGGCAAGCCCGGTCGGTTTTCTGCTGCAGTGGCCGACATATTTTCAGTCATACGCTCACGCTCACGGCGTCGTGAGGCTTGCGTGAGACACTGGCATATCCCTGCCGTTATACTGAAGCCAAGTGATCTCTCGGTTCCGGTGTGTGCGGCATTGTCAAAATAAAAAGGGGCGCCCGGAGCGCCCCTTTGTCTTTCACCAGCGGGAATTTCCGCCGACGGCTTATCCCGAATAGTACATTTCGAACTCGACCGGGTGAGGGGCCATCTCGAAGCGCTCCACTTCGGTCATCTTCAGTTCGATATAGCTGTCGATGAAGTCGTCGTCGAACACGCCGCCGTTCTTGAGGAAGGCGCGGTCGCTGTCGAGGTTTTCCAGCGCCTCGCGCAAGCTACCGCAAACGGTCGGGATCGACTTCAGCTCTTCCTTCGGCAGATCGTACAGGTCCTTGTCCATCGCCGGACCCGGATCGAGCTTGTTCTTGATGCCATCGAGGCCAGCCATCAACATTGCGGCGAAGCCGAGATAGGGATTGGCCAGCGGATCGGGGAAACGCACCTCGACGCGCTTGGCCTTCGGATTTGAAGTGTAGGGAATTCGGCAGGCGGCCGAGCGGTTGCGCGCGGAGTAGGCGAGCAGCACCGGCGCTTCATAGCCGGGAACCAGGCGCTTGTAGGAGTTGGTCGTCGGGTTGGTGAAGGCGTTGATCGCCTTGGCATGCTTGATGACGCCGGCGATGTAGTGGAGGCAGGTCTCCGAGAGGTCGGCGTATTTGTTGCCGGCGAACACCGGCTTGCCGCCCTTCCAGATCGACTGGTGGCAATGCATGCCCGAGCCGTTGTCGCCAAAGACCGGCTTCGGCATGAAGGTGGCCGTCTTGCCGTAGATGTGCGCGACCTGCTGGATGCAGTATTTATAGATCTGCAAGTGGTCGGCCATCAGCGTCAGCGTGTCGAACTTCATGCCGAGTTCGTGCTGGGCGGAGGCCACTTCGTGGTGATGCTTCTCGACCTTGACGCCCATCTTGGCCATGGCGCCGAGCATTTCGGAGCGCATGTCCTGCGCTGAGTCCTGCGGCGGAACGGGGAAGTAACCCATTTTGGTGCGGATGCGGTGACCGAGATTGCCGCCTTCATATTCAGTATCGGAGTTGGTCGGGAATTCCGATGAATCGAGCCTGAAGCCGGTGTTGTAGGGTTCGGCCGCGTACTTCACGTCGTCGAAAACGAAGAACTCGGCTTCCGGTCCGAAGAAGACCGTGTCGCCGACGCCCATCGACTTGACCATGGCTTCGGCCTTCTTGGCCATGCCCCGCGGGTCGCGGTTGTAGGGTTCCCCTGTGGTCGGTTCCAGGACGTCGCAGGTGATCATCATGGTGGTTTCGGCGAAGAACGGATCGATCGTGGCGGTGACCGGATCGGGCATCAGGCACATGTCGGATTCGTGAATCGCCTTCCAGCCGGCGATCGAGGAACCGTCGAACATCAGGCCTTCGGCGAACGTGTCCTCTTCGATCAAGCCGACATCGAACGTGACGTGCTGCCACTTGCCGCGCGGATCAGTAAAACGCAGATCGACGTACTTGACGTCGTTGTCCTTGATCGACTTGAGGACGTCTTTGGCGGTCTTCATGAATCCCCCTGTATGGTTGTTTTCGTCTGGCCGCGGGCGGCGGCTGGTGTCGCGGTTGAGAAGGCGCGGCAAATATGACGCGAACGCCGTATCCACCGCATTGGCTGGTCCATGGTCAATACAATCGGGGGATGATCAACACAATATCGGATAATAGGCAGATACCGCCTAGTGTGGTGGATTTGACATTCGCTCCGGTATGGCAGCGAGTCCTCAAGGCGAATGTCAAATCCAAAACCACACTAGAATCCTATATTTGCCAGTGTCCCTTTGGTTCTGACATTCGTACACAAACCCGCTCGATACGATACGAATGTCAGAACCGGGACACTAGATGGCGTCGAGCCCGGATTCTCCGGTTCTGATGCGAATGGCCTCTTCGATGTTGGATACGAAAATCTTCCCGTCGCCGATGCGCCCGGTCTGGGCGGCGCGCCGGATCGCGTCGATCGCCCGCTCGACCAGTTCATCGGAAATCACGATCTCGATCTTCACCTTAGGAAGGAAGTCCACGATATATTCCGCCCCACGGTAGAGTTCCGCATGGCCCTTTTGCCGCCCAAAGCCCTTGGCTTCGGTGACGGTAATGCCCTGAAGTCCAACCTCCTGAAGTGCCTCTTTGACCTCGTCGAGCTTGAATGGCTTGATGATCGCTTCGATTTTCTTCACAGGTCGCCTCACTCTCAATTCCAGGGACTTCAGGTCGGTGTTCAAGGCCGCGCAAGTGGGGTGGATTTGACCTTCGCTACCACCTGGCCGCGCGCTCGCGAAACGCGAATGTCAAATCCTGAACTCCACTGGATTCCTATATTTGCCAGTGGTCTTTCGATTCTAACATTCGCAACGTGCCCGCTGCGAAGGGAAGCGAATGTTAGAAACGGACCACTAGTGCTCCGATTTGGAAGTTCGCAAATATTCGCGGCGACCTCTGATGCGAACTTCGGAATCAAAGGAGCACTAGCAAGTTAATGTTTCTAGTGCGGTTTTTGAATTTGAGTTCCTATGACGAGATTGCAGCAGCACTGATAGGAACTTCAAATTCACCGCACTAGCCCCCGCGGGTGGTGGTTGCTGGCCCGGTATGCGGACCTGAACATTCAAAATTTACCGGTTCAGCACAGCGATGGCGAACCGGCTTCCTCAAAAGCAGGGTCTATGCCAAGTTGTCAGGACGGCCGATTTCAAAACGTAATCAGGCTTTTAACAGGTATCCGCAGGGGTTTAAGGTGAGGCGGCACCATACCGTAGCCCGGCAAATAGGCAAATAGGTCAATTGGTATGCAGTCGGCCTGGCGTGAGCCTGCGTACAAAACAGGAAATGCCTCAGGAACAGGCGATTCCGTCAGGGTTTTAGGCATGGAAGTCCTAACTACCGCCGAGATGGAGCGTGCCGACCGGCTGACCATCGCCGCCGGGACTCCGGGCTTTGCATTGATGCTCAGCGCCGGCCAGGCGGTCGCGGAAGCCGCCATGGATCTCGTCGAGAGCGGCCCCATCGCGGTCATCGCCGGCCCCGGGAACAATGGGGGAGATGGCTTTGTGGCCGCGGCGGAACTGGCCGCGCGAGGCCGGGAGGTCTCGGTCATCCTGCTGTGCGAGCGCGAGGCACTGAAGGGCGACGCGGCTTCGGCGGCGAGGGGATGGAAATACCCGGTGCTGCCGTTCAATCCGCAAGCGATCGGCAGGCCGGCGCTGATCATCGATGCGCTGTTTGGCGCCGGCCTCGACCGGTCGGTCCGGGATGAACCGTTGGAAATGATCGAAGCGATCAATGCCAATGGCGCGCCTGTTCTCGCCGTCGACCTCCCCAGCGGCATCAACGGGACAAGCGGTTCGATCATGGGCGCGGCGGTGCGCGCCACCGAGACCGTGACCTTCTTTCGGCGCAAACCGGCGCATCTGCTGATCCCGGGCCGGATCTATTGCGGACGCGTGCGTGTCGCCGATATCGGCATCGATGCCCGGGTCCTTTCGGAAATCCAGCCGCGGACATTTGAGAATATTCCATCGCTCTGGCAGGCGTCGTTTCCGCTGCCGCGGGTCGACGGACACAAATACGACCGCGGCCATGTCGTCGTCGTGTCCGGAGGGCTCGCTGCAACCGGCGCGGCGCGCCTTGCGGCGCGCGGCGCCTTGCGGGCCGGCGCTGGCCTTGTGACGCTGGCTTCGCCGAGGGATGCACTCGCCGTCAACGCTTCCGCGCTGCTCGCGGTCATGGTTCGCGGCGTCGATACGGCGGTCGAATTTGGCGAAATGATCGGTGACAGGCGTTTGAACGCCTGTGTGATCGGCCCGGGCGCGGGCGTTGGCGAACGCACGCGTGATTTTGTGCTGACCGGTTTGTTCGCCAAACGAAGCCTGGTGCTGGATGCGGATGCGCTCACAAGCTTTGCCGAGGCGCCCGATCGCCTGTTCGAAGCGATCAAGGCTTCTCAAGATCCGCAAGTTGTGTTGACCCCGCACGAGGGAGAATTTCCGAGGCTCTTTAGCGACATCAGTAACAAGCATCCGCTTCGCTCGAAGCTGGAGCGGGTGAGGGCGGCCGCCGAGCGCAGCGGTGCGGTGGTTCTGCTCAAGGGGCCGGACACGGTGGTGGCTTCTGCGGATGGCCGCGCAACCATCGCCGCCAACGCGCCGCCATGGCTTGCCACCGCCGGTGCGGGCGATGTGCTCTCGGGAATGATATCGGGCCTTCTGGCGCAGGGTGTGGGCGCCTTCGAGGCGGCCTCAATGGGAACCTGGATGCATGGCGAGGCAGCGGGTGAGGCCGGGCCCGGTCTGATTGCAGAGGATTTGCCGGAAACGCTGCCCGCCGTGACGCGGCACCTCTACGATGAGTTCGGCATCGATTACTGAGCCTTCAAAAACAACGCGCCGCTCAGACCAGATATTTCGCGACCGCCGCCTCGTCCCAGGAAAGCCCGAGGCCAGGCCCACGCGCGGTGACTGTGCCTTCAACAATCTCCACGGGCTGAGCGAGGACCGCGCGCGCCAGATCAAGATATTCCAGCCAATGGGCTGTCGGTGTCACCGCAAGAACATGCGCGCTTGCTTCGGCGAACAGATGACTGGACACCGGTATTGAGGCGGCTTCCGCCTGGCCAGCGACGCGGAGCCAGCCGGTCACACCGCCGACCTTCATCAGGTCGGGCATGATGAAGTCGCTCGCAGCGGCAGCGATCGCCTCGGCAAAGCCGCGTGGAAACCACCAATTCTCGCCAGACTGGATCGGTATTGACGAAGCAGCGCGCACCTCGGCATGTCCCAAAAGGTTTTCGGCCGGCACCGGCTCCTCGATCCAGTGCAGTTCGTAACGCGCAAGTCGCTCGATGCGACGCTTCGCTTCGGACGGATCGAGCGACTGGTTGAAATCCAGCATCAGTGCGACATCAGGCCCGATCAACTCGCGCACGCCCCTCACGACCCGCTCGTCGTTGGCAAGGTCGCCGTCGCCGCCCTTGATCTTGATGCCGCGAAAGCCGCGATCCATCGAGGTCTGCAAAACGTTCTTGTCGGCAACCGGATCGACCACTCCGTAGCTGTCATAAGCGCGGATCGGTCGCGCCGAACCGCCAAGCAGGACAGCGAGCGGCTGCCCGGCCGATTGGCCCAACGCATCCCAGAACGCCATGTCCAATCCCGACACCGCCATGCCGACGAGGCCCTGCCAGCCGAGAAGCCTGAATTTGGCATCCATCTGCGCCATCAGGTCGAAAGGCACTATCTTCTTGCCGACGAGCTCTTGCCCGAGATCTTCGATCAGTCGCACCAGCGGCTTCAGCGTTAGTTTGGTGTAGGCGAAGATGTAGGAGTGCCCGGTCAAGCCTTGTTCGGTCTCAATGTCGATCAGGATCAGGGGTGCCGAAGCGATGACGCCAAGGGCAGTCTTCACGGGCCGCGAAATCGGCGCGTCGACGGCGCGCGCGCTCACGCGACGAATAACGGGGGCACTTGAGCTCATCAACTCTCCTCACTCGACGCTGTACCATTTCAACAATCGCGGCGCCGCAAAGTCGGTCGCAACCGACTCGATCAGCCAGCGCCCTGCAAATTCCGCGGCAAAGGCGATGCGCTGGGTTTGTTCCGGCTCGATGGCAAGGGAGTCCAGCCAGAATGGCTTCCAGCCGTCATCGAGCCGATCCAGGAGCCTGAAATGATGCCCATGCAGATGAAACACGGTCGTGATCTCGGCGCGGTTGGTCAGCGCCAGCACCACGGTACGGCCGGCCTTGGCCCGGAAGGCTGGTGGGAGCGTGGCTGCGAATGTCGTGGGCGCGATCCAGTCGGGGCCGCCCAAGGTGAGATCGAACCGCAATGCGTTCTTCAACTCGAGCCTTGGTGAGCCATTCGGCGGCAGCGGCAGTGGGGCCGGCAGCACCTTGTCACGCGCGGGCGGATCATCGGAGGTGATCAGCCGGGCGACGGTGCGGGCTTGCTTGCCATCGTGGAGGAGGATGGACGAGGTCGATCCGGGTGGCGAGGTTACGTCGACAAAGGCATCCATCCGCCCGCCGGGCGGCAGGGCAAACGCGCCGTTTCGCGCCAGGAAGGGCTCCGCGGGATAGCCGTCCAGCGCCATCACGCGGACCTCCTGACCTTCCAATTTCAACCCAATGACAGACCGTTGGCAGCCGTTGATGAAGCGGAACCTGAAGCGTTCGTTCACACGCGCCGTAAAATCGGGCGACCTCACACCGTTCACGGTGTAGGCGGGCTCGCTATCTTTCGCCCCGCCGCCAGGTGCGATCGCCATGCCGTCGGGGCGCAGCCGCCAATCCTCGACCAGGAAAAACTCGTCGCGATCGACCGCCACTGGCTCGCTTTCCGTCACCACCAGCGGCAACGGCCGGGACGGCCGCGCTGCGCCATCTCCGAGCAGGCGCATGTCACACAAGAACGTTCCGGCATGGCGTAATGGAAGCTCCAGCGTCCCGTTGCCGCCTGGGGCCATTGCGGCTTGCGAAAGCAGCGGTTCGGCCGACCTGGCGCCGGAAATCCCTCGCCAGTTCAGCACTGCCGGAACGGGCAGGCCGTTTTGAAACGTAATCTCCAGCTTGTCGGTACGCGCAAGCCTCAGATTTGAGGCCTCGAACGCCCAAACCGGCGTTTCCGGCCCTTCCCGGCGCAGTGGCACGGTACCGACGCCAGCCTGCAGCAGCGGGGCCAGCCGGCCTATGGCTCGAGAGGCCGGCAGCGCCGAGGCGATGGCTGCGGCGGCGAACCCCGCCATAAACTCGCGCCGGCCGGTCGGTGGAATCCGGTTTGACATACGGCCAATGCGGACCATGTTACGTTGAGCAAGTCCAATCCGGGAGCTGGCTTCGGAAAGGTCGAAACGGGCATTTTTTTGCTGCGAAAAGTCGGGCGCATGTTATAAGCCCGCCGCCCGCGGCATCGCGGCCGGACATGATGCTATTCTAGTGTTCCGGTTCTGACATTCGCATTATGTTGCGGCTAGCGCTCTTGCGAATGTCAGAACCTTAGGAACACTAGCAAACATAGTCTTCTAGTGCGGTTTTGGATTTGACATTCGCTGTGCGGGACTCGCGGCGATGCTGAAGCGAATGTCAAATCCACCGCACTGGCGGGCGTGGCGGAACTGGTAGACGCGCTGGATTTAGGTTCCAGTGACGAAAGTTGTGGGGGTTCGAGTCCCTCCGCCCGCACCAAGCGCCGACAGCGTTTGCGCATGACCATGACTGACGGGTCCGCCGTCCGAAGGGTTTTTGCCGACGGAAACGGGTCCGCCGAACCACCGGCGCAGGCTTTTGGCCGCGCCATAACATTGTAGATGTCCGGTGTTCGCACCGGACCTAGCGGGAAGAAGACTGACGCCATGCAGGTGAAGGAAACGGTCGCCGACGGATTGAAGCACGAATTCCAGATCAGCGTTTCGGCAGCGGATCTCGATGCCAAGGCGGACGCCCGTCTGGTGGAGCTCAAGGACAAGGTCCGCCTCAACGGCTTTCGCCCGGGCAAGGTGCCCGTGAGCCACCTGAAGAAGGTCTATGGCCGCTCGGTGATGGCGGAGGCCATTGACCAGACCATCCGGGACACCAACACGCAGATCTTTACCGAGCGCGGTTTCCGCCTGGCGACGCAGCCCAAGATCACGATGCCGACCGAGCAGAGGGCGGTCGACGACATTCTCGCCGGCAAATCCGATCTCACCTACACGGTGGCGATCGAGGTGGTGCCTTCGATCCAGCTCGCCGATTTCAAGAGCTTTGCGGTCGAAAAGCCCGTGGCCGAGGTAACCGATGCCGAAATCGGCGATGCCATCAAGCGGATTGCCGAGCAAAATCGCGCCTTTGCCGCGAAGGCGGAAGGCGCAAAGGCTGGGGCGGGCGATCGTGTCACCGTATCTTTCAAAGGCACCATCGACGGCACGCCCTTCGAAGGGGGGAGCGGCGAGGGCGTCCCGGTGACGATCGGCTCGAACACCTTCATTCCCGGCTTCGAGGAGCAGCTGATCGGGATTGCTGCGGGCGAAACACGTACGCTGAAGGTCTCGTTCCCGAAAAACTACGGTAACGCGAACCTGGCCGGCCGGCCGGCCGAGTTTGAAACCACCGCATCGCTGATCGAAGCGGCGCAGGAAATCGTCATCGACGACGAGTTTGCCAAGACGTTGGGGCTGGAATCCCTCGACAAGCTGAAGGAGGCCGCCCGCGAGCGGCTGGCGGCCGAGTTTGCCGGCGCGACCCGCCAGCGCGTCAAGCGCACGCTGCTCGACCGGCTTGACGAGACCCATCGTTTCGAGGCCCCGCCATCCCTCGTCGAGGAAGAGTTCAAATTGATGTGGGATTCGATCAAGTCCGAGATGGAATCCGGCGGCAAGACCTTTGCCGACGAAGGCACGACGGAAGAGGCGGCAAAGGAAGAGTACCGCAAGATCGCCGACCGCCGTGTCCGGCTCGGTCTGGTGCTTTCGGAAATCGGTGAGAAGAACAAGATCAGTGTCACCGACGACGAAGTCAGCCGCGCCGTGATCGAGCGTGCGCGCCAGATGCCCGGGCGCGAGAAGGAGGTCTGGGAGTTCTACCGCAACAATCCCAATGCGCTGGCGCAGCTTCGCGCACCGATCTATGAGGACAAGGTCGTCGATTTCATCCTTGAACTCGCCACCGTCACCGAAAAGAAGGTGTCGCGCGAGGAGCTTTACAAGGACGACGAGAGCGAGAAGAGTGCGGCTTGAAGGCTGTGTCAGCACGGCGTTAAGGTTGAGAAACAAAAGGCGCGCCGCGGCAAGGCCACTCGCTATGCCCGGCCGCCAGAATCAGCTTGAACTGCCAAGAATTCGGCAGATTTTGACCCGGTCTTGTGGCCGGGTCGAAACTGCTCTTGTGGCCGGGAAACCGAGCCTTATCTGTGAGCTGTCTTGTCTGTGACTGTCTTGTCTGGGAGCTGTCTTGAAGTTGCGGGGTGCGTTCGTCGGCATAGGGCAATTCCCTTAATCTTTGCCGACGGTCGTTCGTCCCTCCGAACATCCCTACTAATCTTTGGGTGACTAATGCGCGATCCGGTGGAAACCTACATGAACCTGGTGCCGATGGTGGTCGAACAGACCAACCGAGGCGAACGGGCTTACGACATTTTTTCGCGCCTTCTGAAGGAGCGCATCATCTTCATCGCCGGACCGGTCGAAGATGGCATGGCTACCCTTGTCGTTGCCCAGCTTCTGTTTCTCGAAGCCGAGAATCCGAAGAAGGAAATCTCGATGTACATCAATTCGCCCGGTGGCGTGGTGACGTCGGGGCTTGCGATCTACGACACCATGCAATTCATCCGTCCGCCGGTGTCCACCCTGTGCACCGGGCAGGCGGCCTCGATGGGATCGCTGCTTCTGGCTGCGGGTCACAAGGATATGCGCTTCTCGCTGCCCAATTCCCGCATCATGGTGCACCAGCCCTCGGGCGGTTTCCAGGGCCAGGCGACCGATATCATGTTGCATGCGCAGGAAATCCTGAACCTGAAAAAGCGGCTCAACGAGATCTACGTCAAGCACACCGGGCAGACCTACAAGGCGATCGAGGACGCGCTGGAGCGCGACAAGTTTCTGACTGCGGAGATGGCGCGCGACTTCGGGATTGTCGACAAGGTCATCGACAAGCGGGCCGAAGAGCTGGCGGCGGTCAAAATCTCCTGAGCAGCCGGGCGTTGAACATCCGTTAACGATCTCTTTTTGCGAGCATTTTGGGCCGCCGGAGTGCTTTTTTACCTCGGTTGGCGGCAAAGTTCCGCTTTCGTGCCGGCATTATGAGTGGCAATCGCGCAACGCCGGCCGAAATTAACGGGTTGTCCCGTGCCAAAAGCGCAAATCACGGTATTGTCACAGATATCCAGCCGCCGGCCGGTTAGCGAATTCTTGATAGTCGGGTGCGACCATGGTTGGCTAGGACGGCTAGGTTATGATGACGAGGAATCGAGTTTGCCGCGGTTCGAGCGGCATCCAGAACATGGGGCCTTTTTTGGTACGGATTTTGCTCTATTTTGAACTCTGTGCCGGTCATTCCCGGAATAGGGCGAGCAGGCGTACGGGACTATCGGCGGACGGAGACAGGAATGAGTAAGGTTGGCGCCAGCGACTCCAAGAACACGCTGTATTGCTCGTTCTGCGGCAAAAGTCAGCACGAAGTTCGCAAGCTGATCGCGGGCCCGACCGTCTTCATCTGTGACGAATGCGTCGAACTCTGCATGGACATCATTCGCGAGGAGAACAAGTCCTCGCTGGTGAAGTCGCGCGACGGCATTCCTACGCCGAAGGAAATCTGCAAGGTCCTCGATGACTACGTGATCGGCCAAAGCCACGCCAAGAAGGTGCTCTCGGTCGCGGTCCACAACCACTACAAGCGGCTCAATCACCAGACCAAGCACAATGACGTCGAACTGGCGAAGTCGAACATCCTGCTGATCGGACCGACCGGTTCAGGCAAGACGCTGCTGGCACAAACGCTGGCGCGAATTCTCGACGTGCCGTTCACGATGGCAGATGCAACGACCCTGACCGAAGCCGGTTATGTCGGCGAAGACGTCGAGAACATCATCCTCAAGCTTCTGCAGTCGGCCGATTACAACGTCGAACGCGCCCAGCGCGGCATCGTCTATATCGACGAGATCGACAAGATCAGCCGCAAGTCCGACAACCCGTCGATCACCCGCGACGTTTCGGGCGAAGGCGTGCAGCAGGCGTTGCTGAAGATCATGGAAGGCACGGTAGCTTCGGTTCCGCCGCAGGGCGGCCGCAAGCATCCGCAGCAGGAATTCCTGCAGGTCGACACGACCAACATCCTGTTCATCTGCGGTGGCGCATTCTCAGGGCTGGAGAAGATCATCTCCGCGCGCGGGCGCTCGACCTCGATCGGCTTTGCTGCACAGGTACTGGCGCCGGAAGACCGTCGCACCGGTGAAATCTTCCGTCACGTCGAGCCCGAGGATCTCCTGAAGTACGGCCTGATCCCGGAATTCGTCGGCCGCTTGCCGGTGGTGGCGACGCTGGAAGACCTCGACGAGGCTTCGCTGAAAAAGATTCTCACCGATCCGAAGAACGCGCTGGTGAAGCAGTATCAGCGCCTGTTCGAGATGGAGAATATCGAATTGACCTTCGCCGACGAGGCGCTTGGCGCGGTCGCCCGCAAGGCGATCGAGCGCAAGACCGGTGCACGCGGCCTTCGCTCTATACTCGAAAGCATCCTGCTCGAGACCATGTTCGATCTTCCGGGCCTGGAAGGTGTCGAAGAGGTCGTGATCTCGCGCGAAGTCGTGGAAGGTACCGCTCGTCCGCTCTACATCTACGCCGACCGCTCCGATCGCGCGGTTGAAAGCAGCGCGAGCGCCTGAGATCGAATTGGCTGCAGGCGCTGCGGCGCAATGGTTCCGGCCGCCGGGCCTTTCGGCGGCCGCATCGGCACCAGTGGAGTGGATTTGACATTCGCTACCTACCTAGCCGCAGACTCGCAATGCGAATGTCAAATCCAGGACTCCACTAGAATCTTATATTTGCTAGCGGTCCTTTGATTCTAACATTCGCAAAAGCGCCTGCCAAAACGGGATGCGAATGTTAGGATCGGACCACCAGAGCTCCGATTCCGAAGTTCGCAAGGTTCTCCGTCACGTTTTGGGCCCGATTGACGGGCATTTCTCAACGACTTGACACCGGCATGGCCGATAGCCACGTAATGCTACCGGCGGCGAAAAACCAGCTTGAGATTCGCCGCATCAACGATCCGGGAAAGCAGGCGTAAGCGGCCAGTCGATCCCGGAAAATGCTGGCACCTTGCGGCGGTTGCGCAGAAGCGGACTGCGTGCAAGGGGGCACAACAAAAGGAAAAGGCCATGACCACCCCAAAACCCCGGCCGTCTATCGTTCACGGCGAAAGCCATTCCTATCCGGTGCTTCCGCTGCGAGACATCGTCGTTTTTCCGCACATGATCGTGCCGCTGTTCGTCGGTCGCGAAAAATCGATTCGCGCGCTCGAAGAAGTCATGAAGAATGACGCCTTGATCATGCTGGCGACGCAGAAGAATGCGTCCGACGATGATCCGACGCCGGAATCGATTTATGAGACCGGCACGCTCGCGAGCGTCCTGCAGCTCCTCAAACTGCCCGACGGCACCGTGAAGGTGCTGGTGGAAGGGCTCGAGCGCGCCCGCGTGCAGAAATACACCGGCCGCACCGATTATTACGAAGCCTCCGCGATCGCGCTGGCCGATACTGACGCGACCTCCGTCGAGGCGGAGGCTCTGGCGCGCTCGGTGGTGTCGGATTTCGAAAGCTATGTGAAGCTGAACAAGAAGATCTCCGCCGAAGTCGTCGGCGTGGTGCAGGCAATCACCGATTTCGCCAAGCTCGGCGACACCGTTGCCTCTCATCTTGCGGTCAAGATCGCGGACCGCCAGGCGATCCTGGAAACGCTGTCCGTGACCGCGCGCCTTGAGAAGGTGCTCGGGCTGATGGAGAGCGAGATTTCGGTGCTGCAGGTCGAGAAGCGCATTCGCTCGCGCGTCAAGCGCCAGATGGAGAAGACGCAGCGCGAATATTACCTCAACGAGCAGATGAAGGCGATCCAGAAGGAGCTCGGCGACGACGAAGGCCGCGACGAGCTTGCCGACCTCGAAGAGAAAATCTCCAAGACCAAGCTCTCCAAGGAAGCGCGGGAGAAGGCCCAGCACGAGCTGAAGAAGCTGCGGCAGATGTCGCCGATGTCCGCGGAAGCGACCGTCGTGCGCAATTATCTCGACTGGCTGCTCTCGATTCCGTGGAACAAGAAGTCCAAGGTCAAGAAGGACCTCGTGGCAGCACAAACCGTGCTCGACAACGATCACTATGGCCTTGAGAAGGTCAAGGACCGCATCGTCGAATATCTGGCCGTGCAGTCGCGCGCCAACAAGCTGACCGGCCCGATCCTGTGCCTGGTTGGTCCGCCCGGCGTTGGCAAGACCTCGCTCGGCAAGTCGATCGCGAGGGCGACCGGGCGCGAATTCGTCCGTGTCTCGCTCGGCGGCGTACGCGATGAAGCCGAGATCCGCGGTCACCGCCGCACCTATATCGGCTCGATGCCCGGCAAGATCATCCAGTCGATGCGGAAGGCGAAGACCTCCAATCCGCTGTTCCTGCTGGACGAGATCGACAAGATGGGTTCGGACTTCCGCGGCGATCCGTCATCGGCGCTGCTGGAGGTGCTCGACCCCGAGCAGAATTCGACCTTCAACGACCACTACCTCGAGGTTGACTACGATCTTTCCAACGTGATGTTCATCACGACCGCGAATACGCTGAATATTCCCGGACCCTTGATGGACCGCATGGAGATCATCCGCATCGCCGGCTACACCGAGAACGAGAAGGTCGAGATCGCGCGCAAGCACCTGATTCCGAACGCGCTCACCAAGCATGGCCTGGATTCCAAGGAATGGTCGATCGACGACGAGGCATTGCTTTTGATGATCCGCCGTTACACCCGCGAAGCGGGCGTGCGTAACCTCGAGCGCGAGCTTTCGACACTCGCCCGCAAGGCGGTGAAGGACCTGATGATCTCGAAGAAGAAGTCGGTCAGGATCACCGAAAAATCGCTCGAGGAGTATCTCGGCGTGCCGAAATATCGTTACGGCGAGATCGAGACCGACGACCAGGTCGGCATCGTCACCGGCCTTGCCTGGACCGATGTCGGCGGCGAACTGCTCACGATCGAAGGGGTCATGATGCCCGGCAAGGGCAAGATGACCGTCACGGGCAATTTGCGCGACGTGATGAAGGAGTCGATTTCGGCAGCGGCCTCCTACGTCCGCTCGCGCGCCGTCGGCTTTGGCATCGAGCCGCCGCTGTTCGACAAGCGGGACATCCACGTCCATGTGCCTGAGGGGGCGACCCCGAAGGATGGACCTTCGGCGGGCGTCGCGATGGCGACCGCGATCGTTTCAATCATGACGGGAATTGCGGTTCGGCACGACGTCGCCATGACCGGCGAGATCACGCTGCGGGGCCGGGTGCTGCCGATCGGTGGGTTGAAGGAGAAGCTGCTCGCGGCTGCACGCGGTGGCATCAAGACGGTGCTGATCCCGGAAGACAACGCCAAGGATCTCACGGAAATTTCCGATGCGATCAAGGGCGGGATGAACATTATTCCGGTGGCCCGGCTCGACGAGGTCGTTTCCAAGGCGCTGGTGCGGCCTCCGGTGCCGATCGTCTGGGAAGAAGACAACGCGAAAGTACCAGTCACCCCGGATGCCGGCGATGAGGCGGCCGGTGGCCTGACGGCACACTGAACAGCCAAGGCAAACAATGAAGCGGCGCCTGCGGGCGCCGTTTCTTTTGGCGCGCAGGTGGTCGCGGAGTGATCGATGAAAATAGTCGGCCAATGCCATTGCGGACGCGTGACCTATCAAGCCGAGATCGATCCGCAAGCGGTCTCCATCTGTCACTGTACCGACTGCCAGCAACTCACCGGCTCGCCCTACCGCGTCACCGTGATCTGCGCAGGCGAACAAATCCGGATGACGGGAGAGGCTCTGAAAATCTACGCCAAGACGGGCGACAATGGCCGGACGCGGTTTCAGCACTTTTGTGGCGAGTGCGGCTCGCCGATTTTTACCAGCGGGGAGGGTGGCCCCGATGATTGGGGCATTCGCTGGGGCAGTATCCGTCAGCGCGAGCAACTCAAACCGATGCGGCAAATCTGGTGCCGCTCGGCCGTGGACTGGATCCACGACATTGCGGAATTGCCGGGGCGGCCCGAGGATTAGCCGCAAAAACGGAAGTTCGGGTGCGGGGAGGCCGAGCGAACAGGATGATCTCGTTCCTCCACAGTCTTGTCCCTTCGCTGCCCTTATCCCTTCACAGCCCTTGTCCCTTCACAGCCCTGTCCGGCCTTGCACCGAGGGGGATCGCAAGGCTAAAGACGGGGCAAGGGTGGCTAGCTCAGCTGGTTAGAGCATCTCGTTTACACCGAGAGCGAGATGGAATCTGAAGTACAGCAATCGCAGGCACTTCTTCTTTTCCGGCAGGGTCACGCCCATCAAACCTTTTTTCGTAGGCGAACGGTCGGGCGGTTACCAGTTTGTAGAGCACTTGCTTTACACGCATGTGGTCGGCGGTCGAGCCCGTCACCGCCCACCATTTTTGAGTATTGATTGATGAGGTGCGTATTATGCCTTCCCGCCAATACCGTAAGTTTGCGGAGGAGTGCCTGGAACGAGCTGTTCAAGCTCGGACGTCGGAAGATATCGACGCCTGGCTTTTGATCGCCGAAGAATGGCTTAAGCTCGCCGTTGAATTAGACGCCGCAAAGCAGCACTCCGAAACATCAGCGCAATAATAAAGCGGAGGACCAATGTTTCGTCTCGCGCTCTCTCTGCTTTTGACGCCGCTTCTCGTGACGTCTTGCCTTGCGCAGCAATTCCCCATTATGCCCGGCGGCGAGTTGCCCATCGCCGCGATAGAACTGGACAAGATGCCGTGGACGAAAATCCCAGGAATCGGCTCGCAGCAGGAATTTGCGACCATCGTCGGGGATCGCGCGAAACCCGGCCTATATATCCAATTGGTTCGGTGGCCGCCTCACGCGGTCCTCAAGGCCCATTCGCATCCTGATGACCGGTACGTGATCGTCCTGCGCGGCACGTTCTATCATGGCAACGCCGAAAAATTTGATGAGAGCAAATTGGAAGCGCGGCCGGCGGGCAGCTTTTTCACCGAGCCAAAAAATGTTCGTCATTTTGGAATGACGAAGGATGAGGGAGTGGTGCTCTATTTTGTCGGCACCGGCCCATCGACAACAGACAATCTCGAAAAATAAGCGCGGGACCGGAATCTCTCACCGCCCACCGTTTCCACGAATCGCGTAGGGTCGAGCGACCACCTCGAAGCTGGTGCGAGAAAGGTCACGCGGGAATGAAGAACGATACGCTTGTTTTTGATGCGATGGCTTTTAACCCTTCGACCGTGAGCTACGATATCTGGAAGGGCACTGGCACGCGCCAGGCAATAGCAGCCGCGGGATTTTTGGTGGTGGAAGCGTCGCGGAGAGGTTGCCCCAAGGAAATATTGAAAGACGGTTGGTCTTACCGACATTAAAGCGCGGGACCGTCGCCAGCCCCGCGCCCTTTGTTGTCGTGTCGGTCGTCAGTGTTCTAATTTGTCGCAGCGGAACCGAAGCCCCGCCTGGCTGTGCGCGGCAATAAGGCGCTGGCAGCCAATCGCCCGCAACACACCAACCTGGAGTATGAATAGCGACCCAATCCCAAAAGGGTTCCGGGGGCCAAAATGTTCCTGGCGATCGCGGCTTTGATTGGTTTCCTCTTCGGTGTTCTTGTCGGATACCTTTGGCGGGATCGTATTTCCCGCGCGCGCCGTGCAAAATATCGGGTCGAGCAGGAAAAGCGGCGCGCGATCGAGATGGATTGGGCTTCAATTCGTGCTCGGGGCGAAAACAAAACGTGAGCGGGGACTTGAGCCCGCGCCTTTGGTTGTTCACAGCCTCAGCCTTCTGGCATCTGCTGGCGGTCGCCCTTTTTGGTTCGCGTCGGGTGAGCCTCAAGCCGTCGACATCGGCATCGATCGCGCGTTGAAGGCGCTCGGGCTTCACGTCTGTATGGCGCCATCCTTCGGCGCGGAGTTTGGCCCGCTTCCAGAGGACTGCCGCGACATCCGGCGCGGGAGTAAGCATCTGTTGCACAAGCGCGGCGCGCCACAGATCGACGAGTGCAAACCGGTCTTCGCCATCAGCCGATGGAAACTGATGGGAATCGCCACATTGTACATTTGGGCGATTCCAACCGCGGAATGCCAATCAAGCCGAACTCGCCAGTAACTCGGTCTCGTGCCGAGCGGCCCACCGGGCATTGCGACGGCTCAGCCGCAGGCAGTGGTTTCTGCAGCCATCGGTTAATGGCTCCGGAAGCTGTCGCTCGGGCTGACGTCAACTCGCTTGGAGGACAGCCGGGCGGTGGAAAACTGAATGGTTTGGCACTCATCCGCCCGAGGCGGAAACATAGGTCTTTCGATGGTCATGAGTGATGCTCGCGGTTTGCCGGTTTTTCAGGACCGGTTGCGCCAGCGATCGGGCTGGCACCGGGAGTCTGACAACACGTCCGCGAAGACGTGTCCGACTATCGCTGCAGCCATTACATCGCAATCAGCGGCGATCGATGGGCCGATGACATAAGGTTATCGGATCTCGAGCAGCGGTTTGTCTGCTCAGCTTGCGGTAGGCGCGGCGCTGACGTGCGGCCGGATTTCGATTGGGACAAGCTGCAAGTTGCACCTCGCGCTAGATCAAGCCGGCTCACAACTCAGTGACTGGCCTTGATTTTGTGACACCTATCACTGCAGCCATCCGACTTTTTGCTTAGCGTTGTTTGTCGGAGTGCAGCGCTGTCGATTTGGGGCAGAGCAATTAAAGCGGTTGGCACTTGCCGCTACGGTATCCTTCGCACAGGGCAGCCCCACCGGCGTTCGATCTCGCTTAACACTTGTTATTCGTACAGACATGCCACTTCCTTTCGGGCACGGAGAGGTTCCCATGACCAAGCATCGAAGGATTACCGGATTCGTGACTGTCGCTCTGCTCGCTGTCGTCGCCACTACCGCCAACGTACGATCGCACTCGCATTCGACCGGTCTTGCTGTAGCATCGTCCGCGATCTCGATTGCGGAATTGACAGTTGGCACAAAGAATCTCCCGATCGAGGATTTCGACGACCAGTCGCTGGTTTTTCCGAGGGGGACGAATCGTTAAGCGAGGGGATCAATGCATCCAGCGATGAACCGCGCTGTGGATGCGTTCGGGCATTAATACAGCCACTGATTCCGCTCGGATCACCGCCGAAGTATCAAGCTACACCAACCGCGGCGGCCACCTAGTGCGCCACGCCGACTGTAGCGTGTTCCTTGGTGGCTAGTTGAGTGGCTGGTGACATCGGCTCGGCCGGTGTCAGTAAGCCCATCATCACCGCTTCTTGCTTGGTGACGCGGTGTCCCATGGCGCTTTCGAAGGCTAGGCACGGCGCAAATAGCGTGGCCACCGAGGCGGCGGACGGTTGCGGGCAATAATAACGCGGTTCGCTCTTGACCGAATAGGCAATCCCGGCACCTGCGGCAACGGCCATTGTCACGATCACAGCCAGATCTTTGGTTCTCATGGCGATCGTCTCCATCGCCCCCCAAAACTGCCGCTATTCCCCAAGCTGCTCAACCTTGGAAGTGACCGCAGAACATATAGGCCTCCCTCGGCCGAAGGTCGAGACGGCCTTCGCGATTCCGATCAATGACCGGTGTCCGGCATCGCCGGGGCGCTACACACCGCAGTCAAACACACGTGGAGAGAGAACGGAGGGCATGCTGCCATAAGCCGCAGGCCCAAGTTTGCGTTAGATCAAGCCCGTTCGTTCGAAACCACCGACAACGCCAGGATGCCCAACCTTGTGTTCAGCTGTCCAATGACCAAAACGAATGTCCAGTTCTGGCTGGACGAGGACGACGATATTCCGGACAGCGAGTATGAGGCGGTCAGGTGCAAAGTCTGCGGCATGTTGCATCTGATCAACCGGAAGACCGGCAAATTGCTGGATCAGAAGAAGGACAGCCCTCAAGCCGGAGGCTGATAGGAATGCAGCATTATCGGGCCTATTTCCTCGATGAGAACGGACATATTTCGAACGCCATCGATATGGAATGCACTGACGACGAACAAGCAAGGGAATGCGCTAAGAAATTCGTTTCTGGTCGCGATGCTGAGCTTTGGCACGAGGATCGGCTTATAGCGACATACAACCGCGTAAGCCCACTTCGCTAACACAGTGGTGGCCGATCGAAGTTCCGGGTGAAGGTCAAGAACCGCAAGCAGAATCGTGTGGTGGAGGCGCACGCGCTGTAAGGTTCCCGTAAGGCTCGGCTCCTAAATTCTCAAAGTCAAAACCCTCTACTCCCCGGTCCCGCCAACACGGGACCGATTTCTTTTGGGTCAGCCCTTTCCGGCGCGCCAATCCCGGCCGGAAGCTGTCCGCCGGTCTGAAGGTGAAGAAATGAGCGAGCTTGAGCCAACGCCAGAGCTTCCTGATAAGACACCAACCCGTGAAATTCGCCTCCCAACGCGGATAAAGAACGTGCTGTTTGCGGCTGGCCTGAAGACTGTCGGAGAGGTGCGCGAAACCTCGGACGAGGCATTGCTTAGCTTTCCCGATTTTGGAAAGGCCTCGGTCGCGCATCTTCGCGAGACGCTTGGTCCAGGCAAAAAGCCAGCCTAATTTGGGACGCCTGGTCGAGATCGGGCTGAAGGCGAGAAAGTGAAACGCTAGTCTGTCCCGTCGATAAATTTCTTATAATGACGGCCGTCGTGACGCCGCCAAACTGTTCCGCGCGCAAGCCGACCGGTGATTGTGCGTCTCGGTACATGACCCTGCACAGGTGCCAGGTCGTTGCCCGTGACGAGCGCTGGTTCAATTCGAGCATTCGAACCTGATCGCGAGGGATTAGGGCATCGCGCGGTCAAGCGGAAGCAAACCGGATGACCTCGTCCTCGCGGGCGTCGATCCGGCCTTGCACCGAGGGGGGTCGCAAGGCTAAAGACGGGGCAAGGGCGGCTAGCTCAGCTGGTTAGAGCATCTCGTTTACACCGAGAGGGTCTGCGGTTCGAATCCGTAGCCGCCCACCAGATCAAGCCACGCTACCGCCGGAAGCGTGCCAACGATGAACTTCACGAGCCATGGAAGCTCCACCAGGTCACGACAAGAACGCGGACCAGATCGCGTACTGGAACGGTCCAGGCGGCCAGCGCTGGGCCGATCGCCAGCAGATACAGGACATTCTGCTCAAGCCCATCGCCGATATCCTGATCGACCGCGCGCGCCCCAAACCTGGCGACTTCGTCATCGATGTCGGGTGCGGCAGTGGCGCCGTATCCATTGCTGCCGCGGAGCGGGTTTCGCCAACCGGACGGGTATTGGGAATCGATGTTTCAGGACCGATGCTCGAGCGCGCGCGCCAAATCGCGCCGGCTGGCCTGCCGGTCGATTTCATCCTGGCGGACGCAACCGTGTATCCGTTCGAACCAGCGCGCTTTGATCTTCTGATGTCGCGGTTTGGGGTGATGTTTTTTGCCGAGCCCGCGCGCTCTTTCGCCAATCTGCACAAGGCGCTGAAGCCTGCGGGCCGGCTGGCCTTCGCCTGCTGGCGGGAGCCTCGTGAAAACCCGTTTTTCATGCTGCCGCTGCAGGCGGTCTATAAGCATGTTCCGAAGCTGCCCCAGCTTGGGCCTGAAGATCCAGGGCCGTTCTCGTTTGCATCCGAGCAGCGGGTTACTCGAATATTGAGCGAGGCCGGCTTTTCCGGAATAGCGATGGAACGCTGCAATCTCACACTCGACCCGGCGGTTGGAGGTGGACTGGACGCCGCGGTTCGCAGTGCCCTGGAAATTGGACCGGCCGCCCGCGCGCTCGCGGAGCAGCCGCCTGAGGTGGTTGCAGCCGCCTCCCGCTCGATCCGCGAAGCGCTTGCGCCCTTTGCGAGGGGGCAAACAGTGCCGCTCGATGCCTCGATCTGGATCGTGACGGCATCCGTTTGACCAGGGCGTTCACAGGAAAGCCCGGCCGCCTCTTCCGATCAAAAATGCAATCGGTCCGTCGTGCGCGACCGCGTGTAACGCTGCGCTGATTGAGTTAAGCAGTCCACGACAACGCATCGCGGCCGTACGTTGCATCTGTTTCGGTCCAATCGATGATGGAGTCGAGCAGTCGCTAACGGCTATTGCTGGATGTGGCAGCTGTGGTCCGCTTCGTAACTTTAGAGCCAACGTGCCAATGCCAAGTCGTCACTTCACTTGTCTCCGATCCGGCTTGTGGTGCCAATTCGGTTGCCTGTTTCGCGATGGGGAAAGTCGCCTCTTCGACTACGGCTCGAGTAGTAGTCGGGATTGTGCCGGCAGCTTTTGCTGCGGGCCTATCGAAATATGGCGATGACAGTTTATCGGATTTTGCGAGCGGTGGGCTGTCAACGACCGCAGGATTCGGCGAAGGGGCCCGAAACGAAGCAGCCTCACCATCCATCGGGCGTGCGCCGATGTTGCTCCTTAAGGTAAAGAGGACGCCCAAGGAGATCAGGCAGATCAGCGCGAGCCAAACAATTCTCGACACTCTTGACCCTCATGTCCGCTGACAAGGCGGACCTCCCAAAAATGTCCAAAGTTTGTTTAGGAAACGGGATTCGCTCGGTCATTTCGACGATACCCACAGAAGGATAAGTTCTTGGACAACAGGGGCGCCACTAATCGACCATTTGCGGGTCAAAAAAAGGCCCCGGCGGCCAGGGAGCACCGGGGCCATCAGTGGCGCGTCCCCTCGGGCAGGAGTGTCCGGGGGAAGCCCAGCTTGGTCGGGCAATGTTGTCCTTGTTGCGTCATCTCGAGACGCGCAAAAGAAGTAGTCTCAATGAGCCTGAAAGGAAGCATCCCCGCGAAAGCGGGTTTGTCCGCTCTCATGCCATCGAGGTGAAGACATTCAGCCGCTCGCGTTCAAGTTCGTCGATTATTTTTTCGTGATGCTGGACCGACTCGCTCAACAGGTCGCGAATCGAGACGACCGCGACCGGTCGTTTATTGTCGACCACCGGCAGGTGTCGAATCCGGTGCTGATGCATAAGCCTCAGACAGTCGAGAAAAACACGATCGAGCTCGACGGTGACGACGTTGCGAGTCATGACGTCTGCGACGTGAGTAGTTTCGAGCGGCTTGTTCGCAACGACCACATGCCGGACGCAGTCTCGCTCCGACAGCACGCCAACGATCGCTCCTCGCTCGACGACAACAAGAAAGCCGATGTTCTTGTCGGCCATCATACGCAAGGCTGTCATCACGCTGTCGGCCGGGCCAACGGTCCATAATGACCATGGCTCCGGCCCGAGGATTTGCCGCAGCGATCGATAGGCGAGAATCTCTTCGGGTCGTCTGAGTGCGGAATTCATAGTGAACTGCCTCTCCATGATAGGTGACTATGACACGGACAGCTTCTCTATGACGGCTTTTATCAGATCATGTGCGATCAAGCGGAACCGCATGATCTCATCCCTTGTTTGAGCATGACCGTGCTCTGGCCATTCGAAATTGGCGCTGATCGTTTCTTAGTGCGGCTGCGAGGGCGCACGTTGACCTATGTCAAAAGTTGCGTTCCATTGAACCCGGGCATCGCGGCTGGCAACCCGATGATTCTAGCCTGGATTACGATTTTACGTTCCTATAACGCACTCGCGGTCGAGACGGATAGCCACACTAGGCGCGCTCTTCCCAGATCATCGCGAGATGGACGATAGTTTGCGCAGCCTTCTCCATGTCCTGCACGCTCACCCACTCCAGACGAGAGTGAAAGGCGTGCTCTCCGGCAAAAATATTGGGGCAGGGCAGCCCCATGAATGACAGCCGCGAGCCGTCGGTGCCGCCGCGGATCGCGGTCTTCGTCGGCGTCAGGCCGGTGCGGCGGACCGCCTCCACGGCGTTGTCGATGATCTCGGGGTGGCGATCGACCACCTGTTTCATGTTGCGGTACTGTTGCCTGATCTTCATCCGATAGGTGGAGCGCGGAAAGTCGCGCATCACCTCTTTGACAATGTCCTCAAGCAGCGCTTCCTTTTCTTTCAGCCCGGTTTCCGTGAAATCGCGCACGATCAACTCGAGCGTGGTCGTTTCCAGCGCGCCCGATATGCCGACCGGGTGCAGAAAGCCCTCTCTGCCTTCGGTGGTTTCCGGCGAGCAGGTCGTCTTCGGCAGGCGCTCGACGATCGCCGCGGCGATCTTGATCGCATGCTCCATCCTGCCTTTGGCAAATCCGGGATGGGTGCTGACGCCTTCGATCGTGATCGTGACGCCATCGGCGCAGAAGGTTTCGTCCTCGATATTGCCGGCGCTTTCACCGTCGATCGTATAGGCGAAATCGGCACCGAGCTTTTTCAGATCGACCTTGTCGACGCCGCGGCCGATTTCCTCGTCCGGGGTGAACAGGATCCTGATCGCGCCGTGCTTGATAAGTGGATTGCGAAGCAGGAACAGCGTCGCGTCCATGATTTCGGCGATGCCCGCCTTATTGTCGGCGCCCAGCAACGTGGTGCCGTCCGTGGTGATGATGTCGTTGCCGATCTGATCGGCAAGCGCGGGATGGTCTGCCGCACGAATGATCTGCGTGGGGTCACCCGGCAGCGCAATATCGCCACCGCGGTAGTTCCTGACGATCTGAGGCTTGACGTTGGCGCCGGTGCAGTCGGGCGAAGTGTCCATGTGCGAACAGAAGCAAATGACCGGAACCCGCTTATCGGTGTTGGCCGGGATCGTCGCGTAGACATAACCGTGCTCGTCCAGGTGGGCATCCGAAAGCCCCATCGCCCGGAGCTCGCTCGCCAGCAGGCGGCCCAGATCTTTTTGCTTTTCGGTCGAGGGACAGGTGGCGGAGGCCGGATCGGATTGGGTGTCGATCAGCACATAGCGCAAAAAGCGCTCGGTCACCGTACGGGCGAACTTCGGATGCGAGCTCACGGTCATAGCCGCGAGTAACAGAAAACGCCCCTCAGTGGTAGGCGCCATTCCGGCCGAGGACGTAAGCCGCGCCGGAATGACGCCAATTCGGGATTTGGAACAGGTGCCTGGTCAGACGGCTTCCTTGAGCTCCTTGGCCGCGCGGAAGGCGACCTTCTTGCTGGCCTTGATCTGGATCGCTTCGCCGGTGGCGGGGTTGCGGCCCATGCGGGCGGCGCGCTTGCGCACTTGAAGGATGCCGAGGCCCACCATGCGGATGCGATCGCCCTTCTTCAGATGCTTGGTGATGCGGTCCACCAGATCGGTCAGAATGGCTTCCGACTGCTTCTTGGAGAGTTCCTGGTCTTCGGCAATCGCCGCCGCGAGATGCTTGAGCGTGACGGTGGTCGGTGTCCCTGCCTTCTTCGCCATGTTTGGCCCTCCTCGTTGTTGATGGCTTAAGAACCGTAGGCGTATCAGGCCTTAAACGATTCGATGGCAATATGACTACGTTGTTTTGCCTGTAAATAGCCTATTTTCTGCATCGACCGCTAAAAAGAGCCTGAAAAACGCGGGGATTCGTAACCACCTTGACTTGCGAGGGGCGCGCCTTTAATTCGTCAGGCCCGAGCGGATCAATGTCCGATCAGGCTATCCGCGGGAGTAGCTCAGTTGGTTAGAGCGCCGCCCTGTCACGGCGGAGGCCGCGGGTTCGAGTCCCGTCTCTCGCGCCATCATTTTCAATCACTTAGCTTCCCTCCGCTGTTTTAGAAGTGTCACAAGGGGCGTCGATGTGACACTTTTGGACGCCCTCTGTTCCTCCAACCGCTGCGCGCCGATCGCTCTGGCCTCGTCGAAACGCCTGACGCTGGCGATGTTGACCGGGTTATAGGTCTTGCGCAGCTGCTTGTTGCGGTCGACCGTGTTGGCCATCTTGTTCGCCTGATCCTCGATCGAGCCGCCGCCGGCATCACCTTCGACGGCGCCGGACCTCCGCATATCCTGAAGCTGGCGCTTCTCATCTTTCCCGAAGGCCAGCTCGCGCACCTTGCGGAAATCCTGGTTCAAGGAACTCTTGGTGTAGGGGCGGGCAGGGACATGCTTGCCGCCGCCGTGGTCGCCGCCCCATTGTCCGGTTGCGCCGTCGCGGGCCACCGGCTTGCCGCCGCGGGTCCAGAACAGCGGCGTGGTGTCCAGCAGCTCGGCGCCGAAGCGCTCCACATAGGCCACCAGGATCGCCCGCGACCATTGCGTGAGGGTCGCGGCAGCGGCCTTGCCCGTCTTGGCCCGGTCGGTGAAGAACATCATCCCTGCCTCGTCGGCCTGACACTGCGCCGGCGTCAGGGTCCGCGCGTCGACCGGCGAGAACATTGAATCCCACGCCACCGCCATCAACGCGGCCAGCCCATAGTACTCGTTGCGCCATGCCACCTGCACCAGCGTCAGGACTTCCGACCGCAACCAGATCTGATCGCGCGGTTTCGGCGGCGTATTCGGGAAGGTCTTTGCCGGGTCGGCGCCGAGATCGCAGTACTTCATGCCGGCCATCTTCTTCCAGAGCGCGCGCCAAACCTTGATGACCATGTGGCGTTCGGTGGTCGAGACCTTGGCCTCGATCTCGGCGACCAGCCCTTTCGGCTCGCCGGTCACGGCATCGATGCGCAGGAAGTGTTCGGGCTCGATCGTGCGAGGATCGCAATCGCCGAACCGGTCCAGCCATTTCCATGCGCGCGGCCAGCTGTCGCGCTTTTCCTGTTCTTTGGTCCAGATTATGCCGTTGGCCACCCTGGCCGCCTTGCGCATTTCCATGGCGCGCTGATAGCCGCGACCAACGCTGCCTTCCGGATATGTCACCAGCGTCGTTCTAGCGGGCGCTGATTGCTGTCCGGAACGGACATGATCCCAAGCCCGGTTGAGTTCGATCGCGCGCCCCTGGTCCTCTATGCTTGCTGCGGGATTGCCTTCGGCATCTTTGCCGGGACCGCCGCGGCCCATGGTGACAAGACCGAATCCGCAAGCGCGCATCGCCTTGCTAGGGCGCCAGCGCCAGCGACCGTTGAGGTAGAGGAAATAACGGATCTTGTCCTTGCCCAAGGAGTCCTCGACGAGGCGCAAGGGGAGGGTGGCCTTAGACACCTAGTTTCTCCCGAGCATCCCGAAGAACCGGCCGGTCGGTCAAGGGTATGGCGTCGATTGTCACCCACTTATCGCCGTCTTTCGTTAGCACGGTACCGTCCGGCAGGATCGCCGCCACCTTCAGCCCGCACTTCTGCGCCGCCTTGATGCGCCTCTCTATATCGCGTTGGGTGTAGGGGTTTCGACGCGACACCGCACGTTCAATTGTTGGGGCATGGCGGTGACACATTCTCAATGTTCCTGTCGAGCGGCGGCCTTTCCAGGGCCACAGCGCGTAATCGTGGTTTCGCTTTTTTGCGAAAGCCGCCGCCCGACAAGAATTGGGAAATCGGTTTTCGCGCTACCCGGCCTGGAAAGCGGGGAAATTCGTTCGTTCTACTCAATGCAACTTAAACGCAACCGTGGCTAAGAAGAGACGGAAGCGCTGTATCGCCACACTCGTCTTCCCACTAGCAAGGTCAATGCCAAGTGGCGAAACGTTCCTTCAAGCCTTCCACCACCGGGAAAACCCGGGACCAAAGCAGGCAAGGCTTTTAACGCTCCCCTCAAAAGAGCTCTTCATAAAAAGTCTCCGTTGGGCGCTCGGCCGACCAAGCCACAAGCGCCGTGGTTCGCAGATTTCGCGAAACCGAGGCCCAACAGAGGAAGGGAATGGATTTCGCGCTTTTCCCGTTGGTCACGGGGAATTTCACTTAACGCGGACGATTGCGTCCGACGCATCACACAAGGTTAGCACGAGGCAACCGAATCAGGTGCCCTTCCCCGCGTTTTGCCCTCTCAATCGGGGGACTCCAAAGTGGCCCCGCTTACATAGCAATAGTTGTGCTAGATTTCCGCGATCGCGAAAAAATCATGCGCCTTTTGTGGGATGTAGCTATCCCGCAACATTCCTGGGGACCGAAGCTGTGGCCCCGATCCCCTTCACGCCTTGTGACGATCACGCGAATTGATCGCGAAGCTGTTCGCCCGGCTCGCCGCCGATAAATTCGATCATCAGGTCACGCGCCCGGACGATCTCATATTCTTGCCTGAGATCCGAATCGCGGAGGGCAAGTTTAAATTGCTGGGCGGCAGTCAGGCGGACCAATGGAACAATTGGCTCAACAGTCAAACCCTCAACGCGCTGCCGATCGCTCACTCGAAAAACAACGATAGCGTCACCGAAGCATGTTTGGCCGTCTCTTACGGTGTGATGGATATGGCGCCGGCTGATCCCGTCGAGGGAATATTGATCGCGCAATTGATGGCGGCGAACGAGGCCGCGCTGGCGATGTATCAGAAGGGCTGGGGGCAGCCGCTGGAGTTTTTCGAGGCGCGGACGAAATACCTGCAGCTCGCCGACAAGGCCGCCCGCACCGTCATGATGCTGACGGAACGGCTCGATCACCACCACGGCCGAGGGCAGCAACAAATCACCGTCAAGCATGTGACCACGAACAACGTCACCGCCGATCAGGCCATCATTGCCGATAGCGTCACTACAGGCGGCGCTCGCAATGTCGTGTCTCCTGCTCTGCTGGCAGCTGATTCCGAGGCGCCAATGCCGATCCTCAGCGAGACAAGGCAGCCTGATCCGGTTGGGGTGGGGGGAGTTACCAAATCGAAATGACCATCAACCCCATGCAAAGCGCCCACGACGCGCCGCGGTGCAAAGCCAAATCGAAACGAACGGGGGAGCGCTGTCGTGCGCCTGCGGTTCGCGGCTGTCGTGTTTGTCGGATGCACGGCGCCCGCGGCGGCGCACCGAAAGGAAAAAAGAATGGCAATTTCCGGCATGGCGGTCGGACGAAAGAAGCCACCAGCGCGTCGCGCTACATCAACGAGCTTGCCCGTCTTTTGCGGAGCGGAGATTAAGTCAGAGTAGTTAGCGTCTTACTCGTGGGTCAACAATTTGCTCAGATCGTCAGCGATCAGGAATCGCGTGGCTATTTGAAGCTGTCCCAATCATACGAGGCGCTAGCAGCAGAGGAAGAAGTCTGTCCATGAGATTGACGCCGATCAACCGTGTTCGCGATCCGATCCTCTCTTGGCGCCGTATGGCGATGGCGATTTAGGCCACTGGGATCAACCCCGGTGGCCTCTTTGCGTTGATCGAGGAACTCCAAAACCTAGCCCCGCCGCCTGCGGGGCTTTTCTTGCACAGCTCATGATCGAACCTTATTACCGCGCGTGGCCATAGAGCGTAAGCTGTCACCAGACCCATGGCGTCGCAAATCCGCCATCGGGTCGGCACGGGCTCTGGCCTTGCGCTGCCGCGCTGGCTGCGTGCGCGGGGCCCGTGCTTTTGCGAACAATTCAGGCCTATCTCGGTCGTCGGAATATCCAGCACACCGTCCGCTACACCGAGTTGGCGCCGGATCGGTTCAAGGACTTTTGGCGGAGCTAATGTGGTTCTTGCTGCAAGCCTTGATCTTCTTCGCGGCGATGGCGAGCAATTTCGCCTGGCATTGGGCGCCGAATAACTATGTCGCCGCCCTGATCGGCGTTGGGCTGGCCATTGGCGCGACCCAGATCGTCACCGGGATCCAGTTTCTTGCCGCGGTTTTTCGTCGGAACCGCCGCCCGTGACTCCAGAACTGGCCGCCGGTGCGTTTTGTGGCGAATCGCCGGATAGGGCACTGGGGCGCGATTCCAGCGCTGGCCCTGGCCAGACTGCGCACTCGGCATTCTGGCGTTGCCGGGCTTTCAGGATCATACTGCTTAAGTCACCGCAGTCACCGCACGGCCCCGTGGCATCTATCGGTGATGAGAACGCTAGTTGCGCTCCCGCCTACATCAGGGAAGGAGAGCGTCATGAGGCATCGGTCTAAACGTCATTCATTCGAAGAGCTGTTGAACGCAGAAAAGGCCCGCATCGAAGCGGCATTGGAAAGTACAGACCAAGGCCTGCAACGCGAGTTGCTAGAACTCAAGCTTCGCCGGATCGAAACCGCGTTTCAGATCGACGACTGGGTGTCATCGGTGGGGCTGCAGCCGCCCAAGAAGACCCAAGGCTGAGCCACCATGAAAGACATGCAGGCCAGCCTAGAGAAGCTCCGCAGCTGGAGGGCGCTGCAGGCCGCCTAGAGTCCTGACGTCGGTTGCAAAACCCCCGCCGGAGCTGATCACGGCAGGGGCTCATTCCCACTGTGCGGATGGATGGTTCGAGGCTAGGGGGGGGAAGAGCCTAGGTGTCGCGCCAAGGATCCACTTGAGGATCAAATCCCTCTAAAGAGGTTTTCGCAAGGCCAACCTTTGGGCAGTGAGCGCGGGACAGTTGCCAGCGCCCTTACATCCCCTTTCCTGACTCTAGGAAGGTGGTCAATTTTGAACTGTTTTCCCCGTTGGTAGTGGCACACTAGTCCATCACTGAAGCGGAGCATCACCATGCGGCGTCGCTATTTCAAGAACACGCTGACCTTTTCTGAAAGGCTGGCAAAAGTAGCCAAGCGATTCCGAGAGGAAGCAGAGACTAAACCTCCGGGACCCGAACGGGACGAGCTCATAAAAAAGGCTCATCAGGCAGATACGGCCGCTCACATAGACCAATGGGTTTCCTCGCCGGGATTGAGACCGCCGACCTAAGAGTAAGGCCGCTGGTGGGTCCGGGATTTGTGCTGCAGGTGCCAGAGCAGACTTGCCAGCGTGGCATCGGGCGCTGGCCTGTTGCCCCCTGTGGCCTAATTTGAATCGTTAAGTACACAAGTGAACTTACTGGGCCATCGTTTTGGCTTATGTCCCGGCCCGCTCATAAGCGGACCCGATCCGATGGAATACAAGGGAGTTGAATACACCGTTGTTCAAATGGCGGGTGGCGCCGGGTGGAAATGGGAAGTCAGGTTTGATGACGGCAAGAACAAATCCGGTGTAACTCCGGAAAGTCGAGAGCTTGCAATCAAACTCGCTGAATATGAGATTGATCGCGTCGTAAAGGACAGAAAGTAAGGCCGCCTCAGTTGGCGGCCTCTTTTATTTCGTAGCGCTACGAGCGCCGGACCCGCTGCCAGCCCCGCGCCCCGCAAAGGGAAACCCCAGCCCGGAGGCGATCCGGTATCGGCCCTTGCCAGCGGCGTCGGCCGACACCTCTGGACCCTAGCTGACAAAGCGGGCTTGGCGGGAAATCCCAAGTCTTTGGCTGATGATCACAAGGCCTCTGAGACAGTAGTCCGCTAATCTGTCCTTATTTTAGGACGGGCGGGGGCACTGTGCGTTACTTGGCCTTGATGGCAACAATTGCTTTAGCTGGCTGTGCTGGCAGCCTCGCAGGAAATGATGCTCATATTTACCCCTGCTGCTTCGGCCAAAACATCGTTGGCAATGAGACTTATGTCACCGTTTCCAACGTCTACAACGAAATGGACGCTTTGCCGCTGCTGACGGCTTTCTAAAAATCAGTTTAGGTCTCGCCTTCCTGGTGGCTGCGGGAAGCGTCGGCTATCACTACGCCGTATACATTCCAACGCGAGATGCTCAACTTGACAACGAGCGGCGCTTCGAGAAGGCGCATTCTGAATACGGTTTCCCCAGCCCCAAAAACAGGATCAGTTGTTGCGTTCACGTTCACTCCCCGATGATCCGTTCGTCAGAATGATTGCGAAACCGATAGGCGCACCGACGATTCCGCCGAGAAGACAAAATCCGACCGCCGCATTGCGCGGGATGATCTTGGACGTCGAGTACGGCGGCCACCCTTGCGCCGGGTTGAGGTTGAAGTCGCTCGCCCCTGGTACGCCCTCAGTCGCCCCTTACTCGGTCGCGGTCGATGGGCAGCTCATTCGACCATCGCGGCGCTCTAACTTGGTTGAGACTGATGACGGCGCTCGTAAGATACCGGATACGTCTTGTTGCGGAACTGAATCATCGGGTCCGCGGGTTCGATGCCGGCAGGCAAGAGCGCCGGCAAGAACATGAGCGCGCGTTCGGTCGCCTCGCTGTCCGGCACCACCGAAGCGACGGTCAGCGTCCCCAGCGTCGTGATCTTATTGGTGCTCGCCCAAGCCACCGATGGATCGTCGATCTTGTCGTCCGGCGCTGCGAGTTGCAGCACCACCTTGAATCGAACCGCTCCACGGGCAACGCGCTGGCGAATCTCGTCGTCCAGATAGTTGGTCGCCGCCTTGGCACTGTCGTCCTTCGACAAGACTTGGCACTGTCGTCCTTCGACAAGAAATGTCGGCCGGCGTCGGGAAGCAGCTGATAGCGCCCAATCGTCACGGCGCCCTTTTCGTTGACGAACTTGAAGCTGTTCACGCCGAAGTAGGTGGTCGTCGCGTAGCTCACCGGCGGTGGATCCCGCGTGGTCATGAACGTCTTCGCGGCCGGGTGCGTCTCCTGAAAGGCCTCGATTGGCGTCGGCGACGGGACCCCTGGCTTGCTGCCGGCAAGCGCCAGGAAGAATTGCTGAAATTCCTCGGGGTTCTTCGCCGGAAAGCCGTTGTACGAATGGGTGACGAGATCGGTGTCACTGCCGTCGGGAAGACGAAACCTGATGGCTAGGCCACGCGGGGCGGCCCGCGGATCGGCATCGGCGATCCTGGGTATGCCCGAATTGGCCGAGAACCGCACCGTGACCGGCACCTCGTGCTTGAAATGCAATGCCTTGCTCACACTCGCCGCCTCCGCGCTCGGAATGAACTTGCCGAGTAGGACGACGCCCTTGGCGTGGGCCGCACGCTGCGTCGTTTGCTTGCCGAACGCCGAGTTGAGCGCATCGACGAACGATTCGGGGGTCGTGGCCATCGCGGGCTCCTTCCGTGTGTTGATCGCCGTCCTCCGTTGGAACGATCCCTTCCCCCGAGCTACGCGCCGAGGGTCCCGGCGTTCAAGCTCGACCTCATACCGGGTCCGCCGGTCGGCTCGATCACTCGCGTCAGCGCGAGCCTGAAACCGTACTGGGCCCCCGAGTTCCAGTGCGTGCCATATCTCGCGCACCTAAGTCCGTTCTGATTTCGTCCGCGGCCGCGGGTCTATGACCATGGTGAGGCTGGCAGTGCGCGGACGATAGCGCCAATGTCGCCTTGCGCTTCCAACTGCTCGATCCCAACATTGATGATTGCGAGATCTTCAGCCATTTTTCCGAGGGCAAGGCTTACATTGTAATCTGAATCTGAACGCAGCTTATTAAGATCGACGATGAGTCTATGACGGTGAGCCCTCAGATCCAAGAGCGCACGTCCGTCCTTCAAGCGAACATAGGCGTCGACGATCTGCTCGATTGCCATTGCAGTTTTGGCCATTTGACGTGCGCTGAGGTCTATCATTTCGTCAGGCATTGGAATCCTCCCCGCTCCCGCTGCCTAAGTCATGCGTCCCCGTTCGGGATAAAGTATGAATTTCTGCTGCCCAAATTGGGGCACCCAAACCAGCCGCTTAAGTGCTTTTAAGCTTGCCAGTAATTGACATTGGGACGCGACGGGAAGTAGCCGCCGGGAAGAGCCTGCCCGGAGCCCCGGCACAACTGCTGGGAAATGACGAAACCATTATGTCGGCCCGACGAAACATCCGCGCAACAAAGTCCGACTATGAGACGCGTGTTTTCAGCGCAGGCGATTGGTGGTCACGTCAAATGATTGAAGCGGTCGCGATAATCGTCGGTCTGTTTGGCGCCGGTGTCTTTGCATTTCAGTTAGTTGAAGCTCATCTAAGAGCTGGCGACTGGTTGAGGCGCCTTCGGTCGGTGAGATCGATGTACCGCCTGGCTTCCTGAAAGCAAACCGGCGCTGTCTCGAGCGCCAGAAACCGGAACTCACAAAAGTGAGCGCGGAAAAGTGAGCGCGGAACCTAAGCTCCGCGGCACTTCGCGGCTCGAATAAAGGGGCTATCAAATCGCGCTGGCGACGATGAACGCGATGCCGCTGGCCATTGAGACGGCAATGAATGTGCCGGCTGCCAGGTCCCAGATCCCACTATAGTCTTTCATCAAGGGCTTGCTCCCGTTGGCCCGCAGCCGACAAAATCTAAACCGCTGTTGCCAACGAAGGTTCCTCGCTGCTTTTTCCTGCGTCGGCATCATTGGAGCGGAACTGAAAGTCGGTTCCGGCGCCATGAGAGAAGCCCCGCGCCCCACAAAAGCTAGTCGCAATGGCAAGCAAAGCCTGCGGCCGCCGCCGTCTTGCCCGATCGAGTGGTGAGCAGTTCGTAGCTGATCTTGGCACCCTCGGCGAGCCTGGTGTAGCCCGCCTTCTCGAACGCCGAGACGTGGACGAACACGTCCTTTCCGCCGCCATCGGGCTTGATAAATCCATACCCCTTGGCTGGATCAAACCACTTCACCGTCCCCATCGCCACGTCGGCATCTCCTCTTCGAAAGTTGATCAAGCGAACGTGATTCGTCGGTCGAACTGGCGGCACGCTCGTGGCGAAAAGCGGTCGCTATGACGATCCAGCGGCGGCTATCCGCCTTAGGCCTTAACAGATAGTTAGCATCAGCCTTCTGGCGTGTGCGCTGGCCTGTTTCGAACAGGTGTTGCACCAAAACATCAAGCTGGATCGAAATTGGACGGTCGGAAGGAAATCCCTTTGACTGTGCGATAGGACCGTCGTTCCTTTCGAGCAGGGCGCGGGGCGCAAGATTTAGGTGGTGCACCATGCGTGAGGAGTTCGTTTCTAACAGCTTCCTCGCTGTGACCGTTGTGGGCCTTGTGTTGCTTTGCTCTGGATTGATCGCTTTCGCGCTTACCTGATCTGTGCATTGTCGGACCGAGCCAAACCCGCCGGGGTGTGAACTGGCGGGCCCGTGAGCGCGGGACCGCTTGAGCCCCGCGCCCTTGTTTCCTTACCGCCTCGCCCTGCCGGGATGCGCCGCTAGGAATTCCAAATCGACAGCGATTGCGCGCTCGATCCGCTCGGATTTGAGGTCAGTGTACTTATGTTTGGCCCGCCGCCAGTGGCCAGCCCTGACATCCATTAAATTGGGCCGTGCATTCGGCCGAGCGTTAACGCCGTTCGGCGCATTTAATCCATTAAAAATTAACTGGCGAATCCCATGATCGGCCCGACCAAATGACGGCGGTCATTAGTCGAGCGCGGACCGTCGCCGATTCAAAAACGGCGATGGCGGTTACTGCAATTCTCGAAAGACAGAGAGAACGGAGTAACGTCTCATGCTCAACGGCATTATGAAGGCAGCAGCGTTCATTGGTTTCGCCGTCATCGCAGATCAGTTTCTGGCCGATGGCGTCTACACCGACGCAACGCTGTCGATGCTGCGGCAGATAGAGCATTCGTTTCACTAAGGCGGCTTCGCGGCGGCGTCGCGCGTGGTGACGGAACGCGATTGAGGCGCGGAGCGAACACTCCGGCGCCAGCGGCGTGAATTTGACATTTGCTATCCGGTTGGAGAGCCCTGCTCGCGCCGCTCAGCGGCTGACGTCGGCGTGCGCGTTCCAGCTGCTCCAGCTCACGCTGGTGAGGCTGCGAAAATCGGTCGCGACCGGCCGCCGACTCTGCCTTTCGTAGGCGGCGATGCATTGCTCGGATTCGGCGATCTTTCGCTTCAGCTCGGCCAGTGAATTCTGGGTTCGGCCGCCTCTTGCGATCTCGCCCATCGTGAAGCGCGCCGCTTCCAGGGCCTTCAAAGCGTCGCGGTTCTTCTTGAGCTGAACCCTGTGCCAAGCGATTTTGCTATCGCTGTCGCCACTCATCCTCGAGCTCCTGATTCGGTATCCGCCTATCATGACACGGACCGCCGCGCCGGATCAGCCGGCGGCCACATCGGTGCTTCGTCGACGGAAAATGGATGGAGGCTGTGGCGGGCCTGCAACGCGCAGGCGGCGGTAAACTCTGAAACGGGATTTTTCAAAAAAAAGCGCGGGAGGCCGCTTCCGGCATGACCCGCCCGGGACCGTCTGGTCCTGCGAAGCCTTTCAGGTCTCCCAGTCGTCAAGCCCGTATTCGCGATAAATGGCCTCGCGATCGTCTTCGGGAAACAGCCTGCATTTGGCCTGGGCGAGGTGCAGGTTGAGGGTGCCGGATTGGCAACCGGCGGCCAGGAGCTTTTTGATGTCGGCCATGTGCGTGGACGGCTGGTGTTTCTGCGGAAGCTGCTCAAGTGCGATCAATGCGGTCGCCAATGCTTCCGTGATCACCCATTCGTCGTGGCCGGTGATTCCCTTCCTTGGCATTCAGACCGTCCTTTCGCCCCTGACCTGCGATGCGAAGCCACCCGGTTGCCAACATCCCGACCAAGCTTGTGCGAACGCGGCCACGGCAAGGATATCGAGACGAACACGGCGTCTTCAAGACCGAAGCCCGCGCCATTGCCGCTTTATGCGGCAGCTTCTTCAAATCCGGGTCGCTTTCGCCCGCCTGCCGAGGAAGGGTTTTGCGGCGAAGCTCTCAGCTCCAGGAATTGCGGAAATCTTCTCCAGCGCCGGCAACAGGTAATTGAGAAACAGTTGCGCATTCTCGCTCATCGGAAAATGGCGGAGGCCCTTCATGATGGTGACGTCGTGAGGACGACGGCATGATAAAGGGACCCGGCGCCGCCGACACGATTCGCCCCTCGAAGATCGAGATCAGCCAGGCGGACTGGCCAATTTCGAGAAGGAAGGTCGTGGTCAGGAATCGTCCACGCCGGACCAGCTTGGCGGTTCAGAATTCCGCATCATTGCGGCGGCGAGTTCGGTCATGCGGACTTCTGAACCAAAAGCCCCACCAGAAAACAAGGACTGGCCAGCGTGCTTTCGATTCCGAAAAACAAGAACGCCGCAAAATGATGCGAACTTCGGAATCGGGACACTAGCGCCTCATCGCCATTGACCCGCCCTGTCAACGCTTCGATCATCGCCCGCTCTCCCTCCTGCCAATCCCGCGGAGCCGCCACCGTTGTCGGTATCACGGCAGGAAAGGGGCGAGGTCAATCGCACCGGCACTACAATACCATCGCCAACCCCTTGGTCGGACTTGGCTAATCGAGCCGTTGGCCGTCAGGACCGGGCTGGCGGATCGCAAACCTCGACTACAGCCAGGCGCATACCAATGCCAGATTGGCGACACAGGCCGCCAATAGCGCGACCGACAGCGTCACACGCACGCGATCGCAAGAGGTTTGCTGGATCGTTCCCATGACGGGCAAAGCATCGGGCGATTCTAGGCGGAGAGTCTCGCAGGATATTTTTCGCCCGATTTAAGGACTCGTTTACGACTCAAGGAGGAGCGAAGCCCAGCCTCCCGGCCGGCGCCCGGCGACGTTTGGTCCGAGCTGCGCCTGGCGCTTTTTCCCTATGGCGTTGCTGCCGCCAGCGAGGCCTGCTCGGCGGCTAGCGCCACGCAGGTTTTGCGGCGATGCAGCCCCCGGATGGCGCCCGTGACCTTCAAAACCCTGCCGACAGGGCATGAGGAATCCTGGACGAAGGCCACCTCGTAGGGCGCCAGCATCAGGGGTTCGGATTTCAGGACAGTCTGGGCCAGGCACGGCGAAGCGATCGCGCAGTACACTAACGCTGCAATGAAAAGACGCATTTCAGTTGTCCAGAAAGGGCAAACGCATCATACCCGATCGGAAGCAAAAGTGCCGCGACCTGCGAAAATTATTTTTGCTGGCGCCGGGCCGAGGCGACCGGCGCGACGGAAGGCACGGCCTGACGCTCGACGAGAAATGGCCCGGCCCCGGCCTGCCAACAAAAAAGGCCGGCTGATGCCGGCCTTTTCGCGATCATCGAAAGATGAATCAGTACCGCGCCACGGGACCGCCCCAGCCGAAGCGATAATTGACGCCGAGCTTGACCGTATGCTCGTCGTCCCTCAAACGGCTACCGAGGATCTCGGCGGGTCCGGTGGTGAAAGTGGTGTTGCCGAAATTGTAGTACTGGTACTCGCCTTTGACGGACCAGTTCGGCGCGAACATGTATTCGAGACCGGCGCCGACGGTCCAGCCGTTGCGATGATTGGCATCGGTCGTGAAGGCCACCGGCGCGCCGCCGACACTGACACCGATATCGTCAGCGCCGCGCCAGGCGTAGCCGCCCTTGGCATAGAGCAGGGTCGGACCAAAAGCGTATCCGAGACGTCCGGTGACCGAGCCAAGCTGGTTGGGATTTGCGGTCACCAAAGTGCCGCCGGGGAAAAGCACGCCGTTGTTGCTGTTGCCGGTGAGCCAGCTGTACTGCGCCTCGGCGCCGAGCACCCAGTTGTTCGCGAACTGGTAGTCGAACCCGCCTTGCACGCCGCCGACGAATCGCGCGTCGCTGCCTTGCAGGCTGTTGGAGCCAGCGAACTCTCCGCCGATGTGGCCACCGACGTAGAAGCCCGTCCAGTTGTAGACAACTTGGGGTACCGTATAAACCGGCGCCTTCGTGTAGGTCCGCTTCGGAAGGTCGGCGCCGAGTGCAGGCGCAGCGAACGCAATACAAGCGGCTGCGCCGAGCAGTAGTTTCTTCATGTTAATCCCCGTTCCTGGCGTGATCGACATCAACCAAACAACGTGGCGCCAGTTTGGTTGCTTCGAGGCAACGCCGCCGCCTGTTCGTTTCGCCGCGTGATCGCCGCATAATGGGACGCTTGTTCCCGCATCAACCCGGCTTTCTGCGGGCGAATAGCCATCGCTGGTTGGTCTTGCGGCCCGGCTTTCCGGTTCAAAGCTCGCTGAATTGTGATCGAAGTTCCCTTGTTGGCCGCACCGGATATAGGGACTGCCAAGCCGAAAGTAAGACGCAGCCGAAGGTAAGGTTGCGCTATTCACCTTCGCCTTTGGGCGTCATCGTGTCAGCTTTTCCATTTCGGGGAACGCCGCATAGACGGCTCCGGCGCAGGTCTCGGCTCCGTTCTCGATCATGCGGTCGAGCCGGCCGTTGAAAAAAAGAACCGCGCGGTCGCGCGGCTCGCGGTAGCTGCCGTCGGATTCGCGCATGGAATAGCGCAGGCAGGCGACATAGCGGGTCTTGCCGCTGATGTCACGCGGCGCCGGCTCCGCAATCGCCGCATCTCGCACGCCGACTGGATTGTTGAGATAGGTTTTCAGGAAGGCCAGCAATTCGGTTCGGTAGTTGCTTGGAAACGGTTGGTTGGGGAATTTGTCTCCGCCGCCGAAAAGGCCGACGCTTCGGCCGTCGTCGCCGCCCGCGCAGGCCGCGAGCGCGATCGAAAGCAGCATCAGGATCACCGCATGCTTTGCCGATATCCCCAACTGCAACCCGTCTCTTGAAATCCCCAATTCGGAAAGCGTTCTAGTGTCTTGATTCCGAAGTTCGTATCATTTTGCAGCGACCAGGTTTGCGAACTTCGGAATCGAAAGGACACTAGAACCTATCTCAAAATTGCCTGAAGAGGATAAGTAGGCAAGCGAGTTGAACGAAACCGAGAAAGTTTTGAGGATAGAACTCCCAGCGGACCAGCAGGCGCCGGCGCCACTGAATCCAG